>Ga0126373_10001908_pt1 | contig 15085 bp, 9 predicted proteins | sample PanSoiMetPlot_11_FD_92545 | JGI IMG/M metagenome (GOLD analysis project Ga0126373, IMG submission 92545) | Tropical forest soil microbial communities from Panama - MetaG Plot_11 | ecosystem: Environmental > Terrestrial > Soil > Tropical forest > Bulk soil | place: Panama | collected 2016-02-17 | reverse complement strand
GGAAACCCGCACAGAACGCGGGTTCCCACATTTCCACAGCGACGACGGCGGCTGGACTCCTATCAGGCAAGAAGTCGAACCCCGCTAAAATCGTGGGCTCCATCAGATTCCTGCACAGAACCCTTTTTTTACCTATCAGCTTGAGCAGTATCCAATGATTGTTCGCGCGGGAGACGTTGTGAAAAAGCTTGACGGGGCCATTGAGCACGGTTACGACCGCATCGATCCGCCCGTCGTTGTCGAGATCTCCAAATGCAACTCCGCGGTGAGGGGCTGGCTTCTGGAAATCAGGACCGGCCCCGATGCTTATACCTTCAAACCTGCCATTTCCAAGATTGCGGAAGAGGGAGTTCCTTTCAGGATACTGCCGGTCAGAAACCAGTTTGTTGATGTTGTCGAGAACGTTGGAGCGGGCAACGAATAAGTCCTTCCAGCCATCATTGTCAAAGTCAGCGATTCCGTTTCCCCATCCTGACATCTGAGAAGTCATCTGTCCGAGGCCGCTGCTAACTGTTGCGTCAGCGAAATCTCCACCCCCCCGACTGCGATACAGAGGAAACGTCTCGAATTCGACAGCCGTATGCCAGATATCCGGCTGCCCATCATTGTTCACATCCCGGAAATCAGAACCCATCCCAGAGAGAGCCGTTCCATTGGCCCCTCCGCGACTCCGGCCATTTCTCCGATTTCTTCGAACCTCTTCCCTCCCAGGTTGTGAAAGAGAAAGTTACGAGTCGTATCGTTGGCAACGAAAGCATCGATATAACCATCGCCGTCATAGTCGGCAAAGGAGACGCTCATACCTTTGCCGAACTGTGCTGAGATGCCAGTCTTATCGGAAACGTCATTGAAAGTGCCGTCTCCATCTTCGCTGAGATCAAGTTTTCGGCAGGCACAGTAAGCCGAAATTTCGCTTCAAATGCCCATGATCCCATCATTTGCCCGAAGCAGGACCGTAAACGATAGCCCGTACAATCTGGAGCTTCCTCCCGGATGATCTCGCGTCGGCGTCGGACCGGACCACGATCTGGACAGAGTGCTTCCCCGCAGCAAGACCGCTTGCGTGCCAATAGTCGTCATCGGTCGTATTCTTCGGGATCCACGCATCGATTTCGCCGACCTTCTCGCCATCAAGAAAAACGTCAGCACGCCCGCCTTCCTGGGTGCAGAGGCCCACGATGGCGACGCCCGTACCCGAGAATGTGAGCGTCGCCTCTGCGCCAGCGACGCGTGCTTCCTTGAACGTAAGCTCCTCGCCCCAGTCCAGCTTGCGTTTTTCGTCCTCGAACTGGCCTTTGAATGCCCAGGCCGGCTGGGTGATCTCGATTCGTTCTCGCGGTGCATCGATGTTCCACTGCTCTAGGGATGGAGCTTCAGGTTCCTGAACTGGTATCTCGATCTGTGTGGCAGTCACTTTGCCTCCGGCTCCTTCCACGACTTTCACGGCGCGAGCCTCGGTGCTCGCAACAATCTGATTGAATGAGTACTGCGTGAACGAGAACCGGGTATCGGCGATAGCCGGTATCCCAGCCTTCCAAACTTCAGGGATGCGGCTGTAGCCGAGGATTACGCCAAGGATCCCAGCGGCGCTCGAGGGGTTGCAGTCTGAGTCCTGGCCGGACCGTGTCGATACTTCAAGCGTCTTTGCAAAATCACCCCCGCCGTACAGCAGTCCGAGGGCAACATACCCTCCATTCAACTTGGCGTCTATATTGAAAGGTTCTAAGGCGCCGTCGGTGCAAACGTCGTTTTTGTCCCACTTGTCCTCGATAAGCTGCCAAGTTTTCTTCCAATCGTTGGGATTCTCAGCGGACCATCGCAGGACGTCGGCTATAACCTTTGCATAAGCGCTTTCCGCAGGGATTGATAGAAGGCCACGCTCCACCACTTTCCGGGAATCGTTTTCGAAAAAGGCGGCGGCATACATGCCGGCGAAAAACATGCCCCCGTACAGCCCATCGCCCCAATTCATCACCCGCCCCACGCGATCCGCATACTTATTAGCTTCGCGTGGGAGGCCCGGAGTCATCAGGCCAATGAAATCCGACTCGATCTGAAAATCGATATCATTCGCATGGATGTTGTATTTCGGATGGCCCGACATGGGGGCCTTGATGCCGTGATTAAGGTTACGCCGGGCTCCGGCATTAGCATGCCACAGTTCGTACAGAGAGTTCTTGAACATTTCTCCGTACTGCTCGGTGGTCGCGTCGAGGCCTATGCTGTCCATCACCTCCGCGAAAGTCATCTCTACATAAAGGTCGTCCTGGTCGATTGCGTTCCTGAGCCTCTCCGGAGACCAGTCAAGATATTTGTTGAGATTGCCCTCAACGATCTTTCCGTTCGAGCGAAACTCGGTCGGTGCACCGTACGAAACACCGATCATCTGGCCCGCCCACCCGCCGCGGATCTTATCTTCCAGCGTGGCCCGTGAGAGGTGGCGAAGCGCGCCATTTTGAGCGCCCGCCAGGTTCGGAATGAATGCAACGCAAAGGGTCAAAGCAGTCACGGCAACGCGCATTTTTGGGTCCTCCGATTAATGTTGCTGGACCATAACATTTCTGTGCCAATTTTGTGAAATGAATGCCTGCAGTTAGGAGAACCATGATGCGACAGTTCGGAGGTCTGCGGAGGTGTCAATCGTCCAACGGTGCACTTGAATCAATAGTGTTCTGTCGGCCCTCTACCTTTTCGCCCAGCCTTTGGACGGAACAATCCCTACCCCTTCACTTAAGGTTACCAGCTGATTAGCCGGTACGTGTTGGAACTTCTCATGCAGGCCGTTTGGCCAAAAGACTTCAATATCGATCGAATTGAAAGTGCCTAGACCGAAGTGCAATCGCGGATCATTGCCGGAGTAAAAGCTCGCCTGGCTAAGCACAGCCTGTGCCTGAACCTTTCCTCCATAGCGAACCAGAACACGAGCACCGATAGCGCTGCGGTTCGACTTGACTCCCTCGCACTTCACTTTGATCCAGTTCCGCGTTGCTTTTAGATCGTTTCGTAACAGCGAAGGCGGTTCGTTCAGATTCACAATTAAAATATCCACGTCGCCGTCGTTGTCGAAATCCCCAAACGCACAACCTCGGCTACAGTGGGCTTCTGTCACGCCCGGGCCAGCTTCCCGACCTAACTCCTCGAACTTACCGTTTCCCAGGTTTCGAAACACTACGCGCGGGGTCTTGTTTGCGTATTGCGGCAATTTGCGTTCGATTTCGGGATACACGTTGCCTGTCACCATGAAAATATCCGGACAGCCGTCGTTGTCGAGATCAACCATGCCTGCGCCCCAACAGACATACCGGGTCTCGACCGCAAGGAGGGAGGAATGAGTGAGTTCGTCAAAATTTGCTTTGCCATCATTGTGGTAAAGGCCATTGGCATCGTCGGCGAAGTGCGTCTTAAAAAGATCCAGATGACCGTCTAAATCGTAATCCCCTATACCGACGCCCATTCCGGCTTGCTCAATTCCGTCGTCGCTCAGTGCCACTCCGCGGAGCACTCCTTCTTCGCGAAAGGTCCCGTCATGATTGTTCATGAACAATAGGCTAGGAGTGGAATCGCAGGCGACAAAAATGTCCGTCCAACCATCCTCATCAAGATCAGCCGCAACGACCGTCATCCCGTAGGATCCGGTCGCTTTCGCGATACCTGCCTGTTGGCTGACATCGGTAAAAGTGCCGTCGCCATTGTTGCGATACAACGAATGTCTTCCAGTGGGCATTCCAACGGGCCCACATTCAACAGGGATACCTTTCCAGTTGCAATTCGGGTTCTCTCCCGGAACCGGCGCGTGCTCGAAAGAGAAATGCACGTAGTTGGAAACGAACAAATCGAGATTGCCGTCGCGATTATAGTCAACGAAACTGCATCCCGCTCCCCAACGCTGCTCCTGGTTCCAAAGGCCAGCACTCTTGGTTACGTCAGTAAACGTTCCATCGCCGTTGTTGCGATATAGACGGTTTTGTCCGAAGTAAGTACAAAAAATGTCCTCGAAACCGTCGTTGTTGTAATCGCCGATGCACACGCCGGAGGCCCAACCCGTCGCCTTCAGACCTGCCTTTTCCGTGACATCGGTAAAGGTACCGTCGCGATTGTTCCTATAAAGGCGATTGCTCGCAGCCGGCGGATCTTCCCTGAGACGCGTACCCGATAGCAGGAAAATGTCCATCCAACCGTCGTTGTCGTAGTCGATGAAGGCACAACCACACCCCGCAGATTCCAGGATGTATTTCTTCTGGTCCACTCCGCCGTAGACTATGGGAGCTTGCAGCCCCGCAATTGACGCCACATCCACGAAATGCGCATAGAAGGGACGGCCCGACGGGGCTGGTCGCCGCTCGGGTTTGACCGTGTGCGTCGCGACCCCTTGCGCCAGAAGTCGTGGAACTGCGCCAAAGGACGCAAAGCTGAGGGAAGTTTTTACAAACACGCGGCGCGAACAAGTCAAAGTATTGTTTCTCCCATAGCAAATTTTGCCGCAGCTTGAAACGTTTTGATCTTTCCTGAGAGGTTCGACAGCATTATAGATGGGAGCTTTGGAGAAACCCCTCGCGCGTTCCATAAAGCGCATACCTGCAAGTGCAGTGGGCTTGCAAAAAGCTTTCAACGACACTAAAGAAAAGTACTTGACAAGCTAGTTTGAAACGATTTAAGTTTTTGCCCAATTTCGGTTCCCTAGTTCATCCACTTCCGTGGGGTCGAGCGGCCTTGTAGCCTCTCGAATCACATGACTAGAAGGTTCGTTCATCTTACGCACCGACTTCCGACTCCATTGTGGCGCTTGCGGCCGGCATGGATTGGATTGTGTTTGGTTCTTTTCGTTTCGACGGGTGTTTGGGCGCAGTCCGCTGCAGTGGCCTCAACCGCGGATGAGTCCGAAGCTGCCAAGGCGTACCGCTCGGGTATGAGCCTGGTTAAAGCAGGGCGACTCGATGAGGCGATAACGAGTTTTAAAGACGGGCTCACGACTAACCCACAAAATGCAATCCTGTTAAACGTGATCGGAGCCACCTACAGCTTGAAAGGTGACTTCGAGCAAGCTGAAAACTATTTGATCAAGTGCCTGCAGGCCGATCCAGAATTTGTGCCCGCCCGAAAGAACCTGGCGATCAGTTATTTCAATTCCGGCAAGTATGATTTTGCGATCACGGAATTCGAAAGACTAAGTAATGTAGCAGGAGACTCCCGTTCAGTTGCCTTTCTCTTTCTGGGTATCATTGCCGAAAAGCAAGGGAACTTCGGCAAATCCGCTTCGCTCCTGGAAGCATCTGGTGACGTCATTTATCAGTATGCGGAGGCGCTGCTATCGTTGGGCCACTCCCTTTTGGAGTTGGGCCAGGCAAAGAAGGCCGATTCCACTTTAAAGACCCTGGACGCGATGTCCGGCGTGACTGCTCCTCAATATTTCAGGGCAGGTCATCTCTACTCGGAGCAGAAGGAATATCATCAAGCCCTCGCAGAATTCGAAAAAGCATACAAGCTGGACCCGGGGCTGGCGGGGCTTCAATTCCAACGGGCGGTTGTCCTGGATCAGCTGGGCCGCTCGGATGAGGGACTGGAAGTCCTAAAAACCCTCATAAGCATCAAGCCGGACGCCGACTCCCTGAACCTGCTGGCTGACCTGGCAAGAAGGCAGGGTGACCTCAATCTGGCGATCCAGTCACTACGTCAGGCTGCGATGCTCGCACCCGAAAAGGAGGTGAATTATCTGGACTTCAGCACAATATGCATGGACTACGAAAATTATCCGCTGGCCCTCCAAGCTGCTGATATCGGGCTGGCGCACGCCCCCGGTTCCTATCGCTTGCAGGTACAGAAAGCCGCCATCCTCGAAAAACTCGGCCGCTACGGCGAAGCTGAAAAGATTGTGCAGAAAGCCAGCAACCTTCAGGAGGACAACAGTGTCGCCCTCCTAAGTCTTGCCATCATCCAGACACACGCAGGCGAACTACAAGACGCGATCAATACACTTTCTTCTGCCATCAAAAAGTTTCCGTCCAACTCCCAAATGCATTACTACCTCGGAGTCGCATTCGAACAAACGTTGCACAATGACGCACGCGCTGTAGAAGCATTTCGGGCTGCTATTCGATTGAATTCCTCTCTTGCGGACTCTTACTACCACTTAGCCAAGTTGTATTTGAAAAAGGACTCGAAACTCGCCGAGCAAAACTTGCTGGCCTGTCTGCGGCTAGACCCGCACCACTTATCTGCGCAATACAGCCTGGGTCGTCTTTACCTCAAGACCGGAAGGCGAGCGGAAGGGCAATCTCTAATTGACGCGTTCCAACGTCAGCAGCAAGCGGAGAAGTTAAGAGTACAGCAAAAGCCGAGCCTCGAGATAGCTCAGAAATGAGCGGGACTTCGGAAGAAGGGATGGACACCATGAAGGCATCACGTCTAACGGCAACGAAAATCACGTTTGCTTTCTTGTTCATCAGTTTTAGCTTACGCGCGTACGCTCAATTCACCAGCGGACTGACAGGAACAGTGACCGACGAGACTGGTGCCACGATCTCGGGGGCCAAAATCGTTGTCACCAATCAAGCTACGCAGGTCAGTGCATCTACGACTACCTCAGAAAATGGTGACTTCCGTATCACGTCCATACCAGGGTCGGTCTATACCGTAGAGGTCAAGAAGGAAGGATTTCGGCCATGGGTGCAGAAGGACCTGCAGCTGGAATCCAACCAGGTAAGGAGCGTCCATCCCGTCCTTGTCCTGCCCACCGAAAACGTCAAAGTAGAGGTGACCGCAGAGGTCGCTTCGGTTGAGACGGACAAGACCAACACGTCGCGAGAGATTTCCGAGTCTCTCGTCCATGGTGCTCCATTACTCGGAAGGAATATCTACACCAGCATGATCGAATTAGCGCCAGGTGTCACAGGTTCGGGGCTGCCATCTGGAGGCGCGCTCGGTTCCGGTTCCGCTAATAATGACAGCTTTGAGCAGGAAGCGGGATACCAGCTCAATGCAGCTGGGCAGCGGCAGGAAAACAATCAGTACGATGTCGACGGTAGCATCGCGGTAAGCGCTTCTCGTGACGGAGTGGTGAACCTTTCACCCGAGCCGGACTTCATTCAGGCGGTGCGAATTTCAGGGGCGACGATTGACGCCTCGAAGGGGCGCTACAGCGGGGCATATGTGCAGGTTTTCACGAAACCAGGAACTAACGACATACATGGGTCGGTGTCAGAGTTCCACACTAATAATGCCTTAACTGCTCGAACCGAGTTTCAGTATTGTCCTCCGGGATCAGTTGGGTGCCGCGCAATACCAGCCTTTCGAAGAAATGAGTTCGGTGGAACCATCGGTGGCCCGATTATCAAGGACAAATTGTTCGCCTTTGGCGGCCTCTTTGTGCTGCGATCCTCGAATGCAACCACTCTGGTTGCGCCTGTCGAGACACCGCAGTTCGCGCAATTTGTCGAGCAAAATTTTCCCAATAATCTGTCGTCGACATTCTTCAAGCAGGCGCCCCCGGGGGCCGTGCCGACGGCGGATATCGTCTCCGTGGGAGAAATCCAGGCGACCCAGCCAGGCTTCTATCCCGAGGATCCTGCATTTCAAAATAATCCCGATCTCCCCGCCTTCGGGACAGCAACTTTTCCACTGAGTTTGACCCATAACGCGTATCAGTGGCATGCTCGGCTCGACTACAATCTAAACGAATCGAAAGATCGCTTCTTCTTCGATTGGTTCCGGACTTACTCAGACCAAATACAAGCCGATCCGCGCCCGATCTATCGAGTAAAACTTCCGAACAATGGCTTCTACGCTAAACTCGATTGGACACACACGTTCTCTCCAAAGCTCTTGAATGACGCCGGGTTCACTTGGATCGATGCGGACGGATCCAACCCCAGTGCAATCAACAACCAGAGTCTTCCCAATGCCTTCTTCTTCACAGGCCAGGCCGGGTTTTCACAGTGGGGCCCTGCCGGTTGGGTGCATCAGAACTACAGCTGGCATGACGTTCTTACTTGGACGCATGGCAGTCATACCATCAGTGCGGGAGCTGATATCGACCGTCATCATGATGACGATAAATTTACCAGCCCGCTGCTGCGACCGAATTTCGACTTCGACAACCTCCTTGATTTCGCTCAGGATCAACCTTTTGATCAGTCTGGTCCGACAATGGAAGTATCCAATGGTGCCCTGGCCAGCAATCTGTATCAGATCCTGCGTTGGCTTTATGGGGGAGCGTTCGTCCAGGATGACTGGAAGGTGACACACCGTTTCACGCTAAATCTGGGTCTTCGCTACGACTACTTCGGCCATTGGGGAACATACTATAATTCCCACACTCCTTTTCCTTTCTTTTCCCTGGGTTCTGGCAGCGATTTCGCTTCCCAAGTCGCCACCGGGGCGATGTCCGTTAGGGGCGGGAATCATGGATACGTGACGAATAATCGACCGCAGGGATGGGGCCCTCGAATTGGATTTGCCTGGGATATCTTTGGTGATGGAAAAACCTCGCTGCGCGGTGGATACGGACTGTTCTTTAACAATGTGGCAGATGGATCGTGGTCATTCCCTGCACGCAGCAATCCCCCGGTGTGGGCCACGCCATCGTTCAGCGTTTTCAGTGCTGTTCATCCATTCAGTTACGGGTTGGGAGACTCAACCGGTACCGTCTGGCCGATTCCACCGGGAATCACCTTTGAGACGAATCCGGCGGGAGGAATCGTAGGACTACCCGTCCAAACGTCGGGTTTAGTGTCTAACCTTGATCAGCCCCGTACTCACGTATTCATGTTGTCCGTCCAGCGGGATCTTGGGCACGATATGACTTTTGAGGCGGACTACAACGGCTCGCACAGTACAAATCTCTACGTCCAGACCGACGTAAATCGCTTCCCGGGCGACCTGATCGTTAACAAGGGAACTCAGACGCGCTTGAATGCTAACTTCGGCCCCATTATCTTCGGCCGTACGATGGGAATAGCGGATGGTCATTATGGCTCCTTAATGTTTAGCAAGCATTTCAGTCACTCCTGGCAACTGCGGGGTATATACACTTTTGGTAAAGCCACAGATGACACCAGCAGCAACGATAATGGGACTAACAACGGCGAGGCGATTTTCGATCCACTCAATGTTCCGTTTCAGCATGGCCGGGCAGACTACAGCGTGGGCAAGCGCTTCACGATCGATAGCGTGGTGCAGGTACCATCGGGATTCTTTAAGAATAACTTCACGAGAGCGATTCTCGGCGGTTGGCGCATGTCGAATATTCTAGTGCTGCAGAGCGGCTTACCCTTCTCCGTATATACGTCGGCGTCGTTCAACCCGGTTCTGGATTCGAACGGAAACATAATCGGTTTGCAGCCGGGAAGCGGCGACTTCAACGCGGACGGTTATAATTACGACCTCCCGAATGCGCCAGCTGCTGGCGCCGTACACACTGGCAACCGGAGTGATTTTCTTAAAGGCTTCGCGTCGGCGTCCGATTTCCCCAATCCTAACCTCGGGCAACAGGGCAATGCGGGCCGAAACACCTTCACTGGGCCCGGTCTAGCTAATCTCAATACAGAATTTGCAAAGGCGGTGAACTGGGAACGTTTTGTTATCGAGTTTCGAGCAGATGTTTTCAACTTGTTCAACCGCGTCAATCTGACACAGCCGAACGGCGATCTGTCTAGCAGCCTTTTTGGTCGATCAACCAGTCAGAATCTCCCGCGTTCGTGGCAGTTTGGGCTTAGGGTGGATTTCTAAGAATGATTAATTCCGGTCCTTGGATGCTTGATGCAAGCGAAAATAAAGTCCGGTTCGACGAAAGTCACCTTCGCGGACATGGGTAGATACATATTCGTGTACGATTAGTTGGGAGAGAATTCTTGAATCAACTTTAACCTGCCGACTACATTCGCTAGAGCGGCGTGAGTAGCTGTCGGTCGTGCCGCTTGGGGGCAGTTGATCTCTTCCCACCAACAGCCTTTCCAGGCGGGGAGTCTAATATCGCCCGCCCCAAACTCTGTCCACACGCCCGCGGCCCTAAAGGTTAGCGAACTGTCCAAGCAAATGAGGAGATACGACGATCTTTTGGATGAGCTCCAGCAAAAGAAGCCTGATGTAGGACGGTTTCTTGAGCGTTGGTATCGACTGGAGAGTTCACCAACTCTTACACGGGCAGAGACTTTCACCGTACCGTCCGTATTGAACGGAGAGCTAGCATGAAGCGTTTTCGAACTTGTCTTCTAACGTTGGCAAACTTCGCAATTCCAGTGGTGTGGACCGCCTTCCCGGCCAGCCACGTAGCAGTTGCGCAGACTCGTAACGATGTGTCTCCAACTACGAGTACCGGACGTGCTCGCGTCGCGCTCTCTCGTGCTTTGCCCCACTTGGATGGTAGGCATCTGAAAGCCACAATCGTTGAGGTCACTTACGGACCCGGTGAATCCTCTTCACCTCACAGTCATCCTTGCCCTGTCATCGGCTACGTCATTCAGGGGGCTCTCCGGACACAGGTGAAGGGGGAACAGGAGGCTACTTACAAGGCTGGCCAGAGTTTCTACGAGGCTCCCAATGGCGTTCATATGATTTCTGCCAATGCGAGCAGCAAAGCTCCCGTGAAGTTCCTTGCGTACTTCGTTTGTGACCACGAGGCGCCACTAAGTGTTGCAGTGTCAGAAACCAGCGAAGCCGGAGGTAAGAAACCGTGATGTTGACTGGTTCCGCAGATGTGCATTCTCATGCAGGCAAAACTCGACACATCTTGGCCGGAGAGAAGCTAGGAGCTCTCTACGCCCGCATTGCGCTCGGTGCTGCTTTCCTATCCGCCGTCGCTGACCGGTTTGGGCTTTGGGGGAAGTACGGCGGTTGGGGCAACTTCGCCAACTTCGAGAAATACACGGCGCAGGTTAACTCCTTTATGCCATCGTTCATCATCCCGTTTCTGGCTTGGGCGGCGACCGCCGCCGAATTGTTGCTGGGGATCGCGCTGATTCTCGGTGTCTGGACCCGGTGGGTCGCCTTCGGAGCCGCCGCACTGCTCTTCCTTTTCGGCATGGCTATGGCTATTTCTTTTGGCATCAAATCTCCACTGGACTACTCAGTATTTTCCGCGTCCGCAGGAGCGCTCTTACTATCTTTCTACAGCGCAAAGGGATCCATAAGTAGATAAACTTGTCCAAAAGGCCGCTACAAGGCACCAGCCGACTCTTGGACACATCATGCAGACTGCCTCGCCACGATGTTAACTGCTCGACCTCTGTGTGCACTTGTCAAGTCAGATTTGCCGCCGAGCCACCCGCCATCAGTGCTCTCCGCATTCACGAAAGACAGCGCAATTCCGCAGCGAAACGCCTAACATGTTTAAGCGCATCGCTGAGAACACGAACCGCTGGATTCGGTCTCACTACAACCTTCCGAGTTGCGCTGTCAGCCATTTCAACCAAGACGCCACGCTTGGCGACTTCATATGCAGCAACGTCCGTCAATGCTTCCGCTCTGCACAGCCCGCCGACTATCTCTCCATCTGCGATCGTTAGAACGCGCGTAGAGCGACGCATCGGGATCTACTTTTCTTCTTCGATGAACTCCCAGTCGGAGTCGTAGTTCCAATGGGCAAATGCCAGTCAAGCGTGTGCCTGAGCGAGATCATCATCTATGGCCAACGCTTTTAGGGGCGCAGGCGATGACCATTGCCGTCAAGGGCGAGAAGTAAGACATTAGGAAGGTATCAGCGAAAAAGGGCACTGATTCGATGAAGAATAAATCGCTAACACCGACGATGTTAATCAGCCTCATGGCCATGGCAGCAATGACGGTCATTCTGAGGGGCGCATTGAGCATCCATCCGCGGCGGCGTTTGTTGGCGCAGTATGACGACTGACTAAATTCACCCTGTTCTTTGGACTTTACGTGTGCTTGGTTGCCGACGCATCCGGGCGGACGATGGTCTTCCAATCCAGGACCTTGGTTTGCCCACCCTCGGTGAGTACGACCCTTTCCAAAGGCAACTCTCCTTCAAGCAAATCGACGCGGATGAAGTGGCTGTCCAGCACGATGGTGCCAAAACCATATGCCGTGCAGAAGAAGCTTTTGAAGGGACGAGCCTTCAGTTGGGGACCAACCCAGAGAGTCCTGTTCACGGCCGAATAGCGAAAACCGGCCAGAGCCGCGAGCAGCGCGTAGCTCGCCATGGCGCGGGCGTAGTAGTTGCCGCACTCGTATTCGTTCCACGGGTTGCGTACCTTCCCGTCATACCGGCTTCGCAAAGCCTTCACGATCGTTAACCCTTCTGTCACGAAACCTTCCAAGATCAGATGCGAAGCAACCTGATATTCAATGCCAGTCCATACTTCATCGGAATAAACGAATGGCAAAGTCGGTTTGCCACCCCGCGGCCAGGAGCACAACAGCAAGCCTGGTTCATGACCCATCGCATAACCGGGACGTTGCGCATTGGCGTGCTGACTAAGATCGGTCTTGAAATTGTGCTTGAAGATCGCCTGCAGAGTGCTGTGGACATGTTCGGTTGCAACCGGCGTCTCAACTCCGTACATACGCGACATCGACAGCCCGATAATACCGTCGGAGAGGCACCCAGTTCCATACTGATATTTCGGGCCCTCGCGTCGAAGCAGTTTTTGCATTTCGCTGCTCGCCTCGTTGACGTTGGCAACGAGAGCCACAAAGGATTGATCGCCGAGACCGGTGTACTGCACCTTCTGCTCGTAGTACTCCCCGTTAAAGAGCTGCTCATCCATAAAGCGTGCACAAAGCTGGGCAAGTTCTTCGTAGAAGCCTGCATCCTCCGAGTGGCCGGAGGCTCTCGCCATTTCGACAAAAGCCGATAGCGCCCCCAGATAGATGCTGGTGCACATGGTGTCCGGCCCCCAGAATTCAATGTCGTAAGTATTGTGGTGAGGTTCAAAGAGAGCGCCACGGTGGTCCGGATCCCAGGTGCGAATGCAGTAGTCCAGACTCCGTTTCGCCAGTGGGTACATCTTCTTCAACCAGGTCAGATCGCCGGAAATCTGCCAGTCGCGAAACAGCTTCAGAATCCCGCCCAATTGTCCGTCTGAAGCAGCATGGAAGTCGTGCGGAACCGGGCCTTCAGGGAGTGCCGATCGAAAGTTAACGTGGCCGTTTTCGTCCATCGAACGGAGCAGTTCAACTTCACGCAGCGTTCGCTCCAGCTTCGGGAAAAGATGCGGAATCGCCTGGGCATAATTCCAAACGTGCGTGCAGGAACCGTGGCAGCAACCGGCGTCCGGGAAACAACCCTCCCAACCCCAAAGGTCACCATTCTCCACGCGCAACACGGTGGGAGATTTCAGAATCGCTAAATTGGCGGAGACCGCGTCCAGAACATAGGGCGGCAACGTCGAAGAGAACAAGGCATCCTTAAACGCGACTGAACGCCTTCGCAGGGAAGCGTAGTTTTCCTTGACGTAAAGAGCAACTTCGCGAGCATCGTTCCATAGGGAAGCATAGTACGGCTGCCACAACGGAGGCTGCCCCTCGGGCAATGAACGGCACCCTGCAGCTCCTTGCGGTTCTGCAACACCGGTGGAATGCGAGACTCCTGCCTGCAGGTAACAGTTGGGGAAATGCCACGCGATCATGATCGGGTGAGTGTGGGATTCGCCTGCCGCAAGTGTTCCTTCTAGAAGAATGGACCCGCCATTTCGCCCCTTTGTGTCAGTCTCATTACTTCCATCATTGGCCGTGAACGTTCCTGAGGTGACTTCCCGCCAAAGAGCCGAGAGCGAGTCGAATTCCCATGCGGGACTCCGCAGCCACATCCCCTTGATCCGCGGCTGACCTGCGAGCGCAATCAGACAACCACTGCCGAATGCCTCGGAATTTGGTTGTTCCAGATTGTGAAAGAAAACGCCCAGGCCCGGGAGTATCGTGTTCCGGCTCTTCGCGTCATCACTGGTGCAGCCCGGCGCCAGGTGAGAGACGTGATAGGAGAATTCATACTCGACCGCTTGCTGGGACGAGTTGTGCAGACGGTATTCCAGGATTACGCAGGGGATTCCAGAATTTGTGTCGTCGAGCGGAATGAATGGATTCCAGGCAGTAAGCGTGACCTGCAACGGAACTGACGAGTCGCTGATGTTCGCTTCGCCAAATGGATACTCTCCCTTGAAAACACACTTCTCGAATCGAGGGAACCCTTCGAAACCTCCACGGCGGTAGCCCTCGCCTTGGAGTCCCTGGTCAAAGATCTTCAAAACTGGAAAAGGGCCTTCAACGAGTTTGGTCACGGGCGACGGTTTCCTAACATGCAGAATCGCAAACGCTGCTCTCGTGGGCGCAAAGCCTTCAGGCAAAGCCGTAGTTGAGGGGTGGTTCGAGATGGAGAAATCCTGCAGACCGCCGTAACCGTTCAGACAGATGCAACCAGCGCCGATTCCCCCAAGCGGCATCGCGACCTGCGTGGCCTTATCGCCGGTAAAGGAGCGCTGCGAACCGCTGCCGAGAAGTTCCTCCAATGAATAAGGAATTTGCGCACGAACCAGATCCGGTAGGCCCAACTCCGGCGAAACAGACCGGGAGGCAGCTGAAGTCACCGCAGCAGCCAAGGCTGCCGAAGAGGTATTGACCAGAAACTCTCTGCGGGTGGGCTTCTCTTGCATGGCGGCGAAGTCAGAAGTATAGCGCGGAGCCTCATTCCAAAGAACAAGAAGATCAAACCTCGTCTGCTTGTTGGCCAGCAGGCTCCCGAACATCTTGCAAGAAAGCCCACGACCTGTACTTCGAACCGTTACGCTTTGCAATGTGTAACGGATCTAATGCGGTGTGTATTGTTACGCGGAGCTGCCTCCTGCATGCCGGGCCAGTAGATCATTTGTCGGCTTTTTGGTCGACATAAAAGTGGCTGCCTCTAGCCATGCGATTAACTTGTCCGTAGCCTTGAAGCGCCCGGAGCGCAGTTTCGGAGGCACCACCGATTCCAAGGTTTCGAGTTTCACTGCTGGGTTGATCGGCGTCCGTCTGGACGATCTGAAATTACAGCCACAACCCAGCGTGCTTGTCCATGGAGCTCGGAGGCACGTAAGCCTCCTGCGTAGCACAGGTGCAGCATGGCGCGGTCCCGAATGCCTTTCCACCCGCTTGGGTC
>Ga0126373_10001907_pt1 | contig 15097 bp, 7 predicted proteins | sample PanSoiMetPlot_11_FD_92545 | JGI IMG/M metagenome (GOLD analysis project Ga0126373, IMG submission 92545) | Tropical forest soil microbial communities from Panama - MetaG Plot_11 | ecosystem: Environmental > Terrestrial > Soil > Tropical forest > Bulk soil | place: Panama | collected 2016-02-17 | reverse complement strand
TTCGGCGGCAGCGATCGCTTTGTTCGCGTCATTCGCCCCCTCGGCAAAACCTCCTTGCACACTTCGAGGGGAATCGCGCGTACCATTATAAACGACGAGTATGCGGCAGCCCTTGCCGTGAAGAAACTTTTCCTCGGCTGCTGTCAACGCAAAGCGTCCCCCAATATAGCGGCCCCAAAAAGCAGGCGTTTGTCCGCATTGCTGGGTGATGAAATCGAAGAGTGTTTGGCTTTCTACCATGCTATTGGCAGGTTGTGCCGAATCCACACCCCAGAACGTCGCCATGATCGACCTCCCTTTGCCCTGACTGTCGAGAGGCCCCCCGGACCTTGGATCGGTGTTGCGATTCGCGTTCCGAGTCGTCAGACGTGACAGGAGGGTAGGGCGGCCGCTGATTTTTGGGCCCGCCCTTTGGGATCTACGAGTCTAACGAACAAACCGAGCTCGGTTCGCGTTCAGTTGCCGGGAAGCCTGACCTAGGAGTTTAAGCTCAACCATCACTCTATCAGTGACTTCGTTCCCTTGTGGTTCCATGTTGTAGCATACATCGCCATTTTGATCGACGACTGGGGTTGAGGCGGGCGTCGCCCCGTCCGTCCCTCCCTTAAAGGTGTGAATCGCCGTGCAGCGCAAGGGAACAAGATACGCCGAGCCCGCGCCAGCCCCGAGCGCGATACCAACAACGCTCACAAACGAAATGATTCTCGGCGCGAATATCTTGGAATCGCGTACCGTCTCTGTCCTGGTCGACGGCCGAGCGACTCGCTCAAGTCATCCAGGAGAGAATCCCGCGCAAATCGATGGTTTCCGTCGAAACCGTGCCGCGGGGAAGAGTCGGCGAAATCGCAACGGCTTCCCTGTGACTTTCGAACCACGCCAGAAAAAGCGATTTTTCAGACCCAGGTAGCCGCTGCTGGTTCACCCAGTTGTAGTAAGCACCCATATCCGCGTCCACCACCGAGCCAACCGGATCCAATCGAACCTGCTCAGGGCCAGGTGAGAGCAGTTCGTGCATGGGCTTTTGCCGCTGGCGAGGTGCAAAACGGGCGAGCAGAGTCAGGGGCTCGGCGCGTCTCAGCGCTTCTCGTGCCGCCCATTGCACAAAGCTCGTGCTGAAGATCTGCGTTCCTGATCCTTCCGTCAACAACTTGATCTGGAACCGATTGAGGACCGGATCGCCCGTGGGAGCCATGTTCAAGTCCACTGGCCGCAACTGGGCCATCACCGTACGCAGGGCCTCTGGCCCCATGCCTGTTTTCTGAGTTTCGGCATGGATTCTCGCGAGGAGCGCGGCACGAACCGGCTCCATGGCCTTGTAAGAAACGCAAGTGACTCGCGAACTGTGTGGAAGCGGTTCTCCTCCGTCGATATACCAGTGGCCATAGGGGGCGGGATTCGAGTTGGCCCGCGCCGCAACCGCCTCGAGCAGCTGCCGGAGACCGTTTTCCGGATTGACGGCATTGAAGTAAGCGCCATATGGGCGCAGCTTTCGAAAGAGCGGTCCTGGCGCATCATCGACTCCCTGACCGATCACGGCAATCCCGAAACGGGCGGACGCCGGTGGTTCGGGGGCGACCGCCGCGCGTAACTTGTCCGCGTAGCCCAGGGCCGCGTGGCGAAACGCATCCATCTGGTGGGTGGCCCAAAGATGGGCGGAAAGCTGCTCTACAAATTGTGCCGGCGAAGCAATCCAGTTTGATTTCTCAAGGCTTTCCGACAGCCTGATCTCGGTGAATTCCCGAAACCAGACGCCGAGGTCCGGCTGCGAAAGGGAGCGCAGTTGGGCGAGTTCCTTCTCGAGAAGCCTGCGCTCCACGGGAAATTTGAAATCAAATTCAATCACTTCGCGCAACAGGTTGGGAAGGAAGCTCAGCGGCAATCGCCTGAACGTCTCTAGATACTCCAGCGCCAACTTTCTCGCCTCTGGGGGATAACCGCTGAACTGTTCGGGCTTCAGATCTTCCGGATGCATAGGGCCTACAGGATCTCGGTAATCGGCTTGCCTCGGGAAAGCGACGCCGTGAACCCCATCAGGGAGCCGAGAGTCGGAACCAGGTCAATGCTCGCCACCGGCCGGTCATAAACTACGCCCTCACGGATGCCAGGACCCAGGGCCATCATCCATGTGGTTCGGGAAATGACATCCCCGGTCCGGTGGTGCTGAAAACCGTTACCGCCGGCGTCTTCGTCGGAATCACGCCCGAAGTCTGGAAGTATGAAGAGTGTGCACTTGCCCGCATATTCCGGCTCGCCCTGGATGGCCTTCCAGAGTTCCGCCGCGAGGCGGTCCGTCCGCCGGATTCCTTCGAGGTATAGGGAATATGCGCCGGCGTGGGCGATATCGATGTCGTGCAACGTAACCCAGAGGAGACTCGGAGCAAACTGCCGCATCAGCTGCCGGGCGATATACACGGAGAGTTCATCCGGGCTCGACAACGTTAGCGCGTGCGCCCTGAAGTCGTCCACCGACACTTTCAGGATCGCCTCCAACTGCTCCAGCTCGAAGATATTCCCGCTGAGCTCCGGCGCGTACAGCGGCGTCTCGTAACTGTCCCGAAGCAAATGTCCGTAATCGCCCTGTCCGGAAGTTGCCGTGCCCAACAAATATTTGGGCAGAATCACTTGCGCTCCCCAACCGGGACCAAAGGAGCGGTGACTACTCTCCCCAATGCGATTAAACCCGTTACTCGGAGCAACGACCCATGCATCCGAAGCAGGTCGTTTCAGTTCTTTGCGGAAATATTCGAACACCGTGGGAGATTCGGGCGGAAGCGAGGCAAAGTTATTGATGGTTTCGTAGACTCCCGTCGCGAGGCTTGCGGTAGCGACGTAGTGGCCGAGTATTCCCCGATTGACCACTTGGGTGAAAAACGCCGACTGTGGGGCCAGTTCGCCTAGCAAGTGCGGAATATTTTCCCGGCCTTCCGGCGCAAAAGTCTCCTGATCGCGCGCCCCGCCGCCGAAGGTGATGACGATCACCTTTCTTTTGGACGGGGACGTTGCTCGAAAGGCCCGCGAGCCCGCGGGCAATAAGCCGCTCCCAAGGGCTACCTTCGCTGCCGAGCGCAGAAACTCGCGCCGCGTGAACGCGAGCTGCCGCGCAAGTTCGCGAGGATCGGTCGCGACACACGGCCGAGCCCGGTGGTTTGCCATGCGAAATGGGGCATGAACGGCCACGAGCAACTCTGCAAGGCTGGTATAGGACACAGCAAAACCACTGTCAAGATGCGTCGCGATAGCGCGCACCGGGGCAGGAGAGTGCGAGAGCCGTTACCTGGGGCGGGCACACCGGATCAACGTCAGGGTTTGCCATCAGCTCCCGGCTTCTCCGAGTAGACAAACTGCCGAATCTCTGCCCTTTGCTTATCAAGATCAGAGAGGTGCCGCTCACGGAGTTGCTGATAAATGGTGAACTCCTTCTGGGCAAGATCTTTTTCACCGGTCCGAACGTAGGCTTGCGCCAGCCGGTAATGCACGTCGGCCAAATCCGGGTTGAGTTCCCTCGCGCGCAGATACTCCGGGATGGACTCCGCATATTTCTTTTGATCCGAGTAGAGATTGGCCAATTGCAGGTGTGCCTCTGGCAGGTCCGGTGCGAGGGCGATGGACTTCTTTAGGAGGAATTCAATCTGACCGACGTCCAGGTTTGCGTCCTGCTCCCTTTTGCTCTTCCAGAGGCTCACGGCGTAGTAGCAGAAGGCCCGGCCATTGGTCGGCTGAAGCTCGGCGAAGCGCCGAAAGCGCTCAATCACCTCGTTGGCCTGACTCGGTGAGCTATCCAAGGCACGGGACAAAAAAGGATAGCCGCGGGGATCGGACGGATCTAGGTCAGCAGCACGCAGAAGAGACCTTACGGCGTCGTCATACTTGCCAAGCGAATAGTAGGCCAATCCGAGGCCGATCGCCAGACGAGAAGAGTTCGGATGGCGTTCTGCACCCTGGCGAAAAACCTCGATCGCAGGTTCCAGGGTGCGATGGACAAGAAGCTCACTGGCCCAATCGAAAATGTTGCTCTCGCTCGGGTCGATGTGCGCCGCGGTCTCGAACTCGTTGACTGCGGCGACAAAACTGCCGTCTTTTTCTTCAACCTGTGCCAGAAGGTTATGAAGTTCGGCGGTATTCTTGAGCTGAACAAGATCGTGAATCATCTGCCGAGCTTCACTGAGGCGTCCTGTCAGCAAATACGCAAAAGATAAGTCGTAACCGTTGTCGTAGGAGCCGGGATTAAGCTGCTGTGACTTTTCGAGGTAAGGGATGGCCTCGGTGACCTTGTTCATGCGGGCAAAAAGCTCGCCGAGATTGTGATTGGCTTCGTAGTCTTGCGGTGAGAGAGCGATGGCCTTCTTGTACTGCTGCGCAGCTAGGTCGAGCTCTCCTTGGTGTACAAGGATGTTTCCGAAGTTGGTGCGGGCGGAAGCAGAACCCGGCTTGAGACGGACTGCTGCCTCGAGGTGGTCGCGCGCTCTTTTGTCCTCGGATTCGGCCGCATAGACCAGGCCGAGAAGCTCGTGAACTTCAAAGCTCTCGGGAACTCTGGAGAGGAGCTTTTCGAGCTTGGCGGCGGCTTCCGGATACTTGCCGGCTTCGTATTGGGAAACCGCGGCTTGAAAGTCACGGTCAAGATCCTGCTGCTGAGCCTCGCCCGGAGACGCTGTGGGCAGGCAGGCGGCAAGAACCGACAACGCTCGAGCCAAAATCCGGACCTTCGAAGTCACGATATCCGTATGGTATCACTCGGTCCGACCCGAGAACGGGCAGCACCGTGAGAATGGAGCAAGGCCTTTCTCGAGAAAGGCCCTGCCATGAGGTGAACGGGCGAAACCTAATAGTAAAACTTAAGAGCGAGCTGAATTTGGCGCGGGTCGTACGGAGCGTCGCGCGTGGAGCCGATTTCCCCAAAGTTGGGGCTGAAGAAGTTGCCAGACCCGCTGATGGCAACGACTCCGTTGCCTCCGAAATTAGGAGCATTGAAGTTCGGGTGGTTGAGGATGTTAAAAAATTCCGCACGGAACTGGAATCGGTAACGCTCCTTGAACGGAAGATCCTTAAACACGGAGAAATCCAATCGGTGGAATCCGGGCCCTGGCACGATGGCTAACCCACCGAGCGCAGCAGAACCGGTTAGGGGCACGCATCCCGCTGGCAATTGAGTGGGCACTCCACCAGGTCCGAGGACACAAGGCTGTGCGAACGCTGCCGGGTTGCCGTAATAGTTCAGCTTACCTTTCGAATCTGTATGTAGGCCCAGGTTCAAGGACTGGCCTGGTACAAAGAGATCGCCGCAGCCCAAACCTGCTGCGGTACCGTTAGGGCAACCGAGACTAATGGGCTGGCCGCCTTGCAGCGTCATGGACCAGTTCATGCTCCAGCCGCCCACCAAATGGTTCTCGAGCCCGGAGGCGCCAGAGGCGAAATGCTTGCCTTTCCCGAAGGGCAGCTCATAGCCTCCACTAAAGTGGAAGACGTTCCGGAGGTCGAAGTTTGCCAAGGCGTAATCGAAATGGATTCCCAGTCCCGGAACGTTTGACGCACGATAACCCCTAAGGCTCCCGCCATTCAGCAAGTCACCTGCGTCGGAGACAGTCTTCGACCAGGTATAGGCCGCGAGAAAGTTCAGGCCGCCTGCAAAGCGCTTTTCGAGCTTTGTCTGCAGCCCATGATAGATGCTATCCCCTTGCGTAGCTGCATAACTGCTGCCTCGGCCGAAATCCGGATAAGGAACCAGCGAGGCTTGATTGGCGTTACGGTCAGTGATTACAGGAACGGTGTTGCTTCCTGGGAAAGTCTCCAAGTGGCGGGCCTGTGTCGTCACGTAGCCGACCTGAGCAGCCAGTGTAGGTGTGATCTGGTATTGCACGGTGAAATTGCCACTCATCGTGTAGGGAGTCTTGTAGAAGAACTGGATTCCCCGCAAAGCCAAGCCGCTGGCGTTTACCACAAGGGGACTCAAAGGAGTGCAGGAGAAACCGGATTCAAATGTCGCTAAACCGTTCATTGGATTTGTGCCGATTCCACCGCAGGGAGTTCCGCCAGGTCCGGCCGTGGCATAAGGGTACAGAGCTTTAGGATCAAAGGCACCACTCTTCGTCGTTGCGAGCGCAGGGGAGAAGGAGAAGTTGAACTGAAATGGGTAGTTCTCACCAATGTTCGGTGAAAAGCCTCGATTTTCAAATCCGTTGTAAAAGATGCCGAATCCGCTGCGTATAACCAGCTTGGAACTGAACTGATAAGCGAAGCCCACGCGCGGTGAGAAATTCCCCTTCTGGGAATACCCCAAGCCCCTGCCATAGTGATCGGTAATGGCCAGATTGATGCCATCCTGCGCGAGGAGGGTCTTAAAGCTTGTGGAAAGCAAGCTCGAGTTAGCTCCCGCCGGCATCAGGTAAGTAGGTGTGCCATAGAGGCTCGGGACAAAGTTAGCCTGATTGCCATGGTGCTCATAAACGAGACCAAAGTAATCGTAGCGCCCGCCGAGATTAACAGTGAGCTTGGGAGTGACCTTCCAATCATCTTGGAAATAGCCGCCATAGTAGTCCTTGCCGTTGTCCGTCAACGAAATATTCGAAATTTGGACTGCCGCACCCGATGGGTTACTGGCCCCGCCTACATAATCTATACCGGTAACCCCCGGAGTAGCGTCGTATTGGCCGAGACCCGGAACCAGCAAAAAGTCGGCAATGCCGACGTTCCCTGACTTTCCCCCCGGGGGTTCCGAGTATCCACCGAAGTTAAACTGACCGTGCGACCAGGGCGGCTGCAGCGTCGAAAACTTAACGTGCTGCCATTCAAAACCCATTTTGAAGGTGTGCTTCGTGTAAATCTTGGTGAGGTTTTCATTGAGCTGAAAAGTGGAAGTGACCTCATCGGAGGGCAAGAACGCGTTGCTGCCGAGCGTAGAAAGCGCCCCGATGACGAAAGCGGGCAGTCCGCCGTTTTCGTGCACTTGCGGGATGTCCTTAACGCCATATTGTTCCGGAAGACCCAATTGGTCCGCGACCGGGCTCGCGCGGGTGGTATGCAAATAGTTAAACCCGAGGCGGACCTCGTTGATCAACTTGGGCGAGAAAGTATGCGTGTAACCCAAGGCACTCTGCTGCGCATTCGCGGTCTGCGGCCCCTGCTGGAAGGCCCCGCCGTCAGCCACGCCGCCAAAGAGACCGGGAATGAATTGCGGGTCGTCCACGTAGCTAAACCGGAAGAAGACTTGATTGGCTTCGTTTACGTTCGCATCCATGCGAGTATCGAAGGAGTTTTTGTGTTCAAACAGCTTGGGTGAAGTGGCAAAATTGCCAAACGTTCCGGAAAGCGTTGGGCTCGGATAAAGATCGAGAAGCTTGATGGCGTTCGGATCCAACCGATTGAACGGAATGATATTCAAACCACAAGCCGCCAAGGTGAAGGTCGCAGTGCTGGCGGCGCACGTGCCGAAGGGGTCCCTTGTGAACCCAGTAGCGTTTGCAACCAGACCGCTGATCGGATCTACCTGTCCCTTTGTGACTAAACGGGTTGTCGTGGGATCGTAAATCGTTCCGATGGGAGCTGTGCGGAGGAGATTATCCGTTGTGGTACCGGACTGACCCGTGATGTAGTCCTGCAGGTTTACGGTGGGGCCAGCCGCGTCCCAACTCTGGCGTTCCGCGAGGGTTGGGACCGTGCCCGTCAAAATCGTTCCCTGCACCCGCCGAAATCCCTCGTAATCGCCGAAAAAGAAGAGCTTGTTGTGGCCATCGTAGATGTGGGGGATAACCACCGGTCCACCGGCCATAACTCCAAACTGGTTCCACCGAAGCTCCCCTTTCTTGATGCGACCCGCGTTTTCGAAGAAATCGGCAGCGTCCAACTTGTCGTTCCGGAAGAATTCCCAGAGGGCACCATGGAGTTGGTTGGTGCCGGACTTGATGGTGGCATTCAAAACAGCCGCGCCCGAGCGCCCGAACTCGGCGCTAAAATCCGAGGTTTGCACCTTAAACTCCTGAACCGCGTCAACAGGAGGAAGAACTACGAAGTTCGTGCCATTCAGAAAATCGACGGTGTCCGAATTGTTGTCGATACCGTCAAGAAGATAGTTGTTCTGCGCCGGGCGAAGGCCGTTCGCCGAGAATGCCCCGGAAGCTGCGTTGCCTCGCGTATCCGCTTGGGGCGTGTTAACGCCGGCGGTGAGCTGCGCAAGGAAGGTGAAATTGCGCCCGTTCAGCGGCAGATCGTTGACGTTCCGCGAATCCATCACTTGTCCGAGCGAGGCATCTTGCGATTGCATCAAGGGCGCGGTGGCGACGACCTCAACCGTTTCCGTTACGTTCCCGGGCGTCATACGCAAATCCACGACCACCTGGGCGCCCACGTCGACCTGGATATGGCGCGACTCGGTTTTCTGGAATCCTTTGAAGGTCGCGCTCACCGTATAGGCCCCGATCTTCAGCGGAGTGAATTTGTAGGTGCCATCCTGTTCCGTTATGGTTGCCAACGCAGCATTGGTGCCTTCGTTCTTGAGCGTCACCGTTGCGCCGCTAATCACCGCGCCCGATTGGTCGGTCACCGTGCCCAAAATGGCGCCCGTATCGACCTGCGCACGGAGCGGAGAGGCCGCGAAGAAGATTAGAACCACAAGGAGCAATACAAACCCCATCCTCCAGCCAACAGAGGATCCGATCCTAGCCTTCGCTTTCATGGCAAGCCTCCTCACTTCTTTGGCCCAGAAAAGCAAATGCGATCGTCTGGAGGCACTCGTCCACGGGCGATCCCGGGTGGAACCGGCTCAAAAAAGCAGCGTGCGGAAAGACACCTTCAGAATGTGGTAGGAAACACAGCCGCGGTTCAAAGATGCAAGTCAGCGATGGAAAACTCACCGCCACCCCTCGCTGCTCGGCGTGGACCGTCAACAGGCGCCCCAAACAGCTTAAACGCTTAACCGATCGCGGCAATCAACCACACTTGTTTGAACGGTGTCAAGCATTTTCTTGATATATACTTGTGACCAGCCCCCGTACGGAAGGAAGTCGCATCCGTCTTAGCCCTTGTCGAGGATGATTCGCTAGGCCTATGCAATTGACAATTCGCGATGTAGCGAAAGCAGCGGGAGTCTCCACGGCGACCGTGTCGAACGTCCTGAACGAGCGGGGAAAAGTGGGCCGCCGCACGCGAAGCCTGGTGCTTTCGACGGTAAGGCGGCTCAGTTATCACCCCAATCTACACGCTCGTCGCCTTGCCTCGCGCGACACGCATATGCTCGGCATCATCGTCTCTGACATTGAAAACCCGTTTTTCCCCGAAATCATCAAAGGTTTCCTTGCGCGGACCCGGCAACTCGGGTATGACGCGGTCCTGAGCGATACCAATTATGACTCGCGCCGTACGCAAGAAGCGGCGAGCCGAATGATCGCGCACAACGTCAGCGGCGTGGCGATTATGACCTCGGAGATCAGCTCATCGTTAATCAACGAATTGGCGAGGAGGAAGATCGCGGTCACGTTTCTAGATCATGCGCCGGCGCGAGGCTACGTGAGCACGTTGCGCATCGACTACCAAGCCGGGATCGAGCAGACGATAAAGCACCTTTACGACCAAGGACACCGAAGGATCGCCTTCGTTGCCGGACGACCCAAACTAAAATCCAACATTCTTCGGCTAGTAGCCTATGAAAATGCAATGTTGCGGCTGGGACTCCAGCCGGGGCCGGTTATTCACGGGGACCTACGGTTTGAAAAAGGACTGGCCGCAGGTCTCTCGATTGCAAAAATGTCTCCGAGACCGACGGCGGTGATGGCGGTAAATGACTTAACTGCCGTGGGCGTGCTCAAGGGACTGAGGAAGGGCGGTTGCCGCGTCCCTGAAGACATTTCGGTGACCGGATTTGACCGCACGCACCTTGCCGAATACAGCAACCCTTCGATCACCACCGTGGACATTCACCGGGATTTGCTTGGGCAAATGGCGGCGGACGTTCTGCATGAACTTTGCCGCTCTGAGAACCCCCACGGCAAGCAATACGAGATTCCTGCCGAACTGATTGTCGGAAATTCCTCAGGACCTGCGCCCTCCGATTGACCTAGGTCCGGCAAGGGCGCTACGCGGAAGCCAAGGAAAAATTTGAAACGTGCATCCGGGTGGCACCGGGGGTTTGACCAGGCCTATCTCAATCTCGCCGGGCTCTACCTGAGCGTGCAGGAAAAAGAAAAGGCACGAGAGGTTTTGCTCAGCTTGCTTCGCCGGCAACCCGTGCACCAGTTGGCCCAGCAAGCACTCCAGATGCTAAATTGAGGTTTGCCCGGGCTTGTCGAGAAGTGGGAGGGAGATCCTGCATGCCCTTTGGCGGTTTTCCTTAGCGTTTCAAGCGATACCGGCCGGCGCGCACGGCTCGGCGGGCTAATCGTGCTCGCGCTGATTTGGTTTTCCCTGGCTTCAGACCGAGCCCGGCAATCTTCTCCGAGCAAGCAAAGCGCGCGCCCATCTTCCAAGCCTGCTTCGCCCTTCGCGGCAACCATTGTCGACCGAACGCTCTAGGCTCGAGCAGGGGAAACTTCGCGTTGTTGGCCCGGCAGCAGGGGTGCTAGAGTCGGTTCGGTTGATTCCGTTCCAACCGACAAGCCATCCGGGAATGCCGACAAATACCGAGACATCCAGGTTGTGGCGTATCAACGGCAAATATGCCGCGGTTGTTGCCGCCGGCGCACTGCTGATAGCGGGCGCCGTGGTTACGGCCGACACCCGGCAGGCTCCAAAACAAAAAGATGCTCCCATTCCCATCCGCTTCACCGACATACGAAAATCCGCAGGCATCACTTTTGTTCAGGACCCGACCGAAACCGAAGAGAAGTATTATCTGGAAACCATGGGCAGCGGTGTGGCGTGGATGGATTATAACCAGGACGGTCTGATGGACCTTTTTCTTGTTCAATCGGCGGCAACCGCCATGTACAAGCCACCTCACCCTTTGCGTTGCGCGCTTTATCACAACAACGGCGATGGCACCTTCACGGACGTGACGGAAAAGGCCGGCGTTACGGGGGCCGGCCATTACGGCCAAGGAGTCGCCGTCGGCGATTTTGACAATGACGGCTATCCCGATCTCTACGTCACGGGTTACGGAAGCGCGATCCTCTACCACAACAACCGCGACGGCACGTTTACCGACGTCACCAGCAAAGCCGGCGTTGCCGACCAAGGCCAATGGTCCACCAGCGCTGGCTGGTTTGACTACGACAAGGATGGCTATCTGGACCTTCTTGTCACGAACTACATCGACTGGAGCCCTAAGAACAACATCTGGTGCGGCGAGCACCGACCCGGCTACCGTTCTTACTGCCATCCGGGCAATTATCAGGGACAGAAAACCAAACTGTTTCACAACAATCACGATGGGACGTTCACCGACGTTAGTGATGCATCCGGCGTCGGCAAGCCCGAATCCAAGGGCATGGGCGTGGTGCTTGCCGATTTCAACAACGATGGCTGGCCGGACATCGCCATCGCCAACGACTCCTGGCCCAACTTTCTTTTTCTAAACAAGCACGATGGGACGTTTGAGGATGCCTCGTTTGTTTCGGGGTTAGCCGCCAGCGAAGACGGGCGCTACGAGGCCGGAATGGGCATAGACGCCGCCGATGTGGACCGCGACGGCTGGCTGGATGTGTATATCACCCATCTGGATTTCGAATTGAACCGCCTCTATCGCAACAACCATAACGGCACTTTCGACGACTCCACCTATCGTTCGGGAATCGGCAACAAGTTTATCCTCTTGAGCGGCGTCTCCATGAAGTTTCTGGATTTCGACAACGATGGCTGGCCGGACATCCTCCAGGCCAACGGAGCCATGCTGGACAATGTCGCGCTCTATCACAGCGAGGTAACCTACAAAGAGCCATTGCTGATGCTTCGGAATGCGGGCAAAGGCCAGTTCGAGAAAGTCTCGGAATCGCTTGGGCCCGATTTCACCCGCCCCATCGTCGGCCGTGGCCTGGCCACCGCGGATTTCGACAATGACGGCGATATCGACATCGCCGTCAATGTGCGGGGCGATTACCCCATGATCTTGCGCAATGACGGCGGCAATCAAAATCACTGGCTCGAGGTTTTTTTGATCGGCACACAATCCAACCGCGACGGCATCGGCTCTTCCTTGAGGCTGGTTTCCGAAGGTTTTGTGGAGGTAGAACAGGCCAAGGAAGGAACGAGCTATATGTCCGCGAGCGACCCGCGGATTCACTTTGGCCTTGGCAAGCGCAACCGAATCGGCTCCCTAGAAGTTACTTGGCCAAGCAGGCATGTGGATCGCCTGACAGACGTCCCGGTCGATCAAATCATCGCTGTCAAAGAGGGCGCGGGAATCGTGGCTCGTGCCTTCCCCAAGCTGCACAACCAAATGCCATGAGATTTCCGCGGCGGCGCTTCCTTGGCTCTTCCCTGATCAGTCTGGGAGCAACCCTGTTCGATGCGCTCACTGTTCCGGTCTGGAAATGGACTCGCTCGCTGACCCTTCAGACCAAGGGCGTCACGAATTCCGCATCGTCGCCGCCAGTCACTTTCGTGGACGTGGCCCGGGAAGCGGGCCTGACTACTCCAAATGTGTGGGGTGGCGTTGAACATAAGACGCTCATCGTCGAAGCCAAAGGCAGCGGCCTAGCTTTCTTCGACTACGACAACGACGGTTGGCTGGACATTTACCTGAGCAACGGCACTCGCCTCGACGCCCATTGGCCTCCCGGCGGTGCTCCAACCACGCAGCTTTACAAGAACAACCGCGACGGAACGTTTACCAACGTAACCGGGCAGTCCGGTATCGGACGCACGGGATGGCAGACCGGCGTCGCGGTAGGCGACTTTGACAACGACGGCTGGGATGATCTGTTCTGTTGCTTCTGGGGACACAACATCCTGTTTCACAACAACGGCGATGGAACATTCACCGACGTGACCCGCAAGGCCGGCGTTTACGACGAACGGGTTCGCTGGGGAGCCGGCTCGACGTGGCTCGATTACGACCGCGATGGGCATCTGGATCTTTTTGTCTGCAACTACATCAAGCTCGACCCGGCAAAGACACCCGCTCCCGGCGAGGGGCTGTCCTGCCAATGGAAAGGCATACCGGTCATGTGCGGCCCCCGAGGGCTTCCCGGGGACACCAACGTTCTCTTCCAAAACAATGGCGACGGCACGTTTACCGACGTTTCCGAAAAGGCAGGCATCCTAAAACCCGGCCCTCGATATTCGATCACGGCGGTCTCCTACGATTTTGATAACGACGGCTGGCCGGACATTTTCGTGGCTGTGGATTCCGAACCGAGCATCCTGTTCCACAACAACCACGATGGCACGTTCACCAATGTTGCGGAGATGTCCGGCTGCGCTTACAACGAGAATGGCCACGAACAGGCAGGAATGGGCGTCGCCGTGGGCGACTACGATTGCGACGGCTGGCTCGACATCTTCAAGACCAACTTTGCCGACGATACCTCGAACCTCTATCACAACAACGGCGACGGAACGTTCACCGACGAGGCTTTTGCCCTGGGCGTGGGCATCAACAACCAATACGTCGCCTGGGGTTGCGGCTTTATCGATTACGACAACGATGGCTGGCCGGACCTCCTGCAGGTCAACGGGCACGTCTATCCGGAACTCGACAGCCACTCAACCGGCCAAACGTTCAAAAATCCGCGCTTGGTCTACAAGAACCTCGCTGGCAGGTTTAAAGACGTATCTTCAGAATTGGGACCTGGAATCAGCGAGCGCTTCTCAAGCCGCGGCGCCGCTTTCGGCGACTTCGACAACGATGGCGACATGGATGCCCTGATCTTGAATATGAATGATTTGCCTTCGCTCCTGCGCAACGACGGCGGCAACGCCCAGAACTGGATCAAGATCAAGCTCATCGGGACGAAGTCGAACCGCACCGCGATCGGCGCGCGTGTGCGCGTCCTCACCGGCACTCATGCGCAGATCGACGAAGTGCACAGCGGCGGCAGCGTAATGTCGCAGTCCGACCTGCGGCTGCACTTTGGCCTAGGAAAGGCTCTGAAGGCGGACGTCATTGAAGTGAAATGGCCCACGACCCAAAAAGTCGAGCGTTTCACCCAGGTAAAGGCCAATCAGATCCTGACGATCCGCGAAGGCAGCGGAATTGTCAGTGCCTATACACCAAAATTGAAGTAATCCGGTTTCCGTTGAGCTGACCTCCACTGACGCCTAACTTAACTAACCGAACCTCCGCAGTTGCGTGAATAAAGCTTTTGGAATCAATGGAAGCACAGCAAAGTTTCCACTACATTTACAAGTAAGCCAAAAAACAGACCAAGATATGGGCGCCGACGAGATCCTCGCGATGGTGCCACACCGGGCGGATCTGCAAGTCCGGTTTGTGCGCGCGAAAAGCAGCTGCGGCTTCGGTGAGTTGCACATAGGCGCGCCACAACTCTTCGGGCGTCCAATGCGTCACATTGCTGCGCAACACGCAGCACCCTTCACACCTGCGCGCTCACGCTACTGAAAGGGACCGACCGGCCATGCGCGTCAAGTAACGCGTTTTCCAGTGAGTCGTCCGAGGCGGTCAGCGCCCGCCACCGTACGCGGACCCAATCCTGAGTGCGCCCCATGCGCAAATAAATATTGAGGACGATCCGGTCCACGCAATCATAGCTACCTCAACAGGTTCTGATAGGATCGGTCCACTACAGGCACCCGGCCGCGATTTCAATTGTTGCGATGGAGCCACTTTCTTGCAGCTCCGCCGTGCGAAAAAAGCACAGCTGCGCTTTGTCACATTTTTGTCTTTGACCGTCTTTGTGGTTGACATTCCCGGCACACCAGTAGAGACTCTTGTCATGAGCCAGGTCGTGTTCAGCCGAAGTTACCCAACCTAAGGTGCCTGACAGTCGGAAGCGTAGGGAACAGTGTGGTTGTATGATTGGATACGCCCCCCGTTAGGCCGTCAACCATCGTGGGTACGTTGCTGAAGCACGTCGCTGAAGCAGGCGGAAAACTTGTCCCCCCTCGCCGGCAGCTGGTTTGTGCTCCGCCAACCCGCTTGTGCAACCCCTCGAGGGCATGGCGGTGCCATTCCAACTCGGTGGATTGATCCTTCCTGGGGCGGTAGGAGACT
>Ga0126373_10001906_pt1 | contig 15097 bp, 11 predicted proteins | sample PanSoiMetPlot_11_FD_92545 | JGI IMG/M metagenome (GOLD analysis project Ga0126373, IMG submission 92545) | Tropical forest soil microbial communities from Panama - MetaG Plot_11 | ecosystem: Environmental > Terrestrial > Soil > Tropical forest > Bulk soil | place: Panama | collected 2016-02-17 | reverse complement strand
CGGCTGCCGTGGGGTCAGCCGCGCGGACTTTCGCTACGACGATCGGGGGACGGGAAAGCTGGTCTGCCTTGAGGTCAATACCCAACCCGGCATGACCGAAACCTCGCTCGTGCCTGAACTGGCCGCCTATGCGGGCGTCACGTTCGATGAGCTGGTGCAATGGATGGTAGAGGACGCTTCGACCAAGCGCTGAAGCGGTCGGGGCAATTAGTGAAAAGATGGTTCGGCGCGCCGCTTGACGAGCCGGATTTCGCTTGCGCCGAGGCCAATCAGGACCCCGGACAGGCCAGTTTTGGTCGTTTCGTCGGCGGCCGTCGGCTCCGGCGTTGGATCGCTCGACTAGCTCAAATTCCGCAAGGCGCCGGCGTCGCAGGATCGTTGCTCCTGCTCGGCGCGACGCTCTCTTATGGCGCCGTCGCCGGCGGACATTTGGACGCCGTCACCAATTGGTTGAGAGGCGCGCGCGACGATGGCGCGAACGCGCTCGGTTTTCGCATTGGCGCGGTCTCGGTGACCGGCGCAAGTCAGGTCAGCCGTGAGCGGGCGCTGGAGCTCGCAGGAGTGACCGGCCGGTCGTCGCTGTTGTTCTTCGACGCCGAAACTGCGCGCGAGCGGCTACTGGCAAATCCGTGGATTGCCGATGCGGCCGTGCTCAAACTTTATCCTGATCGCCTGCTGATCACGATTACCGAACGCCGGGCTTTCGCGCTGTGGCAGCGAAACGGCCAGCTCAATGTCATTGCCGACGACGGCACCGTGCTCCAGCCATTTGTCGAGGACCGCTATCGCGGGCTGCCGCTCGTCGTCGGCAGCGGCGCCGCGCGCCGCGCCAAGGACTTCATCGGCCTACTCGATCGCTATCCCGAAATTCGTTCTGCGCTCGGCGCCTCGGTGCTTGTTGCCGAGCGGCGCTGGAATTTGCGATTGACGAACGGCCTGGATGTCCGTCTGCCGGAGGGCGATCTGCAAGCCGCGTTCGATCGGTTGGTCAAACTGGACCGTGACAAAAAGCTGTTGTCGCGCGACATCACAAGCGTCGATCTGCGCCTGCCCGACCGGGTGACGGTGCGGCTGTCCGATGCCGCGGCACAGGCGCGCGACGATGCGCTCAAAGCCAATGCCAAAAAGAAAAAGGGCGGCGACGCATGAACACGCTCGGTCACGGCTTGACGCCGAAGATGAAGCCGATCCCGGCCCGCCGCAGCGTCGTCGCCGCCGCGCTCGATGTCGGTTCGAGCAAAGTCGTTTGCCTTATCGGCCGGCTTCGTCCGCACGGCCCGCAACAAGTGCTGACCCGGCGCAGCCATTCGGTCGACGTGATCGGTTTTGGCCACACCGTCGCGCGCGGAACCAAAGCCGGCACCGTCGTCAATTTGGGGCAGGCGGAGGATGCGATCCGCCGTGCCGTGGATGCCGCTGAACGCATGGCTTCGGTCGAAATCGAATCCGTGGTGCTGTCGATATCGTCGGGGCGACCGGCCAGCGAACTATTCGCGGCCGAGGTCGAGATTCTCAGCGCTGCAGTATCGGAAAACGATATCGCGCGGGTTTTGGCGGTTGGCAGTCGCCATTCGCTGCGCGACGGTCGCGCGGTCCTGCATTCGCTCCCGGTCGGCTATTCAATCGACGGCGTGAACGGCGTCCGCGACCCGCGGGGAATGCTCGGCACCCGGTTCGGGGTCGACATGCACGTGGCGACCACCGATGTCGCCGCAGCCCGCAATTTGATTCTCGCCGTCGAGCGTTGTCACCTCGAAGTCGAGGCTATGGCGGCTTCGTCCTATGTCGCGGGGCTCGCGGTTCTTGCCGACGACGAAGCCGATTTGGGCGCGGCCGTGGTCGATATGGGAGCTGGCACCACCACCATTGCCGCATTCCAGGCCGGACGACTCGTTCACATCGACGGTTTTGCCGTCGGCGGCCATCACGTCACGATGGACTTGGCGCGCGGACTAAACGCACGGATTGTCGACGCCGAGCGAATCAAAACGCTTTATGGCACTGTGCTCAGCGGAGGATCGGACGAACGTGACATGATCACGGTCCCGGCGCTGGAAGAGCATGAGCGCGAACAGGCGCAATCCGTATCGCGCGCGACGCTGGTGAGCATCATCAAGCCACGCGTCGAGGAAATCCTCGAAATGGTGCGTGACCGGTTGGCCGCATGCCCGATCGCGGCCGATCGCCGGGGGCACGTGGTTCTGACCGGCGGTGCCAGCCAGCTCAGCGGGCTGCCGGAAATGGCGGCTCGGTTGATCGGACGGCCGGTGCGGCTCGGGCGTCCGCTCGGCATTGCCGGCGCGCCGGATGCGGCTAAGGGCCCGGCCTTTGCCGTCGCGGCGGGTCTGCTCGTGTATCCACAAGCGGCGCATCTCGAACATTTCGACGGGCGGCGTAAGCGGCAACTCATGACCGGCACGGGCGGGTATTTCGCCCGCGTCGGACGATGGCTTCGCGAGAGTTTCTGATGGCCCTCAGAAGCGGAGCTCGAAAATTTCAGCGACCGGTGGCGGACCGGACGGGCCCGGGCGTGGAGCACGCCCGCGCGAGGAAAAAGAGGCAATCATGACCATCAATCTGAACATCCCGGATATTCGTGAGCTCAAACCCCGCATCACCGTATTCGGAGTCGGCGGCGCGGGCGGCAATGCGGTGAACAATATGGTCACCGCGGGCCTGCAGGGCGTCGATTTTGTCGTCGCCAATACCGACGCGCAGGCGCTCACAATGTCGAAGGCTGAAAGGGTCATCCAGATGGGCGTCCAGGTGACCGAAGGCCTGGGCGCGGGGTCGCAGCCGGACGTCGGGCGCGCCGCGGCCGAAGAAGTCATCGACGAAATCCGCGATCACCTGTCCGGGGCGCATATGGTGTTCGTCACCGCGGGAATGGGCGGCGGCACCGGGACCGGGGCCGCTCCGGTCATTGCCAAAACGGCGCGCGAGCTGGGAATCCTCACGGTCGGAGTGGTGACCAAGCCATTCCACTTCGAAGGCCAGCGGCGGATGCGAACCGCCGACAGCGGCATTACCGAACTGCAAAAATGCGTCGACACGCTGCTTATCATTCCCAATCAGAATCTGTTCCGCGTCGCCAATGAGAAGACGACATTCGCTGACGCGTTCGCGCTGGCGGATCAGGTGCTTTATTCCGGCGTGGCCTGCATCACCGATCTGATGGTCAAGGAAGGCCTGATCAATCTCGACTTTGCCGACGTTCGCGCCGTCATGCGCGAGATGGGCAAGGCCATGATGGGAACCGGTGAGGCCGAAGGCGAGAAACGCGCGCTGACTGCGGCCGAAGCGGCGATCTCGAATCCGCTGATCGACGATGCATCCATGAAAGGCGCCAGAGGCCTCCTGATCTCCATCACCGGTGGCCGCGATCTGACGCTGTATGAAGTCGACGAAGCTGCCACCAGGATTCGCGAAGAGGTGGATCAAGACGCCAACATCATCGTCGGCGCCACTTTCGACGAGAGCCTCGACGGCATGATCCGAGTCTCGGTCGTCGCAACGGGCATTGACCAGGCCTCGGCGCAACGTCCGGTGCTTTCGAGCCTAAGCGAGTCTCGGCTCGCCGATATCGGCCCGCGGCTGCGCGCCGAAAAGCAAAGAGATGTCGAGCGCATCGAACGCCTCGAAGCGGCGAGACCGACTCCAGCGGCCACGCTTTCGGCGGCGGCAAGTCCGGCAAATGTCGCGGCCGGCAGCATTAATGCCTCAATCGAATACGCGGCCAAGGCGGCGATTGCGGCAGCCGTCGAAGACGTCACGATTCGCCCGCTCGCTCCCAAGCCGTCGCTGTTTATCGATCCAGCAGCGAGCGAGCCGGAAGTCGAGGAGGAGACGGCGTTCATCCCGCCGCAACCCGAGCGGATGCCGCGCGCGCCACGCATGCCCCGCATCGACGAGTTGCCGCTGCCGGCACAGAATGAGATTCGCGCCAAGCGCGGCGAACTTGCCAATGATCATCACCCAGAGAAACGGCAGAGGTCTCTGCTGCAACGCCTAGCGTCGGTCGGCCTCGGCCGTCGCGAGGAAACCGCCAAAACGCCGGTAGCGCCCCGCGCTGCCGCGGTCGGCGCAATGCCAGGGGCTGATCGCCTGCCGGGGCGGCCGATGCCACGCCCGGCTGAGCCTCGCCCCGAGCCGGTCTCCGAATACGCCAAGCGGACCATGCCGCAGGGACTGGATCTCCACGGCCGGGCAAGTGCTGTGAATAACTCGCCCGAAACGGATCACCTCGACATTCCGGCCTTCCTGCGCCGGCAGGCGAATTGACGATGCGGCTGCCCCGGGCTTCGAAATGAGTGCGGGGCGGTTGCGCTAGTCGCCGCCGGTGACCGCTCTAACTCATTTGTTTCACTTGGATTTTTGCTCTAAACGGCACTGCCAGCTGATCCGGCTGGCAGTGCCGATTCGCGTTTTCGCAATGCCCCTCAAGCGTCGCCAAATCCAATTTTGGGCAAGCTCCGGACCAGACTGCGGCCGGAAAAAGGTAACAGTCGGTAAGAAAGCGTGAATTGGCGTCCTCGCGACGCAGCATTAGGGTTTGTGCGTCGGGGGGATGTTTTGGGGGAGTGGGGTTCGATTGGCCGTTTCGGCCATCCCCAAATTTGTAATCCAAATACGTTCCCCTCCCGTTGGGGTGGCCGTGTTCGCGATTGGTTAGGTCGCGGAGTGGCCCGTGAGGTGTGGGGCAACAGCATGACGTGGGGCGTGCCGGCCGGCAGGCAGACGACGCTACGGCATCATGTGAGCGTCGCCGGTATCGGCGTCCATTCCGGTTTATCCGCTACCCTCACTCTGCACCCGGCCGAGGCCGATACCGGCATCGTATTCGTACGCTGCGGGACTGACGGGCAGCCCGATCGCGAATTGCGCGCCCATTTCCGCTCCGTCACCGCGACCGAGTTCGCGACCGTCCTCGGCGACAAAAACGGACCTGCCATATCGACGACGGAACACGTCTTGGCGGCGTTGCACGCTCTCGGGGTCGACAACGCGATCGTCGAGGTCGACGGTCCGGAAATTCCGATCATGGATGGCAGTGCCGCGCCGTTCGTCGCTGCAATCGATCAGGCCGGGATCGTCGCGCTTGCGCCGTCGCGCCGCTACATCCAGGTGCTCAAGCCGGTACGCGTTGCCAAGGGCGACAGTTACGGCGAATTGCGGCCCTATTTGCGCGGTCTGCGAATCGAAACCGAAATCCAGTTTGACCATCCGTTGATCGGCCGTCAGACGCTCGCCGTCGACGTTGAGCCGGATTCGTTCCGTCGCGATTTGGCGCGGGCGCGCACCTTCGGCTTCATGCGCGATGTCGCCAAGCTGTGGAGCGCCGGCTACGCGCTCGGCGCTTCGTTCGAGAATACGGTCGTGGTTGCGGAAGATCGGGTTCTCAATCCGGAAGGCGTGCGTTACGCCGACGAATTCGTCCGCCACAAGATCGTAGATGCGATCGGCGATCTGGCTTTGTCCGGAGCGCCATTGATTGGCGCTTATCGGACCGTTCGCGGCGGCCATAAGCTTAATCATGCGGTGCTGACGGCCCTGATGGCCGATCGCAGCGCCTGGACCTATGTGGAAATGCCCGAGACGCGGCGCCCGCGCGGCCATGCCGAGCTTGGCATCGGTTTCGCTCTACCCGCTTACGGGCCTGACGTCTCCTGAAAGGCTTAACTTTTCGCGCCTTAATCCGGGCCGATTGTCGGCCATAATTGCTGTATTCTCATAGGGCTGCGGGCGTCGATCAGGCGGGCCCCGGCTGTCGGACGGGGCTCAGTTACGTTGATGACGGCGCGGTTGCGAGGGTCGGCAAGATCCGGGAACGGAATACGCGCGCGGGCCGTTTGGCTCGCGGCGGCGTTGATTTGCGTCCCGCTGGCTTTGCCGCTGATGGGCTGCAGCCTGTTTAACAAAGACGACGATTACATTCCCGAGAATCCGGCCGATTCGCTGTACAACCAGGGCCTCTATCTCCTCAACACCAAGCAGGATTACAAAGAAGCGGCCAAGAAATTCGACGAGGTGGATCGCGAAAATCCGTACTCGGAGTGGGCGCGCAAAGCGCTCTTGATGTCGGCTTACGCCTACTACCAGGCGGACATGTATGACGACTGCGTCAATTCGGCGAAACGTTACGTGACGCTGCATCCCGGCAGTCCTGACGCCGCTTATGCTCAGTACCTGATCGGCTCCTCGTACTACGACCAGATCCTCGACGTTTCGCGCGATCAGGCGCGCGCCGAAAAAGCCATCGACGCGCTGCAGCAGGTCGTGCGCAAATATCCGAGCAGCGAATATGCGATCAGCGCGCAGAAGAAAATCGGCATGGCGCGCGATCAGATGGCCGGCAAGGAAATGGATGTCGGGCGCTTTTATCTCAACAAGCGCGACTTCATCGGCGCCATCAACCGCTTTAAGGTCGTCGTAACGCAATTTCAGACCACGCGGCACGTCGAAGAGGCTTTGATGCGGTTGAGCGAATGCTATATCGCGCTGGGCATCATCGACGAGGCGCAGACCGCGGCCGCGGTGCTTGGGCACAATTTTCCCGATAGCGCCTGGTACAAGGACGCTTATCAGCTGGTGAAGACCGCGGGCGGCGAGCCCACCACTGAGAACAAGGGCTCGTGGATCAGTCGCGCCTTCCAGAAAATGGGGCTGACGACGTCGCAGAATGGATGACGGATGACGGAGGTCGGTCGTCGGACAACAGAGTCCTCAGGACAGGACTGAGAATCACGAATATTATCCTCGTCCTGTATTATCCTCGTCCTGGTCTTCGACCGCCGCATCCGATCATCTGACCTCCGACATCCGTCGTCTGAAGTCCGACCTCATGCTCGCCCGGCTTTCCATCCGCGACATCGTCCTTATCGATCGGCTCGACATTGATTTTGGCTCGGGCCTTGCCGTGCTGACCGGCGAAACCGGCGCCGGTAAATCGATATTGCTTGACGCTTTTGCGCTTGCGCTCGGAGCCCGTGGCGACGTGGCCTTGGTGCGCGACGGCGCCGAGCAAGGTCAGGTGATTGCCGCTTTTGAAATCGGCCGGGACCATCCGGCGCGCGCGCTTGTTGCCGACAACGGGCTGAGCGCCGACGACGAGCTCATTCTGCGCCGGGTGCAATTTGCCGATGGCCGCACCCGCGCCTTTGTCAACGATCAGCCGGTCAGCGTGCAGGTGTTGCGCGCGCTTGGCGCCGCGCTCGTCGAAATCCACGGCCAGCACGACGATCGCGCCTTCGTCGAACCGGCCACACATCGCGCCCTGCTGGACGCCTATGGCGGCATCGAGCGGGATGCCGGCGCGGTCGCGGAGCTATGGGCGCAATGGCGTGAACGCGAAGCGGCGATGCAAAGTCATCGCGCCGATGTTGAGCGCGCCAGCCGCGAGGCCGAGTGGCTGCGTCACGCCGTTGAGGAGTTGGGCCGCTTGGCACCGCAGGCCGGGGAGGAATCCGCGCTTGCCGAGCGGCGCTCGGCGATGATGCAGGCGGAGAAAGTCGCCGACGATCTGCGCTCGACTCACGACAGCCTTGCCGGTCCGAACTCCGCGGTATCCCCGCTTGCGAGCGCCGTGCGGCGTCTGGAACGGCGGGCCGCACAGGCGCCGACACTGGTCGAACCGGTAACGAAAGCCATTGACGCAGCGCTCACCGCGCTCGACGAGGCGCGATTGCAGCTCGAACAGGCATTGCAACTCGCCGATTACGATCCGCAGGAACTGGAAAAGATCGAGGAACGCTTGTTTGCGCTGCGCGCCGCCGGCCGGAAATACAACGCGCCGGTCGACGAACTCGCTGGTCTTGCTCGCCGCTACGAAAGCGATTTGGGACTGATCGATGCCGGCGCGGAACGGCTCGCCGCTCTCGAGCGCGAGGCGCGGGAAGCGTCGGCGCGATATCGGACGGCTGCCCAAAAGCTGTCGGCTGCGCGCCGGCGTGCCGCGCAGGCGCTCGACAAAGCGGTGAATGCCGAGCTCGAGCCGCTCAAGCTCGAACGGGCGGAGTTTTCGACGGAGATCGGCAGCGAAAGCGAAGGTCCTCATGGCATCGACCGGGTCGAGTTCTGGGTGCGGACCAATCCCGGCACACGGCCCGGCCCACTGATGAAAGTCGCCTCCGGCGGCGAACTCGCCCGTTTCCTGTTGGCGCTCAAAGTGGTGCTGGCCGACCGCGGTTCGGCGCCGACCTTGGTATTCGACGAGATCGATACCGGCGTCGGCGGCGCGGTGGCCGATTCGATCGGGGTGCGGCTCGCCCGGCTGGCCACCGGCGTTCAGGTTCTCGCAGTGACCCATGCGCCGCAGGTGGCGGCGCGGGCCGAGCGCCATTACCTCATCAGCAAGGATGCTTTCGCCCGCGGCAAACGGGTTGCCACCCGCATAGCCGAACTGGAAGGCGAACGCCGCCGCGAAGAGATCGCGCGCATGCTCGCGGGCGCGGAAATCACCGCTGAGGCCCGCGCCGCCGCCGAACGCCTGATTCGCGCCGCGGGGTAGTACACAATATCAGCAAGCGTGGTTATCAATTCCGGCGCCGGCACGGTCGGACCCGGGGGATGGATTATCGGCAGGATGGCACCGAAGGACAGTTCCAAAATCGTGGTGGACGAGCTGTCCGCCGCACAGGCCAAGGCCGAGCACGCGCGGCTGGAAGCCGAAATCGCCGCGCACGACCGGCGTTATTACCAGGAAGACGCGCCAAGCGTCAGCGACGGCGAATATGACTTGCTGCGGCAGCGTTACGGCGCCATCGAGGACCGTTTTCCGCAACTACGCACCGCGACAAGCCTGACGCAGCGCGTCGGCAGCGCGCCGTCGGCGCGATTCGCCAAGGTCCGCCACGCGGTGCCGATGCTCTCCCTCGATAACGCTTTCGCCGAAGAAGACGTGCGCGACTTCGTCGGCCGCATCCGACGATTTTTACGGCTGTCCGACGACGATGAGGTCGCCTTTTCCGCCGAGCCAAAGATTGACGGCTTGTCGATGTCATTGCGTTACGAGCACGGCAAGCTCGTCACCGGAGCGACGCGAGGCGACGGCAATGAAGGCGAAGATGTCACCGCCAACATCAAAACGTTGGCCGACATTCCGCAGCGGCTTAAAGGAAGCGGCATTCCGGCGATCTGCGAGGTGCGCGGCGAAGTTTACATGACCAAGCACGCCTTTCTCGCACTGAACAAGCGGCAGGCGGAAAGCGGCCAGATCTTCGCCAATCCGCGCAATTCTGCAGCCGGCTCACTGCGCCAGAAAGACCCTTCGATTACCGCGTCGCGCCCGCTTGGATTTTTCGCCTATGCCTGGGGCGAGATGAGTGAAATGCCGGCCGATACACAATCCGGCATGATCAAATGGTTCGAGCGCGGCGGCTTTACGACCAATCCGCTGACTAAATTGTGCCGCGGACTCGACGCTTTGCTGAAATTTCACCACGAGATCGAGACGCAACGCGGGACCTTGGATTACGACATCGACGGCGTCGTTTACAAAGTCGATCGGTTAGATTGGCAGGAGCGCCTCGGCTTCGTGTCGCGTTCGCCGCGCTGGGCGATTGCGCACAAATTTCTGGCCGAACGCGCCATCACGCTACTCAAGGACATCGAAATCCAGATCGGCCGCACCGGCGCGCTCACCCCGGTCGCTAAGCTCGAGCCGGTCACCGTGGGCGGCGTGGTGGTGCAGAACGCAACGCTGCACAACGCTGACGAAATCGGCCGGCTGGACGTGCGCGTCGGCGATACCGTCCAAATCCAACGCGCCGGCGACGTTATTCCGCAAGTGCTTGGCGTTGTGCTGGAGAAACGTCCACGCGGCGCCAAAGCTTACGAATTTCCGAAACGCTGCCCCTGTCCGCTGCACACCGAAGTGGTCCGCGACCAGACCGCGGCCGGCTCAGAAGGCGCGATCGCCCGCTGCACCGGCGAATTCGCCTGTCCTTATCAGGCGGTCGAGCATCTCAAGCATTTCGTCTCGCGACGCGCTTTCGACATCGATGGGCTCGGCGACAAGCAGATCGAATTGTTCTACGAGCGCGGCTGGGTCAAGGAGCCGGCCGATATTTTCACGCTCGAGCAACGCAACGGCAAAATTCACCTCCAAGAGGTCGAAGGTTTCGGCGAGACCTCGGTGCGTAATCTCTTTGCCGCGATCGCGGCGTGGCGCGAGATCGCGTTGGAGCGCTTCATCTACGCGCTCGGTATCCGCCATGTCGGCGAAACCACAGCGGTGGCGCTGGCGCGCGGCTATGGCACTTGGCAGGCTTTCTATGACGCCAGCCTTAAGCTCGCCACAGACGACCACGATGTCAGGGCGGAGATGGATGCACTCGATCAAATCGGCGACACCGTGATCGACAGTTTGCGCGATTATTTCGCCGAAGCGCACAATCGCCGCCGCGTCGAACGGCTCGCCGCGGAAGTCAAGATTCGCGAGGCGGAAAAGCCGCGCAGCGATTCCGCGGTGGCCGGCAAGACCGTGGTGTTTACCGGCACGCTCGAAAAAATGACGCGCGACGAGGCCAAGGCCTCGGCCGAGCGGTTGGGCGCCAAAGTGTCCGGCTCGGTGTCGAAAAAGACAGACTACGTCGTCGCCGGCCCCGGCGCGGGCTCAAAATTGGCCGATGCCAAGAAACACGGCGTCGCGGTCCTGACCGAAGACGAATGGATGAAACTCATTCGCTAAGCCGCGTTCGTTCATACGCCAGAGTGCATACGACGACTCAGATTCGTCCCAACAACACCAAAATGATCACGATCACCAACAACAGCCCGAGGCCGCCGCCTGGGTAATAACCCCATTCGGCGCTGTATGGCCAAGTCGGCAGGGCGCCGATCAACAATAGGATCAGAACAATAATCAGAATGGTCGATAACATATCGTTGCCTCGCGTTTCCAATGCGGAAAACCGCACGCAAACAAACGTCCGCTCGGCGCGAAAGTTCCTTGCAAAACATTGGCAAGCGAGACGCTGGGTTTCAATGTGTTAGCGGCTTGCACGCCTCGCGCAGCCAAGGCTGCGTATGCTCATCGACGATTGGAACGAGCATATCGCGCACGTGGAGATGGTACGCGTCGAGCCAGGCAATCTCCTCTGCCGTCATCAAGGATGGCTCGACGAGACGACGGTCGATCGGTGCCAGTGTCAGTGTCTCGAGAGCGTTCAGCGCCTTTTCCGCATCCGCAACCGGCGGCGCCTCGGTCACGAGAATGAGATTTTCGATGCGAATCCCATAAGCGCCGGCGCGGTAATAGCCGGGCTCATTCGACAAGATCATGCCCCGTTTGAGCGGCGCTGTGCCTAACTTTGAGATCCGCGCCGGTCCTTCATGGACCGACAGATAACTGCCGACGCCATGGCCGGTGCCATGATCGAAATCCAAGCCGTCCCGCCACAGATATTGCCGCGCCAACGGATCGAGCTGCGCACCAGTGGTGCCGTCGGGGAACACCGCGCGCGCAATCGCGATATGGCCTTTAAGCACAAGCGTGAAGTTCTTGCGCATATCCGCCGTCGGCGATCCGACGGCGACGGTGCGGGTGATGTCGGTGGTGCCGTCCTCATATTGGCCGCCGGAATCGATCAGGAACAGTTCGCCGGGTGCGATGCGCCGGTTGCTCCGCCGGGTCACGCGGTAATGCACAATCGCGCCATCCGCTCCGGCGCCGGCGATGGTGGGAAAAGAAATATCTCTCAAGAGCCCGGTGTCGCGGCGGAAACTCTCCAAAGCCTCGACCGCGTCGATCTCGGTCAGCATACCGCGCGACGCTTCGCGATCGAACCAGGCGAGAAAGCGCGCCACCGCGGCTCCGTCGCGCAGTTGCGCCGCGCGCGCGCCGGCGATCTCGGGGGCATTTTTCACCGCCTTCATGGGTGTGATCGGATCCGCCGCGCGTACGATTTTGCCGCCGTTCTCGACCACGGCCCGGGCGATCGCATCGGGGCACAAGGCCGGATCGAGCATCACCGCCCGTCCGGCTTGGCCCAGCGCGGCGAGATCTTTTTCGAAATCCGCAGGCGCGGCCAAGGTCGCGAGCATTTCGAGGTGCTCGCGCGCCGCACCGGTCAGCTTGCGGGGCTCGATATAGAGCGCCGGTCGACCAGCGCGCTGCACGGTGGCGAAGGCGAGCGCCACCGGTACATGCGGCACATCGCAGCCTCGGATATTGAACAGCCAGCACACCGCTTGCGGATCGGAAACGATCAGCACATCGGCGCGCTTGCCGAATGCCTCGTGAACACGCGCGATCTTGGCTGCAGCCTCCTCGCCGGCATAGCGCAAATCGTGCAATGCCACGGCGCCAAGCGGCGGCTGCGGCCGCTTCTGCCAAAGCGCGTCGACCGGGTCGTCGGCGACTGCAGTAAGGCTGCCGCCGGCTGCGTCGGCCGCTTTGGCGAGACGCTCGGCGCCATCGACCGTGTGCAGCCAGGGCGAATAGCCGAGCTTGGCGCCCAGCGGCAGATTCTCCTCGATCCAAGCCGCCGGCGGATGCTCGACCAGATGCTCGACCGCGAATGCCGCGCCATCGACTTCCTCGCGCACCTGCACCAGGTAGCGGCCGTCGACGAAAATCGCCGCGCGCGCGGCGAGCACGATGGCGACGCCGGCCGAGCCGGTAAAGCCGGTCAGCCAGGCGAGCCGCTCGGCGCTGGGCGGCACATATTCGTTCTGATAACGGTCGGCGCGTGGGACGATGAAGCCGTCGAGCCCGCGGCGTTTCAATTCGGCGCGCAGAGCGGCGAGCCGCGGCGCAGTCGCGGCGCGCTCGCTGCGGTCTTCGAACGACTGGAATCGCGCTTCGAACATCAGCGGCAATGTATGGTCAAATGACGAGAACGTGGAGTCGATGACGTCGGTACCCTTCCCATTCGGGGGACGGCAGAACGGCGCTTGAGAACCAACGTGGTCCAGCCGTCGACCGCGATGCGTCGCTCGAGCATGAAATCCCGATAAGCGGCTTGTGCGGCGCTGGTTTGGGGGCTCAAGAGGCCGGAGAGGATGATGCGGCCGTGCGGTGCGACAACTCCGGTAAGCGGCGCGGCAAGCCTTTGCAATGGGGCGAGGAGGATATTGGCGAACACTAGATCGAACGGTGCGCCGCCGCGAATATCACTGGCCGCGACACCATTGGCGCGGCAAACCCGCACGAAGCCGGCGCAGCGATTGAGGCGGGCATTGTCACGCGCGTTGCGGACGGCATGCGCGTCGATATCGCTCGCCAACACGCACCGGCGCAGGCTCCTGGCGGCGGCGATCGCCAGCACGCCGCTGCCGGTGCCGAGATCGAGAATACGTGGAAATAAATTCCACCCCCTGAAAAGGGGAGGACGGCGAGCGAAAGCGAGCCAGGAGGGGGTCGGCTTCGGGCGTCGAACAAGATGACCCCCACCCCGACGCTTCCCCTTGCAGGGGGAGGGAGAAATTTTTTTTTGCCGCGCACCGTTGAGCGATTTGCACAGCTGATCCAGCGCCAGTAGGCAACCACGCGTCGAACCATGATGGCCGGTGCCGAAGGCCTGGGCCGCCTCGATTTCGATGCCGATCCGGTTCGGCGTAGCGTGGCCGCGATCGTGCGCGCCGTGGATTACAAAGCGTCCCGCTGCGATCGGCTTTAATCCGCGCAAGCTTTCTGCGATCCAATCCTTGGCGGGGAGGCGGGCAAAGCGCAGCGCCTTGCCCGCCGCGTTGCCGGCCGCCGACGTCGTCAAATCGCGCACCGTGCCCGCGTCGACATTGGAGCGGAAATAGAACGTCACACGCCATCGGCCCTGGCCTGTATCCACAAGACTGACCGCAACGTCGTCGGCGACGAACACCTCGGCAAAGCGGTCGGCGACCCGCCGTGCCAATTGTTCATCGGCTGAGAGGGTGGCAATCCTGGTATTCGCCGCGTCTCGGATGGATCTGTAATTCATTGCGGCATCGATCGTTTTTCAAAGTGCTCCACGAGATTCACAGGGGCAGGGATGAACGCATTTATTCCCGCAAATCGCCAAAATATTCACCACGCGATCCACGCTTTGTCTGTCACATTTCCACAGGTCTTTCGCCTATATTTCCACAGCATGGAAAAGTTTGCCGGAGCCATTGAATGATCGGACTTGCATTGACCGCACCACGCTCGCGCTTTCTGATCGCCGCGACAATCGCGGCGGCTGTTTGTTGCGTCAGTTTCGCGCTCGATCGCGCCACGGCGCAGACCGCGGCGGATTATGCGCCGCTCCTTGCGGCGGCCGACCGCAGCGATGCGGATCGCGACGCCGACAAGCGTCGCGATCCGACGCCATTCCTCGTTTTTGCCGCGCCGCGTCCGGGCATGAAAGTACTCGATATGGGCGCAGGCGGCGGCTACAGCAGCGAGCTGATGGCGCGGGCAGTGGCGCCGAATGGGCTCGTGTTTGCGCAAAATCCGGCCGATCTCGGCGAACGAGCCAAGGCCGCCTTCCAGGCACGGCTGGCGACGCCGGCGATGAAGAACGCCGTCGCCGTCACCGCGCCGTTCGACGATCCCGTTCCCGCCGGCGGGACGGACTTCGACATGATCACCTTCCTGTTCTACTACCACGACACGACCTACATGCAGGTCGACCGCGCGCAGATGAACCGCAAATTATTCGCCGCACTCAAGCCTGGCGGCACGCTCGTCATCGCCGATCATTCGGCGCTGCCCGGCCAAGGCGTCTCTGTCGCCAAGACGCTGCACCGCATCGAGGAGGCCACTTTGCGCCAGGAAGTCGAAGCAACGGGGTTCAGACTCATCGCCACCGGCGATTTCTGGCGCAACGCCGCCGACACGCACGATTTCCCGAGCTTTAAGCGCGACATGCCGGTCGACAATTTCGTGCTGAAGTTTCAGAAGCCGATGTGATTCGTCATTCCCGGGCCGACCCCCGCCGCGGCGCGCAGGATGCGCGGGGGGGCCTGGAATCCATAGTCACGGCTGAGCGAAATAGGCACCGATCATAATTATAGATTCCGGACTCGCTGCTGCGCGCCGATCCGCAATGACGGCTATTGCAGCTCGTTCTTCACCTTGTCCAGGCCGGCATTGACGCAGTCATCATCAACCCCCGGCGAGCCGGACACGCCAATG
>Ga0126373_10001905_pt1 | contig 15098 bp, 15 predicted proteins | sample PanSoiMetPlot_11_FD_92545 | JGI IMG/M metagenome (GOLD analysis project Ga0126373, IMG submission 92545) | Tropical forest soil microbial communities from Panama - MetaG Plot_11 | ecosystem: Environmental > Terrestrial > Soil > Tropical forest > Bulk soil | place: Panama | collected 2016-02-17 | reverse complement strand
TTCCACTTAAGAGAGACACCTGCGCGGCCGGAAGCTCGCGAACCGTTATTGCCGCAAGGAGGCGAGCCATGATCAACACCGCCGAGTGGCCTGCCGCGGCTCAGCTCGAGGCCAACAAGGCCGTCATCCGGTCCTTCGTCGATGCCTGGAACACCCGTGACTTCGGCAGGTTTCAGTCCCTGATTGGTGGGGACGCCGTGCTGAGGATCGGCGGCGGCGTCGTACCCTGCGACCCGGCCAGCACCCTGGTCATGGCCGAGGAGTGGACGACCGCGTTCCCGGACTGGCGCTTCGACCTTCGTGACCTCATCGCCGAAGGCGACAGGGTGGTTGCATATATGACCTATAGCGGTACTCACCGGCAGCCCATCCTCGGTGTCGCACCGACCAATCGCTCTTGCTCGGTCGACGAGATCGTGATCTTCCAGGTCAACCAGGGGAAGATCACCCAAGGCTGGGAGGTCTATGACGAGGCTGGCATGTGGCGCCAGCTCGGCGTCCTACCGCCGGATGCGCTCTAACGCGTCGCCGCCCGACGAGTATGCGCCACAACGGCACTTGAGGACCTGATCCGCGAGCGAATCGACGGGTGACAGGCGACCGATGTCCGTTAACCGTGCGCGGCGACGGCCTGCAGCTCGACCTTTGCCCAGAAGGGCAGTGCTCCGGCCTGGTAGGTGAACCTAGCTGGCGCGAGAGCGGGATCGGGAAACTGGCTGCGCCACCACTTGTTGAGTTCGCCGTAGTACCCGATGTCGGCGAGGGCGACCTGGACGTAGGTGAACTCGTCGGGGGAGTACCCGGCCGCGGCCGCGATGGCAACCACGTTGCCCCACGCTCTATCCGCTTCCTGCGTGAAGTTTCCCGGAGCGTACTTGCCGTCCGCACTGAGTGAGGGCATGCCGCTGATGTAGAGGGTGCCGTTAGCTTCTGTGGCAAGGCTGAACGGGAAGCCAGATGGCAAGCCAGGTCCGGAGCTGATCCGCGTGATCGTCATGACGTCATCCTCCCTGACTGATGCCGTGCGCCCTGGCTGAACTGTGCACGCGATGATGTACGGCATGAGCGGGGAGTATCGCCTGTACGACGAGCTGGCGCCGTGGTGGCCGCTCATTTCGCCGCCCGGCGAGTACGAGCAGGATGCTGAGCGCATCGCGGAGGTGTTCGGGTCGGCCTCCATTCCTGTTCGTAGCGTGCTGGATCTTGGCAGCGGCGGCGGTCACATCGCGACGCATCTGAAGGACAGATTCCAGCTGACGCTGGTGGACATCTCTCCGGAGATGCTCGCCGTATCCCGCGAGCTCAATCCCGACTGCGAGCACATCCAGGGCGATATGTATGCGATCCGCCTCGGCCGGCTCTTCGACGCGGTTCTGGTTCACGATGCGGCGGACTATGTGAGCAGCGAGGCTGATCTGCTGCGTGTCGCGCAAACAGCCTTCGCACACTGCCAGCCCATTGGCCTGGCGGTGTTCGCGCCTGACCACACCGCGGAAAGCTTCCGGCCAGGTACTGGTGGCGGTGGTGGCAGCGATGCGCTGGGACGGCAGGCGACTTTCCGAGAGCGCACAAGCGATCATGATCCAGCCGACGGCTGGATCGAAGCCGACTACGAATTCGTCCTGCGCAGCGCCGACGGCCACGTTGACGTGATTCGCGAGACTCATCGGCTCAGCGCCTTCAGCTTCGAGACGTGGCTCCGGGTACTGGGGGCGGCGGGCTTTGACGCTGAGGTTGCCTCGGATTCGCGGCCGCTCTTCATCGGTCGCCCGGATTTTGACACTGATGCCTAAGATCAGCGCTATGCAGCACGTGCGCGTAGGACGTCTGGCCTCTGGCCTCGCGTTGGCGTTCGCGATGACAGCGTGCACCGCCCAGTCTGGCGGGCCGTCCGCGGCCGTTACGTCCCATGTGCCGGCCAGCGCTTCGCCTACACCCTCGTCGCGGTCGCGAGCATCGTGGCCGCCGGTCATGGCCGTGCCCGCGGTGCGCGCGCGCCTGCATCAGACACATGCCCTGCCGCCCGCACGCAGCCCCGTCTTTCACGCCGAAATGACAGACCTCTGGGCGGCCGTCGTCACCGGCCGTCCCCGCCTGGGTATGCCGGCATTCTTTCCCCTGGCGGCTTATGAGCAGGTGAAGGCCATCGCTGATCCGGCATCGGACTGGCGGAACCGGCTGGTTGCCGAGTTCCGCCTCGATGTCGTGGCCGCGCACGGGCTGCTCCGGCGCAGCGCCCGGCATGCGGTCCTGACCGAGGTCCTCGTGCCGGAGTCGCAAGCTTCGTGGATCGATCCCGGTGTCTGTTACAACAAGACCGGGTACTGGCACGTTGCCGGCGCGCGTATCGGCTATAAAGTCCGCGGCCGGCTGAGGTCGATCGGGATCGCGTCGCTGATCTCCTGGCGCGGCCGTTGGTACGTGGTGCATTTTGGTGCCGTCCTGCGCACCACCGCCGGTGGTGTGGTCGATCAGCCGGCCCGGGGACTTGGGGTTCCTGGCCCGGCGGGCGGCTGCTGACTCAGCGAATGCCAAGACCGAGAGTTACCTGCCTTGTGTCACCTCGCCAGGCGGGTTGTAGATGTCGGTCACGAGGCCGACCTTGCGAGTAGGGAAAGCCCTCTCGCGCCGAATATCGCGAGTCAGCGCGACCCACCATGTCAGAATCGCGCCGACGCGGTTGCGGTAGCCGGTCAGGAACGCGATATGGATGAACAGCCAGATCACCCATCCGGGCATGCCGCTGATCTTCACCGGCCCAGCCTCGACTACCGCCTTGCCCCGCGATATATAGGCCGCTGAGCCAAGATCAAGGTACCGGAACGGCTTGGCCGGGGGCTGGCCAGCTAGTTCGCGCTTGATCCGGTGCCCGGAATACCACCCCGATTGCATGGCGACCTCGGCGAGACCGGGCAGGTCGCGCAGTCCCATGATGTCGCCAACCACGGAGATCTCCGGATGTCCGGCGATCGTGAGGTCGTCGCCGACCATGATGTGGCCACCCCTGTCGCGTTCTGCACCCGTAGCCTTGGCCAGCTGATCGGCGACCGGTGGTGCTGCAACTCCAGCCGTCCACAGCACTGTGCCCGCGTCGTAGTGCTCGGGCGCGCCGCCGTTGCTGGTGACCATCACTCCCGTTTCGTCAACGTTGGTCACCCTCGAACCCATGTGCAATTCAACGCCAAGATCGCGCAGCGAATCTGTCGCGTTGCGGCATAGCCGCGGGCTGAAAGAAGCGAGCGGCGTCTTGCCGCCGTCGAAAAGCAGGACGCGCGCATCCTTGGGCGCAAAGCGTCGGTACTCCTTGCGAAGTGTCTTGGTGGCAAGCTCTCGGATTTGCCCGGCCAGCTCGACTCCGGTCGGGCCAGCGCCGACAAGCGCGAAGGTGAGCCAGCGGCGTTGTTCAGCTGGCTCAGCGGCCGACTCGGCCATCTCGAAGGCGCCGAAGACGCGCCGCCGGATCGTGAGTGCATCAGCGAGCGTCTTCATTCCGGGCGCATGCAGTGCGAACTCGTCGTGGCCGAAATAGGACTGTTCTACGCCGCACGCCAAGATCAGGTAGTCGTACGGGATCGCCATCTGAGTACCGCCGGGCCGCTTGCACATCAGCCGCCTACCTGGGACGTCCACGTCATAGGCGTGAGCCGTGAGGCAGTGGAGATTACGGTGGCCGCGCAGCACCCGGCGGAGGGGAGCCGAAATCTGGCCCTCCGACAATATGCCGGTCGCGCACTGGTAGAGCAAAGGCTGGAACACATGCTGCGTGCTGCTGTCTACGAGCGTCACCGTGCATGGCGCTCCGCGCAGAGCCCGCGCTGCGAACAGGCCCGCAAACCCGCCGCCAAGGATGACTACGTGCTTGGAACTGCCTAGATCGTTCATGCAACGCCCCGCAGAGTTGCGATTAGCCGGCTGGATCGTGCCACGGGACCCCGTTCGGCAGGAGTACGTCAGCCTCTTTGGGCCCCCACGTGCCGCGCTCATACGGCCGGACGGGAACCTCGCCAGTCAGCACTGGGTCGACAATCCGCCAGGCAGCTTCCACCGTGTCCTGGCGGGCGAACAACCAGCGCTCGCCGGACAAGGCGGCGCCGATGAGCCGGTCGTACGGTCGCATGTCCGCACCGGGCGCCTCGGCAAAGGTGAGCTCCTCTGGCTGCGGCGCCCAGCCCGCGCCAGGCTTCTTGCCGATAACACTCAGGCCGACTTCTGCTGTTGGCCAGATCCGGAACCGCAGTGCGTTGCCGATCTGACTCGGTCCTGGATGCAGCCCGAACACGTCGTGTGGCGGCCGCTTGAACCTGATCGTTACTTCCGTTGCCGTGACCGGCATGCACTTGCCTGCGCGGATAAGGATCGGCACGCCCGCCCATCGCCACGACTCGGCAGCCAGGCGGACAGCAACGAACGTCTCGGTGGTGGAACTGGGATCGACGCCCTTGACCTGGAGATAACCCTCGTACTGGCCGCGTACGGTGTCGTCGGGCGTGAGCGGCCGCAAAGCCGCGACCAGCTGTGACTTTGAGTTGCGCCACGAGCCTAGACCACTGCCATCGGGCGGGTCGGCGAGCACCGTGGCGAGCACCTGGAGCATGTGATTCTGGACTACGTCCCTTATCGCTCCGGTCTTGTCATAGAACGCGCCTCGATCGGAGACATCGAAGGCCTCGGCCATCGTGATCTGGATGCTCTCAACATGCATGCGATCAAGCAGTGGCTCGAGCGTCGAGTTGGCGAACCTGACAAACAGCACGTTCTCGACGGGGTCTAGGCCAAGCCAGTGATCGACCCGGTAGATCGCCTCTTCGGTGAAGTACTGGTGCATGGTGGCGTTGAGCTGCTGAGCGCTACCAAGATCGACGCCGAACGGCTTTTCGACCATCACGCGCGCGCCATCAGCACAGCCCGCGGCCGAGATTCCGTTTGCTATACGCCCGAATAGCGCAGGCGGTACCTCGAGATAGAACAGTGCCTTCTTGCCTGGACCAATGGCTTTTGCCATTTCGGTGTAGGTGGCATCGTCATCAAGATCGCCGTCTATGTACTGAAGCAGCTTGAGCATCTTGACTGCGGACGGGCTCGTTGGATCGATCTTGTTCAGCTTGAGCGAGGCCTCCGCGTAGTCGCGGAATTGCTGAACACCCCAGCCTCCGCTCTTGGCCACGCCAATAACGGGTACGTCGAGCACGCCACGCTCGACCAGTCCGACCAGGGCGGGAAAAGTCTCGAGCTTGGCCAGGTCGCCGGTTGCGCCGAAGATCACCAGCGCGTCTGCTTTATCGTTCGCCATTCAAATCCTCCTCGGCCAGTCCGCTCACACCACAAATCTGACCGCATAAGAGGCGGTCAAACGCCACCTGGTGCGGGTGAAGCTTAGATGGCGTGCGGACGGCTGGGAGGCAGCCTGGTCGTGCATTTTCATTACCTTGACCGGTTGACTAGAAGATCCTGATACAGGTGCTGAAGGTTGGCAGCCGTGGAACTCACCTCACCCACGGCTGCCATCGTCCGTCCTGTGGATTGCCGGCTCGCAATCGTGCCTCAGCCGTGCCCGCTGCGCACCATGCCGTTGTGGCTCTGCCACGCGTTGGCCCCCGCTGTCGTGGCGGCCTTGGTCTGTGCCAGCTTCTGCTTGACTACCTCGGTCGGAGGGACGTCCATTTGCTGGACCCATTTGCGTGTGGCCGAGAACATGGTCGCGCCACCGATGACCAGGCCCGTGATGCCTATCGCGCTGCCAGCAGCGATAAGGATCGCGCTGACGATAAGCGGGGTAGCGTTCAGCTCGAAATTGCCTGTTGAAGTTACCCGACTGCTGCTCATGTGGTCCCCCTCCTTGCTGAGCTGGTCGTCAAGAGATGCGCTCAGTAATGTGCTCGCCAACGCGGACGGCGCTTAGCACGTATCGGACGATAAATACCGTTACCGGCAGTGCCCGCCCGATAGCGGCTCAACACACTCGGCTGCCCGGCGGCTGCCTTATATGCCCACGCTCTCGCGTACGGTCCACGGGCGCGCCACCTGGGCCGGGTGATTCGGTTCACCCAGCCAGGGTGAGGCCTAGGCTCGCCGACGGCGGAAGCATGATCCTGGAGACTGGGGAGGGAGCAAGCTATGCCCACAACTGCCTGGCGGTTCGCGGGGACCGAGGGTGCCGACCAGGCCGTCCTGCGCCTGACGCACCTGGCCGCAGAGGATCTCATCGCCGTGCACGATGTTGCAGTGCTGCGGTGGCCGGAATATGCGGGCGAGCCGACGACACAGGAACACGTCACCGAGGAGGGCAGCAAGGTTGCCTCGATGGTGCGACGGTTCCAGCACCCGGTCATCGATGGCTCGATGCTGGACAGTGTGAAGACGGACATGATGCCTGGAACATCTGCGATGGTCCTGCTCAGCTCGGGAGCCGCGATCGACGCGGTCGTCGACGCGTTCAAGGGGCAGCCCTTGGAACTCATCCGTACTGACATGTCGGTGCCTGAGCAAGACGCGCTACGCAACGCGATCGCGCAGTCGCAAAACCGGCCAGGGTGACCGGCACCTGGCTGACAGGCATTTGAGCGCCGTCGCCAGCGCCAGGGCGGCCATGCCGCTCGGGTCTCGTTGACTTGCGTCCTTTTAATGTCACTTTGGCCGGAACGCTTGCGCGATGACCGGCTGTCCCTCAGGCTGAGACAGTCCGGATCGGGCCGCGAGTCGCGGCCCTATGGGTCCGGCGCCGAAGGTGAGGACGCCCGTGGCCCGCAATCACTGGTCTCCTGCGGACCTGGGCTCCGCTGTCCGAGACCGGTTCATCCGATGGACTCGCCTGTCATGGGTCGACCTGGCCTGGGTGGGATTCGTCGGCGTCAACCTGGCTGCCATGCGCCTGCTGCCTCAGTGGCAGACAATTCCGTTCCTGGCCATCTGGGTGAGCCTGAACGTGATCTACGGGTTCCGGCTGTGGCGATTGCAGCCAACACTGCTCACGGTATCGGCTGTATTCCTGGCCACCGGAGGCATTATCGCGGTGCAAGTCGCCAAGGGCCAGCAAGACGCGGATTACCTGGCCGAGGTTCCTCTTATCGCCTTGATGTTCCTGGTCATGGTCTGGCACGGACGCCGGAGGCTGACTGCCACCGAAGAGCGGCTGGCGGCGATGGAGGAGGCGCAGCGCGTCACCCAGGAGAACCTCAAGCTGCTGCAGCAGCAACGGCGGTTCCTGCAGGACGCCTCGCACGAGCTTGGAACGCCGATAACGGTGGCGCTGGGTCACGCGGAGCTCATAGAGCGCGCCGTCACCGACCCAGTTGTCGCCAAGGATGCGCGGGTGGTTGCAGCCGAGCTGATGCGCTTGCGAGAGCTAGCTGGCCGTTTGTTGTTGCTCGCCTCTGCTGGAAGCCCGGGCTTCCTGCACCTGGCAACAGTGCAGATGGACTCGCTGGTGATCGATGCCCTGGATAGGTGGGGCCACCCCCCGCGCAGCTGGCGCGTCGGACAGATTGCCGATGCCACTGTTATCGGCGACCGGGATCGGCTCGCTGTGGCCCTGGACGCACTGCTTGATAACGCTGTTGCGCACACTGTGCCGGGGGACAGCGTTGAGGTTAGCGCTCGCGTCGAGGCTGGCCAGATCGTATTGTCGGTTGCCGACTCAGGGTGCGGGATCCCAGTCGAGGATCTCGACCGGATCTTCGACCGGTTCGCGCGCGTGCATGCGGGCCGGAGCCGGAAGGACGGCGGATTCGGCCTTGGGCTGGCCATCGTGCAGGCTATCGCAGTAGCCCACGGCGGTAGCGTCCGTGTCCGCAGCACCGTTGGTGACGGCTCGGTTTTCGAGGTGCTGCTGCCACTAGCTGGGGTACACGCAGGTCAGTCGGCGTCGGCCGGGCCGAGCGTGGCCACGGCAAGGTGAGTGGCAGGGGCCTCAGGGCCTGTCAGTAGCGCCTGTACGGATCCTCCTGCCGGTACGCGCCGATTCTTTCGTCCTCATCCAGCGGAGGCCGGGCCCGGTAGGAGGATCCCCTGCTGCGCGCCCACGGCGCCCATACGATCAGCCAGACGATCAGGCCAAGCGCGCCAACGATCATCAGGATGTCGCCGACCGTGCGCAGATCTATGCCATGCGTGGACGACGTCGCTATTGCGAACCGCAAGATCGCCCCGACGGCTAGCAGCACCAAGGCTGCACCAATCTTCATGACTTTGCCTCCATGGACGGAAGCAAGCCAACTGCCCCAGACACCATGCGGCAAACGAACGGCAGTTCAAGCAGCGGTTCTGGCTCGGATCCTCGCATCGGCAGCCTGTCCTATCTGATGGCGCGGGACTTTTAAGAGTTCATGTGAATAGACCACTAGCCGGGAAATCAACTCATCGGATGGTGTTATCTCGCTGACCAGTCATAAGACACCTCGGTCTGCGTCAACGTGAACCCAGGTCGAATGCGATACGTAGTTGCAGGGCGAGGAGAGATAACCATGATGAGCCACAACATGAGAGAAATGCTCTCTCGCGAAAGGGCCAACGACATGCTCGCGGCTGCGGCGGCGGCCAGGACAGCCAGCCAGGCACGACCGTCACGCGGCTACTCGGGCAGAAGCGCACGGCAACGACGATTCCAGGACTGGCTGATGTCAGTCAGCACACGGCAGCCCGCTGAACAGCCGAATGGCGTCAGTGGCGAGCGCGTTGTGCTGCACGATGGGTCAGCGGTACTGATCCGCCAGGTTCGCAGTAGCGACGCGGCGCTTCTGGCCGATGGGTTCGCACGGCTCAGCCCGCGGTCGCGGCAGATGCGGTTCCTCGCCAACAAGGCCCAGCTGTCGGACGCGGAGCTGCGCTACCTCACTGACATTGATCATCACAATCACGAAGCACTCGGTGCCCTCAGTAGCATCGACGGACGCGGAGTCGGCGTCGCGCGCTACGTCCGGGACTCAGACGATCCGCAGGCCGCTGAGATGGCCATCACCATCGTGGACGAGTGGCAGGGACGGGGATTGGGCACTCAGCTACTGGCACGCCTGATTCGCCGGGCCCGCCAAGCTGACATACATCGCTTCACCGCGCTAGCGTCCGCTGACAACGTCGCTGTCGCCCGGCTGCTGCGCAATGTGAGCGCTGGCGTTGTCCGCCGCGACTCAGGCACCGTGAACTACGAGATGTCGCTGACAGCCAGCGGCTTCGCTGCGATGGCAGCCGAGCTCCAGTTCGGCTAACCCGCGCCAGCGAGGCGGCTAGAGGCTCAGGCTGCTCAGGTCGATGCCCGGATACAACGGGAACCCAGCTACCAAGTCGGCCGCCTGCTTCGCGACGTTGTCGGCGAGTCCCTTGTCGAGGACGTACTTGGCTTTCGACCCGCTGCCGTCTGTCGCCTGCAGGACAGTGTCAATGAGCCCAGCGATCGTGTCCATCTGTGCGGTGCCGAGGCCGCGCGTGGTCAGCGCAGGCGTGCCGAGCCGAATACCGGAGGTGTACCAGGCACCGTTCGGGTCGCGGGGGATCGAGTTGCGGTTGGTGACGATTCCGGAGTCCAGCAGTGCCTGCTCGGCCTGCCGTCCGGTCAGGCTATATCCGGTCACGTCGAGGAGGACCAGGTGGTTGTCGGTGCCACCGGTTACGACCGCGGCACCGCGGCGCACGAGCCCGTCGGCGAGTGCGCGGGCATTCTCGACGATCCTCGCGGCGTAATCACGGAACTCGGGCTGTCTGGCCTCGGCGAGCGCAACGGCCTTGGCGGCCATGATGTGCGACAGCGGCCCGCCCAGCACCATCGGACAGCCGCGGTCGACGGCATCGGCAAACTCGCTGGTCGACAGCACGATGCCGCCGCGCGGGCCGCGCAGTGACTTGTGCGTTGTCGTGGTGACGACCTGAGCGTGCGGTACTGGGTCGAAGTCGCCCGCAGCCACCTTGCCGGCCACCAGCCCGGCGAAGTGTGCCATGTCAACCATCAGGATGGCGCCGACCTCGTCGGCGATCTCGCGCATGATGCGGAAGTTCACCAGTCGCGGGTAGGCCGAGTAGCCGGCGACAATGATCAGCGGCCTGAAGTCGCGGGCCTGTTCGCGTAGCGCCTGGTAGTCGACCAGGCCGGTCTGCCGGCTCACGCCGTAGCTGCGCTGATGAAACATTTTCCCGGAGATGTTGTGCCGGAAGCCGTGGGTGAGGTGACCACCGGCGTCCAGCGACATGCCCATCAGGCGCTGGTTGCCCAGAGCGTTGCGCAGGGATTCCCAGTCCTCCTCGGACAAGTCTTGAACGCTCTTAGCCTCGAGCTGCTTGAGTCGCGGCGCCTCGACAGTTGCCGCGAGGATCGCCCAGTACGCCACGAGGTTGGCGTCGATCCCCGAGTGCGGCTGGACGTAGGCGTGGTCGGCGCCAAAGAGCTCCCGGGCGTGCTCGGCGGCGAGCGCTTCCACCGTGTCAACGTTGCGGCAGCCCGCATACATCCGGCGGCCGATCGTGCCCTCGGCGTACTTGTCGCTGAGCCAGTTTCCCATCGCAAGCAACGTGGCAGGCGATGCATAGTTCTCGCTGGCGATGAGCTTGAGTGACTCACGCTGGTCTGTCAGTTCGGCCTCAATCGCCGCTACTACCCTTGGCTCGACAGCACCGATTACCCGCAGTGCGGCCCGGTATGCAGTCGTCTCCATGCTGGTCATTGCTCTCCTCGCGGCTGCGCGCGGCGGCGGTACTCACGACGCCCGGGTCGCGGCTGACTATACCGCCGCCGGCCTGGCAAACTCAGGTCGCGACCACTGAACCGCGCACCAGAGGAGCTAACGATCGCGATCACGGCTGACAGTCCGGTCCCTCGCGCCGACGGTGGTAGCGGCGCCACCCCAACCCTCATCTACCTGTACGGGCCGCCCGCCAGCGGCAAGCTCACTGTGGCTTCGCTGCTCACCAAACTCACCGGGATACCGCTCTTCCACAACCATCTCACCGTGAACGCGATCTCTCCGGTATTCCCGTTTGGGTCAGCACCGTTTACAGAGGTGCTGCACCGCCTGCGGCTCGATGTATTCCGGACGGCCGCCCGGGCGGGCGTCAGCCTCATTTTCACCAACAATTCCGCGTGGGCATGGCCAGACCCGCGCTCACGGTTCGAGGCCTTCGCCGCCGAGGCCGAGCGCCTCGTCGCCGCTGAGGGCGGTCGGTCGCTGTTCGTCCGGCTTGACGCCCCACTGCACGTGCTCGAAGAGCGGGTCGCGAACGAATCTCGCCGCGATCACGGCAAGCTGCTGGACGCCGCGCGGCTGCGCGAGATGGTTTCGACGCTCGACCTTTCCCCGCTGCACCCGCGCGACCTGGACATTGACACTAGCCAGGTCGCCCCAGACGAGGCCGCCCGCATCATCGCTGATGCGCTGGCCCGCTATGACGCCTAAGGTCGGGTGCGTGATCGATCCTGGGGATGTCGTCGGCGCGCTGCGCCGCGAGCTGCCCGATGGCCGGCTCGTCTCTGATGCAGACGTTCTGTCCACACTGTCGCACGACGATGCTGAGTGGGCACCAGTCGGGAAACCAGCCGCCGCTGTGCGAGCCTCGACAGAAAGCGAAGTCCAGCGCGTTGTCCGCACGTGCGCCAAGCTCGGCGTTCCGATTGTGCCGCGCGGCGCGGGAACCGGCCTGTCGGGCGGCGCCAACGCGACGGACGGATGCGTCGTGCTCGACCTGTCTCAGATGAGTCGTGTCCTCGAGATCGATCCGGATAACTTGCTCGCTGTCGTCCAGCCAGGTGCGATCAACAACGACGTCAAATCGGCCGTGGCCGAGTACGGACTCTGGTATCCACCCGACCCAGCCAGTGCGCCGTGGTCGACGATCGGCGGGAACGTCGCGACGAATGCAGGCGGACTGTGCTGCCTGAAGTATGGCGTCACCCGAGACTACGTACTGGGACTGCGCGCCGTAGTCGGCGGCCCTGCCGGTTACGGCGAGGCGGTGCGCCTCGGTCGGCGGACCACCAAGGGCGTAGCCGGGCTCGATCTTGTCGGCCTCTTCGTAGGTTCGGAGGGAACGCTCGGAGTCGTTACCGAGGTAACCCTGCGATTGCGGCCTGCGCCGGCTGGTATGCCGCGAACCATTGTCGCCGCCTTCGCCGACGTCGTCGCCGCTGGCGATGCCGTGGCTCAGATCACCCGTCGTGGGCTAACACCTGCGGTGCTGGAATTGCTGGACCGCGCCTGCCTGGAGGCCGTCGAGGACTGGAAGCACTTGGGCATCGATGCCGACGCTGCGGCCCTGCTGCTCGCCAGAGTTGACACTCCAGGCGAGTCCGGCCGCACCGAAGCTGATGCGATCGCCACGACCATGACCGATGCTGGCGCGATGTGGGCTGAGCAATCCACCGACGACACTGAGGCCGAGGCCTTGTTCGAGGCGCGCCGGCTGGCATACCCCGCACTGGAACGACTTGGACCTGTCCTCACCGAAGACATCTGCGTCCCGCGATCGAAGGTCCCGGCGATGCTGGAGCAGATCCGCAAGATCGCCGTCATGCACGGCGTCCGGATTGCCAACATCGCCCACGCGGGCGACGGCAACTTGCACCCGCTGATTGTCACTCCGCCTGGCGACGACGCCGCGAAGCTGGCAGCACAGGCTGCATTCGAGGAGTTCCTTGACGCTGCGATAGCACTCGGTGGCACCGTGACCGGCGAACATGGCGTCGGCCTCCTGAAGCGCGACGGCATGCGGCGTGAACTAGATGCCGGCTCCCTGGCGCTGCAGGAAGCCATCAGGACCGCGCTTGATCCACGGCGGATTTTCAACCCAGGCAAGGGTTAGCGGCGACGCAGTCTGCCGGTTACCCAACCGGTGAACCCAACCGAGTCGGCTTTTCGTATACATGACAAGCGGCGGCTTTCCAGCCGCCGTGACGATGCCTCGGTCGGCGATCTTGTTATCGACAGGGTTTTTCAGCAAACCGCGCTGAGAACTGCGGTCAATGACAAGATCACCGCTCCGCTTAGCGGTACAGTCGCTTTGGATGGTTATGCGCACGTTTAGTCGTCCATTGCTCACGCAGCAGCCGACGCTGCCCGGGCATCAAGACGATGCCATGGACCAAGACAAACCTGTCCGCCAAGACAAGCCCGTGGCCCCCGACAAGCCGGCGCGCTTGGACAAACTCCTCCGGATCGCAGTGAACCTGATCAGCGCTGCGATCGCGGCGTTCTTCGCCCGCGCCACGGTGCTGTTCTACCTGCACACCCACAGGCTGATCGGCGGGCTGTTCGTCATCGAGCAGCTGTGGCTGGTCATCGCATTCCTGATCCGCCGGCCCCGGCGGACCGTCAGCCACCGGCCGGTTGACTGGCTGGTGGCATTTGGTGCTGCCGTAGCGCTGCTCTTGCGGCCCGAAGGTATTCATCCGGCTTGGGGAGTGACCAGCGGATTCGCGCTGCAGCTGGCCGGGCTATCGGTATCGATCATCTCCTTGCTGGCGCTGGGCCGGTCTTTCGGCTACGTGGCGGCCGATCGCGGCGTGAAGACTCGCGGTCCGTATGCGTTGGTCCGCCATCCCATCTACACCTCTTACCTGCTGATGCAGCTCGGGTACGTGCTGCAGGCGATCTCTGTGCGCAACATCTTGATCTTGCTGGCCGCTACTGCGTGCAACATGAGCCGCGCCATCGCGGAAGAGCGGGTGCTGTCTGAGACGCCGGCCTACCCGGCTTATCAGCGCCGAGTGCGCTGGCGGATGATTCCGTACCTCTGGTAACAGACAGGACAAGCCTTAGCTGATCAGGCGGTCATGATGGGTGCCGAAGGTCCCACCGAAAGGTGGCGACCGCATCTGAGCACGCTGAGATTGCCGGGCAACGATAGATACCATGCAGGCGATTTCTGCTCACGATGCCGTCAAGGGCTGGCTCGCCCGGTACTCGGCTGCCGCGCTCCTCGGCGTGGCTATCGTCGGCTTGCTCGTTGGCGGCATAGTGCGCTGGCAAGGCGCTACGGCGTCCGCAGATGCGGCGTGGCTGGCCGTGAGCGCCTGCGGTCTGCTCTACGCCGTGTGGGCGATGGTAGACGCTCTCCTGCGTAAACGCGTCGGGGTCGACTTGCTGGCGGTCCTGGCGCTGTCAGGCGCAGTGGCAGTTGGCGAACTGCTGGCGGCGGCCGTAATCACCGTGATGCTGGCCAGCGGACATGCGCTGGAAGCGTGGGCCGCGGGCCGGGCCAGGCGGGACCTTAGCAGCCTGCTAGAGCGAGCGCCGCGAAGCGGCAGGAAATACTGCGGCGACTCCTTGCAGACAGTCCCGCTGACGGAGATTGCGCCGGGCGACGTGCTTCTTATTGCCCACGGCGAGGCCGTGCCCGCCGATGGCACCGTCACAGGTGCCCGTGCGGTCTTGGATGAGTCGGCGCTGACTGGCGAGCCGATCCCAATAGAGCGCCAGAATGGCGACACGGTTCGCAGTGGCTCGGTAAACTCCGGACCCGCGTTTGACCTGCTAGTGACCGCGTCCGCGGAGGAAAGCACCTATGCCGGTATCGTCCGGCTGGTCTCTGAGGCCGAAGCTTCGCAGGCGCCCTTCGTCCGTCTCGCTGACCGCTACGCGGCGTGGTTCCTGCTTGTGAGCCTCGCGGTGGCTGGCGGCGCGTGGGTTGCAGCCGGCCCGAGCCGCGCGGTGGCCGTGCTTGTCGTGGCCACACCCTGCCCGCTCATACTCGCGGCGCCCGTTGCACTGGTATCCGGAATGTCGGTCGCAGCTCGGCGTGGCGTGGTCGTGAAGGGTGGCGGCGTCCTTGAAGGGCTCGCCCGCTGCACGACGATGTTGCTCGACAAGACTGGAACACTCACCAGGGGACATCCGGCACTCACTGCGACATTGCGGGCTGGAAGGCACGACACTATCGAAATTCTCGGGCTGGCAGCATCGCTCGATCAGGCATCCGGACATGTGCTTGCCGACGCTCTGGTGAGTGCGGCCCGCGCGGTCGGATGCACGCTCGAGAAGCCGGAACGGGTAAATGAAGTCCCAGGACTGGGAATCCAGGGCGTCGTGGCTGGACGCGAAGTCGCTGTTGGCAAAGCTGCCTGGTGCGGGATTCCTGAGTCGGGGCACATACCTGGCTGGGTAAAGACTGCACGCCGCCGGGCA
>Ga0126373_10001904_pt1 | contig 15098 bp, 18 predicted proteins | sample PanSoiMetPlot_11_FD_92545 | JGI IMG/M metagenome (GOLD analysis project Ga0126373, IMG submission 92545) | Tropical forest soil microbial communities from Panama - MetaG Plot_11 | ecosystem: Environmental > Terrestrial > Soil > Tropical forest > Bulk soil | place: Panama | collected 2016-02-17 | reverse complement strand
CGGCGGGTCCCTTCTGGAAGGGAGAGTTCAGTCTTCTTGTTACGGGCCTGCCAGTGTCTTGATACTTCTGATTATGCGACCGGCGTGGACCGTCCATTACTGGCCGCGATCCAGAGATGTTGATGGTAGTATCTCTGCGAGCGCGAAGCTGTCATGCCTCAGTCGATGATATCTCAATTGCACTCAAAATTCCCCGTCAGTCGGCTGGCTGAGTGTAATCGCCCTGTTGTATCAACCTCGCCGCTCCCAGCCATCGTGGATTATGGCTCGGATCCGACCGATTTTCATACGGTTTCGCGTCCAACGGCCCCGCCTGACAGTTGAGAAGGGCTGCATTTAGCGGTGGAGTGTAATCCCGAATATCTTCTTTACCGGGGGTTTCTGAACGGTTGGGAGTAGATCCTGCCGCTTGCTGTTTATCCACGTGCAGAACTGCGACAGGTTTTCCGCGATCTGACCGTCTGAGTACATCGCTGTAGCCATCCACCTGCCGTCGGCGCCCTTTTCAAGATAGATTGTCTCTTCGTAGCCGGGCGGCGCTATGTGTTTTTCAGCAGCAATCTTTCGGATATTGCGCTGGCACTCTAGGGGATTAGCCATAAACCGTAATTATAGGCAATCACCCAAGACTTTCGACCACCCGAAGGTCATGGTCCTCTTCGCGGATGATGCCAGCACCCTTGGGCCCTTGTCCGCCTTCGAACCAGGACAGCAATCGCACCCGAGTGCATCCGCATGTTCTCTTCACATCTCCTGGTTTTACGTTTCGGCCAAGGAAGACGTTGGCGCATTTTGGCGTTTGGTAGGCTACCCTACAATCAATTAATATTCTCGCCAACATCTGTTCTGAAAAACTACCTTGCAAAAATGATTTCCACGACCGAGGTGGACATCAGGAAACTTATTCTGAGAGAGAGCACTGAATTACAGTCCTCCCCGTGAAGACTCAAATGGAGTTGCTCGTGGAAGATCAACGGCAACTCCACATTTTTGGGTGCAGAGTTACGAGCGATCAGGCGCGATGTTGAACGATTTCAACCCTGAAATGACTCGCTGGAATCGCCTGCAATTGCGGCCGATGGCCATGTGTCACAGAATTGCCGCTCGCAAGTAGCGCAGGCCGGGGTGATGGGGTTGCGAGGGGGTTTCAGGCTGTAAGCCAAGCACCAACCTCATCACCAAGGCCGACCACCTTCGGCTACCACGCAAAATCGATCACTCCCCATCCAATCGCAGGAAAAATCCGAGCGGATTACGGACTGATCGGAAGTCAACTTGTCGAAACCGGCGTTAACGCTCCATCTGGTTCTGCAGTCGTACTCGCTCGCGCGTAAGCTGCGCCTTCATGCGGGTGAGGCTGCGCCACATGCGCTGTTCCCCGTCGGGCACAAAACTCAACATCAGCTCATGGTGCCGTACCAGCCGCTCCGCATCTTTGAAATCATGCTTGCGCCCCCGCGGAGCATGCTTGGAGAACGCCTGCGCCAAGTGCAAACCCATATGCGGCTCCAGCTCCAGCTACACCGACCGCCAAAACATTACGCACCGTCACGTGCTACCACCCTTCCTACTCGGAGGGTGGAGCGACCTAGATTGGTTCAAATTCCAGGGCGTAAACCGACTGCGTCGTCCACGCCTCGCGAGCATACAGCACAGACTCAACCCAATTTGCATGTCAACGGGTGGGCCGCAAGCCCATGTGAAACTCAAATCCTCATGCCGGAGGATTTGAGTGAAATAGAAATATCAATAACTGCACCGGATATATCACGTGCCAACGACAGCATCAAAATTGGGAATCAAGATTGGACAGAATCAAGATTGACAGAATCAAGATTGGCAGTTGACAACCGGTTAGAGTCATTGCATGATGCTCGCGCTCAAGGTTGAGCGTCAAAAGCAACTTTGGGATCCGCGCTATTCCCCCCAAAAGGCAAAACTCATTGCTTGGTCGTGGTTCAACTCAGGGATGAAGCATCTCGGCGCTTTCGGCGACGATTCTAAGTTCGGACGAGAACGCATCCTTAAACAGCCGCTTACTTCTCGGCGGCGGGACTTCCCCGGGGACCCAGTTCGGGCCGTAATCAGTTAAGGCTAAAAAATTCAGAATCCCTCACTGAGGGGAAGGAGAACCATAATGCGTTGGATAGTGGTAATCGTGTGTTTGCTCTTTGCCTGCGCTGCGTGGGCGCAGGATCTTCGTAACATGCCGGTTTCCGCGGGGGGCGGTGAAGGTCACTTCGATACAGCAATCCGTGAAGTGGTCTTGGACCAAATTCCTGCCGCAACTCCCGAAGAAATGTCGCGTCACATCATCATGCCGCGGCCGCGTGACGGTCGGACCGATGCACAATATGCCGAAATGAAGCGGCAAGCTGCGCTGCTGGGGGGTAATCATATGCTGACGCCAGCAGGAAAAGCCGGCCCTGCCCCAACGCTTTCCTCCACCTTTCTGAGCAGCGCCCATGGGTTCTTGGCTCAGGGTGAGGTCTGTTGCGCGCCTTCGGATATGGCGCTCGCCGTCGGCCCTACGTACGTAGCTCAGTTCGTGAACACCTACATTGCGGTGTACACGAAAACCGGAGTACTCCAGGCGGGGTATCCTAAGAGTGCGACTGCATTCTTCGGTCTTCCTGCGGGAACCTACACGACCGATCCACGCGGAGTTTACGACTGGGCCAATGGTCGCTACATTTTCGTCATGCTGACCGAGAGCAGCTTCAGTTCGAACAACGTCGGCCAGATCATGGTCGCCGTGAGCAAAACGAATAATCCGACGGGGGGCTGGAACATCATTAAGCTGCAGGTGGGCGCGACCGGAGAGTGCCCGGATTATCCGACCCTGGGGCACGATTCGAACAACTGGGGCAAGAACGGCACCAAGGGTGCGATTTACGTCGGCCTCAACCAGTTCTCGAACAACTGCAATGGGGGGTTCATCCAGAATTATCTGTACACGTTCCCGAAGGACCTTCTGTACGCTGGAACCGGCTACTGGTACTGGTATCAGTTTGGATTCACGGTAAGCGGCAAGCTAGTGGATACGCTTTCTCCCGCGAATCCCGAAGGAGCCGGCGATCATCCCAGCGCGGAACTGATCACCAACTCCTTCAACATCCTCTGGAACTGCGGGGCGGGTTGCAGCGGCCTGACCATGTGGTCGGAAAACAACGTAGCTGCCTTCACGACCGGCGGGCCTGGGCCTACGTTCACCGGTGTGGTTTTGCCCACGAGTCACACTTACTACTATCCCCCCGCGGCCAACCAGCCCGGGAGTGCTCAGTCCATCGAAACCATCGATACACGAATTACGGGCTCGATGTACTATCACGCCGGGCATCTGTTCGGCTCGCTTGAAACTGGTGTGCCGGGTGTACAGGGAGCTCACCCGATCTGGTTCGATTATCACCCGGTCCTGAATACCGCCCAGAACATCACTGGTGGAGAAGAGCGACAGGAAGACTGCTTCTTTTGCGGAGGCCTGGGAGCAAGCGGGTCCGCTTTCTTCGCCACCTTGGTTCCCGACGCCGAAGACAATCTGACCATGGAATATACGTACTCGGACAACAACATCTACCCGGAGATGGCCGTCACCGGTCGTCGAGTTACCTACGTCGACAGTAACATGAACGGAGCGGGCTTTGTGGTCGCTGGAGGCAATGGCCTCTACACCCAGGGCCGCTGGGGAGATTACTCAGCTGTTGCTCCTGACAACAGTGCCCCGGGGAAAGTGTTGATGTGGACGGCCGGAGATTACGATGCCTCGGGTAACTGGGGAACCGCAATCTCGGCCGAAACTTACCTGACCCCGAAGGATCAGTAGAGTCTTCGGAAGGTGAGAATAAACGGGCTGCTGGCATCAGAAGATGCCAGCGGCGAATTTTCTGTAAACTGCACCAGTCCCGGCGGGGTGTTTCCGAATGCCGGAACAACTAGGAAAACTAGCAGATGTGAAGGCTAGGCTGGCGAGTTTTGATCGCGCCGCCTTGTTGGGCATGCTTCAAGATCTCTACGCGGCCGATGCAAATAGTTGCGCTATTCTTCACGCTCGGTTCGGTTTAGGCGAAGACCCACTCCAGCCGGACAAGAGGACGATTGATCGATGGGTGCGGCCGGATGTGTTCCGGGGACGACAAACCTCCGTATCTAGGGCCAAGCGGTCGATCGTCCAATACAAGGAAGCTTTCGGCGATCCTGTGGGCCTAACTGAGCTACTGGTCTTTTACTGCGAGCGTGCCGCTGGATTCTGCCAGGACGTAGATCATCGAAACACTGCTTACCTGGATGCACTAGTGCGGATGTTCGAGCAGGCCCTGAAGGCTGCGGGCAACCTGACTGGCGCGGTCCGGAATGGCTTTCTTGCTCGACTCGAGAGCGTTCGAAGCAGTGGTCGTCAGCTCGGTAGTGCAGTTGGCGAGGACATGGATGTTCTGCTTTCAGAGTTCCATTTATCCGTTCACGCTAGAAGTGCTCATAGAAATAAGAAGATATTGTCTCACCAGTGACCATTCGGAGCCATATTTTAGGGGTAGAGAATCAACATGCAAATCGACCTTCATGGATATCACCCAGCCGAAGTAGTGTGGAACGGCGTGCTGGCAAAGCTGGTCGAACAGGTTTGGGAGATGGGCGAGAGGGAACTAATTCTGATCCACGGTCACGGCCGCAATCGCGGTATCATCCCCGGCTTCGTCAACACAAACACGGGATTCTTTGGACTGCAGATCAGAAGCGCTTTGCGGCACGATAAGGGGCTGCGGCGATGGATTTTCCACACGACTCTGGATTGCAGCCACCCGGGACTGACTAGCATTTCGTTGAAGCCAAATCGCTCTCCGGTTCGTGACTGTATAGATCCTGACCTCCTGCCGAAGTAGGTGTTGAAGGGAGCCACAACGTGAGCGCGCGCGAGATTTTGAGCGAAGTTGCCTGATCTCGTCAATCGATGTTCCGAAGTCTGTTGGCTCTACATTCAAGTCCCAGCACATCGGTTAACGTGGACCTTCCGCTGAGTGCTGTGACCTGTCAACAATGCCACTTCCAGAAAGATCGCCACGATCACACGCTAGTGACGTTATCTATACGTTCCGTGAAAGCGACTTCCGACTTGGTTTGGGCCACACTGAAGATTTGAAAGACTCACTAAAAGTCGGGCAAGCTTCGCGAAGCCAAAACTTGGTGACATCGATCGCGACGGATTCAAGATTCGCCGAGTCGGTTCGGACCATGACCAAACCGCTAGCCTTGGCCATCTTTGTTCTTGCGTCTTGCTCGACAGGATGTCTCCACCCCGCGCGGATTGGTCCGCAATCGGTTCCCCGCGATCGTGCCGCATACAGCAGCTCCCTTTCCGACTCCTGGAAAGAGGAGACTCTGTTAAACATCGTCAAGGTGCGCTATCTCGACCTACCTGTCTTTGTGGACGTGGGGAATGTTGTGGCCAGTTACACTCTGGCGCAGACTGCCTCCATTGGCGCAACAATCACAGCGAACGGAGGCGTCGGCAACGCGACGGGCGGTGCGGTGGCATTGTCCAACACCCCTACGATTACCTACACTCCATTGACAGGTAATGCGTACATCAATGGGCTGGCCACCCCTCTGTCGCCCGAAGTGCTATTCACAGCCATCCAGAACGGAATGCCCGCCGATTCAGTCCTGTTTTCCACATTCATATCTATCAACGGCCTGAGAAATCAGAGTGTCGGTCTAGAGGGCATTATGCCCGCCGACCGCAACTTCATCGAGTGAGGAACTGATGCGAGACATTCAGGTCTCAGGCGCCGTTAGACTCTATATCAAAGAGCTCCCAAACAAACACGAGACCCGAATCATTGCGCTTCGTACCAAAGACATCCCGCCCGATCATGGACTTGATGAAGAATATGGCGGCGCAAGTGGCAGTTCCCACAGAGGATGTATCCCAACACAGAGCTTTCCCGGGCTTTGAAACCGGACACGATGTGCCCGGGGTCGTCCCGATCATTCGGATCCGAAGTTCGAAGCAGAAGCCCGGCGACGCCTTTATTGCTGTCCAATACCGCAATAGTTGGTTCAGGATCGACGACGATGATCTTGCTTCAAAATTGGTATTTGTACAGTTGATGGAGCTGTTCACCATGATTGATACAGGCTCCCGGTCAAATCTACCTGTGGTCACGATCCCCGCACACTAAAAGACCAGGCAAGCGCCCAGTACGACAATGGAGATTGGTCTGCTCCGTCGATCATAGCGGGCCCGCTGTGTGGTCAGGACGCTGGCCCGAAGCTGATGGAAAGACGCTGAGTCCTCATCAAGATGCTGTTCACAATCCAGAGACAAAGGATGATACGACACTGCTTTACGATTTTGTAGGTCTGCCGGAATGCTAGTTTTGGTTAGGACGGAATGGCGCGTCTCGCTGCCAAAGCCCTGAATGTTCATCGATGGGCCCTCCCATACCATCGCGCTTTCGCCTGCACGGGCGACAATTACCTCTTCAGGTGTCTCCAAGCGGAGATAAGTGTGGATACACGAGTGCCCCCGTTAACACATACCAAGCCTCTGGCCCCGAATGCCGATGCGGAGCTCCCTTCATCCCCGGCGGGAACAGCGCTTCCATATACCGGGCGGTATATTGCCTGTCGGGGCTTATCGGGAGCGGACCAATGACCGCGACGCGTTCACCGCTAGACGGCTTCCACCCAGCCTCGGCAATGGCGTAGAGCCAGACCTTCCCACACGACTCAACGACGGTCCCATGAGGCGGCTTGACTACTTCTGCCGAAGATCGAGTCGGATAATTGTACAAATGCCAGTACAGCGGCTCATGAGGCGATTGCGGAAAAAGGTGAACCTTAAGGTGGCCGCAGCGGGCTCAACAGAAGCGCAGGGGCGAGATAGGCTCAGGCCGAATCTCGGCCGGTTGACGGTAGGAGTGGATCTGGGGGACCAATGGAGTAATTACTGCATTTTGGATCTGGAGGGAGAAACCTTAGCGGAGGGACAGCTGCGCACATCTGCCAGCAACCCTTCTTAGCGTAAAAGAGCTGCCAACCGCTGCTGGAGTAACTTTTCGGATTCACTGAAGTGAGCTTGAGACGCTTGAGAATGCATTATTGGCGTTGGAACCAACGAGCCGAATCGTGCCGACCACCAACACCAAGATGACGGCCAACATCACCGCATACTCGGCAATGTCTTGTCCATCGTCTTCGCTCCACAGTCTGCGTAGTAACCCTGTCATAAGCGCCCTTTCTCAGTTCGCTCAAGCAACTTTCCTCGCCCTTTCGTAGTCTTGTTCTTTCTCGCGAAGGAGAGTCTTTTTGAGCAGACTATTAATTTTGCCGAGGACCCAGAAAATCGAAACAAGAAGAATCGTGATTACGAACAGCAAGAATTGAATGGACATTTTTATTAGCCTTCTAAACGCCTAATTGCGAACGCCGAGGAACTGCACACTTTGTACGCCGATTTTTGGGCCCTGTCCAGCTTAAGGATACGAACAGTTAGTCATGCATCTCTACTACACTCATCATGACAGTTTCTGAAAGAGCCGGAGGGTCGCTATGATTCGAGAACGAACAGTGAAAACTGTATTAGTACTGGCGGGCTTGTTGTTCGCGGCTGCCATTTATCCAGCGATCGGCGGTTTACGGGATCCAGCACAATCCGATACCGGCGATACGATGATGATGGGCATTTATTTTACGCTTGGAGTTTTCCTGCTGATCGCGGTACGAAACCCGACAGCGCACCGCAGCCTGATCGCCTTCGCAGCCTGGTCGAGCTTCGCTCACGCTGTAGTGATGTCCTTGAAATTGCGAGTGAGCGCATGGGATTTCTGACCGGTTCTGGCGTGCTTGTTGTGATTGGTGTTGCCCTCATCGTGCTGTCACCCAGAAAGCAGTCCGGGCAGCAGGCAGCCGCACCTGCTGCGTAACTATTGAAAAAATCTCTGTTTCACTGGAGCAGCCGACAAGGTTGTGAATCTTGTGGGGTGCAAGTCCCCACACCATCAATGGCCTGTATTCGGATGGTAAGCATTTCCGATGCACGCGGAGGAAACCTGCTCGCCCCCCAGATCGTTCCCACCGCCGCGGCTCATCGCCTCTGGGCGGCCGGGCTTTTATCCGAGCAGAACATGCCCTTTTGGAGGCGTTGTCTGCCTGTAAGGAGCTGAGGCGGTATTTGAGTGCAACCGCATGATAGCGTCAGTTGAGATCATCTTTCGGTTTGCCCGTAATCCGATCACGAGCACTCTTTGAAGGATGAAGTCTTACAAAATCCCCACCCTGATCTAGTAGACAATCTACCTCCGCGGTGGTAGATTACCTTCCAGTATGGCGAAGCAGCCACCAGGGGACCGCATCGAACTTGTTTTTGGCTCGCTTGACATGCTGATTCTTCGCACCTTGCGCTGGGGCGCTACCCACGGACATGGAATTGCGAAGTCCATTGAGCGCATGTCGGACGAAACCCTCAAGGTGGAACATGGGTCGCTTTATCCTGCCCTGCAGCGCCTGCAGCAGGAAGGATGGATTACAGCCGACTGGGGCGTTTCCAAGAACAACCAGCGTGCAAAATACTACCGTCTTACGGCGCTGGGACGACGGCAACTGGTCGCGGAAACATCCCGCTGGGAGCGGTTTGTAAAAGCAGTCACCGGCGTTCTCAAGTCGCCGGAGTTAGAGGAGGGTCAATGAGCTGGCGGCGAAATCTTTCCAAGTTCGTTGCCCTCTTTCGTCGTCCGAAGACGATGAACGAGCTTGAGGAAGAGATTCGCACGCATCTTCAGATGGAGGAGCAGGAGAACCTCGAATCCGGGATGTCACCGGAGGACGCCCGGCATGCGGCACTGCGCCGGTTCGGCAACGTGACTTTGGCACAACAGAAAAGCCTAGAGATGTGGGTGTGGAACGGGGTGGAGGCGCTGTGGCAGGACCTCGGCTTTGGACTCCGCCAACTTGTTCGCAGTCCGGGCTTCACTGCCGTTGCCGTGCTGACGCTTGCATTAGGCATTGGCGCGAACACCGCGATCTTTCAGTTGCTGGATGCGGTCCGGCTGAGGAGCCTGCCCGTTAAGAATCCAGAAGAGCTCACCCTGGTACACCTCGCCGACCTGAGGGGTAAAAGAGGCAGCCAAGAGACAGGATATCCAGCACTAAACAATCCCCTCTGGGAATACATTCGAGACCATCAAACCGCTTTCTCACAAATGCTGGCATGGAGCCCCACTATTCTGGGAATTACGGAAGGCGGCCACGAACGACCGGTTCGGGCCTTGTGGGTCAGTGGTGACTTCTTCGATGTGCTGGGTGTGCAGCCAGTGTTGGGGAGGTTGTTCAGTTCCGCCGATGACCAGCCGGGCTGCGGAGGCTCGGGCGTGGTCGTGAGCTACGCATTCTGGCGAGACCAACTCGGGGGTGATCCTCAGGCGATCGGCCGGACGCTCACGATTGGCCGACATCCGGTCCCGATTGTCGGAGTAACACGCGCAGCTTTCACTGGTCCAGAGATCGGGCACGCGTTTGATGTGGCGGTGCCGATCTGTTCGCAGGCCGCGTATTGGACCGAAGGCAACTGGCTGGAGTCAAGCACCGACTGGTGGCTGACGGTGATGGGGCGTTTGAAACCAGGCGATTCGTTACCCATAGCGAACACGCGACTGAAATCTCTTTCACCCGCCGCCTTTGAAGCAAGTCTTCGCAAGGACTATCCCACTGAGAACGTGCGGGACTATCTCCATTTCGAGCTCGTGGCGGATTCTGCACCGGCTGGTGTCTCATGGCTGCGTGATATGTACGAGAATCCCTTATGGATGCTGCTGGGACTTGCCGGCGTGGTGCTGTTGATCGCCTGCGCGAATCTTGCCAACCTGGTGCTCGCCCGTGGCAGCGCCCGCGTACAGGAGCTTGCTTTGCGCTTGTCGCTGGGGGCAACACGACGACGCCTGATCGCACAGCTCTTATCGGAGAGTGTACCGCTAGTTCTGCTGGGAGCAGTCTCGGGCTTGGTGCTCGCACGGGTCCTGAGCAAGTGCCTTGTAAGTTTGTTGAGCACGCAGGGTGACTCGTTATTTGTAGACCTGCATCCGGATTGGCGGGTGTTGGGATTTATGTCCATGCTCGCTGTAGTGACGGCATTGCTATTTGGATTGGTCCCGGCCTTTCGAGCGGCCAGTCTCGCTCCCAGCGAGGCGATGAAATCGGGCTCGGCGCGAGCCGGCGGCATGCAAGAAAGCGGCCGACTCCGGCGGGCGCTGGTGATTGCTCAAGTTGCGTTGTCTCTGGTTTTGGTGACGGTGGCGGTGCTTTTTGCAAGAACGCTCGGCAATCTGCTAACTGTGGACGCTGGTTTTCGCGAAGACAGTATCCTGATTGCGCAGCTCGACTTATCGCGATTGCGCTTTCCGGTACCACGCCGCATCGCAGCTAAGCAAGAGATCCTCGATCAGCTTCGTGGCGTTCCCGGCGCGGAGGGCGCTGCGGAGGTGCGAATTATTCCGCTCAGCGGAGATAGCATAGACAATCGGGTCTGGGGAGAAGGCGCAGATCGGCAATCGGGATTCGACCCGAATTTCAACTGGATCGGTGGAGGCTTTTTCAAAGCGCTCGGCATTCCGCTGTTAGCGGGCCGAGACTTTGACGCGAATGACACCACCACATCCCCGAAGGTGGCAATCGTCAACGAGGAGTTTGCTCGACGATTTGGAAAGGGCACGAATCCTGTCGGACTGCGGATTCACCGCGAGGCCACGCCCAGCGAACCGGAATCGATCTTCCAAATTGTGGGTATGGTAAAAAATTCTAAGTACATTGCCCTTCGCGAGAGATTCAGGCCCATTGTCTATCTTTCCGTTACACAGGATCAGAGTCCCAGTCCTTTTGAGCAGGTCATGATTCATTCCACGCAGCCCGTGCCGATGCTGACGTCAGAGATCAAGCGGGTGGTCGGCGAAAGAAGCCAGGACATCAACGTTGGCTTCGGCGTTTTCAAGACGCAAATTCAGGAATCGCTTCTGCCCGAAAAACTGATGGCCTCGCTCTCGGGCTTCTTTGGGATTCTGGCTGGCCTGCTGACGGCCGTCGGCCTTTATGGCGTGATCTCGTTTCTAGTCACACGACGAACTCATGAAATTGGAATCCGCATGGCCCTAGGTGCGGACAAGAGACAAGTCCTGGGATCGGTCCTTCGAGAGACTTTGCTGCTTACTGCCCTCGGGATCGGGATGGGCTTGCCCGTCACCTTCATCGTTGCGCACCTTATTGCAAGCATGCTTTTCGGAGTAAAGCCCGATGATCCCACGACGGTTGCGCTTGCAGCATTTGCCCTTTGCGGGGTGAGCATTGCCGCGGCCTATATCCCCGCGCGCGGTGCGGCGAAGGTGGATCCACTCGTGGCGTTGCGGTATGAATGAGGGCGCGCCTCACGTTCGGCCATAGGCCTCGCAGCAAAAGCAGTGGACTTCAGATGCTATGAAGAAGCTCTCCGATACAACAACTGTATCCTTTGCCTTACTGATTGACGCAAAAAACCTATAGCGCCCGATCGCACAATCGTCCCCCAAGGATGGATTGTCGCCAGCCTTGATCTGAAACGGCTCGAGCAGACACTTCGAGTCGGAAAGATGCTGATGCGGGGCGCTTTCGATAAGGAGACTACGAGGAAGCCGCTGGCGTTTGCGGCGGACGCGATGCGCTATGGGATTTCAACGGCAGATTGGCTGGCAAGAGCTTGGTGAGTGGTCACGAAAAAGCCGGATTAGCAGTGTCTGCGATGTTGCAAAGAGCTGCAAAACGGACGGGGGAAGATCGGGAGAGGGTCGTGGACACCGTTTGAGCACACGAATGCGTCGTCGTGCCTGCGCACATCCGAATTCCAGAACTGATGTAAGGGTTCGGAAGAATCGAAGTGCGTGCATGCTAATAACTCCTCAGCAGTAAATCTCTGAATCACGATCATCGATGCGCCACAGCGTGGGCAGTGCCAGAGACAAGGATTCTCGGAGCGCACGTTGCAGGTTCCAGCTTGCTTCTCAGTCGCGCTGCTCGAAGCCAAGAGTTGTCGGCTCAGTGCCAAACGAGAAGCCCGAAAGCGATTCGCCAGAAAGCCAAAGTGACGGATGCGAACAAAGCGCTTTGGGCAGCACGTGCAAAAAGAAGCGACGCAAGAACTCCGTCGCTGTCAGGCGTCATCTGGCCTTGCTTGCCGCGGGCATAATCCTTCCAGCGGAAAGTGACGCGTTCTTGATCGAGGGTTAACAAGCGGTGATGGGAAATCGCCACGCGATGGGTGTAGCGACCTAAATAGCGCACCCTTGTGTCGCGCGGAGCGATCAGAACGCCCCGGTGCCCATCGGCGTGCCATTACCGGTGGGACCGTCGTATCCGGGTTTCGCGGTGCACAGGTACGATCCCCCGCAGCCTCCATTGCTACCCGAAGTCACATCGCGTAATGAAGACTTATGGCGATACGAGTACGATCCGTCTACCGTGCTAGCAGCGTTACCTGCCAGCGCATACACGGCAGCGATGATGGGGGAGGACAGACTTGTACCGCCGACCTTGAACCATCCTCTGTGTCCTTGGTAGCCAAAGGAATCGTAGACAGACGCCCCGGTGTTGGGATTCGCGTCAGCCGCGACGTCTACAACGGTGCGTCGTATACATTTCCCATCCATCTGCCAGGTGGGCTTAGCTTCATAGGCACTACAGCCGCTTCCCGTGCCACTCCACACGGTTTCACTCTTGTAGGTGTTATTGGAATTCAGGGTTAACGTCGTTCCACCGACTGCGGTGACATATTGCGATGAAGCCGGATATTCCACACCGTATCCTCCGTCGCCCGACGAGAACGTGATCGGGTGTCCCACATGGTTGAAGTGAGTGTCGTAGCCGATCTCGCCGGAGAATTCGCCGCCGCCCCATGAATTGGACGCAATTTTCGCGTGGGCTATGGCATAGTCCTCCGCCTTTAGAAGATCGGAGAATGAATTCGAAGTTGCCTCGACTAGCAGGATTTTGCATCCAGGACAGATCGCATGCGCAATTTGGACATCGAGCGAGATTTCTAACGCCCACCCGGCATTTTTGGCCGGATAGCTCGTCCCACCGGTTTGATTCACTTTCTTAAAACATCCGTTGGCGGTGGTGCATTTCGGCAATCCAAACTGGGTGCTGTACACGCCAAGATCACCTTCGATATTTGGATCGTCGTAAGCGTCCACGATCGCGATTGTGGTCGAGGAACTTCCGCTCGCCGTCAGGCCGTATCCAGCCCGGAACTGCACTGGGCCATAACCTGACGGGGCAGCAGCCGCGAGGGGAGTTCCAAAGTCGTCGGTAGCAACGTGCGCATGGCAGTGAGCCGTTCCAGGCCCAGCCGGCCCACGGCAGACGGGCCTAGAACCTGCCATAGCGGCCGCAGAGAAGCACAAAACTACGGGGACGATGCGCGAAAACATGAGGCCTCCGAACGCCGGGGGGTTGGTCGCACTATAGAATCGCGCACAGGGGGCGTCAACGGCTGGAATGGTCCAAGCCCGCTTTTTGCCGCACGGAAGGTTGCAGACCACATCGGAGGCAGTCGTCGCCGTCCACTGCGAGGCTGTCCTGAAGCCTGTTCTCGCCAGTTGGGAGTCACCCCGGTTTTGCCGACTTCCATTACTAAATTGCGGTTAGCCCGGCATCAAATCACTTCCCGGATTCTGAGACCTCTTGCGCATGGGCACGAAGGCTTTTCTCAAGGCCAAGGCTGCCCGCAACAGCAGATTCTGAGTTTTCTGGCTTGACCGAAGACCGCATTTTGGAGAGAACCGTTTGCTTTGTGGAGAAAACCGGGATGCGTCCTAAAGTCTCTTTTGCCCAGGAAGCGACCCGCTCCTTGCGGACCGGGCGCTTCTAGGCCAAACGTGTCGTCGCCCGTCTTAGTCGATGGGAAGGCGACGCCATGAGCGTTATTTTCCGATCTTGCTCTTAACGCTTCCTATTCCGGTACAAAGATCCCAGCCTAACTTCGCCGAAAAGCCGGCAGTAGGACCGCAAAAGCCGATTTTGATGTCGGTAAAATCAGTGGTGATTGCCAGGTTGCTATACATCAGGCTCAACTCGGCTTGGCTGGATACGAGCTTGCTTCCGGCCGCGTTCACGATTCCCGCCAGTGCGGGCGACGCCAAACTGGTTCCTCCCACGATGAACCAGCCAATTCCTGCTCCTTGTACCGGCGTCGTGTCGAAGACCCAGGCACCGGTAACTGGGTTGGAGTCGAACGACAGGTCAGGAACTCCGCGCGAACCTCCCACGATCGACTGGATGCCATCCTGATAGCTGGGACGAGATTCAAAAGCGCTGAGGCCACCGCCTGCCAGGTCCCAAGGGTGCTCGGCCAGGAAATTGCCACTCGCAGGATCTCGCGACGTGGTCGTTCCGCCCGCGGCCACGACGTTCGGAGAGGCCGCCGGATACTCGACACCGGGTTGATCGCCCGAGGAAGCGAAATACACAACTCCCGGAGTTGTAAAAGTAGCGTCGAGCGCGGTTTCGCCCGCGAATTCGGCACTGCCCCAGCTATTGGAGACCTCCCCGCCGCCCGCGTTCGCCACCAGGTTGCCGGCTACTATCTCCGCGTTAAACAAGTCAGTCAAATTGTCCGACCTGGCTTCTACCAGAAAAAGCTTGGCATCGGGCGCCATGGCATGGGCCCACTCTAGATCGAGTGCTGCTTCCAGTTCCCAACCTCCACTCGGGTCTTGAGTGGGCTTGGTGCCGCTCGCGAAGACCACGGTGAGGTTCGGCGGCCGCAAGCCGAATTGAGCGGAGAAGGTCTGCAGGTCGTTCGCTGCTGTCGGGTAGTGAAAAGCATCGACTACAGCTATCGCGCCGAATCCTCCCGTGGGATTGGCGGTAACCAAGTTTGGATTGCAAAACGATTTCTTCGGTACGAGAGAATAAACGCATGCCAGCGACGCCGGAGTTTCAAAGCCCTGACCGGCGAACGGAGGGCCGACGAGCGGCACGGCCTCATCAGGCACGAAGACCTGCAAGTGGGTGTGAGCGCGACGCCCTTTGTCGCCCTCGTGAGCAACGCTGGAAGAAGGCGTCATCACTCTGCCGTGCCT
>Ga0126373_10001902_pt1 | contig 15105 bp, 14 predicted proteins | sample PanSoiMetPlot_11_FD_92545 | JGI IMG/M metagenome (GOLD analysis project Ga0126373, IMG submission 92545) | Tropical forest soil microbial communities from Panama - MetaG Plot_11 | ecosystem: Environmental > Terrestrial > Soil > Tropical forest > Bulk soil | place: Panama | collected 2016-02-17 | reverse complement strand
GTCCTTAAGGCGCTTTCAAGGACTCAGGGAAATCGCGCCGCCGCAGCCAAGGTGCTAGGCCTGGAAGCTAAATATTTTTTGAAACTGATGAAGTCTCTCGGAATTGAATAGGTAGCCGTGTGAGTCCAAAGACAGCAGCAAAGCTCGTCCCAGCCTGTTCTTGCCGCGCCGTGATGGACGGCGCGCTGATGGAATCCGCGTCTCTTGTGCGCGCGTTCACGCGCTCTTCGCGCGTATCAGCAAATCGACCTCGCAATCCAAAACCTGGAGCAAGGACACGAGTTGATCGACGGACTTGCTATAGTTAGTTTGGTCCAATAGCCGATAAAATTGTGTCGCAGAGGTGCCGAGCCGGCGAATGATCTCGCGTTTGGAAAGCGGGCTCTTAGCCACACGCCTTTGCGCTTCGAGAGTCAATTTATAGAGCAGCTGATCTCTTAAGTAATTGGGATCGCTATTGTATTCCATTACCTGTTCGACATGGATCGTGCCGCTGTCACCCGACGCTAGTTCGTAGCCAAATCCTTCGCTGCCGATCTCCTTGTCGACGTAAACCCGCGTAATCGGATTATCCAAAGTAGGTACCAGATCGCATTTAATGTAGGGAAAGACGTATTTCCTAGACGCTGTATTTATCTCAAATATTTTCCGCTTATTATTGAAGCGGACCGAGCGAATCTTCATAGTATTCCTTCCGATTCGAGGGTGTCGATCAAATCGACTATCCGTCTCGTTGCGCGACCTTTCATAGCCTTCTTATTGTCGAGGTCCCACTTTACCAACAATTTGCCGTCTCGATATACATGGACATGTCTGGGTGGGTGATCTCCCTTCCACCAAACGAAAATAAAACCGCCGCGCCTTAGCTTCCCCATCCAAAATAATGTTACCTCACGAGGTAACACATGTCAAAGTCGGCTTTGAGGCAAGGTGTTCGAGATGCCACTAAGACAGGGCGGTCTCCAGATCCGGCATAAAAGCGCAAAAACGGAGACAGACAGCCTTTTCCGTTCCGCGATTTGGTCCGCGGCGTCACCGCCTGCGATAAAAGTAGCCAGTACCTGGTCCGTTAAACTTCAAACCCGTGGTCGCGGTACCATTTTTCGGCGCCGGGGTGAAGCGGAACGTCGCGCGGAGTCGCGTCCGTGTCTTGGCCTAGTTGGCCGACGCCGCTATAGGAATCTTCCCAGTAGATTTCGTCTTTGCGTGCCATGATGGCGTCGCAGACTTTATAGGCGTCTTCGTCAGGCAATGACGCGCGAGTGTAGAGCGGCCAACCGCTGTAGTCGATGCAAGTGTAATCTTGCTTAAGATTCTTAAAACGCCCGGGCCGGATCGTGTACTTACGCCAGCCGAGACCGACCAGATTTTTGAACACGGAGTCATCGAGGGTCATCGGTTGCATCCCCGCTGCGAGTCCCACGTCGAACCAGATTGCCAGCCCTTCATCGAAGATCGCGTCGATGGTACCTTCTTGCAAGGCGGCGAGTCGTCGCGGATCCCCAGGGCCGCCATTAAGCTGAAAGCTTCCACCCCAAGATTCGATATCCTTCAAAGTCATGCCGTAGGCAGCTAGCGTCTGGTCCACGAGCACGCGCGTCGAGTGCGTCGCATCCTCGCGTATGGAGAGCCGGAACGGATATTTTTTCTCTTTGATTTCCGCGAGCGATTTAAGCCCCGTGCGCGGATGAAGAAGGTAAACAAAGTGATCTAGAGACGGATAAACAGCAAGGACCCGCACCGGCAATGGCTCGGGAAACAAGCCGGTCCCGCGGTACGCCTGGGTGAGCAGACCGGAAGGGTTGATCATCGTCATTTCTAATTCATTACGGCACACGGCATGCGCCAGGATCGGCGACCCCGTGCACATGCGCAGCCAAGGGCGAAAATTTTCATTTGATCCACTGCCGACGGATATACACATATCGCGCGGGCCATAGTAAGGAGTGTTCGGATCGCCGGCGATGTGCAATCCGATTTCCCAAAGCATTAAAGCGCGCTGAAAGTTTGCGCCGCGGGGCAAGCGTTCCATGTAGCCTCCAAAATCTCGAAATGTGATTAGCTACCATATTCAGCGCGTGAACTTGCTGTCAAATGAAAAGAAGACTCGCAAAGAGCGGATGACAAATGGCAAACGAAGTGGGTGCGCCTCCCTGCTGATTATTCCGTTCCATGCTATAAGAACGGGGAATGAGCTTCGACGCGAAGGCGCTATTTGCCAACCTGACGGAAAAAGAGCGTGTGAGAGGGCACCATTCGGCGGAAGGGCGGGCTATTCGAGTCCTCAGCCGAGCGCTGAACGGCTGGACGGCGCAGAATTTGTCCGGCAAAGATGTACTGGTGCTTTGCGAACAGGCCGTGGGAGATTGGTTGAAGACACGATTAAAGCTGTCTGCTTGGGCAACGCTGGACAGCGCCGGCCTTGGGGACATGGCGGCCGCGCAGGGTTTGATCACGGATAGAGAGGCGGCACAACTTAAGCGGATGGCGAGTGCTTCACCGTCGGAAGAAATCTCCCGCGAACAGGTTGAAGACGCATTAGAGTTTTGCATTTTTCTCGTGGAAAAACATTGGTGATTTAAGAACGCGGGTGGGTGGCGGTCGGTTGTCTCTGCCATAGCTTTCGCCGCGAATCTTTGCTCCCTGATAAAAATCACTCATGAACAGCCGCATCAACTGGCTACTTTTGATCAACGCCGCGCTGGGCAGTTTTCTCGCGGGAACGGCGAGCCGTGTTTTCGCCGTATCTCTGCCAACCGTCGCGCATAGCTTGGAGACCACCATTGTCGGCATTTCGTGGGCGGTGATCTCCTTTCAGATATCGACCATCAGTTTGTCGATGATTTTCGGCCGCATCGGCGATATCTACGGCCGCCAGAAGATATTCGGGCTAGGTTTCCTAATCTCGGCGTTAGGGGCAGGCCTTTGCGGTCTCTCACAGAATGTTTTTCAAATGATTCTGTTTCGCTTTTTCCAGGGCGTCGGTGCTTCGATGACGCAATCTCAGGCGCGGGCGCTAGCGATGGACTCCATGTCAAAGGAGTCTGCGGGCAAGGCGCAAGGGTTTATGACGACGGCCTTTCACTCGGGAGTCCTTATAGGTCCGAGCATCGGTGGCCTCATCATCGACCACATTCATTGGCGCGCAGTGTTTTTCTTTCTCGTGCCCATCGCTTTAGTGGGAGTGATTCTCACGGCGATCAATCTTAGACGAGGGAATAAGTCCAATGTATTTGCACCTCCCGACCAGCAAACGGCCATCGATTATCTGGGTGCTGCGCTGTTGATATTCGCAACCATCGCGCTGATCACGATCATCGACTATCGGATAATGGATATGATCAGTTCCGAGTGGCGCTTTGTGAGCATCGCGCTTTTCGCCGGTCTATTTCTCGGCTTTCTCTATCGCGAGCGCACCACCGGTGCCCCGATTGTCGATTTGTCGCTTTTTCGAATTCGTATGTTTACCTTGAGCTGCTTGAGCCTTCTTATGGTGAGTGCTAGTCAAGCCATGGTTGGGTTTGTGCTGCCGTTCTACCTTCAAGACATTTTGCATTTGTCGCCTTCGTTTATGGGACTTTTATTTATGAGCGCTCCAATTTTTACGGTGACGCTGTCTCCCGTTGCCGGTTGGGTTACCGACAAAGTCGGACCGCGGATTCCTGCGACTGCGGGGACTTTTGTTCTGGTGATCTCCACCTTGCTCGGCGGATTCTTGCAACCCAGCTCGCATTGGACATCGGCGGTGGTTGTTCTGGGGTTGTGGGGATTGGCAACCGCGTTGTTCTATCCGCCCAATCACACCGCTATGATTGGTTCGGTTCCGGCGCAGCATCGCGGTGTAGCTACGGGGGCAGTCTATGTCATGTTCGGTCTTGGCAATACGTTTGGGATCTCGACCGGCACGCTATTACTTACCGCGGCGTTTCGCTATTACAGCGGCGACGCATCGGCGACCGCAACGCCGGCGCATCCCGCGGTATTCGTGAACGCGATGAATGTCACCTTCTTCATGGGCGCTATCATGGCGCTGGTAGCGACGTCGTGCTCGGTCATGCGCGGGAAAGAGAAAACGTCAGAGGCCCATATCATGGCTCCGAGTTAATCAAAGGAGGGCAACCCGTCCAATCTCATTGGCTAAGGGAATCTGAAATTCCCAACATCGAGTTGAGTCGGCGCGCTGAAACCCGCAACCTGGAACCCGTAACCTGAAACCAATTTCATTATCCCTTGATGTACTTTACAGCTTCCGTTGCGGCGACGTGGCCGGTGATCGATCCGCGCATCAAACCGGAGCCGCTGGGATAATTGTGATAGAAAAAGCCTCCGGTCAGTTCACCTGCAGCCCACAGGCCGGGGATTGCCGAATCGTCGACGGTCAGCACGCCGCATTGGGAATTAATCTTCAACCCGCCATAGGTAAATGTAATGCCGCAGGCCACGGCGAAGGCATGGAAGGGCGGGGAGTCGAGGGGGACGGCCCAGTTTGATTTATCCGGGTTAAGTCCCACGGTGCATTTGGCATCCCGTTTCGAAGCGTCGAACTCCACCGGCGAGGCCGCCTTGTTGAATTCATCGATGGTGCGGCGCAGCCGAGGCGGGTCGATGCCCAGGCCGGCAGCGAGCTCTTCGACGGTGTGCGCGATCACCGGCCGGGCGCGCATGTAGGTGCTGCGCAGGAGCGGTACGGTTTTTTGGTCGTAAATCTGATAAGCGATTTGTCCGGGCTGCGCGAGAATTCGCCTGCCGGTTTTGGCGTAAGTATAGACTTGAAAATCTTCTCCTTCATCGACGAAACGCTCGCCGTTGGTGTTGACCATCACACTGTACGGATACGAATAGCGGGTACTTTCATCGGTAGCGGCTTCGACGGCGGCAGCGTCGGCGTCGATAACCGAGGCATGGCAGCCGCTCCAGTGGCCGAACGGGCTGGCGCCGATGTCTGTTGCCATCTTGATACCGTCTCCCGTGTTGTAGCGCGTGCCGCGGACTTTCACGAGGTCCCAATTTTGCCCCAGGTAGCGAGCGCGCATTTCAGGATTGGACTCAAATCCGCCACAGGCGAGTATGACGGCTTTGCTTCTGATTTTTTGTTTGCCCGCCGGCGTTGAAACCAACGCGCCGTCAACAGCACCGCTTTGATCCTGCGACAATTCCAAGGCACGGGTGGAGTAGAGTACTTCGATGCCCCGGCTCTCGATATGCTGGAAATGCATTTGCTGCAGCCCGTGCCCGCCGCCGCGCGCGGAAACTGGGATGGTTCCAGAGCGCCAAACGTATTTTCCCTTCACTTTGGCGACGTGACTCATGTGCAGTTCCCAATCGATGCCGTGTCGGGCCATCCAGGTGACGACCTCTTGCGAATTATTCACCAGCATTTCCGACAGAACCGGGTCGGCGAGGCCTTCGGTGACGCGCATGAGATCGCTGTAAAACATGTCGGTGGGATAAGGTTCGACGTCAACATCCTTGAAGTCGATGCCCGGCGTGTCTTTCAAGATTTCTTTCACCCCCTCAAAATCTTTGTAGGCGAAGCGAAACAGACCTCCGGAAAAAGCCGAGTTGCCCCCACGCCGCTCTTTCGGCGCACGCTCCAGGACCGTAACCTTGAGGCCGGCGTCGTGCACGGTTTCCGCCGCCACTAGAGCGGCATTCCCGGCTCCGATCACCAACACGTCGGTTTCAATTTCCTTCGCATTTGCCACTAGCCGATCCTCCTACGTTCTCATGGTTCAAAATATCCTCGCCCAGAAAATCCACCACGTAATTCCCACCGTCGCTCCGCCAAAATCTCCCCTTCCCCTCCCTTCGGCTTCGCTCAGGGCATGCTTTCCCAAAGAGGGGTTAAACCACTACGGAAAAAATTCCCCCTTTGAGAAAGGGGAAGCTGTGAAAAAATTCGTTCATGGTTCGAGAGCCTCACCACGAACGGAATGGCGCCATGCAAATTCAAGAACTTGACCGTTCGCCCTGAGGCTCTCGAAGGGCGCCCTCCAATTTTTTCACAGCTTCGGGGGATTCAGGGGGATTTGAATTCGATTTCATCCGCTCCCTTTGTTGAAGTATTTAAACGAGCTTCTAGGTCACCACACTAATGTCCCGCGAGAAAGATCTCGCGGTATTTTTTCGAATGCCTATCCAAATGTTCCGATTGCGAGATATCCAGGGGAATCACTTTGACGTTGGCGAGTTTTTGCTGAATGGCGTTGGCAACTCCTTTGCGCGCCGAGACTTTGAAAAATTTTCCCGCCAAAAACTCGCGTTGGATTTCTTCCGACAACATGTGGTCGATATACAACTGCGCGGCGGCGGGGTGCGGAGCGCGGGCGGCTACACCCATCAAATTCATGCTCGACACCGTGGGATTCAGAGCGTTCCAATCGATGGGAGCGCCGGCGGCGCGAACAGACTGCGTTTGCGGGCCGTACACGAACACCGCTCCCGGATACTCGCCGGCAGCCACGAGCTGCGTCATCAACGTGTGTCCATGACGGAAGTTGAAGTTTTGCGCTGCAAGGCGCTTCATGTAGGCGGTTCCTTTCTCATCGCCCCAAAAGCTCATCATGGTGGAGAACCATTCGATTTCCTCGTCTTCCATCACCAGTTTGCCCCTCCACTTTGGGTCCAGCAGATCCGCATAGTCTTTGGCGGCGTCGTGGGCGCTGACCTGGCGAGTGTTGTAGGCGGTAACGATGGGGTTGACGTAGTAGGCCGTCCAATAGCCATCCTTGTCTTTGAAGCCGGGTTCATAGTAACGGCGCTCGGCAGATTCATATCTCCCGATTAGACCGCGCTTGAGGAGCTGGTACATTTGGAATCCACTGATACCGATGACGTCGACCAGATGGGTGTTGGCACGGGCTTCAGTTTCGATTCGGGTAAAGAGCCGCTCGCTGGTCGCTCGAAAAAGCGCGACGTCAATGAAAGGATACTTCTCTTTGAAGCGCTGGATAATTTGCATGTGATCCGAAACAACCAGAAGGGCATAGATCTGTAGCTTCCCTTCTTTCTTGGCCGCCTCGACGATCGTCTCTCGTTTGATTTCTTGAGGTTGAGCGTTCGTTGCGAGCATGTCGCCGATGACCAAACAGAGACTCAGAAGCAGTTGCACTGCTCGTTTCATCGTTCTTTTCCGCTCAATCGGCTTTAAGAATGACGTCAATGGCGTCCTCCAATTTGGTTGCGGCCGCATGCAGTTTTTCTCTCTTGTGCGCGAGCGCTTCTGTATCTCGCCGGAGGCAGTTATAGCAATGATGAATCTGTCTTTCCACTTCCGCAGGCGCGGTGCCGCCGAACAGGGTCCGGGCTGTGACAGCCCGAAGGGGATCCAAGACCCGACGAATCTCATCATCGCCTAATTTAAGTGGCTCGCCGATATACTCGCGCGCGGCCAAGTCGAGGAACGAACTGTCAATATCGGAAGCTTTCTTGCCCTGTTCCAATGCCATGCGCACGAGGATCGCGGTGATCTGATGCGCGGTCCTCCATGGGAGGTTTCTTGTTCTCACGATGGCTCCCGCGAGATCCGTTGCCAGGGCCCAGAAATCCAGCGTCCTTTGCCGCATGATTTCCTTGTTGACTTGCAACGCGGAAATAATTCCGGCCCAGAGATTGATCGCTTCGACGGTTGCATCAAAATTTTGCAGCAGTGCCTTGATGGATCCTGAAATGCTTCTCGCATTGGTTAACATGGCGCTCATAGCGCCGCTCAGCTGGCTTGCGGTTTCGGAGACCACCATCAAGGAGTGGGGATTTTTCTTTTGCGGCATGATGCTACTGGAACCACAGTAGCGATCCGCCATCTCGACGAAATTAAACTCGTTGGAACAAAAAAGAAAAATCGTGTCGGTGGCCCAGGCGACGTTAACCATCAAAATCGTGATGGCGCTTAACGCTTCGAGGACGAAATCTCTCCCGGCATTGGCATCTCTAACGTTTTGGCAAACTCCGTCGAAGCCCAGCAGCTCGGCGGTTCTGTTTCGATTCAAGGGAAAATCCGAACCCGTACCGATTCCGGCGCCAGCGGAGCTTACATTGGTTCGGTCGTAGGCGCCCAAGAGCCTTTCGAAATCGCGTTCCAAAGGGAGCGTCCAGGCAACCAGGTAATGGGCGAAAGTGCCGACTTGCGCTTGCTGCATCATCGTATAGGTCGGTAGCACCGTTTCGAGATGCTGTTCGGCCAGCTTCAGATAGGCATCGCGACACTTGAGCTCCGCTTCCATGACATTCAAAAGTTTTTCTCGCAGGCCGATGCGAGCCGAGACGGAATTTAAATCTCCTGAGCTTCTTCCCAGATGGATCTTGCCGCCGATCTGTTCGCCGAGCTTTTCAATCAGATAGGCCTCACCGGAAAACAGTCCATGGCCTCCTTCGCGCCGAACTTGCTCCCAGCCAATCGCTTCCATCTCCCGGAACGCACGCAGGATTGCTGCGCCATCCTCCTTCGGAACTAAGCCTTCCTCGCACAGCATCACGACATGGGCCTTATCGAAACTATGATACGCGTGTAAAAGCGGCAGGGTCCGTTCCGACGTGCCGACTTTGTGAGCGATCTGAGATGGGTCGGCGTCCTCGGTGAGCCTGGCGCCGGCCTTACGATAGAATTCGCCCGGCGCGACTTTGCCATAAAGTGGTGCTTGTGCCATCAGCGGTTCCCGTGTGCCTGCAGCGGCGTCTGAATCACAATCAAATTTCCTTTTCGCAATGGCCGATGACTTCACGGCCGATCAGTCTGATCTTTTCCATCATTGCTTGACGGTTCCCGCCGGGCGAGGCGATGCGAAATATAAAATGGTTAAGGCTCAGCCGGTCGCGATGAGTCTTGATCTGTTCGATGCAGTCAGCAGGGTTCCCCACGATGTAGCGCGCTCGGATGAATGTTTTCAGATCTTGAGTTTCGTCATAGCCATCGTCGGCGGGAAGCTCTTGGTATTGTTTTTCGGCGTTAAAGCCCTGTATCAGTCTGGGAACCTCACGCTCGGCTTCTTCCCAGGCCTTTTCCCGATTTTCGGCGATGTAAATGTCTTTCCTGATCGAAAGTTCCGCCGGAAAGGGTTTTGACTCATACTTCAAAGCGTCGTGGTAGATCTCGAGTTGCCGTTTTAGTGTATCGATGGCAGCGTGGGGATTCATCATCAGGCTGTCACCCATGCGCGCGGCGCGCCTGACGGCCTTGTCACCGTGAGCAGCGATCCAAATCGGCGGCGTCGGTTTTTGCAGTGGACGGGTCGGCGTGGTGAGGTTGCTGAATTGGAAGTGCTTGCCGGCGAAATCCACCCTTCCTTGCGCCCAGAGATCTTTGACGATCCCCAGGGCCTCCTCGAAGCGGGTCGCGCGCTCGCGTTTGGGAACGCCGAAGCCGTTAAATTCTCGTTCGCGGTAACCGAGGCCGATACCGAAAACGAATTTTCCACCTGAGATAATGTCGAGGATAGCCACCTGTTCGGCTATCAGCACCGGATGATGCAGCGGCAGAAGCAAAATGCAGGTGCCCACCACGGAATCCTTAACTTCTGGAATCAAGCGTGCCAGAAGCGGGATGACTTCCCAACGCACTCGATTACCGCCGAAGTAGTGTTGCCCCGCCCAGATGGAATGGAAGCCGGCGTCCCGCGCCGCTTTGGCAAAATCTAGGATCGTGTTCAGTTGGTCGACGGGACTATCGCCGTCGGCCAGAGACATCGCCATTGCGGGTTTGAGGCCAAATTTGATCATAACGTTGCGTGGCGATCATGTTACAGTAGACTCTTGAGTGTCAAGACCGATGGGCGATTTGTGTTTCATCTTGCGCGCAGCTATAGGATTGAGAACCGAAGATCTAAATATCCTGACCCTCGCCCTCTGGGAAGGGTGAGGGCTAAAAAACCGAAAGGAGAGTTAAATGATCCAACTTTACTCTTGGAAAACACCCAACGGACGGAAGGTTTCAGTGATGCTGGAAGAAATCGGGCTGCCCTATGAGGTTCACGCCGTCGATCTCGGGAAGCGGCAGCAGTTTACGCCGGAATATCTCGCCATCAATCCCAACAACAAAATCCCTTCGATCATCGATACCGACGGACCCGGAGGCAAGCCGCTGACGCTTTTCGAATCCGGGGCGATTTTAATGTATCTCGCCGAGAAAACGGGCAGGCTCTGGCCCCAGGATATGCGCAAGCGCTACGAAGTTATTCAATGGCTCATGTTCCAAATGGGCGGCGTCGGGCCGATGTTCGGCCAAGCGAACTATTTTTTCCGGTTGGAGGAAAAGGTTCCCTACGCCATCGATCGGTTTCATAAGGAAGCGTTGCGGCTGTATCGTGTGTTGGAGCAGGAATTGAGCAAAAAAGAATTCCTCGCAGGAGAATACTCCATCGCGGATATCGCGACGTATCCCTGGGTCGGGCGGCATGATATTCATCAAGTCAAACTCGAAGATTTCCCAAGCGTAAAGCGTTGGTTCGACCAAATTTCAGCGCGTCCGGCGGTGCAGAAGGGTATGGAAATACCTTAAAAAAGGAGTCTAGCGTTTGGCGTCTAGCGCCCAGATCCCGGTGTTCGGTGTGTGTTCCGCTAAACCCTAGACTCTAGACGCTAGACGGATATATATCCGTTGAAAGGAAGGAACATGGCCAAAGCACAAAAAATCACTGAGAAGCCGCGCGCTGAGTGGGGATCGGACGTCGTGGTCGATTTGCTGAAAGCGTTCGAGATCGAATATGTGGCGATCAATCCCGGCGCGACATTTCGTGGACTGCATGATTCTCTGGTGAACTACGGTGGCAATCACGCGCCCGAGATCGTTCTCTGCACGCACGAAGAAATCGCTGTGGCTCTAGCGCATGGCTATGCGCGCGCCACAGGGAAACCGATGGGCGCGGCGGTGCACAACGTCGTCGGACTCCAGCATGCGAGCATGGCGATTTATAACGCATGGGCTGACCGGCTGCCCGTAATCGTTATGGGAGGCACTGGACCCATGGACACGGCCAATCGACGTCCATGGATCGATTGGGTGCATACCGCTCTGGTACAGGGGAACCTTGTCCGTGATTTCGTCAAATGGGACGACCAACCGGCGAGTGTCGAGGCGGTGCCTGACTCTTTTATCCGCGCCTATAGGTTGGCAACGACGGATCCCATGGGGCCTGTCTACCTCTGCTACGACGGCGACGTTCAAGAAAAAAAGCTCGACGGCGAAGTCACTTTTCCGGCGCTGGATCGCTACCCGGCGCCCTTGCCGCTCCAAGCACCGGAAGAAGGATTCGAAAAAACCATTCGTTGGCTTCTCGAGGCGAAGAAGCCGGTGATAATCGCCGATACGGTGGGAAGAAAGGAGGCCGGATTCAAAGCGCTGGGTGAACTGGCCGAATTGCTCGCCGCGCCGGTACTGGATCAGTTCGGCCGGTTTAATTTTCCAGTGCAAAACCCGCTGAATCTTACTGGACAACACGACAAGGTCATTCCCCAGGCGGATCTCATCCTGGCGTTGGACGTGCCGGATCTCGAAGGCGCGACTACGAAGAGAGCTCAAGAGCGGGGCAATCGGCGACCCACGCCGCTGCTTTCCTCGGGTACCAAGATCATTAATGTCGCGCTCGACGATCTATTAGTGCGGGCATGGGCCACGGATTTCAACAAATTGAGGGAAGCCGATCTAATGATCATGGCGGAGACGTCCGCATTTCTACCGGAACTGGTGCGGCGTCTAAAAGTGGAAAAAAAATTGAGCCAGATCAGCGGCGACATCGACAAGCGCCGCGCCGATTGGGGCAAAATTTACGAGGAGAAAAAAGCCGCTCTTGAAAAGGAAGCTAAAACCAAATGGGACGAGAAACCGATCGCCATGACGCGGCTCTACGGCGAGCTCACAGAGGCCCTCAAAGGGGAGGATTGGGTGCTCACGAATGGTAGCTCTCAAAGCAAGGAAAATCTCTATCTTCCTGCGACTAAGTTCAACCAGATTCTAGGAAAGTACAAGGGCGGGGGTTTGGGATACGGCTTGCCAGCTTCTCTAGGCGCGGCCTTGGCGCATAAGAACTCCGGCAAGTTCTGCGTCAACATTCAGCCCGACGGTTGTCTCCTGTTCACCGTAAGCGCGCTGTGGACGGCGGTGCATCATAAAATTCCACTCTTGATCGTGGTTTGCAGTAACCGTTCGTACTTCAACGATGAGGAACATCAAGAACGGATCGCTCTGGTGCGCAACCGCCCAGTGGAAAACAAAACCATCGGCATTCGCATCGAAGATCCGAACGTCGACTTCGGCGCAATGGCGCGCACCTACGGCTGTTGGGGCGCCGGTCCGATCACAGAGCCCAAAGATCTGATTAAAACTCTGCGCGAAGCGGTGCGAGTAGTGAAGGAGGGAAAGCCGGCGTTGGTGGATGTGGTGTGCCAGATGCGGTGAAAAGCAAATGGGTAGCTCAACTGGGCTGAGGACCCGGACACAGGAGGTAACATGGCCATTAGTCATCTTTCACTGCGGCAAGCGGTAGTCGATGGCGCCAACTTTCTTGTGAGGGTCGGCGCGATCTCCATGAGCCACCATGGCAATTTCAGCGTGCGCGTGCCCAACACCGACACTATCCTCTTAACCGCAACCAGCTCCTTTGATAATCTCAAACCCGAGAATCTGGCCCTTCTCGATCTCGACGGTAAACTTCTGGAAGGCGAGATCAACCCGACCAATGCCGAGATCGTGCACATGCACGCGGTGGTCTATAAGCAGCGTCCTGAAACCGGCGCGGTGGTGCACACCCATTCCACCTATGCAACGAGCTTTGCGTTGGCGAGCCGGTCCATCGGATGCTCCTATGAGGCGCTGGTGCGCTCGGACATGACGGATGGTGTTCCTCTGGCCCGTTACGGGCCGCGCGGATCTGAGGCGTCGGTCGCCAACATCGCAACGGCGCTAGCCAGCGCGAAGAACACAAAGGCAGTGTTATTAGAAAATCATGGGGTGTTGGCCTTTGGCGCCGATCCCGCGGCCGCAGCGCGCGCCAACTTGATTGTGGAAGAAGCGGCACAGATGGCGATTTACGCCGAGGTGCTGGGAGGCGCGAAGGCTATCCCGCCTGAGATGTTGAAAGCGACGGTGGGACGGCGTGACGAGTTTGCCCGCGCGGGCGCGCAGAGAGCGTAGATCCAGTTAGATGTCAGAGATCGCAGATCAGAGGCCGGGCCGGCGGACAGCATTAACCACGCGTCAGAAGTCGGAGGTCGAAAGACCGACATCTTTACACCTGAGACCGGCCTCTGACTCCCGATCTCCGTCCTCTTCCTCTGACTTCACCTCTGGTTTGGTTGCGCTACGATCGATAGCGCCACAGCTGGGGGATCGCGCAGCAGGTAGCAAAGATCATCACAAAACAAAGGCCGCTGCCGATTAGCAAAGCATTGGTTACACCAATCGCCTGAGCAGCGGCGCCTGCGAGAAGGGCGCCGAGGCCATTGGTGGCCTGCGCGAAGACAGTGATCAAACTCGACGCGCGGCCCAGCATTTCATCAGGCGCCAAGAGCTGAACCACAGTGCGACGAATCGCTACACTCACCGAATCGGTGATCCCGAGGAAGACGACGACTGCTACGGCCAGCCAAAACCACTGGGCCAGCCCTAACAACGCCAAGCTAGTGCCGAACAGCAATGCGGCCGCGATCACCGCTATTCCCTTGTGCCGGATATCCCCTAGCATCAAAAGTCCTATGGATCCGATGAGGGAACCCGCGGAAGGCGCCGCATAGAGCATGCCGAGACCGGACGCGCCCATCTTAAATACGTCAGCGGCGAAGACAGGCAGGATGGGACGGTAGAATCCGAACAGGGTGACGCCGAAGTCCAGGATGAAAAGCGAGAGAATGATGCGCTGGATCCAGATAAATTCCACGCCTTCGACGATGCTGCGCAGGTTGACCGTGCGCCGCACTCCCTCATGCTCGCCCGAGCGACGAACTGCCGGGATTGCCCATAGCGCGGGAACAATCATGACTGCGCTCCAGAGATAGGTGGCGGACAGTCCGGTATGGTCGATGAGCACGCCGCCGATGGCTGGCCCGACAAGGAAGCTGGTCTGTATGATCATCGTGTTCAGTGTCACAGCGTTCATCAGAATAGCAGGAGGCACGAGTCGTGGGATCAGAGCAGAGCGGGCCGGCCAATTGAAGACTTCGACGAATGCTCCAAAAAGGCTAAAAACATAAATGTGCCAGACCTTGATGGTCCCGGTAAAGGTCAACAAACCCAAGACCACACTGGGAACCAGCTGAAGCACCATACTCGCAAGCAGGAGCTTTTTCCTATCGAAGACGTCAGCAACGGCCCCGGCAAATAGGCCAAAGACGACAAAGGGCAACGCTTGCAGAAAACCGGTGAGACCAAGCTGAAACGGCGATCCGGTGAGCTCGTAAACTTGATAAATGCCGGCGACATTTCGCACTTGAATCGCGAGCGCAGCCAGCACGCCGGAGCCCCAAACGAGCCGGAAATCCCGGTAGAGAAGTGACGACCACGCGCGGATCTTGGCCGGCGATTCGCGGGACTCAATTTGAACGCGATTATTCAATCAGATGGAGGGCCCGTCGCCGGAATCTTTGTTGAGATTAGATAAGCAGCTAAGAGTCGTGAGGCGGAAGTAGGGCACGGCATGGCCGTGCCCTACGCTATCATCGTTTATTAGCGGGACGCCGCGACTCTAATGTCTTCTAAAACGCCGCGCTCGTCAGCTTGGGCCAGCACCGCTTGAATGGTCTTTACCAGCTCGCGCGCCGCTTCAACACTGAGTTCCACGGCTACCCGGGCTCCGGGCCCTTGGGCCTCGTTTACGAAATCGATGTTAAGGGCATGCTCCAGCGGCAGATCATAGGGATGATCGTAAGAAACGTTGGCCTCTTTTACCTCAAACCAATCCTGTCCACTCTTGCCCCGCCCCTCGATTTTTGCTTGATGAACGATCATCGTGCACATCATTCGGCTCCTTTGGATTCTACGGTTTGAGACGAATCTCGCAAAGCATGTCCTGAGCCAGGCCGAAGGGACGCAAAGCACGCCAAGCTTGAAGACGTTGGAAAATATTCTTAACTTTGCGCCTTTGCGCCTTGGCTGGAAAAAGTCATCTCTTTTCCGATCTC
>Ga0126373_10001901_pt1 | contig 15107 bp, 10 predicted proteins | sample PanSoiMetPlot_11_FD_92545 | JGI IMG/M metagenome (GOLD analysis project Ga0126373, IMG submission 92545) | Tropical forest soil microbial communities from Panama - MetaG Plot_11 | ecosystem: Environmental > Terrestrial > Soil > Tropical forest > Bulk soil | place: Panama | collected 2016-02-17 | reverse complement strand
CTCCACTCTCGATGGTGGCCAACGTCTTCTGCAGCTCCTCGTTGACCTGCAGCACACGCTGGTGGGTCTGGGCGTTCCGAATCGCCACCGCGGACTGGTGAGCCAGGGTCTGCAGGAGATCCGCGTCGTCGCTGAAATACGGGCTGCCCGACCGCTTCGGCCCCGCCACGATGAGCCCAAAAAGCCGTCCCTCCTCGAGGAGTGGAGCCACCACATCGGCGTTGAGGCTGGACATTTCTGCTTCTAGCTGCTTCGCTGACTCGAGGCCGATTAGCTCATCCCTGAAGACCAGCATTCGGCTCGTCTCTGCTTGAATCGTGACCAAAGAAGTTAGCGAAACCTCTCCTGAACAATCTGGCGCTGATGACCATACTCGTAAGAGATTGCCCTCATCTTCGTCGAAGAGGAAGATGGAGGTCCACTCAGGTTTGAAGGTCGAGTGGATGACCCCGCCCACGCAATCAAGTATGTCTGGCAATGCGATTGTGTTGCTGAGTGTCCTACTCGTGTCTCGAATAACTTGCTGATAGTTGTACGGTTCCCGATAGAGATATCGATCGAAGGCCAACTGAATCTGCATTTTGAGTGGATGGAAGAGTACGGCGACCACCAGCGCAACGGTAATTTCGAGAGCCGTGAACCACTGTTGCTCATCTGGGAAGACAAAATGCGAACACATAAGAAGCAACACAAGGATTACACCTGCCACGGCAAACGCCGACAGATAGACAGCACTTTGGCGAATTACGACCCTAATATCCATCAGGCGGTGACGGATGATCGCGTGAGCCACTACGCCGATCATCAGTAAGGAGAACGCAGGACCATAGCGGCTATATGCAGATGTTTTGAGGAGAAAGGGAACAATCGCATTTGACGTCGTCACAAGCAGCCCAGGAATCACAAAAGCGAAGAACACATGCCGGATCTGAACCTTGGTGAGCCCCGCAGCCACTCGATGCTTCGCTAAGAGCGCAAGTGAGACATAAGCGAAGCAGGCCAGAAGATAGAGCGCGAAGAGGGGATGTAGAGGGCCGTAGATGGCTTGCACGCCGTGCGGAGCAAACTTGATTCCGGCTACAACCCATGGGGAGAACGAGACGGCTGATAGTCCTGCTGCGACGAGACCGAAAATCCACAGGCTACGGCGAGACGGCGACACCCCAGGCACTGGGAGTGCTTCAACGAACATCAAAACACCAAAAGCGGACAGACTGCCCGCGGCAAATGCGATCTGCAACGCCGGAACGTAGTATTCCGAATGCAATCGTCCAAACGCTAAAGCCAAAGTCCAAAGGCTCAGACTCCCTGCAAAGAAAGAAAACGATTGATTCATGGCCCCGTGGCGATTTCTACAGAGAATGTAGATACCAATTGAGAGATTCAGAGTGCCAATTACCAGCAGGTGCCACGGACTCTGATCAGTGATCGGTGCCATGGTCCTCGCATCTCCCCGGGAAAGAGTTACTCCGCCACATCGGCCGTGAAACTGCTGGTTGCTGTGTCGCCCGCTAAGCGCTTAGGGCAGGTGCGGGCGAGAATTCAGGGACTGGACGCGCTGCCGGGAAGGTTACCGTAACTGATGTCCCCCTATTGCCATCTCCTGGTTCGACGCTAATGGTTCCCTTGTGAGCATCCGTGATGCTTCTGCAAATGGCAAGACCTAACCCAGACCCCCTTGCTTTCGTAGAAAAGAATGGTTCAAAAATCTTGCTCCGTATCGATTCCGGTACCCCGGGACCTGTATCCGAAACTAAAATGTACACCCAGGCCTGTCCTTGAGCTTGTCTTGCGCCCCCTCTAACTTCAAGTTGACCACCACTCCCCATTGCCTCTACCGCATTGAGGAGCAGATTCAAGAGAAGTTGCTTCATCTGAGCTGGATCAATTGCGACGAGGAGCGGAGACGAATCGAGTTTGCGATGAACGGTCGTTTGAGTTTGGTCGAATTGCGCCCGTAAGAGGGAGAGGGTTTCGAGTATCGGCTCGCGGACGTCAGTAAGCCCCACTGATTCCTGTACTGGTGTCGCGAGACTCCTTAAGCGCCCAACCAGATCATCGATCCGATCGATCTCGCGACCTACAACTTTGGAGAAGTCGTCTCTGAAATCCGTGTCCGAGAATCTCTCTGGAAGGAGTTCTGCGAAAGTTTTGATGGCCACGAGAGGATTTTTGATTTCGTGCGCGATACCCGATACAAGCGAGCCAAATGTAGCTAGACGTTCGGCACGCTGCTTCTCACTTTCGAGTGCTTTGACTCTAGAAAGATCGTTGAAGACTACCAAAGCCCCGACAACTGCATTCCGATCGTCACGTAGAGCAGAAGTAGAACAGACAATCGGGGTGTATCGACTGTCTTCTCCACGGAGAACACCCTCCACTTGAGGGCGCGGAGTTCCATCTGAGAGTGTCGCACGCAGAGGGCCAGCGAGCGATCGCGAGAGTTGATCGACCGCCATAGAGGTAAGAGTTAGTTTAGGAATGCCAGTTAGACGCGTGGCAGTAGCATTTACAAGTGCAACCTTACCGTGTGCGTCAACTGTGATGACGCCACTGTCCATAGTACGCAATATATTTTCGACGTAATCGTTGACCAGAACTACCTGACGGTACAGCTGGGCATGTTTTACAGCGATTGCGGCCTGGCTGACCAAAGTAGATAGAAGTTCGACGTCGTCTAGAAAGTACGCATCTCCAGAGAGCTTTGGCCCAAGGATGAGAAAACCAGTCAACTCGTTATCTGAGAACATTGGGAAGGCTAACTCACCACCAAGATCACGGAGATGACGCTTTGCCTCTTCGTGCTCGGGCTGAACCTTTGTTTGTACTTGCTCGTTTAATAACAAAGGACGTCGGGCGTGAACTAGAAAGCGAGGTAGTGGACTCTCAGGACGAACGAGCGAACCACGGAAGGCATGTTTGGCTGTCACGAAGGAACTGCCCGCGGCGAATTCGAACGCGTTGCTTCCAAGATCGCGGGTTAGAACGACCACAAGGTCTGGGCGAAAAGTGCGTCCGAGAATGTCACACAGATAGTTCAGGACTGATTTGAGGTCAAGAATTGAGGCGATGGTCCGACTCGCGTCGCGGATGGTTCTCTGGTAGTCATACGTTTCGCGGTAAACATAGTGATCCAACCAGGTCTGAATCCGGTCCTTGAGAGGCCGGAACGCTATGGCAACGATCAAACCCACGATCACTTGAACTTCCAGGGGTGCGTCGTCGGCGCTCCCACCGGTCAGACGATCTGCCGCCAGGAGCATTAAGACGAGAAATGTACCAGCGATTAAAGTGGCAACTAAATAAACGACACCTCTACGGAATATAAGCCGCACATTCATGAGGCGATAGCGAATGATCGCGTGCGCGATCATAGATATCATGAGGACAGAGAAGAGTGGTCCGTACTGGCTAAGCTGGGACGTTCGAGTCATCAGTGGAATGACTAGGTTGGTCGATATTCCGAGGATGCCGGGGATGAGAAGAGCGATGAATAGATAGGTGAGTTGCTGGCGCTCTTCACCTCGCGCTGATCTAGTTCTCCTGGCAATGAGGACGAAACTGTATCCTACGCAGGCAAAGACATATCCCGCGAAAACCGGGTAGAGCGGACCATAGACCAGAACCCGGCCCCGAGGCGTGTTGGCCGCGGAGGACACCACCCACGGCGAGAGCGTCGACGCAAGTGAGATCGCCAAGGCCGATATTGCGATCAGGAGAAACGCTTTTGTTCGTGGTAGGTGGTCGTCGAATGGGAAGGTATGAAAGAACAACACTAGGCCTAATACTGTGGTGCCGCCCATCAAGAAGGACCACCTTGCCCAGAAGACGGCTGGCTCGAAGCCTAGAAGATTGGTTACTTGCGCTCCACTCCAACACGCCACGCTTATTGCGAACAAGGAAAAAGACCTATTGACCCAATGCTTCGGATTTTTCGTAAGAACAATAAGGCCAAGGGCGAAGTTAAGGAATGTAACTACGATGAGAATTACGAGTCTAGACATTAGTCAAGAACGAAGTCTTTCGATGACGAGCACGGAATGGGTTCCGCCCATCGCGTGTGCATTTATCACGGCGCAGTTAACACGAGCGAGACGAGATTGGTTAGGGACATAGTCGAGATCGCATTGAGGATCAGGAGTACTGTAGTTGGTGGTAGGGGGTATGGCCCCGTGTGCGACAGCGAGGGCCGTCGAGATTCCTTGGAGGATTCCACTGGCGGCGATCGGTTGGCCAATCATGGATTTTATCGAGCTCACAGGTATCGAATAAGCTCGCGCACCGAACACATCCTTATAGGCATTGGTTTCGGCTAAGTCATTCTCAGGAAGAGAGTTGCCATGAGAGTTGATGTAGTCAACACCATCAGGTGGAACGTTGCTGTTCCTAAGTGCCTGCCTAATGGCGCGAGCGAGTCCATCCCCTGTAAGATCGCTCTTTCGGAGATTAAAAGCTTCGCTCGCCGAAGCAAACCCAATCACCTCTGCATAGATTGGAGCCCCTCTATCGAGAGCAGTGGTTAGATCTTCGACGACCACCGCGCCAGCACCCTCTCCAAGAACGAGTCCGTCTCGGGTCAGGTCGTACGGACGAGACGCTCGGGCTGGGTGGCCAGTGGGTTTCGCCAAGATACCGAGGGCGGCCCAAGTCGAATAGACCATGGGAGTGAGAGGAGCTTCAGTGCTTCCGGCTACTACGGCATTGACAGTTCCGGCCTGAATTTGCTCGTAACTCCAGTTGATAACGTCAAGTCCAGTCGAACATCCGGATGCTAGAGTCATTACCGGGCCCTTGATACCGAGTTCAATCGCAATATGAGCGACAGGGGCGTGTGTGGAGTACTGGAACGAAGTCAGAGGGCTGAGGTTAGAAAAGCCGGATAGGCGAACAGCCTCGAAAGAATCATAGACCCGTTCGACACCGCTAACACAAGTCCCGAAGCACGCGCCTATCGCGAGTGGGTTGTGATCATTGATGTCCAAGCTCGCGTCATCGATTGCCATCTGAGCACTGGCGAGAGCAAATTGGCTGAATCGCCAGAGCTCTCGAGCGTTCCTTTTCGTCATGAAGTCTGAAGGCTGAAAGTTCTTTACCTCAGCCGCAACCTGACAAGGATATGGGGTTGGATCAAAGGCCGTGATGTAGTCAATCCCCGATTTGCCCGTGATGAGGGCGTTCCAGAAATCGTCTTTTCCGATGCCGTTGGGGGCTACGACGCCGAGTCCGGTGATGACTACGCGACGGGGTTTTCGCACAGTGCCTCCCTCCCAGCTTCCAAAGGCGAGACCGCACAAATGTATCATAAGTACGGGAAAATCTTACGGGATTGCTCCACTGAAGCTTTGCTGTACAATCGCGGTCAACCATGGCGTTCCGCCTCTCGCGGCGAGCGTTTCTGGCGGCCCCAGTATCTCTGCTGCTTCTTCCCCGGGCCGCCCCGGCGACCCTGTCCGGGGCCCCCCAGCCCCAGGGCTTCACTGTCGATGTGGGCATTCTCTTCGACATGATCAGCTTCGCCCTCAAGGGCACGGTCCAGAGGGAGATCGACGAGGCGGCGGGTCGCTACCGGATCACCCTGGACGGCGAGGGGAACAAGATCTCGCTGCACACCGAGGCCAACGGGGTGATTCGGCAGGGCCGGTTCATGCCCGTCCAGCTCCACAGCACGAGCACGATCCGCGGACGCGACAGCAGTCTCGACCTTCTCTACGATCACGACAAGGGCACCGTCGAGTATCACTCCGTGGCATATACGTTTTTCCTCGGGCGCCGGCGACAAGTGGACGACGTACTCAAGCTTCCTACCGACCGGCAGGTGGACGATTTCCTATCGGCCGAGCTCAACTTCGCCGCGGACAAGCTCGACCGTGACCCTGACGGAACCTATCGCACCTATATCGTCCGCCGATCCCGTCCCGAGAACGAGGGGCCAGATGACGTATCTCCCAGCGGATACAGGGCAGAGCTGATTCCCCTGCGCTTCCAGGTCGTGGCCGACCAGACCTCGCGTCGTCTGCGTGCCAAGATCGACATCACGGGGTTTTCCTCCTGGGCGCGGCGGGACCAACCCGCCCACGTCACCTTCGGCCCCGACCGGCATCTCGAGAGCGTGCAGTCCAAGCTAATGCTCGGCACCACCTTCAAGGCTCGCGTCGCCACAGCCGCCCTCATGCCCTCCTGATGGGGCACGATCTGGTCGGGCTGGGTGAGGTCATGCTGCGCCTCGCCGCGCCGCCGCCCCAGCGCCTCGACCAGTCCGTCGCCCTCGACGTCCAGATTGGCGGTTCCGAGGCCAATGTCATGGCCGCGGTGGCGCGGCTCGGACTGTGCACCGCATTCATCTCGGCGCTGCCCGCGGATCACGTCTGGGGCGACCGCACCATCCGCGAGCTCACTGGCCACGGGGTGGACTGCGCGGGCATCGTGCGTCGGCCGGGTAGTCGCATGGGTCTTTACTTCCTCGAGTACGGAGCGCCTCCGCGACCGGTGCGAGTGCTCTACGACCGGCGCGACTCGGCTCTGAGCCAGCTCGTGGCCGACGAGATCGACTGGGCGATCGCGCGCGAGGCGCGGATGGTCCATCTCTCCGGCATCACCGCCGCTCTCGGCGAGAACTTGAAGGGCGTCCTGAGGAGAGCCTGTCGCGAGGCGCACGCGGCCGGAGTGCCCATCTCCTTCGACGTGAATTACCGCTCGCGCCTCTGGTCCGCCAAGGAGGCGCGGGATTTCCTGACTGAGCTCCTACCCGCCGTCCGCTACCTCTTTATTGGATCGGATGACGCAGAGACGGTCTTCGAGCTCACCGGTTCACCCGAGGGTGTCCTCGAGGGCCTGGCGCGGGTCGCCCCCACCGCCACCATCGCCCTTACACTCGGTGAAGCCGGGTCGGCAGTGCGCGACGACGGCCGCGTGCTCCGACCCGCCCGCCTCTATACGGTGACCACGGTGGACCGCGTCGGCGCCGGGGACGCATTCGCGGCGGGCTTCCTGTGGCGAGTGCTCCAGGGGCGGTCGATGCAGGAGGCCGTCGACGCCGCCACGGCCCTGGCCGCTCTCAAGTGCACGATCTGGGGCGACATCGCCCTCGTGCGCCGAGGCGAGCTCGAGGAGCTCATGGCCTCCACCCATTCGGAGATTCGACGCTAGAGGAGGTGACCATGCTCTTCTCGCTCATGTATCTCAGGGGCACCTTCCGATGGAACTACGCGGCGTCCCTCGGGTGCATCGTGGCCAGCGTCGACTACGCATTGAGGTCCTGATGGCAGAACCTTCCCGCGGCGCGCCGGGAATTCTCGACGGTCTGACCCGGGCTCAGCGGGAGGCCGTCTCTCACGAGACGGGTCCCCTCCTGATCATCGCGGGGGCGGGAACGGGCAAGACCACCGTCATCACCCGCCGCATCGCCCACCTCATCGCCACGCGCCGCGCCCGTCCCTCCGAGGTGCTCGCCCTCACCTTCACGGACAAGGCGGCGGCCGAGATGGAAGAGCGCGTCGACCAGCTCGTGCCCTACGGCTATGCGGACGTGCAGATTTCGACCTTTCATGCCTTCGGCGATCGCCTCATCAGGGAGAACGCCCTCGAGCTCGGGCTCACCCCCGACTTCCGCGTGCTCACGCGCGCCGAGCAGGTCATCTTCGTCCGCGATCATCTCTTCGAGTTCCCTCTCGAGCACTACCGGCCACTCGGTGATCCCACGCGGCACATCCAGGCCATGATCACCCTGTTCAGTCGCCTCAAGGACGAGGACGTGGGCCCGGACGAGTACCTTGCCCACGCCGAGGCCTTGCTGGCCGCCGCCGTCGACGAGGCCGCGCGCCTCGAGGCCGAGGAGCATCTGGAGCTCGCCCGCACCTACGCTCAATACCAGATCCTCATGGCACGGCTCGGTCAGATCGACTTCGGGGACCAGATCGTGGAGGTGCTGCGCCTGCTCCGCACTCGCCCGCATGTGCTGCGACGCTGCCAGGAGCGCTACCGCTACATCCTCGTGGACGAATTCCAGGACACCAACTACGCCCAGTTCGAGGTGGTGAAACTCCTCGCGGCCAAGCATCGCAACGTCACCGTGGTAGGTGACGATGATCAGGCGATCTTCCGGTTCCGCGGGGCGTCCATGAGCAATATCCTGGAATTCGATCGCACCTATCCCGACGCTCGGAAGGTGCTCCTGCTGGAGAATCGCCGCTCTCCCCAGGCCGTGCTCGACGCCGCCTATCGGCTCATCCAGTTCAACAATCCGGATCGCCTGGAAGCGGCCCAGGGGATCGACAAAGAGCTCAGATCGGTGGGGCCCGACGGCCAGCCGAGAATCGGCGTCGCCCCGACCCATCTCGTCTTCGACACCGTCTCCACGGAGTCGGATCAGATCGCCGAGCTCATCGCGGAGACGCACGCGGAGGGGCGTCCCTATCGCGAGTGCGCCATCCTCGTCCGCGCCAACAGCGACGCCGATCCCTTTCTCCGGGCTCTGAATCTCCGCAACATTCCCTGGACCTTCTCCGGCAACGCGGGGCTCTATGGTCGACCCGAGATCCGGCTCCTCATCGCCTTCCTCCGCAGCGTCGCCCACCCCGACGACTCCGTAAGCCTTCACTACCTGGCGTCGTCGGACATCTACCAGGTGCCCATCTTCGATCTCACGGAGTGCGCGACCTACGCGGACCGACGCCACCGCTGGCTCTTCCACGTCCTGCGCGAGGTGCCCGAGGAGGTGCAAGTCGGGGAGGAGGGCGCCGGGGCCATCCGGCGACTCATCGCCGACCTCGAACGCTACATGGAGCTGGCGCGCGAGACGCCCACCGGGGAGCTGCTCTACCAGTTTCTCGTCGACTCCGGTCTCATGACCCGCTACGCCAAGGCGCCCCCCGAGCAGGAGCAAGAGGTTCAGAACGTCAGCAAGTTCTTCGCGCGTGTGCGCGACGCCTCGCGCGTGCTGCGGTACGACAACGTGCGCGAATTCGTCAATCACCTGGATGCCCTCATCGACGCGGGCGACGACCCCGCCGTGGCCGAGGCCGAGGTTGACGCGCCGGCCGTTCCCGTGCTCACCGTGCACAAGGCCAAGGGTCTCGAGTGGCCCGTGGTCTTCCTCGTGAACTGCGTGCAGGAGAAGTTCCCCACCCGACGGCGCGGTGACGCGCTCGAGATGCCCTTCGGGCTCATCCGGGACACGCTGCCCACCGGCGATTTCCATCTCCAGGAGGAACGGCGGCTCTTCTACGTCGGCATGACTCGAGCCAAGGAGCGCCTCTATCTCACGAGCGCGGAGGACATGGGCGGACGCAAGAAGTGGAAGACGAGCCAATTCGTCTTGGAGGCACTCGACCTGCCCAAGGACTCCGCGCGGCCCTTCGCGGCGCGCGCCGTCGAAGAGCTCCAGCGCCACGCTCCGCCCCCGGCCCCCGAAGGCATGGAGAGGGACGCGTTGTCGCCCACGCAGCCCCTTACGGTGAGTCACAACCAGGTGGACGACTACCAGACCTGTCCGCTCAAGTACCACTACGTCCACGTCAAGCGCATCCCGCTGCGCCAACACCACAACGTGGTCTATGGCAGCGCGCTGCACAAGGCCGTGGAGTTCTATCTCAAGCGGCGCGCGGTGGGCAACTTCACCTCGCTCGAAGACTTCCTGCGGGCTTTCGACGAGGCGTGGAGGAACGAGGGCTTCCTCACCCGCGAGCACGAGGAGCAGCGCAAGCGCGCGGGGGTGCTCGCCCTGACCCGCTTCTATCACGAGGAGGAGGCCTCGGGGGAGAAGCCCACGGAGGTGGAGGGCGAGTTCAGCTTCGTCCTCGGCCCCACCCGGGTGCGCGGCCGCTTCGATCGCGTCGACGACACACCCGAGGGCCCGGTAATCGTCGACTACAAGTCGAGCGACGTCACCGAGCAGAAGGCGGCAGACCGCCGCGCCCGGGAGAGTCTCCAGCTCAAGATGTATGCTCTCGCCCTGCGGGAGATGACAGGCCGTCTCCCCGCCCGCGTCGAGCTCCACTTCCTGGAGTCTGGCCTGGCGGGGCGTCACGTGCCCACGGAGGAGGACCTCGTCGAGGCGCGCGCGGCCATCGAGACGGCGGCGGCGGGGATTCGCGCGCGACACTTCGAGGCCACCCCCGGATACCAGATCTGCCGCTACTGCGCTTACAACCAGATCTGTCCCAGCACCGCCACCCGAGAATAGGAGAGGCGTCATGAAGCTCAAGGCCAACGGTATCGAGATCAACTACGAGAAGCAGGGCAGCGGCCCCGTGGTGACCATGAGCCACTCCCTCGCCTGCAACTTGCACATGTGGGACGAGCAGGCCGCCGCTCTCGCCGAGCGGTACACGGTGGTGCGCTTCGACACGCGCGGGCACGGGCAAAGCAGCGCTCCCGAGGGCGCCTACTCCCTCGATCAGATGGGCGACGACCTCAAGGGCCTCCTCGACGGGCTCGGCATCAGGGAAACGCACTTCGTCGGGCTCTCCATGGGCGGCATGATCGGCCAGACCTTCGCCCTCAAGCATCCCGCAATGATCAAGAGCCTCGTCCTCTGCGACACGACAAGCCGCTACCCGGCCGCCGCCGCACCGATCTGGGAAGACCGAATCAAGACGGTCGGCGCCAAGGGCATGGAGCCCATGGTCGCCGGCACCCTGGAACGCTGGTTCACCGCGCCCTTCCGCGCGCGCCGTCGCGACGTGATGGAGCGCGTGGGCGCCATGATCCGGAGCACGCCGCCGGCCGGCTATGTGGGCTGTTGTCACGCCATTCCCAAGATCAACGTCACCGGCCGACTCAAGGAGCTCCGCTGCCCGACGCTGGTGGTCGTGGGCGAGGAGGATCCGGGTACGCCGGTGGAGATGGCGCGGGAGATCCACGCGGCCCTGCCGGGTTCGCAGCTGGCCGTGCTGCGCTCCGCCTCGCATCTCGCCAACGTCGAGCAGCCCGAGGAGTTCAACCGCGCGCTGCTGAGCTTTCTCGACAAGGCCTCGGGGCAGAGCGCGCTGTAGCAGGCCGGATCGCGACGAGATGGCGACGAAGCGGCCGGGTCGCGCATGGATCCGGCCGCTCCGGCTCGGCTGCGGCCTCGTCCTCTACTTCTATCTGCTCACCCACTTCACCAACCACGCCCTCGGTCTGATCTCGCTCGACGCCATGGCGAGCGGACGGGAATGGTTCCTCGCCCTCTGGCGCAATTCGCTCGGCACCGTCGCGCTCTACGGCGCGCTGATCGTGCACTGGCTGCTCGGCCTCTGGCTCATCTACCGTCGGCGCACCCTTCGCATGCCTGTCTGGGAGGCGACCCAGATTTTCCTCGGTCTCGCCGTGCCCCCGCTGCTGGCCTCCCACGTGGTGGGCACCCGCCTCGCCAATTCCCTCTTCGGCGTTGAGGACTCCTATACACGTCTGCTCCTCACGTTCTGGGTGGTGAATCCCTGGGCGGGCTTCCGCCAGTCGGTGCTGCTCCTGATCGCCTGGATTCATGGCTGCATCGGTCTCCACTTCTGGCTGCGCCTGCGGCCGTGGTACCGGCGGAGCTTCGCGGTGATTCTGAGCGCTTGGGTCCTCGTTCCGGTGCTCGCGTGGCTCGGTTTCGCGGAGGCCGGGCACCACGTCGCCACCCTCGCCCGCGAGCCGGGATTCGCTCAGCGGGTCATGGCCGAGAGCCACATGCCGCTCGCGCAGGCGCGGGCTCGTCTCCAGGAAATCGAGACGCGCCTCGTGCGCACGACCTGGATTCTTCTCGCTGCGACGCTCCTCGCGCGCGCCGGCCGCGAGTTTGTGTCGCGGCGACGGTCGACGATCCGAGTGTCGTATCCGGGCGGGCAGTACGCGCAGGTGCCCCTCGGCTGGACGGTGCTCGAAGCGAGCCGCGCCGCCAGCATTCCGCATGCGTCCGTCTGCGGGGGACGCGGCCGCTGCTCCACCTGCCGCATCCGCGTGGCCGGAGACCCCATGGCGCTTCCCGCGCGGAGCCCGCAGGAGGAGCGCGTGCTGCAGCGGATCGGCGCGCCGCCTCCCGTGCGCCTCGCCTGCCAGCTGCGCCCCACCCGCGATCTCGCCGTCACTCCGCTGGTGGAGGTGGCGGCGGGGGCGGGGCTCGCTCTGGCCTCCGTAGGGTCGCGCAACGGGGAGGAGCGCGAGATCGCGGTGCTCTTCGCCGACCTGCGCGGCTTCACTCGGCTCGCCGAGCACAAGCTGCCCTACGATGTGGTGTTCTTCCTCAACCGCTACTTCGAGGCGGTGGGGCGCGCCATTGCAGCGGCGGGCGGTATCGCCAACCAGTACACGGGCGACGGCGTCATGGCCCTCTTCGGCGTGGAGAGCGGCCCCGAGCTAGCGTGCCGCCAGGCGCTCCAGGCCTCGGGCGCCATGATCGCCCGCGTGGAGGAGCTCGGTCGCTCCTTCGGCGCCGAGCTCGGCGAGCCGCTTCGCCTGGGCGTGGGCATCCACACTGGCCCCGCCGTGGTGGGAGAGATGGGCTACGGCGAGCCGCGCTACCTCACCGCGGTCGGTGACACCGTGCACGTGGCGAGCCGCCTCGAGGCGCTAACCAAGGAGTACCATTGTGATCTCGTGGTCTCGGAGCAGGTGATGACGCGCGCGGGGGTGGACGGCCGCGCGTATCCGCGCCACGAGCTGACGGTGCGGAACCGCGAGGCGCCGCTTCGCATCGTGGTGGTGGACGATGCGCGCCGCCTCCCGCTCGCCGCGGTCACCATGGAGGAACGAACATGAGCAGTCACGCGGGACCCGGGCCACAGGCCGACGCGTTGCCGCCCCCGCCCGAGCCGAGCTACGCGGAGCGGGCGCGGACCCTCGTCCATCTCGCGCGCTCGGGTGCGCTGTCCACGCTCTCTCGCCGGCAGCCGGGCCATCCCTTCGGCTCGGTCATGCCCTATGCGCCGGACGATCGTGGCGCGCCGCTGCTCCTCATCAGCAGCATGGCCATGCACACCCAGAACCTCGAAGCCGATCCGCGGGCGAGCTTGCTCGTGACTCAGCCCGGGTGGACCGACGATCCACTCGCGGGAGGCCGGGTGACGCTGGTGGGCCGCGCCCTGCGGGTGCCCGAGCCGGAGCGCGCCGCCGCGCGCGAGCGGTACCTCGTCCGGCAGCCAAGGGCTGCCTACTGGGTCGACTTCGAGGACTTCAGCTTCTGGCGTCTCGAGGTGTCGGACGTCTACTTCGTGGGCGGATTCGCGGCGATGGACTGGGTCACCGGTCCAGGTTACGCGGCGGCGGCGCCGGATCCCCTCGCCGACGCCGCCGAGGAGATCATCGCCCACATGAACCGCGACCACGCCGATGCGCTGGTGACCCTGGCGCGAGCCCACACGGACGCGGCCGCCGAGGAGGCGACCATGCTCTCGGTGGACCGCCTCGGTTTCCGCGTCCGCGTCAGAAGCGGCGAGCGCATCCACGGCGCGCGCATCGCGTTCCCGCAGGAGGTGAGCACGCCCGAGGCCTGCCGCACCGCGCTCATCGAGATGCTCGGCCGCGCTCGGCGCGGCGCTCAGTAGTCCTTCGGATCCAGCCAGTCGCGCAGGCCGTCGCCCGCCAGGTTGAAGGAGAGAGCGAGGGAGAAGATGGCCAGCCCCGGCCACCACGCCATCCACGGCGCGGTTTCCAGGAACTGCTGGGCGGTGTTCAACATGGTGCCCCAGCTCGGCCGCGGGGGCTGCACGCCCAGCCCCAGGAAGGAGAGGATCGCCTCTGCGATGATGGCGCCGGGAACAGACACGGTGGCCTGCACGAGCAGCGCGCTGCTGATGTTGGGTAGGATGTGGCGCGCCATCACCCGCAGGTCGCCAGCGCCTAGGGCCCGCGCGCCGTGGACGAAGTCCTCCTCCCGGGTGGAGAGCACTAGGCCGCGGGTGAGCCGGATGTACGTCGGCGTCGCTCCCACGCCGATGGCCACGGTGGCATTGATGAGCGAGGGGCCGAGGATGGTCACGAGCCCGATGGCGAGAATCAGGAAGGGGAAGGATAGCCATGCATCCGTGAGGCGCATGATGAGCTGGTCGAAGACCCCGCGGTAAAAACCGGCGACCAGCCCCGCGGGCACCCCGATGACCATGGCGAGGAGGATGGAGAAAACGCCTGCCTGCATGGAGATGCGCGTGCCGTAGATGACGCGCGAGAGCACGTCGCGGCCAAGATCATCCGTGCCGAAGGGATGCGCCGCGCTCGGTCCCTTCCGGATCGCGCTCCAGTCCGTGTGCAGGGGATCATCGGGGGCGATCCAGGGGGCGCCGACCGCCAGCAGCACGTAGAAGAGCACCACCGCCGCGCCCACGAGGGCGGGAGGCCGCCGCGCCGCCCGTCGCCACGCCCGCACGAGTGACGAGGGGCTCGTCTCGCCCGCGAGAGCGACGGAGGCCGTCGCCACCACACTGCCCTCAGGCGGCATCGGCGGCGCCCTTGACGCGGATGCGAGGGTTCAGCAGCGAGTATGAGATGTCCACGAGCAGGTTGATCAGCACGTACGCGCTCGCCGTGATCAGCACCACGCCCTGCACGAGCGGGTAGTCGCGGGTGAACACGGACTCCACGATGAGCCGGCCGAAGCCGGGGACCACGAAGATCTGCTCGGTCACCACAGCCCCGCCCATGAGCGCGCCCATCTGCAGGCCGAGGATGGTGACCACGGGAATGAGCCCGTTGCGAATGGCGTGGCGGAAGATCACCGCCCGGCGGGGAAGACCCTTGCTGTAGGCGGTGCGGATGTAGTCGGCGCCAAGCACGTCGATCATGCTGTTGCGCGTCTGCCGCATGAGGACGGCGCCCAGAGTTGCCCCCAGCACAAAGGCGGGCATGAGCATCCGCGTGAGATTGCCGACGGGATTCTCCCAGAGGGGCACGAAACCCGAGGCGGGGAGCCAGTGCAACCGAACGGAGAGGAGGAGGATGAGCATGATGCCCAGCCAGAAGCTCGGCACGGAGAGGCCGCACAGCGACAGGCTGTTGGCGAGATAGTCCCAGATCGTGTTGCGCCGCGCCGCGGACAGGACACCCACGGGAATGGCGATGCAGAGGGCCACGAGGATAGACAGACAGGCGAGCTCCACCGTGACAGGCAGCTTCTTGCCCACCGTAGCCACCACCGTCTCGCGGGTGCGGAT
>Ga0126373_10001900_pt1 | contig 15107 bp, 11 predicted proteins | sample PanSoiMetPlot_11_FD_92545 | JGI IMG/M metagenome (GOLD analysis project Ga0126373, IMG submission 92545) | Tropical forest soil microbial communities from Panama - MetaG Plot_11 | ecosystem: Environmental > Terrestrial > Soil > Tropical forest > Bulk soil | place: Panama | collected 2016-02-17 | reverse complement strand
CGCGGAAGGATTTGGGGCGCTTATCGACCGGCTGGTTGAGGCCTCGGCCGAGTATCTCGTGCGCCAGTTCGCGGCCGGGGTCGACGCGGTGCAGATCTTCGACACCTGGGCGGGCGTTCTTGGGCCGCGCGAGTTTGCCCGCTGGGTGGTGGAACCAACGCGACGATTGGTGGCGGCGGTGCGCGCCAAGGTCCCGCGGGCACCGATCATCGGCTTTCCGCGAGGGGCGGGAACATTGCTGCCCGCCTATGTGGCGGAGCTTGAGATCAACGCGCTGGCCGTGGATTGGACCGTCGATCGCCAGTTCGTGTGCCGGCGGCTGCCGGGCAATGTGGCGGTCCAGGGTAATCTCGATCCGGCCGTGCTATGCGCCGGAGGCACGCGTCTCGATGCGGCGGTCGAGGAGGTGCTGGAAGGCTTTGCGGGCCGGCCCTTCATTTTCAACCTCGGCCACGGCATTCTGCCGGAAACGCCGATCGGGCATGTCGAACAAATGCTCGCCCGCGTGCGCCGGGCGTGAAACGCGGGGGCGGCGTGTACGCCTGGGTCAAGGCCTTGCATGTGATCGCCGCCATCGCCTGGATGGCCGGGCTACTCTATCTGCCGCGGCTCATGGTGTATCATTGCGCCGCGCCGCCAGGATCTCCGCAATCTGAGACTTTCAAGATCATGGAACGGCGGCTGCTCAAGGGAATCATGACTCCGGCCATGATTCTCACCTGGGGACTGGGGCTGTGGCTTGCCTGGTGGGGCGCCTGGTTTACGTCGGGGTGGTTTGTGGGCAAGCTCTTGGGCGTCGTGGCACTCTCGGCGTTCCACGGCTGCGCGGCCCGATGGGTGAAAGATTTCGCCGCGAATCAGAATCGACGAACGGCGAGATTCTATCGTTGGGTGAACGAGTTACCAACCATTCTGATGATCGCCATTGTCATTCTGGTGATTGTCAAGCCATTCTAGCGGCGGGGCATTTGAGGTTGCCCTCTTGCGCAAAGCCAGGTCTTTTCTTATTCTGTAGGGACTCCCCTGAACGCAGGCAGATGCATTTTTGAGTTCCGGTCCGAGTGGACTGGCCAGTGCATCGGGCCCAGGTGCGTGCGCCTGTGCGCGCCCAAGATCTGCGGTCGGCACCTTCCACACACTTGACCGGTCTTTGTGCTGACGGTCGCTCCCATAGGATTACCCGCATGCGGGAAATGAAACTGCAGGATCTTAAATCCAAGACGCCGACCGAGCTGCTTAGCTTTGCCGAAGAGCTCGAAGTTGAGAACGCGAGTACGATGCGCAAACAGGAATTGATGTTTGCGATCTTAAAACAATTGGCCAACCGCGAAGTGGATATTATCGGCGAAGGTGTCGTCGAGGTGTTGTCCGACGGGTTCGGGTTTCTGCGGTCGCCGGAAGCCAACTACCTGCCGGGTCCCGATGACATCTACGTCTCGCCTTCGCAGATCCGCCGCTTCGGATTGCGGACAGGCGACACCATCGACGGACATATCCGCAGTCCCAAGGATGGTGAGCGCTACTTCGCGTTGCTCAAGGTCAACTCGATTAATTTCGAGGATCCTGAGAAGGCGCGCCACAAGATCAACTTCGACAACCTCACGCCGCTCTATCCGGACGAGCGTTTGGTCATGGAGATCGAAGACCCGACCAAAAAGGACCTTTCACCGCGGGTGATCGATATCGTGGCGCCGATCGGCAAGGGGCAGCGGGCGCTGATCGTCTCCCCGCCGCGCACCGGCAAAACCGTGCTGCTGCAAAACATCGCGCATTCGATCACGGCCAATCATTCCGAATGCTATTTGATCGTGCTGCTGATTGATGAGCGTCCGGAAGAAGTGACGGATATGCAGCGTTCGGTCAAAGGCGAGGTCATATCTTCGACGTTTGATGAGCCGGCGGCGCGGCACGTGCAGGTCGCCGAAATGGTGATCGAGAAGGCCAAGCGCCTAGTGGAACACGGCCGTCATGTGGTCATCCTGCTCGATTCGATCACGCGGTTGGGACGCGCCTACAACACCGTCGTGCCATCTTCCGGCAAGGTGCTTACTGGCGGCGTCGATGCCAACGCGCTGCAACGGCCCAAACGGTTCTTCGGGGCGGCACGCAACATCGAGGAGGGCGGTTCGCTCACCATCATTGCGACCGCCTTGATCGATACCGGCAGCCGCATGGATGAAGTCATCTTCGAGGAATTCAAAGGCACGGGTAATTCGGAAATCATCTTGGATCGCAAGGTCGCGGACAAACGCACCTTCCCGGCAATCGACATCACCCGCTCGGGGACCCGCAAGGAGGAATTGCTGGTTCAGCCCGATGTGCTCAAGAAAATGTACGTGCTGCGGCGGATTCTCAATCCCATGGGCACCATGGACGCGATCGATTTCCTGCTCGACAAGCTGCGAAACACCAAAAACAACGGCGAATTTTTCGAATCCATGAACACCTGATCGACGCTGCGGGCGCAACAGCGCTCTTCGTTCCGCGTCAGCGGCGCCGCGCCGTGGGCGTGTTGTTACGACGGCAGCGCGAGATCAGAGGGCGATGCGGCCCGCATGGCCACGACGGCAGCCGTCAGTCCGGCTCGATCGGTCACCGGCAGCGAACAGCGTGAACCCACACAGACGACCGCGGCCGCGCGACCGAGCGCCGCCATTGGCTCGGGGACCGGGCGACCCGGGACGTTGGCGCGCCGCACGATGCGCTCGAGGAACGGGAGTTTGAGCGCCGCGTCAACGAGGGCATGCTGATGCGAATCGGTGCCGCCGATGACGATTTCGGCGGCTCGCAGTCGCAGGTCGAGGGCGTTGAGCACACCGGCGTGCGCAAGCACATTGGTCGAGACCTGCGCCAGGAGCGTGTCGAGCAACGCGTCAGCCTGCTCGCGCCATTGATCCTCGCCGCTGAGCACCGCAAGCCGTACCAGGTTCTGGGCCGTGACCGCATGCAGGTTGGGGGTGGCCTCATCCGCCAAGGAATGCGGGCGCACCACCAGACCTTCGGCATCATCGGCCGTGAGAAAGTAGCCGCTTCCGCCCGGATCGCGATAATGGCGATCGAGCGCGTGTTGCCAGCGAAGGGCTTGTTCGAGATAGGCGGCTTCGCCGGTGGCCTCGAAGAGCGCCAGGGCCGCGGCGATCATTGCCGCGAAATCGGACCCCAGGCCCGGAAACAGCAGTCGACCGGCGCGCCACGAATGTCCGAGTCGATCCTCCCGGGCCATCGAGCCGGCGATGAATGCGAACGCGCGGCTCGCAAGCGCCATCCAGGAGGACTCGTCAAACTGGCAACCCGCATGCGCGAGTGCGGCGATCATCAGACCGTTCCAGTCGGCGAGGATTTTGTCGTCGCATCCGGGCCTGACGCGTTGCGCGCGCAGACCGAGAAGCTTGGCCCGAAGACCTGCCAGGCGTTGTTCGCCGGGGTGTGCGGAATCAAGACTCAAAGGGCGGTCGGACAAGCGGTTGAGAATCGAATGGCCTTCGAAATTGCCGCCCGCCGTGACGTCGTAGTGGCTGGCGAAGAAAGCCGCATCCGCCGGCCCCAAGGCCTGCTCGATGGCGTCGAGCGACCAGACGTAAAACTTGCCTTCCTGGCCTTCCGAGTCGGCATCGAGCGACGCCGCAAACGCCCCCTCCTGGGTCAGCATCTCGCGGCGCAGCCAATCAACCGTCTCGTTCGCCCGCACCCGGTAGAGCGGGCGCGGCGTGCGGGCGAACGCGACCGCCAAGAGATCGAGCAATTGGGCGTTGTCGTAGAGCATCTTTTCGAAATGCGGTACCAACCAGGTCTCGTCGACCGAATAGCGCGAGAAGCCACCGCCCAGGTGATCATAGATGCCGCCGCTGCAGATTCGGTCGAGGGTCAGCTCGACGAGGTCGAAGCATCGCGATCCGGTGCCGCGCAGGCCAGCCCGCCACACCAGTTCGAGGATTGCCGTTTGCGGGAATTTGGGGGCGCCGCGCAGGCCGCCATGGATGGGATCGATCCGCTCGGCGACGCGCTGGGCGATGTCGTCGAGCTGGCCAACCCCGATCGCCGCTCCCGCTTGAGACTGCGTGCGCTCTTTGAGCGCGCGCATCAAGGCGCGGCGATTGTGGTCGATGCGGGTCGGCTCGTCGCGAAACAGGCGCGCGATCTCTCGAAGCACATCCACGAACCCCGGCCGGCCGTAGCGCGCGGTCTTGGGAAAGTAGGTCCCGCCCCAGACCGGTTCGGCGTCGGGGGTGAGAAACATGGTCAAGGGCCAGCCACCCGGTTCGCCCAGAAGGTGCAGTGCGGCCATATAGATCTGGTCAATGTCGGGACGCTCTTCGCGGTCGACTTTGATGTTGACATAGAGCGCGTTCATGACCGCGGCGACTTCGTCGTCCTCGAAGCTTTCGTGGGCCATGACGTGACACCAATGGCAGGCCGCGTAGCCGACCGACAGCAGGATCGGCTTCGACGTGCGGCGCGCTTCGGCAAGCGCCGCCGGGCCCCATGGCCACCACTCGACGGGATTGTGCTTGTGCTGCAAAAGATAGGGGCTGGTCTCGTCGCGGAGCCGGTTTTCGCGGGCGGACGGAGATTGTGACATCGCGGCGGCTCCGGCTATGAGGTATTTGAGATCCGATAGTGTAACGCAGAATGCCGTACCCCGGATGCGTGCGCCGGTGACACGGCGACGCGCCATGCCCGCGAGACGCCAACGTGCCTGACCGGGACACCATTTTTGCGCTGTCCTCGGGTCGGCCACCGGCCGCGATCGCGGTCGTGCGCGTTTGCGGGCCGCGCGCGCGAGGGGTGCTTGAAGCGTTGGGGCGGCGCGTGCCAGCGCCGCGAAGAGCGAGTCTCGTGCGGTTGCGCGATCCACGCGACTTCACCGCGTTGGACGATGCGGTGGCGCTGTGGCTGCCCGGTCCGCACACCCAGACCGGTGAGGACATGGTCGAGTTGCACGTGCACGGCGGACGCGCCGTGGTGGGCGCCGTGCTGGCGGCGGTGGAGCGGATCGAGGGGGTGCGGCCAGCACAGGCCGGCGAGTTTATCCGTCGCGCCTTCGAGAACGGTCGGGCCGACCTGAGCGCCGTCGAGGGGGTCGCCGACCTGATTGCCGCAGAGACCGAAGCCCAGCGGGCGCAAGCCTTGCGCCAAGCGCGCGGGGCGCTCGCCGGTCCGGTGGAAGCCTGGCGTCAAGCGCTCCTGGAGGCCATGGCGTTGATCGAGGCAGGAATCGATTTTTCGACCGAAGGGGACGTGCCCGACGGCCTGATTGGTCCGGCGCTGGCGCAGGTCGAAAAGGTGCGCCGGGGGATTGCGGCGGCACTCGCGGACGAGCGCCGCGGCGAGCGGCTGCGCGAGGGTCTGACGGTGGCGATTGCGGGTCCGCCCAATGCGGGCAAGTCGAGCCTACTCAATCGCTTAGCGCGCCGCGACGCCGCGATTGTGTCGCCCCAGGCGGGGACCACCCGGGACGTCATCGAGGTGCATCTCGATCTTAACGGGTATCCGGTGTCGGTCGTCGACACGGCGGGCATTCGCGACCCGCAGGATGCGGTGGAACGCGAGGGCGTGCGCCGGGCGCTGGAGAGGGTGCGCCGGGCCGATCTGGTCCTCTGGGTCATCGACGCGAGTGCGCCGCCGGACGCGGTGGCGGCCGCCCCAGTGGATGGGCGCGTGACCTGGGTGATCGCCAACAAGATCGATCGGATCGCACTGCGGCGTAGCGACGAATCCGGCTTTAATGCCGTAAAGGCGCCCCGGACGTTCTTGACATCGATGACGACCGGGGAGGGGCTCGACGCCCTGGTCGCGGCGGTGGCCGCATGGGCGCAGCAAACGCTGTCCGGGGCGGAATCGGGGCTCCTTACGCGCGCGCGGCATCGGTCGGCGCTGACCGAGGCCGCCGCGGCGATCGACCGGGCGCTGAGCCTGGGGTCGGAGGGGCCGGACGAGCTCTTGGCGGAGGATCTTCGACTCGCGGCGCGGGCCTTGGGACGATTGACCGGGCGAATCGATGTCGAGGATTTACTCGACGTGATTTTTCGGGAATTTTGCGTGGGCAAATGACGGGTTTCACGTGAAACCGATCAATTCGGTTCCGTTACGAAAACCTTCGGGAGTGGGTGAATCGCGCCCATTGGGCGCACCGCGGTCCAGACAAGCTGGCCGATAGCGCAGGAGAGAGGGCGTGAACCGCTCGTTCGACGTCATCGTGGTCGGGGGAGGCCATGCCGGGTGCGAGGCTGCGGCCGCCGCAGCCCGTATGGGGGCGCGCACGGCGCTCTTGACCCAGCGCCCGGACACCATTGGGGCGATGTCCTGCAACCCGGCTATCGGCGGGCTGGGGAAGGGGCATCTGGTGCGCGAGATCGATGCCCTTGATGGCCTGATGGGCCGCGTGGCCGACGAGGCGGGCATCCAATTTCGGGTGCTCAATCGGCGCAAGGGACCCGCGGTGCGCGGTCCGCGGGCTCAGGCCGACCGGCGGCTCTATGCGGCGGCGATGCAGCGGGCGTTGGCGGCCCAGCAAGGCGTATCGGTGATCGCTGCCGAAGCCGATGCGCTCACGCTTTGCGACGGCACGGTTGTGGCGGTCGCGAGCCGCGATGGCCGGGTCTGGCCGGTGGGCGCGGTGGTGCTGACCACCGGGACCTTCCTGCGCGGCCTCATCCACGTCGGTCCGCGGCAAACGCCTGCGGGACGCATTGGCGAAGCGCCCGCGGTGGGGCTGGCGCATACGCTCGAGCGGCTGGGGCTGCGGCTGGGGCGGCTGAAGACCGGAACGCCGCCGCGGATCGATGGCCGGACGGTCGATTGGGCGGCCGTCGAGCGACAGCCGGGCGATGAACCCCCGGAACCCTTCTCGGTGATGACGACCGCGATCACCACGCCGCAGATCGCGTGTGGCATCACGCGAACCACTGCGGCGACCCACCGGATCATCCGCGACAATGTGCACGCCTCGCCCATGTATTCCGGGCAGATTGTGAGCCGCGGCCCGCGCTATTGCCCTTCCATCGAAGACAAGATCGTGCGCTTTGGTGATCGGGACGGACACCAAATCTTTCTCGAGCCGGAGGGCCTAGAGGATCCAACGGTCTATCCGAACGGCATCTCCACGGCGTTGCCCGAGGACGTGCAGCGGGCGTTGGTGGCGAGCATCCCGGGGCTGGAGCGTGCGGTCGTCATCCGTGCCGGGTACGCCATCGAGTACGACCATGTCGATCCCCGGGAACTCGACGCAACGCTCGAGGTGCGACGCGCCCCCGGCCTATTCCTCGCCGGGCAGATCAATGGCACCACGGGCTATGAGGAGGCAGCCGCCCAGGGCGTCGTGGCCGGGCTGAACGCGGCGGCGCGGGCCGGCGGGGGCGCGCGTGTCGTGTTCGATCGCGCCGACGCTTATCTCGGGGTCATGATCGACGACCTCGTCACCCGGGGGGTGGACGAGCCGTACCGGATGTTCACGTCACGGGCCGAGTATCGCCTGAGCCTGCGGGCCGACAATGCGGATCAGCGGCTGACGGACAGGGGCATTGCGCTGGGTTGCGTCGGGTCGGCGCGCGCGGCCGTCCATCGGCGGCGGACTGCGGCTCGCGCGCACGCACGCGAGCTCGCGCAATCCCGCTCGCTGACACCCGCAGAGGCCGATCATCAGGGGATCATCATGCGCCAGGATGGAAGGCGGCGCACGGCGTTCGAGCTCTTGTCGTTTCCGCACGTGCACTGGGCCGACCTGGCGCGGATCTGGCCGGATCTGGGCGCGGTGGCCCCGGACATTGCCGAACAGGTGGAGACGGATGCCAAATATGCGGTCTATCTCGACCGCCAGGCTGACGATGTTGCGGCGTACCGACGGGACGAAACCTTGGAGTTGCCGGCGGGGCTCGACTACGGTGAGATCCCCGGGCTGTCGACCGAGCTGCGGCAAAAACTGGATTCAATTCGGCCCCGTACCATTGGCCAGGCGGGTCGCGTGGACGGCATGACCCCGGTCGCCCTTACGCTCCTGGCCGCCCGGATTCGGCCCCGCCGAAGGACCCTGAAGGTCCCGCAAGCCAACTGAGGCCGCCATGGCGGCAAAGCGCGACATCCGGCCGGGCGGTGAGGGGGACGCCGAGGGGCGGGCGCGCACGCTGGAAATGCATCCTATTTCACGTGAAACAGCGGCGCGCTTGGACCGATTCGTCGCCACCCTGCGACGCTGGCAACCGATTGTGCCGCTTGTGGCGGCCTCAACCCTTCCGGCGTTGTGGACCCGGCATGTGGGTGATTCGCTGCAGCTTGTCAGCCTTGCACCGGCAACGCGCGTCTGGGTTGATTTTGGATCCGGCGGCGGCTTTCCCGGGTTGGTGATCGCTTGCGCGCTCGCCGACGTGCCAGGGGCTTGCGTCCACCTGATCGAACGTCACGGCAAAAAAGCCGCGTTCCTGCGAGAAGCCGTGCGCGAAACCGGCGCCGCAGCGGTCATACACCAGGGCCCGGTCGAGTCCGTGGTGCGCCAGCTGGATGCCGGTGTCGAGAAAGTGACGGCGCGAGCCTTTGCGCGCCTGTCAGTGCTCGTCACGCTCGCCGAACCGTTGTTGAAAAAGGGTGCCGAAGCCCTGTTTCTGAAGGGCGAAGACGTGGCCGCCGAATTGACCGAAGTTACCAAATGTTGGAAGATCGACGTTAACTTGATACCGAGTCTGTCGGACCCGCGGGGCCGCATCGTGCACATTCGTTCGGCCCAGCGGCGCTCGCCGCTGGGATCGCCTTCGCAATCGTGACAAAGCGGAGCAGGCCATGACGCAGAGTGCGCAGACACCGCGCGTTCTCGCCCTTGCCAATCAAAAGGGCGGCGTGGGGAAGACAACGACGGCTATCAATCTGGGGACTGCGCTCGCGGCCATCGGCGAGCGCGTCCTGATCGTCGATCTCGATCCGCAAGGCAACGCGTCGACCGGGCTCGGCATCGATCGCAAAAGCCGGGTGCGCTCCACCTATGATGTGCTCACCGGACGCAGCCGATTGCGCGACGCGATCCTGTCAACGGCCGTACCTCAGCTCTCCATCGCCGCCTCGACCCTGGATCTGTCAGGGCTTGAACTGGAGATCGCCCAGGCCCGCGACCGGGCGTTCCGGCTGCGCCACGCGCTCGAGGGCCTCAACGCCGACACGTCCGCGCAGCCGTTCGGGTATGTCCTGGTCGATTGCCCGCCGTCCCTCAATCTGCTGACCGTCAACGCCATGGCGGCCGCCCATTCGATCCTGGTGCCCCTGCAGTGCGAATTCTTCGCCCTCGAAGGGCTCTCGCAGCTGCTCAAAACGGTCGAACAGGTCAAGAGCACGCTCAACCCAGGATTGAGTATCCATGGAATTGTGCTGACGATGTACGATGCCCGCAACAATCTGGCGGGTCAGGTGGTGGCCGACGTTCGCCAGTTCATGGGCGAAAAGGTCTATCAGACCATCATTCCCCGCAACGTTCGCGTCTCCGAGGCCCCCTCGTACGGCAAACCGGTGCTGCTCTACGATCTCAAATGCGTCGGCAGCCAAGCCTATTTGCGGCTGGCCTCAGAGATCATCCAGCGCGAAAAGACGCTGCGCGCCGCCTGACGCGGTCGAAACAAAATGGAGGTCGAGTGAGCGGGCGATCAGAGGAGGCACTGATGGCGGAGGAGGCGCGGTCGCGATTAGGACGCGGGCTTGCCGCCCTCATGGGCGATGTCGGCGACGAGACCGCAGCCATCGAGCGCACGCGCAGCCAGAAGCGGGTCCCGGTGGAATTCCTGCACCCCAACCCGCGCAACCCGCGCCGGCTGTTTGCCGACCCTGAGCTCGATGAGCTCGCGGCCTCGATTCGCGAGCGCGGCATCATCCAGCCCATTTTGGTCCGCACCGCGCGCGGCGGTCCCGACAGCTACGAGATCATTGCGGGCGAACGGCGATGGCGCGCGGCCCAGCGCGCCGGCACCCACGACGTGCCGATCGTGATCCTCGAGGTCGACGACCGCGAAGCCCTCGAGCTCGCCATTGTCGAGAACGTCCAGCGCACCGATCTCAATCCGCTCGAAGAAGCCGCCGGATACCAGGCGCTCACGGACGAGTTTGGCCACAACCAGGACGAGATCGCCAAGATCGTCGGCAAGAGCCGCAGCCATGTGGCCAATACCCTGCGGCTGCTCAAGCTGCCCGAGACCGTCAAGACCTACCTGAATGAGGGCAAGATCTCCGCCGGGCATGCTCGCGCCCTGCTGGGCCAGGCGGATCCGGAGGCCATGGCGCGCCAAATCGTGGCCAGCAGCCTCAACGTGCGCCAGGTCGAGGCCATGGTGCAGGACCTGGCCGCCAAGGCCGGCCGCACCGCCAAGCGGCGCCAGCGCGGCGAAAAAGATGCCGACACGCTCGCGCTCGAGAAACGGGTTTCCGACGCCCTCGGGCTCCTGGTCAGTCTCGACCATCGCGGCGAAGGCGGGGAACTCAAAATCCGCTACCGCAGCTTGGAACAGCTCGATGACCTGATCCGGCGGCTCGAACGCTAAAGCGCCCGGCGCCCGGAAGGTACGCCACGCCATCACGGCCGTCCGGCCGCGACCGCGAGCCGCAGCAGCGCCCGCTCCGCCAATGCGTCGGCCAGGGATGCGCTGGGCCCCGACAGCCGGCGCTGCTCGAGGGTGGCGGTCGCAAGCTGATCCATGAGGCGCTCGAGCCGCGCCGCGGTCCAAAGCTTGAGCGCCGTCTCCACCGCCGGGCGGCGCCGAAATTGGGCCGCAGACACGATGGTGTCGGCGGCCGCTCCCAGCGACTGCCCGGCCTCGACGGCAAGCCGGGCGCGATGCAATTGCGCGGCTTCGCGCAGCGCCGCCGACAGCACCCGTCCGGGCGCCGTTCCGGCGGCCCGGGCTCTCGCCCACTGGGTCTCGACCTCGGCGGGCCGGCCCGTGAAGGCCGCATCGACGATCGCGTCGAGCGCCAGCGCCGAGGCGTCAGCAACGATCGCCATGACGTCGTCGATGTCGACCCCGGCCTTCCCGCGCGCGTAAAGCGTGAGCTTGCGCAGCTCGCCGCGGGAGGCGGTTCGGTCCGCACCCAACAGCGCCACCAAGGCCGCGCGCGCCTCGTTGGTGATGGAGAGGCCCTCGGTCCGCAGTTCGCTGTCGATGAGTCGCACCAGGTCGCGTTCGGCGTCAGCGTAACAGGCAATCACGGCGACCGTGGGGGCGCGTTCGCACACGCTGCGCAACGGCGCGTTGCGGCGCAAATCGGCGGCCTCGATGACGATCTGGCAGTCGCGCAGCTCGACGCGCAGCAAAGCCTCGACCGCGCGGACGCAATCGCGGCTGCCGGCCTTGACCCAGATCCCACGCCGGCCGCCGAACAGCGAGACCGTGAGGGCCTCGTCGACGAGGCGCGCCGGATCGGCCGCGAGCTCATCGCCCTCAAGCCGCACCAGCCCGAAAGGATCGTTGACGTCGGTGACGCTGGCGGCGATCAGCGCTTGCGCGCGCTCCGACACCAGACCGGCGTCCGGCCCGAACAGCAGCGCGATCGGTCGTGCCGGATCCGGGCGTTTGAGGTAGGTCTCGATGGCCGCTCCCTTGAGCGCCACCATGGCTCACGTACCGGCGATCATATAGGAGGCAAGCCGCTGCTGGATCTGGGCGGCCACCACGTTGGCGGCGCGCTCCTCGGCATCGCGCAGCGCACGCTCGTTGGCAAACCGCTGCTCGAGCCCCGGCACGTCCGAACTCACCCGTGCAAAGCCGGTGCCGTTGACGACCACGCGGTTGGTCGCAAGCTCGGTGAGCGTATAGGTCACGTCGATTCCCGTGACCTCGGCGATGGTGCGCCCGGTCTGGATGTCAACAATCAGCGCCGATTTCGAGGTCGTCATCCGGATATTGAGCCGATGAGTCGGCGAGATGCTCCCGCTGCCGCCGGTCAGATCAAACAGCAGGGCGTTGCGCAGCTCCACCGCGACGCGCTCATCGGGCGAACCGCGCGCCGCCGGGATCTGCTTGACGTCGATGCTGGAGAGCGCCGAGCGCAGCGTGGCGCCGCCGCTGAGCGGCGTTTGCGCAAATTGCGGCTGGAAGCACGCCACAAGCGGCGCTGCCACCGCGATCGCGAGCGGCACGCGAAACGATCGGGTCAGCCTAGGCCACCACATTGACGATCCTCTGCGGGACAACAATGACTTTTTTGGGAGACTTGCCGCCCAACGCGCGTTTGACGGCGTCGAGCGCCAGAACCGCGGACTCAATGTCGGGCACCGGCGTGTCGCGCGCAACGGTGACGTCCGCGCGCTTGCGGCCATTGACTTGCACCGGCAGCGTGACGGTCTCGTCGATGAGCAGTTCGGGCAGTGGGCGCGGCCAGGGCGTGACGGCCACCAGATCGTGATGGCCGAGAACCACCCAGCACTCTTCCGCAAGGTGCGGCATCATCGGCGCAAACATCTGCACCAGGAGTTCGGCGGCCTCACGCAGCGCCGCGGCGACCGCCGGCGCGCCGCCCCCCTCGCGATAGGCCTTGTGGGCCTGCTCGAGGGCAGAGATCTCCGTGTAGATGAAGGCCAGCGCGTTGTTAAAGCGCAGGTCCTCGATGGCGCGGGTGACGCGATCAAGCGTGCGATGCGCGCCGCGGCGGATGGCGAGGGCGCGCGGATCGTCCCGGAGCGGGGGCTCGCGCCGCGCAATCGCGGCGAGCTCCATGATGAGCCGCCACAATCGTTGCACGGTGCGGGCCGCGCCCTGAACGCCCTTCTCGGTCCAGATCACGTCACCGTCCGGCGGGGAATCCATCAGCATGAACCAACGCGCCGTGTCGGCGCCAAATTCGGCAATAATGTCGTCGGGGTCCACGGTGTTGTATTTTGATTTCGACATCTTCTCGATCGCCCCGATGGCGAGCGGCTCCCCGGTCGCACGCCGCACCGCGCGGCGCGCCGCGCCCTCGCCCTCAACCACGACCTCGCTCGGCGCCACGTAGTCGCCATTGGGGCTGCGATAGGTTTCGTGGACCACCATCCCCTGGGTGAACAGACCCGCGAACGGTTCGGTCAAGCCTACATGGCCGGTGACCTTCATGGCGCGGGTAAAGAAGCGGCTATAGAGCAGGTGAAGAATGGCATGCTCGATGCCGCCGATATATTGGTCGACCGGCAGCCAGGCATCGACCAGGCTGCGATCGGTGGGGGCGCTCGCGATCCAGGGATCGGTGAAACGCGCATAATACCACGAGGAGTCCACGAACGTGTCCATCGTGTCGGTTTCGCGCTGTCCCGGCGCGCCGCAGGCCGGGCAGGGCACATATTTCCAGCTCGGATCCCGATCCAGCGGATTGCCGGGCCGGTCGAAATCGACGTCGTCGGGCAGTTCCACCGGAAGGTCCGATTCCTTCACCGGCACCACGCCGCAGCGCTGACAATGCACCACGGGAATCGGGCAGCCCCAATAACGTTGCCGCGAAATCCCCCAATCGCGCAGCCGGTACTGGACCCGTCGGTCGGCCACGGGCTGACCCGCGCGCCGGATCTGTTCGAGCCGCCGCGCCACCTCCTCGGCCGCCTGCGCCACCGTCAAGCCGTCGAGGAAGGCCGAATTGATCAACGTTCCGTCGCCCTCATAGGCGGTTGTGGTGATCACAAAGGTTAAGGGATCCTGTCCGGGCGGGCACACCACCGCCGTGACCCCCAGCCCATAGGCGTTGACGAAATCAAGGTCGCGCTGATCATGGGCCGGGCAGCCGAAAATCGCGCCGGTGCCGTATTCCATCAGCACGAAATTGGCGACGTAGACCGGCAACCTGACGTCGGGCCGGAACGGATGGATGGCCCTGATGCCGGTATCAAAGCCGCGTTTCTCCGCCGTCTCGATCAATTGCTCGGCGGTGCCGATACGTTGGCATTCGTGAATGAAGGCTTGAAGCGCGCCGTTGTGCTCCGCGGCCGCCTTGGCGAGCGGATGATCGAGCGCGATCGCCATGAACTTGGCGCCGAACAGCGTGTCCGGCCGGGTCGTGAAAATCTCGAGCTCGGTTTGCCCGCCCGGGCTCGATCCGGCGTCAAGCGCGAAGCGAATGAGCAGCCCCGTGGAGCGGCCGATCCAGTTGCGCTGCATGACGCGCACCTTTTCGGGCCAGCGCTCCAGTGTGTCGATGGCGACGAGCAGGTCTTCGGCAAACGCGGTGATCTTGAAAAACCATTGGGTGAGTTCGCGCTGCTCGACCTCGGCGCCGGAGCGCCAGCCGCGTCCCTCGATCACCTGCTCGTTCGCCAGCACGGTCTGATCGACCGGATCCCAATTGACCTTCGAGGTCTTGCGTTCAACCAGCCCGGCCGCGAGCAGGTCTAGAAACATCTTCTGCTGATGTTTGTAGTAGCGCGGGTCGCAGGTCGCGATCTCCCGGCTCCAATCGAGCGACAGCCCCATGGATTTCAGCTGCGCCTTCATGGCCGCGATGTTGGCATAGGTCCATGTGCGCGGATGCACGTTGTTGGCCATCGCGGCGTTCTCGGCCGGCATCCCGAACGCGTCCCAACCCATGGGGTGAAGGACATCAAACCCGCAGGCGCGCTTGTAGCGGGCGACGACATCGCCCATCGTGTAGTTGCGCACATGCCCCATGTGGATGCGCCCCGACGGGTAGGGGAACATTTCCAGGACATAGTATTTTTTGCCCGGTCGGCCGCCGCCGGTTTGGAACGTGTGCTGCTCGTCCCAAATCTTCTGCCAGCGCGGCTCGGCCTCGCGGGCATTGTAGCGCTCAGGTAGGGTGTCGGCTGTCATTTCGGGCCCGCCGGAGGTGCAAATGCGGGCAGGACTAGGACACGAAAGCCCTGACGGGTCAACGGCGCGGCTTGGTCGGGGGCGCGAACTGTGATCAAGCGCGCGGCCAAGGGGAGCGCCGTCGGGCGACGCGAGCGAGCCGGCGCCGTCGGGGCGCGCGCTGCGCTCAAGCGGCCTTTAGCTGGCGACCAAATTGTCGATATCGGCGTCGGCGACGACGGTGTTGCGGCCCCGACGTTTGGCCGCATAGAGGGCCTGATCGGCCGCCTCAATCAGCATCTGGGCGGAGACGTCGCGCCGCAGCGCCAGCGCGGCGACCCCAATGCTGACGGTCACCCGCCGGCAGGGCGT
>Ga0126373_10001899_pt1 | contig 15109 bp, 11 predicted proteins | sample PanSoiMetPlot_11_FD_92545 | JGI IMG/M metagenome (GOLD analysis project Ga0126373, IMG submission 92545) | Tropical forest soil microbial communities from Panama - MetaG Plot_11 | ecosystem: Environmental > Terrestrial > Soil > Tropical forest > Bulk soil | place: Panama | collected 2016-02-17 | reverse complement strand
TTTGGTACGCACGCGCAGAGAGGATTCGCGCAGCGTTTCCGAGTGGACCGTGGCGAACGAGGTCCCGCCGTTCGTGTTCGGGTTCGCGATCGGGAACTTGGCTGAAAGCTCCGTGGAAGAAGACAAAACGCGCTTACGTTTTTTGGGGCCGTCCGCCATGGCGAAGAATCTCCCGGCGATTTTCAAGGAGACCGGCTCGGCCTTTCGATTTCTGGTCGACAAGTCCGGTGCGCCGTACCTTGAACAGAGTTACACGCAAGCGCTGCTGAAGAACGGGCCGGAGCAGGAAGAGGCCGAACTGACGCTGCTGGCCGAAAAATATGGCGAAACCTTGCTCGCGAAGCCGGACGATCTCTGGCTTCTGGTTCACGAACTTGCCCATCAATGGTATGGGATCGGGATTGCCGCCCGCGATTGGTCGGACTTCTGGTTAAGCGAGGGCTTGGCTTCGTTTTTGGCGGACGTCTATCTCGGCGAGAAATTCGGCGCCGAGCGCTACACAAAGGAAATCGAGGCGGCCCATAAGAATTACGAAAAGATGAAAGCGGATGGGAAAGACCGGCCGCTGAGCTTTCACGACTGGAATAAACCGAACGAGGCGGGCGGCCGGCTGCCCTACGACAAAGGCGCCTGGGTTCTGCATTTACTCCGGCAGCAGGTGGGCGAGGAGGCCTTCTGGCGCGGTCTGCGTGTCTACACGAAGGAGAACTGGGGGAAGCAGGTGACCAGCCGGGACTTCCAGAGGGCAATGGAATCAGTGACGGACACCCCGTTGAAGCAGCTTTTCGACACGTACGTATACCATTGATAAACAACGGCATCTGTTCCTCTACTGGGTATAACTTGACAATAACACACTAAAGTTTGATAATGATTTAAGGCTAAATATCGGAGATGCCGAAAGGATTAAAGTAAGATGAGCAAAATCATAGGAATAGATTTGGGGACGACCAACTCTGTCGTTTCGGTCATGGAGGGTGGACAGGCGGTTGTCATACCGAATCAGGAGGGCGGCCGGACGACGCCGTCGGTGGTTGGTTTTACCAAGAGCGGCGAACGGCTGGTGGGACAGGTCGCCAAGCGTCAGGCAGTTACCAATCCGGAGAATACGATCTATTCGATCAAGCGCTTCATGGGGCGGCGCTTCAACGAAGTCAGCGAAGAGATGAAGCTGGTCCCATACAAAGTCGTCGCGGGCGAAAACGGCGATGCACGCGTCGAGATCAGCGGCAAGCGTTATTCGCCGCCGGAGATTTCGGCGATGATTCTGGGCAAGCTGAAAGAAGCGGCCGAGGCGTACCTGGGCGAAAAAGTCACCAAGGCGGTGATCACGGTTCCCGCTTATTTCAACGACTCACAGCGCCAGGCCACCAAGGACGCCGGGCAGATCGCGGGTCTCGAAGTGATGCGAATCATCAACGAGCCAACGGCGGCTGCGCTCGCCTATGGTCTCGATAAGAAGAAGAACGAGACCATCGCGGTGTACGATTTCGGCGGCGGCACGTTCGACATTTCGATCCTCGAAGTGGGCGATGGGGTGGTCGAAGTGAAATCGACCAACGGCGATACGCACCTAGGCGGCGACAACATCGACCAGCGCATTATCGACTGGCTGGTGCAAGAGTTCAAGCGCGACACCGGCGTGGATGTCTCGAAAGACCAGATGGCTTTGCAGCGGTTGAAAGAGGCTGCCGAGAAGGCCAAGATCGAGCTGTCCACGGTTCTCGAAACGGAAATCAACCTCCCGTTCCTGACCGCCGATGCGAGCGGGCCGAAGCACATGAACGTGAAGCTGACCCGTGCGCGGCTGGAGCAGATGGTGGCCGATATTCTGGATCGCGCGATCGGGCCTTGCAAGCAGGCGCTCTCGGATGCGGGCGTGACGCCGGCGCAGATCGACGAAGTTGTGCTCGTGGGCGGATCGACCCGAATGCCGAAGGTCCAGCAGCAGGTTCGCGATCTGTTCAACAAAGAGCCAAATAAGAGCGTGAATCCGGACGAAGTGGTCGCGGTGGGCGCGGCAGTCCAGGGCGGCGTCCTGGGTGGCGAAGTGAAGGATGTGCTGCTGCTGGACGTGACCCCGCTGTCGCTGGGTATCGAAACGTTAGGCGGCGTGTTCACCCGGCTGATCGAGCGCAACACCACGATTCCGACGCGCAAGAGCGAGATTTTCTCGACAGCGTCGGATAGCCAGACCTCGGTCGAGATCAAGGTCTTCCAGGGCGAGCGCGCGATGGCCGGCGACAACAAGCTGCTGGGCGTGTTCCAACTGGTGGGCATTCCGCCTGCTCCTCGCGGGATTCCACAGGTGGAAGTGACCTTCGACATCGATGCCAACGGCATCCTGAATGTCACGGCGAAAGACAAGGCCACCAACAACGAGCAGAAGATCACCATCACGTCCTCTTCGGGTCTCAGCAAAGACGAAGTGGAGAAGATGGCCAAGGACGCCGAGTCGCACGCCGGAGACGACCGCAAGAAGAAGGAAGAAATCGAATCGCGCAATCGCGCGGACGCGATGGTCTACAACATCGAAAAAATGCTGAAGGAGCATCGCGATAAAGTCAGCGCGGCCGATGCCAAGGCGGTGGAAGACGCGCTCGATGAGACCAAGAAAGCGATGCAAGAAGGCGGTATCGACAAGATTAACCAGGCTACGTCGAAGCTCGAGACGGCGAGCCACAAGCTGGCCGAGGCGATGTACAAGTCGGCCAGCCAAACGCCGCCTCCGGGTGGTCAGCAGGGTCCGACCGACGGCGCTAAGGGCGCGGAGGAAGCCAAACCCAAGGACAACGTTGTCGATGCTGAGTTCGTGGACGTAGAAGACAAGAAGTAAGTAAATCATTTATACCGCTGCCTGTTTCGGTTCGCGCCGGAGCAGGCAGCGGAGGAATTTTATGCCGGCGGCTAGCAAACAGGATTACTACGAGACGCTTGGCGTCGCGCGCGACGCAAAGACAGACGACATACGTAAGTCGTATCGCAAGCTGGCGCGGAAGTATCATCCCGATCTGAACCCTGGCGACAAAGCAGCAGAGGAACGCTTCAAGCGAGTCCAGGAAGCCTACGACGTTCTGAGCGATTCGAAGAAGCGCCAGCTTTACGATCAGCACGGTTTCTATTCCGACCACATCCCGCCGGGCGGTGCGGGTGGCCCCGGAGGCGGGACGAGCTATGGACCGGGTTTCGGTGGGTTCGATTTTTCAGATTTCGTGAACCAGCAGCAGGGCGCCGGACATCCCGAAGGCGCCGGCCGGTTCAGCGACATTTTCAGCCAGTTCTTCGGCGGGCGGCGCGGCGAGCGCGCGAACGTTCCGGAAAAAGGGTCGGATCTCGAATACGGTCTGAACATCGACTTTTGGGAATCGATCCGGGGCACGCAAGTGCGGCTGAACATCGTGCATCAACAGACGTGCGACACGTGCGGCGGAAGCGGATCGGTAGGCAGTGCTTCCACGATCTGCCCGGAATGTGACGGCACGGGCAACGTCACTCAAATGGCTGGGGCGATGAAGTTCTCGCTGACGTGCCCGCGATGCGATGGGAAAGGCCGACTGAAAAATGTCTGCCCAACCTGTCACGGCGACGGTCAGCTGTCAAAGCCCGAGGCGGTAGAAGTCCGGATTCCACCGGGAGCGCAGGGTGGATCGCGTCTGCGAGTAGCGGGAAAGGGCAACGCGGGACGGAATGGCGCGGCCGCGGGCGACTTGTACATCACGATTCGCGTGGAGCCGCATCCGTTTTTTCATCGCGAAGGCGACGACATTCACATCCAGGTTCCGATCACCGTGTCGGAAGCTGGCCTGGGGGCGAAGATTGAGGTTCCGACTATCGACGGGCGAGCGCTGCTCAAAGTCCCGCAGGGCACGCAGAACCTCCAGAAGTTCCGCCTGCGCGAAAAGGGCGTCATGAACACGCGCAAGAACGCGCGCGGCGACGAGATCGTCGAGGTGGTGATCCAGGCGCCGAACGTGCACGACGAGCGCACCAAGGAACTGCTGCGCGAGCTGTCGCAAGTGAACACGGAAGATCCACGCAAGGAGATGTGGACGAAGATTTAGGCGGATGTCATGGCGAAAACACGGTCCAAAGCAGCCTACATGATCTCCGCGGTCGCGGAGCAATACGAGATTCATCCGCAGACGCTGCGCCTGTACGAGCGCGAGGGATTACTCGCGCCTTCGCGCAGCGAGGGTAACACGCGGCTTTATACGGACGAAGACCTCGAGCGCCTGGAAGTGATTTTAAAACTGACGCGCGAGCTGGGTGTGAACCTGGCCGGGGTCGAGATCATCCTCAACATGCGCGAAAAAATGGCGGCCATGCAGCAGCAGATCGAAGAGTTCGTCTCGACGCTGAATCAGGAGCTCGCCACACGCGCACGAACGCCCGTCGCCGACCAGAAGCGCTCTCTGATTCCAGTAATTCAGATGAACTCGGTGGTTCCGCGTCCGGCGGAAGCAACACAGCGGCCGCGAGAACCGAAGGATTCCCATCGGGAATCAAAGCGCTCCAGAGAGCGCCGGGCATAACGCGGACGGCTCGCGCGTCAGTGCACTTTCTCGATGAACTTGCCGGTTGAGGCGTCCACGAACACCGAGTATTCGCTCGCGGAAGCTGACTCGCCCCAGATCACGCGCCACGTTAGATCTGGGAAGCGGTTGGTTTGCTCCAATACAAACGAAATCGGCACGTCCGGATGCTTCTGCATGTAGTCCGTGCTTTTCGCGGCCGCGGTTTGGTAGGCTTCATCGGAGTCCACTTTGATGGCTGCGATGGGGAACGGAAACTGCGGTCCAAGCGAACCGGAGTAGGAGTCCTCCAGGCCGCCGAACACTCCTTCATGCAGATTCCCTTCTGCTTCGACGGCGGAATACGTGTATGTTTTCGACTTGCCTAAGGAAGGCGACACCATCGTTACTTCCCAGGCGCCTGATTTTCCGGGTTCGGCAGAAACCTGCGACAATCGGACGCTTCTGAGTTGCAAAGGCTGCGCGTCGGGCGCCCAGGCGCGCGCTTGCGGGTAAACTCTTTGGAACGCTTGTCTCCCCGTTAGAACCTCCGGCGGCTTAGCCGCTTCTTTTGCTTTATCGGTTTTGGCCGGTTCGGAACAGCCGGCCAGCGTAAACGCCAGCACGGCTGACCCAACAAACTCGCGTGATCTCATCAATTCCATTTTCGCGTTCGCAACCTGGAGTAACAACCTGTGCGCGTCACAATCTTCTCGCGTCACAAGTTCGTGCTAAACGCGTCACAACTTGTATACGTTTCTTGGGGTCTATAATGATGCGCAGGCAGGTCACACCTATGATGGTCCGCTCGATCCTCGGTTACTCTTTCGGCCTTGCACTCGGCGTCGCGCTCCTTGCGCAGCAGAAGCCGTCTATTCCTTCTGCGCCGAGCTCGCCCAACACTCCGACCAACCCCACAATACCGCCGGGCGGAAACAATACCAACTTCCCCGGCACCCAGCCCAATCCGTTTCCGGGCAACAATCAGGATCGCCCGTATTTTCTGACCGGCAAAGTCGTGTTGGAAGACGGAACGCCGCCACCCGATCCAGTCGCGATTCAGCTCCTTTGCCGCGTGACGCCGCGAACCGTCGCGTACACGGATCGAAAGGGTAGTTTCAGCGTGGATCTGCACGACCGCATCAACGATGTCCTCCCCGACGCATCCGAGCCGGGGCGCGATTTCACGCTGAACCGGAGCAACCCCGCGCAGGGCGGGATGGTTTGCCCGAATGACCCTAATCTCCTGGGCGCGTCGATACAAGCGAGCCTGCCGGGGTATCAATCTGACGCGGTGAATCTGGGTTCGCGACACGCGCTCGACAATCCCGATATCGGCACTATCTTTTTGCGCCGGAGAGGGAACGTGGAAGGCCTCAGCATCAGCGCCACCAGCGCGCTTGCGCCGAAGGACGCTCAGAAAGCGCTGGAGAAGGCGCGCGCCGACGAATTGAAAAAGAAGTTTCCGGACGCCGAAAAGGAATTGCAGAAAGCCGTGTCCATCTATCCCAAGTATGCAGCCGCCTGGCTCGAGCTCGGCAACGTTCAAGCCCAACAGCAAAACATGGAAGGCGCGCGCAATTCGTATTCGCAGGCCTTGGCTGCGGATCCCAAATTCGTGAACCCGTACGTCGAACTCGCAACCATCGCCGCAAATGAGCAGAAGTGGCCGGAAGTTCAGGACGAGACCAAACGGCTGCTCAAGCTCGACCCGATCGATTTCCCTCAGGCCTGGATGCTAAACGCGATCGCCAATTACAATCTCGGCAATAAAGAAGAAGCTGAGAAGAGCGCCCGCGAAGGAATCTCTCGCGACCCGGCTCACCGCTACCCGAGGATGATTTACTTGCTCGGTGTACTACAATCGCAGAGACAGGATTTCACCGCGTCCGCGGCCAGTCTCCGCGATTATTTGAAGTACGCTCCGAACGGTCCCGACGCGGATCAGATACGCAAGCAACTCGCTGAAGTGGAAAAAGCGGCCAATCCTGGGGCGCAGAAGCAGGAACCCGCTGCAGTTCCGAAGCAATAAAACGGTCCGGCGCAGTACTTCCCAGTACCGTTCAAGAACAAAGTACCGTTGTCCAACATGTTAACGAACGTGAGACTGGTTAACAGCAGAGCTATGGAGCGTTCGGACCTCGAACAGTGGAGGCCTAGAGACGTCGCTCGACTGTTGGCCTTGGTCGAGGGACAGCGCCGTTATTTCCAGGAACTGATTGCGGCGCTTCCGGTCGGCATCTTGGTAGTTTCCGACGAGCTCGAGATCGTGCTGGCCAACAATTCTGTTCGGAAGATTTTCAGTCTTCCGAAACATGGCGCGCTCAAGCTGAACCTCCGCGCGATTTTGCCAATGTCGATACTCGCACGGGTGGATCAGGTGATTAAGACCGGCATGCCCGACACAGGCACTTCGCTTGAGGCCGGACCCGGCCGCCGGCTTCAGGTCGGGATTGTCGGGATTCAGGGATGGGAGGAGGGCAGCGGACGCGAAGCTCTCTTGACCATCGAGGAGGCTGTTATCGGGCGTTCCGCTGCTCACGCCGAGCCGGTCGTGGTCCGAACTTCCGCGCCCATCTCTACGGTAACAGAACTGTTGGAAGATGTTTCTGCTGTCCTTTGGGCTGTCGACGCGTCCAACCTGCGCCCCATCCTGGTGAGTCCGGAAGCGCAAAAGCTGCTCGGCTTCCCGGCGGAATTTTGGATCAGCCATCCCTCGTTCTGGACCGATCGCGTTCATCCAGCAGACCGCGAGCGCGTCCTCGAGTTTTATCGGCGAATCGTAAAACGCGGCAGCGAGAGCGCTTGTGAATTCCGCTCCGTACGGGCGGACGGGCAAGTGATCTGGCTGCGCGAGGCGGTCCGAGTGATCAGGGACTCGACGGGCCGGCCGGCTTATCTGGCGGGTATCACGCTGGACGTCACGGAGCGGCGGATGATGGAACAACAGTTGGTTCAAGAGGAGCGCATCCAGGCCATCCAAAAGCTCGCCAGCCGAATGGCGCATGATCTGAACAACATGCTCATGATCCTGGAAGGCAACGCGGAAGAAGCGCTGGCCGGTCTTCCTGCGGGAAGTGCTGTGCGCAGCGAAGTGGAGGCTGTCATCGGTGCGGCCCAGCGCATTACGGATCTGTCCTCGCACCTGCTGGCATTTGCCCGGCGGTCCCCAGCCGCTCTGGAGGCAATCGAGCTGGAACCGGTACTGGGCGCTCTGACTCAAAAACTCGGGATCGCACGCAGGGGCGCGTTGAGCCGCAGCAGAGTCAGTGCGAACGCCGCGCGACTCGAACAGGCGGTGACCGCGATTGTCGCCGCGCTCCGAAAGCCAGGGGATTCCTCGACGCCAGTGACCATCGAAGTATCGAGCTTAGAGATTCACGAGGACCTTCAACGCCACAATGCACCTCTTGAGCCCGGCGAGTATATCGCACTCACCCTATCGGTCCCCGGCGGCGCGGTGCAAGACGATTTCGGAGCAGAAGTGTTCGAGCGTTTGCTTCCTGGTAAAGGAGGGGCGGCCGATCCCGGACCAGGGCTCGCGCAGGCCTATGCGGCCGTTCGTCAGTGGGGCGGCGACATCAGCATGAGTACGGGCGCGGACGACGGGACACTGTTTCGGATATTCCTGCCCCGCGTCGGAGCGGCCGCTTATTCCGAACTTGCCACGCTGGGAGAGCCGCGTGCCGAGCGCAAGCCCTCGACCATCCTGATCGTGGAAGATGAAGCCGGCATCCGGTCGCTGGTGCAAAAATTCCTGCGCAGACACGGCTACGAGATCCTGGAAGCGGCCAATGGAGAAGAGGCACTGCGAGCGATTCAAGCCAGTCAGGCGACTGTCGACCTTTTGATCACTGACATGATCATGCCGCAGATGGGCGGACGCGAATTGGTGGATCAACTGAGCGGGCCAGGGAGCGATTTAAAGATTCTCTACATCTCCGGCTACACGGACGACTCGGCCGTGTATGCGGCCGATCTTCCGCCCGGCAGCGCGTTTCTGCAGAAGCCATTTACGCTGAGCTCTCTGCTCGAGAGAGTGCGCGGCCTGCTGGAATCCTAGCGATTCGCTCCGGGTCCGCGTTCGCCGGCGCGAAATGCGTTCAGCAGGTTGGGCAGCGCGTAGTTGCCTTCGTGGCAGGCGTATTCATAGATGGGACCAGCCGCGCGGGCCATGGTCAGCTCGCCTTTCCAGGGCCGGGTGTAAGCGGTGGGGTCGTCCACTTCGAAGCTGTACAGCAGGGTCGTGGCGTCGAGTAAATTAAAGCGCTCGACGACATGCAGGTTGCGGTCCGTGCCGAACATGCCGCCTGCATCGCCGAAATAGCCGGGGCCATCGTTCAAGTTGGTGGTGTCGACGACTAGCGTCGCGCCTTCCCAATGGCCGATTGAATCTCCCAGCCAAAGCCGCACGTTGGATGGCAGGTGCGGGCGGCCATCCAAGCGGATGATGCGAGAGTCGTGGATCATCTCCACCTGGATGACCAGTTCGTGAGCGGTCTGGATAAACTGATAGTTGCTGTTATAGGAGTATGGAATCATCGGCGGCACAGCGGTTGTGAACGAGACGCACTGGTCCTGGAGTCCGAGATCCTTCGAGCTATTGGGATGCCGCAACAAATCCATCCGGCGCCGCTTTTCCGCTGCCGCGGCGGGTGTGAGCGGCGGAATCCGGCCGTCGGGTGGATCGGTGACGATCGAGGTGCGGAGCGTCTTCACTATTTTTAGGCCGAATTCACGCCAAGCCGTGTTGTAGGTTCCGACATTTTGCGAGCGCGACTCACTCTCCGATTCGACGTTTCGCGCGGCGGCCTGGCGTTCAAAGTCGGCGGCCTCCTGCGGAGTGAAGAAGAGCTTGTCCTTGAGCCGCGCCGGACGTTCGAGCGGTGTGGCGGTCGCAGAGTTCCAGATGCCGGAGAGATCGGCGTGCTGCGCCGGGGCCTGAGCGGTCGCGCAGAGGGTGGCAATCGTCACAATGACCGTGCGGCGGAGGCTGTGTGTCATTCGAGTCCTTCTATTGTGGCATTGGGAGTACAATGGCACACGAGCACGCGAAGGGGTGCAGTGGCGGCTTTCACCATGAACGAAACACGACGAGACCAGGCCGACGCCGCGCGGCGTACGTTCCTCAAAGCCGCGGCCGGGCTGACCGCGGGAATGCTGCTCGGTGGAGGCGGCGCGTACAGCGCTCCATCATCGCGCTCAGCAACGTTTCCGAAGATCGATCCGAAGCTCATGATCACGCCGGATCAGGCGTGGGATTGGAATCTTTTCAAGAGCAAGGGCGGTCCGACGTACGCGGGCAGCGCCGGATGGAAGCGCTACACCGATTTTCTGATGTCGAAATTGCAGGAGCTGGGCGCGGTGGATTTCGATTTCGTCGATATCCCATACGATCACTACATCGTGGATGATTGGCCGGACAGGCGCACGCATCAGCATGACTCCGGCATCGCTGTGGAAAGGCTAGTCAGTGACGGGACTCCTGTGCCTATGGTGGCATCGTACGGCATGACGTCGGGCTTTACTCCGCGCGAAGGCGTGAGTGCGCAGATGTTGTACTGCGATGCAGAGCGTCGGCCGTCGGCCGCCGAGATGGCCGGAAAGATTCTGGTTTTCCAAACGGCGCCGTATCCAGAGCCGCCCTACTCGAATTCGTTTCTCGACAACTACACGCTGACGGACTACGAATGGCGCTCGCCGGGCAAATGGGCGCCGCTGTTCACACCTCCACCCACCAATGTGACCACTTCGTATCATTGCCGCTGGGTTTGGAGCCAGCTCAACCGTTGTGCGGCAATCGGCGTCCCTGCGCGTGCTGCAGGATTAGTAGTGGTGTACGACCTCTCGCCTGGCTGCGCGTTCGGACTCGTGCAGCGCAGCGTTTACACGGCAGATGGCAAAGCGGGATTGGGCGCGCAATACGTCAACTGTCCCACGCTGACATTGGATCGAGTGAACGGAGCGAAGGTAGTTGCCGATGCCAAGGCCGGCAAGCATGCGACACTGACGCTCACGGCGCGTTTCCAGCGTGACACCGGCCGAGCAATCCTGGCATACTTGCCTGGCCGCAATTACGGGACGGCTCAGGACGAGCAGGTCCTGCTCGCCACGCACACCGATGCGATGTCTTTGATCGAGGAGAACGGCGGGCTCGGAATGCTCGGCATTCTGTCGTACTTCCGTCACATCCCGCGCGCCGCGCGTCCGCGCACGTTGGTGTTCTATTTCGATTGCCGACATTTTATGCCGGGCGGGGAACCGAGCTGGCCGCAGTTCGACTACTACACGATCCATCCCGAACGATTGAAGCCGATCGTAGCCACCATCGGCATCGAGCATATGGGTGGCCGGCAGACCGCTGAGACCGGTCCGGGCGGGAATCACTACACCTATTCGAGCGAATCGCCGGAAAATGGCGGGGTGATCACGAGCCTGATGGACGTTCACAACAACAACATCTGGCTGGTGGAGGCCATCGCCCGGGCCGCGAAGGACAATCACTGGCCACGAGTGGATGTGAAATCGGGCAACACCGGGCCCGGTGTGAACGGTGGATTCCAGGGCACGGTGAAAAGCCCGATGAACAAGGGGCGCGCGTATGGAATCCCGGGGCTGGGTCTCGCGGGCGATTGGCCCGGCGGATGGACGCAGACCTACGCGCAGATCGACACCGAAGCGGGCATGCACGGGTTCGATCAAACCTATTTTGTGCAACAGGTGGCCGGACTTTCGCAGCTGGCAGGGGAGCTGATGCTGGTGAAACCGGTGGTGATCGACCTCGGATGGGGCAAGCTGAAATCGGCGATCGTTGCTCTGCCCGACGCTGCTTTCACAGCGACGCAGGAGGCCAACGAGCAGCGGCGTAAGCTCGTGGACGGCTACATCGCGGTGTTCCACCAGGTGGAGTCGGGATCGAATAGTGATGCGCGTGCGGCGCTCACGGTCCTTTCGAGCGACATTTCGGCGAGCGTTACCGCCGAGCACCAATTCACGTTGCGTAGTTTAGTCGCTGAGCAAACCGCGAAACTGGTTTGAAAGTGGCGCTAGTGGGCGAGAAGTTATGCGCGCGCGAGAGTTTTTGCCGGGGACTCAGCGACGACGCGCACTCGCAGGTCAAGCGTGCCGCGGAGAGTATTCATCATGATGCATCCGCGATCCGCGATCTCTACGAGATGCTCCAACAGTGCGCGATCGGACGTATCGGCGCCTACGGTCAGTTCGAGGCCCGAGTACCGCACCGGTGAAGAGTCCGTGAGGATACCTGTTACCTCGACACGAACATTCGAAACGTTTTCGTCGCGAGATCGAATCGCGGCCAGAATATTGCTCATGAAGCACCCGCCAACCGATGCGAGGAAAAGCTCACCGCCCATCGGACCTTGAGCAGTTCCGCCTTTCTCGATTGGCCGGTCGATCAGGACGCAGTGCGAACCTAGTCTCGCCGCGGAGGTGCAGGCCGAGATCTGAGAAATTTCGATTTTCATTTGGCTCATGTTCGGTGCCTTTCCCGGCTATTTTCTCACAAGAATCCCTACGGATTTCGACAGACACCACGCCGATTCCTGTATGAAAATTGTTGTTATGCAGAAGGACGAAGCGGAACTAAAGAGAGCTGCGGCTGAATCGGCCGTAGCGTTGGTTGCCGATCGCATGGTGGTGGGACTTGGCACGGGATCGACGTCGACGTTCGCGGTGAGCGCGCTTGGAAGGCGTGTAAAAGAAGGGCTGCGAATCATCGGAATTCCCACGTCCGAGCGCACGGCTGCCCAAGCGCGAGAACTCGGGATCACGATTTCGAGTTTGGAGGAACACCCCAGCATCGATATCACGATCGATGGCGCCGATCAGGTGGAGGAAGGAAGCTTGAACCTGATCAAAGGATATGGAGGCGCGCTGTTGCGCGAGAAGATTGTCGCAAGCGCCAGCAGGAAGCTAGCGATAATTGTCCACGAAAGTAAGCTCGCGCGCCAGTTGATTTCAGAGGCGCCCATTCCGATCGAGGTCGTGCGGTTCAGCTGGCAGTCGACGGCGCGACATCTGGAAACGCTGGGCGCAAAACCCGCGATACGTAAGAACGGCGGGCAGCCCTTCGAGACCGATGGTGGCAATTACATCTTAGATTCCAGATTCGAACCGGGGACGCCGGCTGATCAATTGGCGGAGCGGCTCGATCATGTTGTTGGAGTCGTGGAGCACGGGCTGTTCATCGGCATGACATCGGAAGTTCATGTGGCGAGTGCAACGGGTGTGAGGGTTCTAAGATAGCCGGCGACGGCTCAGCGGAATTCCTCACAGAACCGCATCGCACCGAGGATTGTGTCCACCACGTTCTCGTCGCCCATCGCTGAATTGACCATCATGTGAAAGAACTGGCGCGGCGGCCACTCGACGTCAAAGTGTTTCTTGATGAACTCTGCCCGGTCCTGATCCACAGTTTCTGCCAATTCGATCGCCTCAGCTTCGCTCTTGCCTCGGGCCTGAAGACGCCTGATCTTATTTTCGAAGGGGGCGTACACGAAGGTGTGAAATACGTGCGGATAGTCGTGGAGATAGTAAGCTGAGCCGCGTCCGACGATGACGCAGTTGCCGTGCTGAGCGGCGTCTTTGATCAGCTCTTCGGTGATCTTGCGAATACTCTCCGCATCGGCGAGCTTCAGCAGCGGGGCGCTCAGGCTGCCCTCGAAACTTCCCCGCAGGAAGGCTTTGAACAGCCGGTAATGCAGAGGGTCGCGGACCTCCTCGCGCTCTTCGACGATCATTTTCGGACATTCCAGGCGGCGGGCGATCTCGCTGGTAAGCAATTGGTCCCAAAGTTTCCAGCCCAGGCGTTCGGAGATTTGCTTGGCGATATCGTTTCCGCCGGATCCGTATTCGCGTTCGATAGTGAGTACGTTAAACTTTGCCATGTCGTTGGACGTCAGCCGACGGCTACTTCGCCTCCTCCGCCGGGATCGTTGCGCTTTACAAGAAAGGTGAGGAAGAACATCACGCTGGCCGCAATCGCGAGCAGCATATAGGTATCGATGTAGGCCAGGGTTTGGGCCTGAACCAAAACATTTTGATAGATTCGAGCGTAGGCACCGACCTGCGCGTCGGGAGGCGTGGCGCCAACGTGAACCAGCTGGTTCGTGAGTCCTTGCAGCTGGCTTCGAAAAGCTGGGTCATAGTTCGTCGCGTGATAGGTGAGCACGGTCTGATGGAATTGCGCGCGCCGCGCGAGCATTGTGGTCACCATGGAAGTCCCCACGCTGCTCCCGATATTGCGCATGAAATTGACCAAACCAGCGACGCCGTTGCCTTTTTCGGCTGGGACACCGATGTAGGCCGCCAGAGAGATCGGGACAAATAAAAAGCCGAGTCCGAAGGATTGGATCACTCGGAGCCGCGCCGCCGATTGAAAGCTGATCAGCAGATCCATGCGCTTAGTGGAATAATACATCCCAAGGGCCAAGCACATCCAGCCGAAGGCCATGATGTACTTAGTAGGAACTTTGGTGGTTAGCTGGCCGACCACGGGCATTTGAAGCAGAATCACGAAGCCAGCGCCGGACAGAACGAGGCCAGCGGATTCGGCAGTGTATCCCATGAGCGTCTGCAGGAATTGCGGCATCATCACCAGGCTGCTGAAGAGCAGGACGCCGAGGAAGAACATCATGAGGCTCGATAGAGCGAAGTTGAACTTCGTGAACATGCGGACATCGATAATTGGCGCTTTTTGCCGCCACTCCCAAAAAACCAGAGCAACCAAACAGACGGCGGAGACGATGGCCAGCGTGAGAATGAAGTGGGAGCCGAACCAGTCGTCTTCTTGTCCCTTGTCGAGCAAAACCTGAAGAGCGCCGATTCCGAGGGTGAGTAGAGCGATGCCGATGTAATCGACGCGGACGCCGGCGCTTCGCGCGCGGGCGAGGTAAGGCGGGTCCTCCACCATGCGGAGCACCAGGAATAGCGTAAGGATGCCAACCGGCAGGTTGATGTAAAAGATCCAGCGCCAGGAATAATTGTCGGTGATCCAGCCGCCGAGGGTCGGGCCGATGGTAGGCGCCATGATGGCCGTAATTCCGTACAGCGCGAAGGCGAGGCCACGCTTCTGCGGTGGAAAGGTATCGGCCAGGATCGCTTGTGCCATGGGCTGAAGGCCGCCGCCGCCCGCGCCTTGGAGGATACGAAACAGAATCAGCGCGCCGAGACTCGGAGCGGCGCCGCACAATAGCGAGCTGAGCGTGAACAGAAAAATGCACAGCATGAAGAAGCGCTTACGTCCCAGCGACGTGGCTAGCCAGCCGCTGATGGGGAGAACAATAGCGTTCGAGACGAGGTAGGAAGTAAGCACCCAGGTGCTTTCGTCGTTACTCGCACCCAGATTTCCGGCCATGTGCGGCAGGGCCACGTTGGCGATCGACGTATCTAGCACTTCCATGAACGCGGCCATCGCGACCACCACCGCGACGAGCCACGGATTGAATTTTGGAGTCCAGACTTCAGTTGGCGTCGCCACAGTTTTACTCGACGTACACTTTCGGATCGACCGAGAGACCGGGACGCAGGCGATGATCGTCATTTTGACCCGGATCGAGATTGATGCGAACGTGTAC
>Ga0126373_10001897_pt1 | contig 15122 bp, 13 predicted proteins | sample PanSoiMetPlot_11_FD_92545 | JGI IMG/M metagenome (GOLD analysis project Ga0126373, IMG submission 92545) | Tropical forest soil microbial communities from Panama - MetaG Plot_11 | ecosystem: Environmental > Terrestrial > Soil > Tropical forest > Bulk soil | place: Panama | collected 2016-02-17 | reverse complement strand
CCGCCAACGTCCTTCTCGGGCCTGATGGACCAGTGGTGATCGACTTCGGGTTGGCGACGGTTCCCGGCATGACCACGACTGGCATATCTGGCCAGGTCGCGGTGGGCACGCCGGCGTTCATGTCTCCCGAGCAGCTGGCCGGGAAGCGGGTAACCGCGGCAGCCGACATGTGGTCGTGGGGCGTCACGATCGCGTACGCGGGTACCGGTCAGCTGCCCTTCCAGGGCGACTCGTTGACTGCCACGGCATTCGCCATTCTCAACTCCGATCCACAGGTCGGCAGTCTTCCCGGGCCACTTGGCCTGCTCGTGCATCGATGCCTCAGCAAGGACTCTGCTGCCAGGCCTTCGGCCCGCGAGGCGCTCGGCGTTCTGGTTGCCGCAGGCGCGCAGCTGATTGGCCCGATGCCGCAGATGGCACCCGTGCTCGCCGAGAAGACAGCAAAATCACACCGCGCATCCGGTGCCCCGGCCAGGCAGCGGCGCAGCGCTGATCGCCGGGGTCGGCGGCGATGGCGCGTCTCGGCAGTTGTGACTGTGGTTGTGCTCGCGGCCGGTGCCGGCGGGCTCGCGTTGACTCTTTCCCAGCGGGGCGCGTCGGGGCGGCCAGCGGCCTCCGATGCCGGGACCAGCCAGGTCCTCGCAACCGAGGCGATTCGAGCGCAGGCCATCGCCTGGATATTGCACCAGGTCAGCCGTGCAGCATTCGTGTCATGCGATTCCGAGGTGTGTGCGGACCTGGCCAACAGGGGCTTCCCGTCCGCAAACTTGCTGGTGATCGGATCCATGTCGAACGATCCCCTCGGCTCTGACCTGGTGGTCGCCACTGCCAGTGTCCGAGCGCAGTTCGCCAGTCGGCTGGCTTCCGTTTATGCCCCGGCCATCATTGCGAGCTTCGGCTCGGGACGGGCCCGCATCGATGTCAGGTTGATGTTTCACGGCGGCGCCGAAAGCTATCGCGCCGCTCAGAGTTCGGCGCTCCACGCAAGGGAAGCCATCGACGGTCAGTTGCTGACTAACAGCAATATCACGCTATCGGCCACCGCCAGGGCACAACTGCTAGGCGGACAGGTCGACCCGCGGCTGCCAGCACTGATCGTGCCCATGGCCGCTACCCACCCGTTGCTCATCGTTGGATTCCTCAGCGAGTCGCCTGGTGGCGGAGCTGCCAGCCTCTTGCGATGGGCGGACTTCGCGATCGCGGCCCCGGGGGCGCACCTCACACCGTCCGCCTATGTCAGCTGGATGCGGGGATTCATTAACGCGCAGCGTGCCGAATACCGTCCGGCATGGTCACAGCAGGTCACGCTGCCTAACGGGCAAGCCGTCCTGCGGATTGGCTATGGCGCGCCGAGCCCGCTGCAGTAGCCAGTCGTCTCGCCGGGTCCTTGCGCCAGATGGGACGGTTAGCCGACCCGGTGTCAGCTCCCCCATCTTAGATCCGTTGGCCTCGCGGAAGAAACAGGAAGCTATTTACGGTATCTGGCATCTAGTTAGGTATCGACAGGAAACAAGAACACCAATACGATGTACGAGCCACCCGCAGGTGGCAGATCCTTCCTGCGAGCTGCCGCAGGAGTGTCCAGACTCTTCTATCCTGTTCGGGTAAGGAGACGGTCACTGGCCGGTGGGGGGACTTGCGGCAGCTAGCGGGAGGGACGGTCCAAGTGGCCGCTGAGGACTGGCTACGGCTCGCCGATTACGTCGTCGCAGGCCGCGTCGAGCGGGGCATGCGGGACAGGCGGGCGTTTGCCCACGCAACTGGGGTGACCGAGCGGACGATCGGAAAGCTTGAGAACGGCCAGCAGGTATCCCCAACCACTCTGGCGATGGTGGAGATTCGTCTCGGCTGGGCGCCAGGCTCGTGCCGAGGGATACTGGCTGGCGGAGAGCCTACGGTCCAGTCACCGAGCCGCGGGCATGCCGAGTATGAAGACCCGACGTTGTTGCACCTCTCGAGCACCCCGGGACTGCCGCCTGACGTAGTCCGCGGCCTCGTCGCCCTCGCTCGGAACTGGCGGCAGGGCAACGATGGAACAGACCAGCTGACCCAAAGGCGCGGTTGACGGCAAGCTCGACGCTCCCGCAGCAAGGCTGAGGGTCGAGATACGCGTCAGCGCACACGAATCCACCCGCCAATTCGATGACATCGGCAGGCGAGCGAGTCGGTAGCTATCGCCGGTCGCGCCCGGACCACCCGTTCGAGTAAGGGCGCGGCAGGCCGAAACGGCAACGGCACTGCCGCGCATATCGGCGGCTCGGCGCGCGTTGCCACGCTCACCTCCGCAACTCGTGATCACCAGATGCCGGAATACTAGAACGATCTTCTGGAATTAACATCGAGACCAACTTAGTGCCCAGGCGAACGCCGGGTCACGGTCAGATCAGGAGATGTCAGCCTGTAATCCCTGGTGCAGCCGAAAGCGTCACTTTATTGTGGTGGACTGACCGGTAGGGCCGTGCCGGGGGAATCGGCACGGTCATGGGGGTGGTCGCTGTGCCCGGCAGCTATGAGGCACCGCCGGCGCCTGCGTGGTCGAAGGTCATCGCGACGACCATCCGGCTCTGGTTGCAGCGCCGAGTGCTCCGCGTCCCGGACGGGCCAGGCGCGGAACATTTAGTCCGTCGTCGGGCGCTCGCCGCGGGGCTGCCTGTGGTGATTGTCGCCGCCGCGGCGGCGGGGGTCACCCTTGCCCGTCAGCACTCGGCGGGCGACCGGCATCGGGCCGTGACCGCCCTCCTCGGCGAAGCATCCATGGCAGCGGCGGCGCGGAACCGCATCCATGCGGCCGCGTGGATCGCGGCTCAGGTCAGCCGGGGCGTGATCGTGGCCTGCGATCCGCTGATGTGCAGCGCGTTGCGGGGCGACGGCTTTCCCGCCGGTGACCTCGAGGTGCTCGGTACCGGAGCAGGCGACCCGCTCGGCTCGGGCTTAGTCGTCTCCACCATGGCACTGCGCAGCGAGCTTGGCCTTCGCCTGACCAGCGTCTACGCGCCGGCGGTGCTCGCGAGCTTCGGCAGCGGCACGAGCTCAGTCACGGTACAGGTCACGGCACCCGACGGGGCTGCCGCCTACCTGTCCGCCGCGCACGCGGACCTGGTGGCGCGCGTGCACGGCGGGGACCAACTTCGGCGCAACGGCAACGTCCATCTGCTCCCGGCGAGTCAGGCAGAGCTGGCGGCAGGTCAGGTCGACTCGCGGCTGCTGATCACCCTCGCGGCGCTGGCGCACAGTGTCCCGGTTTACGTTCACCAGTTCAGCGGACTGGGACCGGCAGCCAGCGATGGCACACCGATGCGCACGGTGACGATCAGCGCCGCAGTGGTGCTCCCGCACCATGCCAGCTACACCGGCGCGGTGCTGGCATTCCTGCAGGCGCAGCGGGCGCCGTTCCTGGCCACGGCGACGGTCTCCGGGACGGGTGTTGCGACCGTTCTGCAGATCGCCTTCACAGCGCCGAGCCCCCTCGGACTCCTGTCAGCGCAACCACCGAACTGATGACAAACAAGGGCTCGCGTCCGCTGACTGTCCAGGTGCCGCCGGCCCGGAGGGGAACATGATGAAGCTGGTAACGACGCCGAAACGGCTGATCCGGCTGCTCGTAGCCGGGCTCATCGGAACGTTAGCCGCGTTCACGCTCGTAGCGCCAGCCGCCTCGGCGCAGAGCGCCGGAGACGGCTACGTCCGCCTCGCGCACCTGTCGCCGAACACGCCCGCCGTTGACGTCTATCTGTACTCGTTTGGCGACTCGGCCGAGCTTCTCGTTCTGCACCACGTCGCCTATGGCACTGTGTCGCCGTTCGAGCGGCTCGCGGCGGGGGAGTACACCGTCGCTATGCGCCCGGCCGGAGCTGCCGCCAGCACGCAGCCAGTACTGTCGACTACCATCAACGTCGCGGCAGGCGACGCCTACACCGTCGCGGGGATGGGCCCGGCATCCGGGTTGCGGCTTGCGGTCTTCAACGATCCGCTGACGACGCCTCCCGGCTCTGCGCTGGTGCAGGTCATCCAGGCGTCATTGCAGCAGGACTCGGTCTCGGTGACGGCTGACGGCACGCAGCTCGCCTCGGCCCTGCCATTTGGCCAGGCGACCGCGTTCGTTCCGGCGCCGCCGGGCACGTGGACGGTCCGGGTCATTGGTCCGAGTGAAACGACCAGTGAGCAAGTCAACCTAGCCGCCGGCACGGTCCAGACACTCGTCGTTCTGGACGGCCAGGAGGGGCTCACCGTCGATCCCCTGCTGGATGCTGCAGGCAGCGCAATAGCGCCCACGGCGGGCGTGCAGACCGGACTCGGCGGCACCGCGGGCCGGCCGCGCAGACCGCTGCTGCCCTGGGTTGCCGCCGGGATCGCCGGAATGTTGCTAGCCGCTTGCGGGGCCACTCTGGTCGGTCGCCGACGCCGCCCGGCTCTGCATGCGCGGTAACCGGGGGCGGCACGCATCGCCGGTACGGCGGCTGCGGCGGCCGTACGCCGCCGCAGCCCTCGTGGCCGGGCTCGTTCTGATCTGCGGCGCTGCTGGGGGACTTGCCTGGGCCAGCCAGACTGGGCAGCAGGCGGCGCGTGCCGGGCGAACGCCGTTCGTGCCCGTGCCGCGCGGGCGCTGGGCGGCCGCGCCGCTGGCGAGACCTGAACCGGTCGCCGTGCCGATCAGTCTGGCGATCCCCGCGATCGGCGTCCAGACCTCGCTGATCCGGCTAGCGCTGACTGCGACCGGGGAACTGCAGGTCCCGACCAGCACGCGTGTTGCGGGCTGGTATACCGGCGGTCCGCTGCCAGGCCAGACCGGCGCGGCCGTGATTGCCGGGCACGTGGACTCACGAGCTGGCCCGGCAGTGTTCTACCGGCTTCGGCTGCTGCGTCCCGGCGATCTGGTCTACGTTCGGCGAGCCGACGGCAGTCTGGCGGTATTCCGGGTTAGCGCCGTCCGCGAATACGCCAAGTCGCAGTTCCCGACGGCGGCGGTCTACGGGCCGGTGCCGGATGCGCAGCTGCGGCTGATCACCTGCGGTGGGACGTTCGAGCAGGCCACCGGCCATTACCTCAGCAACGTGATTGTGTCCGCGACTCTCGACCCTGGTGGAGCGGCCTGATGGCCTGGCGTTGCCGCGCACGCCGGACATGCGGCGAAGTCGTGCGACGATGCCTCTAGCGGCCGGGCGCGAGCGGGACGGTGACCAGCGGATTGCCGAGGCTCAGACGCGCAACTCCTGGCAGTGTGGACTCACAGCGGAGACCCCGCGTGCTCTCGAGGCGACATACTTGGTGATCGATCCGCGACAGTCTCGTTCCGATAGTTAATGGTCGTAACCCGCTTGACAGGTTGCATGATCCAGTCTTGATTCGGGGCATGGAAAACCATTCCTTATTGGGCTCAAAAGGCCCCAGCCGCCGTACGTTCCTCTCCGCCTCGGCCGTCACGGCCGTCGCCGCCGTCCCGGTTGTCTCGGTTATCGCGCCGGCCAGCGCCGCTTCTGCCAAGGTTGGCTCGGCCGCGACCAGCGGTAACGTCGACCCGGCTCTGCAGGCGCTGATCAGCCGGATCGACCCCAGCCGTATCCAGGCCACCATCCAGACGCTGGTTGGGTTCGGCACCAGGCAGACGCAATCCAGCCAAACTGACCAGGCCCGTGGCATCGGCGCGGCCACCGCATGGGTGACCCAGCAGATGCAGGGCATCGCCGATGACTCAAACGGCAACATGACCGTGCAGCAGCAGACGTTCGTCCAGCAGCCGGTCACAGGTCGGATCACGGCGCCGACGCCTATTACCAACGTGATCGCGACGTTGCAAGGGACCGCCAGCCCACAGCGGTTCTACGTGGTCACCGGGCATCTGGACTCCCGGGTGACCGACGTGACCGACTCGGTCAGCGACGCCCCAGGTGCTGACGACGACGGGTCCGGCGTCGCATGCGTGCTCGAGCTCGCCCGGCTGTTCGCGCAAGCCCCCCAGTTCCCCGGCACCATCGTCCTGGCCACCGTGTCCGGGGAGGAGCAGGGCCTGTTCGGCTCGACGTTCATGGCCCAGCAGATGAAGAACGCCGGCAACGACGTCCAGGGCATGTTCAGCAACGACATTATCGGCACCGGCGATGCCCATGACGGCACAACTCCTGACCCCTTCACCGTGAGGATGTTCCTGGAGGGCATCCCGACTAGCGTGACCCCGGGCCAGGTCTCGCTCATGCAGGCCGTCGGCGGAGAAAACGACGGGCTGTCCCGCCAACTGGGCCGTTTCGTCAACTCGGTGGCGCCGTTCAGCTTGACCGGAATGAATATCCGGCTGATCTGGCGGCGCGACCGATACCTGCGCGCCAGCGACCATGTCTCCTTCCAGGGCCAGGGCTACCCGGCGGCCAGGTTCACCGAGCCGCGGGAGAACTTCAACCACGAGCACCAGAACACCCGGGTGGTCAACGGCGTGCAGCTAGGAGATCTGATTCAGTACGTGGACTTCGACTACATCGCGCGGGTGACCGCCGTGAACGCCGCGGCGTTGTGGGCTCTGGCCGCCTCGCCTGGCACCCCCAAGAATGTGCAGATCCACACGACGCCGCCCGTCAGCTTCGCTGGCACGAACCTCACGACGCTCACCTGGAACGCCAACCCCGAATCCAACGTGACTGGGTACGAGGTGGTGATGCGGGAGACCACAGATTCGGACTGGACGTCAGCGCTGCCCGTCGGCAACGTCACGACGGTCACGCTCAACATCTCCAAGGACAACGTGCAGTTCGGCCTTCGTGCCGTGGACAAGAAAGGGAACCGCAGCCCGGTCGCCTTCCCGCAGGCGGTGCCATAACCGTCCGTTGAGCCTGGGATGATTCCGGCTGATCTCGAGGCGTCACCGGCTCGGCAGATCGGTCGTGCGGCAGCGTGCCTAATTCGCTGCGCCCGTGTTGAGCCTTATCGCCAGGGACCTCCCGTTCCGGCGCAGAATCAGCTCGCCTCCAGGCCGGCGCACGCGTGACGATCCCGAGACCAAGCTGTTTCGCCTGCGAAGGTATGGCGCGCCCGGATTGGGGGAGAGACAATCCATCCGGGCAAGCTGCAAAGCTGCAGCTTGTCCCGGCGATGGGGTGAACGGTATGACAACACCCACAACGATGCTGCGGAGGCTTACTCGCCGGCTCGGCCACGACGGCAATCCGCTGCGCCGCCGCATAGACGTCCTAGAAGCGTGGCTTGTTCCCGTCGCAATCGTCATATTCCTGGGCTTGTGTCCGCTAGTTCTGAATGTCACAGGCTCGTGGATGCGCGCCGCGAACGCGAATGAGCTACGGGGCCAAGCTAATTGGCATCACGTCCAGGGAGTCGTCCTCCAGCCGGTGCCCGGACCAGAGCAGGCTTACCACAGCGCCAACAGCTGGATCTCGTGGGCGCCGGCCGTCTGGACCGATGCCGGAATCCGGCACCGGGGTCAGGTACCGGTCCTCGGTGGAACCCGGGCAGGCACCGTCGTGACCGTGTGGCTCGACAGCGCGGGCAATGTGCATATGCCCCCGCTCACAGTGGGCCAGGCAGGCGGCCGCGTACTCGAGGCCCGCATTGCCGGCCTCGCCGTTCTCGCCGTGCTGCTCGCGATCATGCTGCTCGTGACGCGCCGGATACTGGACCGGCGGCGCCTCGCGGCTTGGGAAAGCGCCTGGCAGTCTGTGGGTCCCACGTGGAGCCGTCACCGTTAGCTAATCGTCGCTCACGCAGTGTTCGTTAGGACCGTGGCCAGCCCAAGCTCGCCAGCCGGGTGCCGCCAACTCAGCGCCGTTAGCACAATGTTGCGAAGTGCGGATCGCTCAGCAGGTTCACCGGGCTGATTCATGCGTATTGTGGACAAGGTGGCCGAAGTCCAGAAGCGCATGGTCGTGGAGTACGGGATCGAGCTAGACGGCGTCTGGCTACCCATCGCGATGCTGCGGCGACTGGACGAACATGGGCCCTGGCAGCAGCCGTTCACTGAGGCGACGACCGATCAGGAGAGAGTCTTGCTGGCCCATGGGCTGGCTGAGCGCCACAACCACGGGCTGCATCGCGCCAGCGGGTTGCGGAACTTCATCGAAGCGCTGCCGTTCGCGACCACGGACGCGTTTCACAAGATCAGCCCCGACGGCGATCAGCCGAACGGCAGGCAGCGGCTCTAAGCCTGCGCCCGATCTGCGCGCTCCCTAAGTCCTAACGCCGATGGGTGGGGGATTGCTGGGGCCACGGCACCAGCAATCCCGCACCCATCGGGCGGCTAACCCTTAGCCGGCAGTCGGTGGATCAGGGTCGATCTCGGGATCCCGTTCAGGGTGGGCTGGGTGGTCTTCCCGATTGGCCTGCCGCGAGCGCGCCGGAACGCTGGACCCATGCACTCGACAGTTGTCTCCCGCGGGGGCGAAGACTCAACTGACGGCGATCTGAGCACCCGGTGGGCAGGCATTGTTGGCGCCGATTCCCTGTCATTCGACTTCGACTCCACCAACCCCGTTCCCTTCGATCTGGCGCCGAACTGGCGGTGGCTGGCGAGCCCGCGGGTGCGGCGCGGTGCCGTCGCCATCTTGCTGCTTGAAGTCGCGCTCATCATCGGCTTCGTAGCGGCATACAAGCCGTTCGACTTGAACATCTACCTGTGGGGCGGCCGTGCGGTAACGCACGGGCTCCGGTTGTACCTGGTACAGGCCGACGCGAACTGGTTCACGTACCCGCCCTTCGCAGCGACGCTGTTCGCGCCGGTGGCCGGGGTGCCGGCAGCCGTCGCCAAGCTGGCGTGGGAACTCGGCTCGGTTGTCGCACTGGCGTGGGCGTGCCTGCTTACGGTCCGGCTGGCGGGCTACCGGCCGACCCGGACCGCGATCGTCACCATGACAGCCGCTGCGGTCGTGCTCGAGCCCGTGTACCACACGCTGTTCCTCGGCCAGGTTAACCTGTTCCTGATGGCCCTGGTTCTTGCGGACCTGTGGCGGGTGTCGCGCGGCCGGCCGGCTGGGATCGGCATCGGCGTCGCGGCGGCGGTCAAGCTCGTGCCCGGCATCTTCATCGTGCTGCTCCTGCTGACGCGGCGCTTCAGGGACGCGGCGATCGCGGCGGGCACGTTCGTGTGCTGCGGCCTGATTGGGTACGTCGTCGATCCGAGCGCGTCGAAGCTGTACTGGACGCGACTGTTCTTCGACACCAAGCGCGTCAGCGCTGGCTACATCAGCAACCAGTCGCTGTACGCCGCCGTCGTGCGCGTCCTGGGCGGGCCGAGTCACGCAGGGACCTGGTTCCTACTCGTGGCGCTCGCCATCGGAACTGCCGGTCTCGCGGTCGCCGCGATCCTCGCCCGCCGCGGCGACTGGCTGGCTGCCGCCGCGGTGACCGGGATCACCGGCCTGGTCGTCTGCCCGATCTCGTGGACGCATCACTGGGTCTGGGTCGTGCCGACGCTCGTGGTGCTGCTCCGCGGCGGGGCGGGCGCCCGGATCGCGGCCGCCGCTGCTTACGTGCTCTTCGCGCTGGCGCCGATGTGGTGGACGCCGCACCCCGTTCGCCCGGGCACGGCGCAGACCGGATTCCACGGACTGACGACGCTGACCGCCAACTGCTTCCTTATCGCAGGCCTCGCCTTCCTCGGATACATGACGGTGGTCGCCTGGCGGACGCGAGAGTCGGCGCGCCCGATGCGACCTGAATGGCTGGCCGAAGCAATAGACGCAGCCGACGACCGCCTGCTTGAGCCGGAGCTCGTTTGAGCCTCCCTTGCCCGTCCGCCTCCCGGCGGTTCGGCGCGGCGCCCTGGGCAATTCGGCGCGGTACGCCTGGCAGATGCTCCTCAGTCGCAACCCCTCCGCGAGAGAGATTCGTGCAGTTGTTGAATGGCAAGGTCAAGTTGGGGCAGGTCATCGTCGACCGTGGCTTGCATGAGCGCATGTGCTGTGTCGAAGTAGCGATGCGCCAAGTGGTCTCTCATGCGCGCTATTTGGCGCCACGGAATGGACGGCTGGGTGTCGAGTAAGTCAGCGGGCAGGGCCTTAACCGCTTCGCCGATCTCGAGCATCGGCATGCGGCCTGCGTCGAACACCAGCCCGTCGGCGAGCGAGCCCCGTTGCAAGTGAGCGCGGATCGCTTCTATTGCCGCCTGGATGTCTGCAAGTCGTTGACATTCGCGGTAGCTCACAGCGCGACCACGTCAGAATCGGCGTGGGTGCGCACGTCTGGCTTGAGATCAGGCCCGGGCACGAGATCGACCCGGGTGCCAAGGATGTCCTCCAGCTGGGCCTGCAGACGCCCCAGCTTGAACAAGCTCATACCAGGCGGAAGCTCAGCAATCAGATCGACATCGCTCTCAGGACCGTCCTCACCGCGGGCAACGCTGCCGAAGACGCGCAGACCAGAGACCCCGTAGTCGGCGGCTGCAGCAACGACGTCCTGTCTGCGGCTGCGGAGCCGCTGGCCCAGCGGACCCGTCAGTCGGCTCAGGCCGTGCGCATGTGGCCTCAGTTCGATGACAAGCTCGAATCCGGCGGCTTCGATGAGGCCGGCAAGCGTCGGCATCGAAGGCTGCCTGCGACCTGACTCGTAGGCGCTGATCACGCTCTGCGTCACGCCGGCCCGGCGGCCCAGCTCCACCTGAGACAGGCCGGCACGGCGACGAGCCTGGTGGATCATCGCGCCCGCGGCGAGCAAATCGGAAGCCATACAAGTAGTATAGCGTATCGTCGATATTTCGATTTTCAGGCTCGGCCGGCCCACGCCTAGTGCGTCGAGCATCCGGCCTTCGCCTTGCGCGAACGTGGCCGCTGATGGCCATTAATCGGTTGGCTGGTGCTGGGATCTACCGGGTACCTTCGGTAAGCGCACAGCGACGGGGAGGAGACGAGTGTCAGAGACCATTTCAGGTCCTGCGATTCTGGTCGAGGGCCTGACGAAATCGTTCGGCGACGTGCACGCCCTGCGTGGCATCGACCTGGCGGTGCCGCGCGGCACGGTGCTCGGTGTCCTCGGGCCTAACGGAGCCGGCAAGACGACAGCCGTCCGCATCCTGACCACACTGCTGCTGCCGGACAAGGGTCGCGCGCTCGTCGAGGGTCGCGACGTCGTTAAGCAGGCCGCTGCTGTCCGACGCTCGATCGGCTTGTCCGGGCAGTCGGCCGCCATCCAGGAAGAGCTCACCGGCCGGGAGAACCTCGAGATCGTCGGGCGGCTTTATCACCTCGGCAAGGCCGAAGCCCGTCGCCGCGCCGCCGACCTGCTGGAGCAGTTCGACCTCGCCGATGCCGCCGACCGGTACGCCAAGACCTATTCCGGCGGGATGCAGCGTCGGCTGGACCTGGCCGCCAGCCTCGTCGGCCGCCCGCAGGTGCTGTTCCTCGACGAGCCAACGACTGGCCTTGATCCCCGTTCGCGGCTCGGGATGTGGGACATCATCCGGTCGCTCGTCGAAGGTGGGACAACGCTGCTGCTGACCACCCAGTACCTGGACGAAGCCGACGAGCTGGCCGACGAGATCGTGGTCATCGACCACGGCCTCGTCATCGCTGCCGGGACCGCTGAGGAACTGAAGACCCGTGTCGGCGGCGACGTGCTTGAATTCACGGTGCCAGACCGTGACCGGATTAGCGACGCCGTCACCGCCATCGTCCCGGTCGGCGAGGGTGATCCGCACGCTGACAAGGAGACGGGTGTCGTCAGCATTGGCGTTGGCGGTCGAGGCTCCGATGCGCTTGTCGATGCGGTGCGCAGCCTCGACCTGGTCGGTGTGCTGACGAAGGACCTCGCGTTGCGGCGGCCGTCGCTGGACGACGTGTTCCTGGCGTTGACCGGGCACGCCGCCGAGGAGGAAGAGCAACGCAGCAAGCGCGGGCGCAGTCGGCAAAGACGCGCGGCGGGCGGCCGCGCAGGCAGCAACCGGGCAGCCGACAACCGCGCAAAGGACATGTCATGACCGCCACCGTCGTCCCCACCACGGCGCTCCCGGACAGCCCTGGTCCGATCGTCCGTGGCCGCTGGGCCCTGAGCGACACGCTGACCATCACCAAGCGCAACCTGCTTGTCTGGATTCGGGTGCCCGCGTACATCGTGTTCACGGTCATCCAGCCAGTGATCTTCGTGCTCATGTTCCGGTACGTGTTCGGCGGCGCGATCTCGGTGCCGGTCAAGGGCGGCTACGTCAACTTCCTGATGCCGGGGATCATCGCGCAGACTGCCGCGTTCGCCACCTTCGGAACCGCCATCGCGCTTGCGCAGGAGCTATCGAAGGGCGTCATCGACCGGCTTCGGTCCATGCCGATGGCGCGCTCGGCAGTCCTGACCGGCCGGATCGTGGCTGACACGCTGCGCATGCTCGTGACGGTCCTGATCGTCATCGGGGTGGGCTACGCCGTCGGATTCCGGTTCGAGAACGGCGTGGTCCCGGCGATTCTCATGGTGGTCTTGGCCATCTTCTTTGGCGTGTGCATCTGCGTGATCGCCGCCTTCACAGGCCTCGCCATCGGCGACGAGGAGTCGGTCCAGGCGTTCGGGCTCATCTGGCTGTTCCCGCTGACGTTCCTGAGCTCGGCGTTCGTGCCCATATCGTCCATGCCTGGCTGGCTGCAAGCCTTCGCCAAGAACCAGCCGGTGACGTATGTGGTCGACACGATGCGCGCCCTGGCGCTCGGCGGCCCGATCGCGTCGAGCCTGTGGAAGAGCCTCGCCTGGCTCATCGGGATCCTGGTGGTCTTCGGCCCGCTCGCCGTCCGCGCGTATAAGCGCGCGGCATAGCGTTCGCCCTCAGGTCACGCCTGCGCTGGCGAGTGCGCAAATCCGCGCGCTGGTGACCTTCAGCAGCCCGCGATAGATCTCCTCGTTGCGCTGGCCCCGGCTTGACCTGCGTGAACCGCGGCCACGCTATGGCGACCGGCGGCGACGAACCCCGTTCCGATGAATTACGCCGGTCGCGAGACGCACGCCCATCAATGGTCACAGCCGGTTCACCTGTCTTTCCTAGCGTTCTAGGTATGGACGACCTGAGCGGGGCGGGTTGCGATGCGGGCGGCGGAGACGGCGGTGTCTCCCGGCGGCACTTCCTCAGCGGCGTGATCGTAGCCGGGGCGTCGGGCCCGGCCAGCGTCGCGGACGGCGCTGTCACCCACACTCAAGCTCTCGCCACGACGGCTCCGTCCGGCCCGCCCACGACCACGTTGCCGTTGCCGACGACAACAGCGCCGGAGCAAATATGGCTGACCTGGGGCGCGGACCCGACCACGGAAGTCACCGTGACGTGGTTCTCGCCGGGCTCCGTGCCGCAGCCGGCGCCGACGCTCGCGTACTCACGATTCCCCATCACGACGGCCAACCCCGGCCGGGTCATCCAGCTACCCGAGCCCCAGCCGCTGGACGTAACGCAGGACTACCCGCCAGCGTCCTCGGTGAGCTTTACCGACGGCCTGAGCGCCCAGGCGACGTATGCGTACCACGTCCAACTGCGCGGCCTGGATTCCAGCACGCGGTACTACTACCAGGTCAGCGACGGCGCGCCGACGCCAGCCACAGCGGGCGCCAGCTTCGAGACGGCTCCGGCGGGACGGGCGAATTTCCGCTTCTCCAGCTACGGCGACCTGGCGACTCCGTCCTGGGACCTGAACGCGTCCGGCAACATCTGGCACCAGTCGTGCGACAACGCGTACTACGCCGTCAGCGCGATCGAGACTCCGGGTGACGGCAACGGCCCGCCGCTCTTCCACCTGCTCAACGGCGACCTCTGCTACGCGAACCTCGACGTGATGAACGCCCCGAGCGTCTGGCGCGACTTCGGCATCAATGTCTCCCGGTCGGCCATGAACCGCCCGTGGATGCCGGCCCTCGGTAATCACGAGATCCAGTTCGGCATCTGCGACCACGCAGGAAACCCCGGCTCGGCGCCGGGCGGCATCCCAGCGCAAGGCGCCGCAGGCAACTACTGGAACGGCCCGTACGGCTACGGCCACTACCTCAGCCGCTTCCTGCTGCCGGACAACGGCGTGACCAACTATGACGGTAACCAGCTGCGCGGCAACTTCTACGCCTTCCAGGTCGGGACCGTCATGTTCATCTCCCTGGACGCCGACGACGTCATCTACCAGGACAGCGGCGCCACGAACATCAGTTCCATCGCGAACGCCGCGCCAGAGACCACCTCGTCTGGAGCACAGATCCCGAACGGCACAACGACGTACAACCACGGCTATACCGGTGACCTGAAGATCGTTGCGCCGGACAACTCCGCGGTGCCGGACTTCAGCACCGGCACGCCGAACCTGCAGACCATCTGGCTTGAACGGACGCTGCGTGAGGCGCGCGGAGACGACAGCGTGGAAATGATCGTCGTGTTCATGCACCAGTGCGCGATGTCGACGTCCGTTCCCGGCAACGGCTCCGACCTCGGCATCCGCCGAGCCTGGCTGCCGCTGTTCGACAAGCACGAAGTCGACCTGGTGCTGTCGGGACACGAGCACAACTACGAGCGCACGTTCCCGGTACGCGGCTACGACGCCGGCATGCTCGGCACTGTCGTGTCGCCGAACCCCGACCAGGCCAGCGGCGAGAAGATCGACACCCGGCGCCCGCACGTCGCGACGACCACGACCGTGCCTGTCAACGGGCTCCAGGGCTGGGACACCTCCCTCGGGACGGTGTTCCTCGTCCTCGGCGGCGGCGGCACCAACTGCCCGTCCAACGTCTACGGCGCGGACACCACCGACGGCCTTCCGCAGGCGAAGGTGATCACCGAGCGCAGCGCGATCACTGGATCACAAGCGACCGGATTCCATCGGAACGGGGCCGACTCCATCGAGGATGCTCTCTGGTCCGCGGCCACCAATGCCGGTGACGCCTACGGGTACGCGATCTTCGACGTCGACCCGGGTCAAGGGCATGGGGAGACGACGATCACGATGCAGTACTTCGCAATCCCGGCTGTGTCCAACGAGGCGGGCTCGGCTCACGACGGCACCACGACGCTCCCGACGACGCCGTTCGAGACATTCGTCTTCGGCCGCGGCCTCGCTGAGCGACAGGGGATGAAGGTCCTGACGACGACAACCGCCTAACCCGACGGTCGCCGTCAGCGGATTGCGCGCCGCTCTCGACTCGCTTGACGTGATCAAGGCGGCTGCGATAACTTAGGCAAGTGCTTAAGCATG
>Ga0126373_10001896_pt1 | contig 15128 bp, 8 predicted proteins | sample PanSoiMetPlot_11_FD_92545 | JGI IMG/M metagenome (GOLD analysis project Ga0126373, IMG submission 92545) | Tropical forest soil microbial communities from Panama - MetaG Plot_11 | ecosystem: Environmental > Terrestrial > Soil > Tropical forest > Bulk soil | place: Panama | collected 2016-02-17 | reverse complement strand
GCCGCGCGCCGATAGGCGGCAATCGGCAGCGAAACGTGGTCCGGCGAATACACGCTGACCCGCACCTGTTTCCGGCGTGTCACCACTTGAACGCTTTGCACGGTGCGGCGCTTCTCGCGATCAAGAGCAAGCGCAATTCGCAAAATTCCCGCCAGCGCACGAACTTCCTCGCGGCGCCGCGCGCTCAGTGACGAATACAGCTTGTGCTCCAAGTCAGGCTGAGAATTTCCCTGATATCGAATCAAACATGCGATCAGCATGCGATCCGATTCCGGGATGCCAGGGACATTTACGTGGCGCGCAATGTATTCGCCATGCTTGTGTTGCGCGTCTGCGCTGATGGCGCGTCCCGCGTCGTGCATTATCGCAGCGATCTCGAGCGACAAACGCAGTTCGTAAGGAAGTTTGTGGACGGGCGCGAGCTGATCGAACAACTCCACCGCCAGTTTGCGAACGTGTTCAGCATGCGCGCCTTCGCAATGAAAACGCTGAGCCACGCGTCGCGCTTCTCTGAGCAGCGGCTGAAATCGCGCAGCGTATGCGCTCGGTGAAAGCGCCGAAAAATGCGCCCCGGCCAAATCCCACAGAATCCCTTCCTTCACGCCAACGCCCGGAACGAGCATCGTCCGCAAGTGAAGATGTCGCGAAAGCGCGCCGAAAACGATTGCCGCCACGCCGAGCACTTCTGCGCGGTCGCGCCGAACGTGGAACTGCTCCATGCGCTCCTCCACATCCAATCTCAAGATCTCCCACACGCGCTCGCGCAGCAGCCGCAAATTGATCGACGGAAAGCCGTTCAATCTCGCACCTGGGAAAATGCGTGCAAACGCTTCCGCGTTCCCTCCGGAGCCCACGGCCAAGGCGCTCGAAAGGTCCGGCGGCGCGGGCCAGAAACTTTGCAGCAGCGATGAAACGCGATGCTCCACGCGTTCGCACTGGTCTTCGCTGAACGCGCCGAAAATCTTCAGCGTTTCCATCAGCCGCACGCTGCCGAGTGGCAGGGCCAGGATTTTTTCCGGGGTGCGCTTGCGCAGCAGGCTGATTTCCAGGCTGCCGCCTCCCAAATCGACGATCAACCGTGGCATCAGTTTCTCGCCGACCGCGCCCAAAATCGCCGAGCGCACGAGCCGCGCCTCTTCGGACGAGTTGATCACCTCCAATTCAATTCCCGCTGCCCGCCGAATTCGCCGCAAGAGCACGTCGCGATTTTGCGCTTCGCGCGCCGCGCTTGTGGCTACCGCGCGAAACCGCTGAACGCCGTAGCGATCGAGCAGCGTCCCAAATTGCCGGAACGCGCGTACCGCTTCCTCAATCGTTGCACGGCTCAGTCGCCGCGCCGTGAACGCGCGATGCCCCAGCCGCACCGGCGCGCGCACCGATTCCAGGATTTCGATTTCCGTTGCGGAAGTCGCTTGCGCGACCACCAGCCGGATGCCATTCGACCCGGCGTCAATCGCGGCGATGCGGACGGGAGCGGCCAAGGTTATTGCCAGAGATGGACCAGGGCATGTGAAGGCCGGTACTTGATATTCTTGATGCCCAGGTAAGATGCAATCTGCTTTCTCAAATCTGCGTTGACTGTGCGAATTGGATTTTCGCCGTTCAGCGTGGTAAACCCGTGATGCTTCGCCAGCGCTACAAATTCCTTGCGAATCATCGTCTGGTAGCTGATGAACGAATCATACAAATCATCCGACAAATGTAAATCGCGCCCGGCTTCCCAGAAGCTGATCGCCGGCGATTTCTGAAATTCTCTCTCGAAGGAGATCTGCGGACGCACATTCAGAAAAAACGTCAAATCCGGCGGCAGCGCCAAATCGTAAATGCGGTGCAAATAATCGTGCTGCAGCCCGCGCACCGCCGCGCGCACAATCAGAGTGTAGTAGTAACGGTCGGCCAGCACGATCATCCCCGAACGCAGCGCCGGCAAAATCCGGTTCTCCAGTTGGTCGAAAAAGTCGGTCGCGTACATCAGCGCGAGCGTGTACCGCGTCACCGAATTTTTCGCGAGCAGGCTGTCGATGTCCTTTGCAATCAAAAATGACCGCCTCAGTCCCATCGTCTGCACCGCGAATCCCTGCGATTCCAGCCATTCCGTCAGCAGGGCGATCTGCGTCGAACGTCCGGAGCCGTCCGTTCCCTCCAGCACGATCAAATGCCCGCTCAACTCCGAACGGTCCCGCGTCGGCAAACCAACCGTCATTCGCGAAGCAGCCGTGTCCGTCGTCCAGCCTTCGCCGCTCTCGGACGCTTCCGTCACCGCCGTGGTCGTCTCGCCGAATTCCTGTCCGTCGTTCCCGGCAGATTCGCGTTTGATTGGTTCGGTCATTTCTCTTTATCCGCTGTTCTTGAACCGCTTCAATTCGATATGTCCGCCAACCACATCGCGCATTTTCTGCTGAAGTTGATGGACCGGCAAAGTCCCATCCATCAGCACAAAATTGTCTGTTTGCACCATCTGGTCGTAGCGCGCCAGTGTCAGCCCCTGAAATTTCGTGAAGCTTTCGACGGGATCGAGCGACAATCCCAAATCCATTCCCGCCTCGTAATACTTCAGCCGCGGACGCCCGCTTAAAATCCGCCGGATGGCCACCTCCAGCGGCGCGCGAAAATAAAACGTCACGTCGGGAACCACCGCGTACTGATAAAGGTTGCGCAGCCAGTCCACGGGGCATCCGCGTGCGCCATCCCGCGCAAACGCCGTGTAAATGTAGCGGTCTGCCAGCACGAGATGCCCGCTGCGCAGCAACGGCAAAATTTGGCGCTCGTAGCGGTCCGCAAAATCCGCCGCATGAATCAGCGAAAAAGTCACCGGCGTCAGCAGATGCCGTTTTTTTCCGCGCCGGGTCGCCGATTTCACCAGCGGCGACGAATTCCATTCCGTGAAGTACGTCCGGTATCCGCCGACTTCGAGCCAGCGCTTCAGCAAGTGCAGTTGCGTGCTTTTGCCCGAGCCGTCAATGCCCTCCACAACGACGAGCGCGCCGGAATATGGACGTGCCGGCTGCTTCGACCGCTTTTCTTCAGGTGTTGGTACCGCTTCGATCGTCACGCCTGGAGTGTCCATGAATGGACAAACTTTACTAGGCTGGGTCAAAACTGTAAATACCAGATGAAAGCTACATTAAATTGTCGAAAGACAGCGTTGTAACTTCCTTGTGCTCAACATTCCGAAGCTCGGCGCTGCAGATCGAATTCAGGAACGGTTCATTTGTTTCATTCTTGCGCGGTGATGTCCGCCGTCGTGTCGTAAAGCGGCTTTGCGGGACGCAACTGCGCACCTTCTTGCGCCACGGTCACGGCGAACACACGAATTTTGTCATTGTCCGGCAACATCAGCGTGTGCGCGCCCGCAGGCAAATCCATCTCGTACGCAAACAAGTACGAATACGTGTACGGCACATTTGCGCCATTTGAATCGTGATAGTGCGAAGCGAACCACGCAATCGGCGCGCGCTTGATGAATCCCGGCGTCATGCTCGCGTAGTGCGGCAGCGTCTCCGGATGGTTCTGCAAATACGCAATGCGCCGCCGCAATCTCTCCGCGCGGTCGCTCTTGTCGCTCGCGTCTGGCTCCGCGGGAATCGGCACCGGCTCCATCGTGAACGAGCGGTCGTACCACTGCCCTACAAATCCCTTCCAGTTCTGCACGTTCAACTCTTGCGCGTTGTCTCCCGCCTTGAATGTTCCCTTCTGGTCGCCATCCGCCGCGGCCAAAATGTAAATGCGATTGTAATTTCCCGCTGGAAGATCAATCGTTTGTCCGTGAGCGACGACGGCGTCCTTCACTCCTGTGGCCGCGCGCGCCAACTGGAATTCGACGCCACTGTATGAAACTCTCACGGGCAGCATCCCCGCCGCGTAAGAGTCTCCCGCGTCATCGAATCCCACGCCTGTAGCCGACGGCTTCGCGCCATCATTCGTAGCCGCTGCCAAGTCGTAATGCAGCAGCACAGCACGCGATACCGGCGGCGCAACACGTACGCGTGGCGCTGCGAGCCTCACCGCGTAGCTCTTGATTTCGTAGGGTTTCAAATTCACCACGAGTTCCCCATTCGCAACGCTCGTTGCGCCCATCGGCAATTCCTGGCCGTTGATTTCTCGTGCGCTCGCAACTGTCGCAGCGAACTTCAAGCGGACATCATTCGCTGGTTTTCCGCTCATCTCTACCACGCGTACAACCGCGTCGATTCCCTCTTCCGCCTTCTTGAACGCCATCACGCGCACATCATCACTGCTCACCTTCAGTAGGGACACATTGTTTCCGAGCGCGCCCGCATGCGCATCACTCTGGAACGCAATCAGCGGATCATCCAGCCGGTACGCCTGCCATGGCGCATCCGAGCTCTTCCAATCTCCCGCGTGGCTCGTCAAGCCGTACACAAATTCGTGATGGCCCCAGTCCTGCGTTCCCTGGTCGCGATACTCCTGGTCCGCATCGTTCACGCCCGGCGTGTAAAGCAGAGTCAGCCGCAACGTGTTGTCGCTGGGTTTGTCCGATCCGGTCTTTGCGCCAGACAAAATCGTCACGCCAAAATCGCCGGATTGATCCGTCAAATCGAACCAGCGATGCGACGCCATCTCAAAAGTCTTTTCGTTGTCCGTCGGACGCTCTATTGTGCCCGCGCCCCAGTTGTACGTGGCATTCTGACTCGACGCGGTCAGTGGAAACGTCGCTTTCAGCGCCGCGTGCCGCGCTTTCCAATCGATCGCATTCGCAAATTCCACGCGGTTCCCAGCATCGCCTGCGCTCAGCCGAATCGTCTCCACAAATTTCGAATCTTCCGCTTCGCGTTCGATGCCCAACGCCACGCGCACCGGACCTACTTCCGTAATCGTGATTTTCGCGGGTCCGTCAACATAACCGCGCGGCGGCTTGCTCTGGTCGCTCCAGTCCATGTTCCACGCCGGCCAATACGATGGCGTCTCCGACTGAAACGCGAGTCGGATCGGCGCGGACAAAAGCTCGCGCTGCAGTTTCTTGTCGTAAATCCTTGTTACATCGCCCTCCTGATTCACTTCCACGCGATAACGCGCATTTTCGAGGGATGACTGCGTGACTTTCAGTTCCGAAGACATATCCGATGACTGTTCATCCGTTGGCTCAATGTGATAAACCGCAAATCCCATTGACGGAACTTTGGCAAGAAACACGATTTTCCTCGACGGGCCTTCCAAACTTCCTCCGCCTTCCATCTGCGCGGGAACCGTGCTTCCATCCGGCCCCGTCACGCGCACGCTCCCCGGCGCACTTGAAAAGTCAACATTCATTTCCACCACATCTTCCCGCGCGATCGATAGCGGATTGAAAACAACAATCGCAGCGCCTTTTCCTTGTGTATCTAGCTGCGACGCCACCGCTGAAGTCGAGCTTTGCAAAACTTGCGCGAACTGATTCATCGCGATCACGTCGTCATTCCATGAATACGTGTACGCCTTTGGCGTCGCCGTCCCCGCCATGATGTCGTGGAATTGCCCGCCAAGAACGAGCCGCCACGCATAGTTCAATCGCGCCAGCGGATATTCCCGTCCGCCAAGCCATGACGCCGCGAACGAGGCCGCTTCCGCTGCGCGCGCGAGATTTTCATTTTCGCGGTTCCAATGCTTGTGCATCGCTTCCGAAGTGAGCGAACCAGCGGAGTGATTCGTCAATTCCAAATCGCCTTTGAACGTCGGCAAACCGGACTCGAGATGTTCGCTCAAAATATCTTTGAACATTTGGTCCGCGTCTGAGGAAACCACATGCAGCGGGCCGGTGCCCATGCGCACTTTCGGCCCACTCGGCGCGCCGGACGCATTTTCGTCGTCGCTGTCCGTATCCCTGTTGTGCGGAGGCAGCGAGCCCATGCTCTTAGTCAGCATTTCTTCGACGAGCCGCACAGAATTCTCATCCGGCGAGCCGCCGATGTCGCCGGTGCCGTAATAATGATAGTCGGCGAAAACGCCGCTCGTTTTCCCGTCGCGTTCAACGCGGGCCGGCCAGTTAATAAAATTGCGGATGCCCTCCGGCTTTTCGCTTTTCGTCAGGTCGTAGCTGACGCCGCCGGAGTAACTTTCCGGATTCAGCGCCGCAACCACGCTGTGCCCGTCTGGTCCAATCCACATGCCCACATTGAATGGCGTTCCCTCGGGCGTCTCCTCCGGCGAATCGGGGCCGCCCACCGGAGCAGAAGATCCCCATGTCAATTTCTGCGTCGAAAATCCCTTCACGCCTGCGGCGGCCAGAATGCTCGGCAAATCCGCCGGAAATCCGAAGCAGTCCGGCAGCATATATTCCTCGCTCGCTTTTCCAAATTCATGGCGGAAGTATTCGTTGCCATACAAAACCTGCCGGATGATGGATTCCGGCGACGGTGAATTCACGTCGTTTTCTTCCATCGACGAGCCGGCAGGAAACCAGTTCCCTGTCGCCACATAATGTTTGACCTGCGCGAAATCGGCGGGAAAATATTCCTTCATCATCAGATAGCGGTTCGCGCCGGTCCAATTGAAAATGTAGTGCGGATATTTTTGGAACAGCGCGAAGTTCTTGTGCATGGTGTCGGGCAAGTATTCCGAAATCACCTGCGGATATTCCCAGCGCCACTGCGTGTCAAGATGGGCGTAGCCGACAAGATATAAGGTCGGCGTGGTTTTCAAATTCGGTGCCGCGCGGTGTGTCGCTTCATTCGCCGTGGGAGTCTTCCGCGCCATACCAGATTGGCGGACGTGTTGCTGCGTCTGCGCAGCGCTCACCACCGCAAACACCAGCAGCATGCAAGCAGCGACGACCACTCTCGCAGTCTCTGCCTTCGTGTTGGAAATTCGAGCTGCTACCCTCGACAAGTGAAAATCGCCTGATTTTTCTTGCATTCGTCTTTCCCTCTGCACAACAAGCTGCGCAGTTTAGAACAAATTCCCATCGCCTGCCAACGAAACCGATGCGCTTCTGACCGCGCTATAATCCCACCACATGAAAGACGCGACGACAAAAAGGCGCTGGCGGGCCGCAATCGAAATCGGTTTTATCGTCTTCCTATTTTATTCAAATTTGCTGATGGGAGAGTTCGAACGCACCGGCATGGGAACAAAGAAGGGATTGGTTTGGGCCATCTCCGATATTTTCACGATCCACAATCTCGAAATCGCCGCCGTCGCCTCAATCATCGGTTATCTGCTCGTAGAATTCCTGCGCGCAAAATTCTAGCAAAAGCATCTTCGAATGTTGCGTTTGGTTCTTAATCAGACTTCGGGTACCAATCGAGGAGGCGTACTTCGATGCCCGTGCCTTGCAAGTCATTTTTGAAAACATTCAGGTCCGAGCCGCGATAGTGGTACGGAATCACGATTTGCGGATGAAACGCTTTCACCGCTTGCGCGGCTTCATCGGGCGGCATCGTATAGGGAAGGTTCATGCACACAAACGCGACGTAGATATTTTTGAGCGCGCGCATCTCTGGAATGTTTTCCGTGTCACCCGAAAAATAAAATCGCCTGCCGCCATACGTGAGAACGTATCCGTTGCCGCGTCCCTTGGTGTGATAGAACTGTCCCGGCGACGGCCCGCGCTGGATGTTGTACATGGGAATCGCTTCGATAGTCCAATCGTTCCACGTTTTCGTCTCGCCGTTCGAAATCGACTGCGCAGCCGCAACTGTTTTCACCACGGCAGGGGGAGCCATGATTTCCGTTCCGGACTTGCTGATTTGCGAAATCGATCCCGGATCCATGTGGTCGCCGTGAATGTCTGTGATCAGAATTAAGTCCGCGGGAGGAAGTCCGGAAAAATTCGCGGGCTTCGCAGGGTCCACGTAAATGTTTTTCCCGCCTGCTTCGATCAACAAGCTTGCGTGGTAGACCGGCGTAATTTTCACAACGCCGGCGCTCGTGTCAAAGGTTTGCGTCTGCCGCGCAGACTGCGCCTGCGCGTGAGAAACGAAAATGCCGCCAGAGAAAATCACGCCGAAGAAAAACAGTGCGAGCCATTTCATTTCGAAAGCCTCAGCAAAAAGTGGCGCGCCCGGAGAGACTCGAACTCCCGACCCTCTGCTTCGAAGGCAGATGCTCTATCCAGCTGAGCTACGGGCGCACAGTTAAATATGATGCTAGATGATTTTGAGGGGGATTGGACAGAAAAAATTTCGGACGGAGCGGATGCAAACTCGCCCTTAAGAATGACAGTTCCAAGCAGGGTCGGCGCTCCTAACGCAGGTTGCCAACCTGGAAGTTGAGAGCATCGACAGTGATCTGGCACTGATATTTCGCGCTGGCTTCGTCGATTTCGGCCTGCGTTTCGTTGAGCTGCGCCTGGCTGAGTTCGACGATGGAGCTGAGGCCCAGCTTGTAACGCGACTGCGCGAGATTCAGCGCCATGGCGGCCTGCTGCTGCAAACGCTGGTCGACAGAGAGCTGCTGATAGGCGGTGTTGGCGTCAAGCCATGCGACGCGGACGTCGCGCGCAATCTGATCCTGCAATTCGCGCAGAGTCTGCTCGGTTTGCTCGGCTTGCAGGTGCGCCTCGGCGTGGCGCGCAGAGAAAAGCCCGCCGTTGAAAATAGGAATGCTCAAATTGAATCCGGCGGCAGCGTAGCGGTCGACGAGCGGCGCTTCGTAAACTGGCGTGAGGCCAGCGACTCCGACGGCGCTCAGAGTGGGCATCCAAAGATCGCGCTCGGCGTGCTCGAACGCGCGTGCAGAATCGCTTTGCAGCTTCCCGGCTTGGACTTCCGGGCGTTGGTCCAGAGCTTCAGCGACGAATTGAGAAACGTCGGAGCCGGGCGCGGAAGGCAAAGGCAAATCGGTGAGCTGATAGGACTGTGCAGTAGAGTAGCCGAGCGCAAGAGACAGATTCGCATACGCGGCCTGGACATTGTTTTGCGCCTGTGTAAGCAGAAGCTGCGCCTGGCCGAGGTTGACGTTTGCAAAGCTGACATCGAGGCTCGACTTTAATTGATTTTTCGCGAGTTCGTTGACCTGGTCAGCGACGATCTGGCGCTCCTTGACGGCCTCCTGCGCGACTCGAAGCACGGCCTGCGTTTGCAGAACGCGATAGTAAGCTTCGTTGACCTCGAGAAGGACGCTGGCGCGCGTGGCGTTGGAATCCTGCTGTAAGGCCTGAGCGTTGAGGCTCGCGGACTTGCTCAAATTCTGTGTGCGGCCGAAATTGGTAATCAATTGGCTAACGGCGACTCCGTTGGCGTAACGGTCGTAAACGGATGGATTATTCAAACCGCCGGCGGCGATTCGCGAGTTGTTTTCGGATTCGACCCCCGTGGCATTGCCCTCGACAGTTGGAAAATATGCGGAGTGCACTTCGCGCGTGACCTGACCGGCGGCTTGCGCGGCGTAAATTGATGCGCGCAGGCGCGGACGGTTTTGTAGCGCGATGGCGTCGGTCTGCGCGAGCGTGAGAGATTGCGGCGGCGCGGGCTGCGAGGCACTTTGCGCTACGGGCTGCGGGGAAGATTGGCTTTGCGCGAATACGGCGGCCGGAATTGTGATGACGGCAGTAGCCAACAACGAAGGAAGAAAGCGCTTGATGGTCATTCGGTGAAATCCTCCGTGCATAACATGGACTATTCGCTTGGCTGCGGAGCGGCAGGCGCAGACAGCGCGTCCGAAGGGCTTGCTTGACGCTTGTTTTTGTAGACGAGCACATACGCTGCCGGAACGATGAAAACAGTGAGCACGACGGAAACGATAAGTCCGCCGATGATGGCGCGCGCGAGGGGCGCGTAAGATTCGCTTCCGGTTCCTAGCTTGAGAGCGAGAGGAACCAGACCGATGATCGTGGCGAGTGAAGTCATCAGAATTGGGCGAAGGCGGATGCGGCAGGACTGAATGGCGGCGTCCAGCACTGTGGCGCCCTCGTGCTCCAAGCGGTGCGCGAATTCGACAATCAAGATACTGTTCGAGACGACGATGCCAACCATCATGATGACGCCCATCAGCGACATGACGTTGAGAGTGGTCCCCGTGATTAGCAGCGTGAGCAATACGCCGGTGATGCCCGTGGGCACGGCGAGGAGAATCAGCAGCGGGTCCGTAAACGAACGGAATTGCGCGACGAGAATGAGGAAGAGCAACAGCAGCGCGAGAATCAAGCCGAGACCGAAGCTCTTGAATGAAGCGCGCATGCTTTGAACCATGCCCCGCAGGGCGACCTGAACTCCTGTTGGCAAACTGCTGTGCGAAAGAATCGCGTCGATGCCGTTGGCGACGTGGCCAAGGTCTTCAGTCGCAGTGGTGACGTAAACGTCGATGACGCGCTGAATCTGATAATGGTCTACTTCGGTAGGCGCTTCGATTCGCGTGACGCTGGCGACGTTGCCGAGCATGGTGGGCTCGTCGTGTCCAGGCGCGACGAGGGACATATTGCGGAGATCGGTGAAACGATTCATCTTATTTTCGAAATACTGAACGGTGAGCATGTAATCGTTGCCGCTGTGAGGATCGATCCAGTAGCTCGGCGCAATCATTGCGTTTGAAGTGAGTGCGGTGATTACGTTGTCGATGACTTCTTTCTGGTTGAGCCCCAATTCGCTGGCGCGCACGCGATTCACGGTCAGGCGCAACGCGGGATAATCAAGATCCTGCGGAATGTACGCGTCGCTCACCCCTTTCAACTGCTTAATTTCGTTTGCCAAGTTCAAGGCCGTCGTGTCGTCATTGTCTAAATTGTTTCCGCTGACTTGAACGTCGATCGGCGCGGGAAGGCCCTGATTCAAGATTGCGTCGACCATTCCGCCGGATTGAAAAAAAGCGCTGACTTCCGGCATTTCCGTGCGCAGGCGCTCGCGGATGCGGTCCATATATTCATAGCTGCCGACCGTGTGATCGTCGTTCAGAGCGACTTGAATCGTCGCGGTGTCGGGTCCGGAGTTTGATGTGTAAATCGAGGAGAATCCGGGAATCACGCCGATGTTAGAAACGACCATTTTCAGGTCATGCGGGCTGACCGTGTCGCGAATCATTTGCTCGACCTGCTTCACCTCGGCGTTGGTGATTTCAACGCGCGTTCCGGGAGCGGCTTTCAAATTGATGACGAACTCGCCGGCGTCACTGCGCGGGAAAAATGCGACGCCGAGGAAAGGATAAATAATCAGGCTGAGCAGGAAAATTCCGGTGATGCCGAAAACGACGAGCTTCGGTCGCTGGAGGCTGCGGCGCACGCTGCGCTCGTAGGTGTCGAGCAGCTTCTGAAAATTGTGATTGAACCAATCGTTGAATTTCTTTCCCCAGCCTTTCCATTTTGGCTGGTGGCCGAAGAGAAATTCTTCGCTCTCGGGTTCGCCTTCGGGAACCGCCTTGATGAAACGCGCGCAGAAGAGAGGTACCACGGTCAAAGCGACGAAATAGGATGCGATGAGAGCGAAAACCACAGCGAGAGCGAGGGCGGTAAAAAGGAAACGCGCAACGCCGTAAAGAAAGGTCACAGGAAAGAAAACAATCGCGGTGGTGAGCGTGGCCGCGAGAACGGCCATGGATACTTCCTGACCTCCGAATTCGGCAGCCTCGGCTGGCGGCTTGCCTAACTCCATGTGACGGAAAATATTTTCGAGCACGATAACGGAGTTGTCGATCAACCGCGAAAATACGAGCGCGAGTCCCGCGAGAACCATCGTGTTGATGGAGCTGCCCTGAAAATTCAGAATGACGAACGCAGCAAGCGCCGAGAGCGGAATCGAAAGCGAGACGGCGACAGTGGCGCGAAAACTGCCAAGGAAAATCAGAACCATCAGCGCAGTAAGGATGAGTCCCATACCGCCTTCGTGCAGCAAATTGTCGATCGCTTCCTTGACGAAGGCAGATTGGTCAAACGCGACCTTGGTAACCAGGTTCTTGGGCACGCCATACAAACCGGAAAGCACTTTTCTGACGCCATTCACGACAGCGATGGTGTTCGTGTCGCCCCCCTGCTTCAGGATCGGCAGATAAACAGACCGCTGACCGTCCACGCGGACAATGTTGGTCTGGATTTGCGACGCATCGGCGGCGTGCCCCACGTCGGCGACAGTAACCGTCCGCTCCCCGACGGTTTTGATCGGTACTTGATTGATGTCGTTCACGTCTTCGATCTGACTGTTAGAATAAATGTTGTAGTCGTAAGGGCCGATTTTCACGTCCCCGGCGGGAAGAATCAGATTCGCGCTGTTGACGGCTCGAACTACATCCATCGGGCTCAGCTGATACGCGAGCAATTTGAGCGGATCGACGTACACCATGATCTGGCGGTACTTTCCGCCGAATGGAGGAGGAACCGAAGCGCCGGCAACGCTGGCCAGTTGATTTCGCACGGCGAATTGGCCGTAGTCGCGCAACTGAGTTTCGTTCAGACCCTGTCCGCTGAGAGTCACGAGGCAAACCGGCAAGCTCGATGCGTCGAATTTTTCGACCACCGGAGGAAGCGTTCCTGGAGGAAGCCTGCGAAGGTCAGCCATCGCGAGATTGGAGATTTCGTCCACGTCGGAGTCGGCATTCGTGCCGGGCTGAAAAATCACGCGGACAATACTGACGCCAGGAAGCGAGCGCGATTCCATGTGGTCAATGCCGCTGCCGAGAGTAAAAAACCGCTCGAACCGGCCGGTGATTTCCGTCTCAATATCCTGCGGAGGCATGCCGTTATAAAAGGTCGCGACGACGACCTGCGGAATATTGATGGCGGGAAAAAGATCAATCGGCATCCGAGCCAGGCTGGTGACGCCGATGACAGTTAAGATCAGGCAGACAACAACGATGAAGTAAGGATTCCGAATCGAGAAGCGCGGCACTACGATTCTCCTTGGATTGACGGCAGCTGCACGGTCTTCGGTGAAACGGTTTCGCCATTGCGCAGCGTGGCAGGCGGACTCACGACGACAACATCGCCCGCGTTGAGGCCGCTCAAGATTTCGGCTTGCGTAGCATTCTGAAGGCCGACGGTGACGGGGACCTCCTGAGCCTTGCCATCCGCTCCGACGCGGAAAACGCTCACCGAATTCCCGCCCTCACGCAACACCTGGACCGGCACAACGAGTGCGTCATTGCTTTCCTGCAAAACAAGCGTGGCGTATGCGTACATTCCCGGCACGATTTCGTGATTCGGATTCGGCACGTCAATTTCCGTGTACATAGTGCGAGTATCGAGATCGATGCGGTCCGAGAACCGCGCGACGTTTCCTTCGTATGTTTTCTTGAGCGACGGCACTTGCACCTGTGCGGACAATCCGGCGCGAATTAGATGCACAGCGGATTCAGGAACAGGAATTGTCAAGCGCAGAGGATTGATCTGCGAAACGCGGCAGAGCGCAAGATCGCCTTTGTTCGATGACGTTCCGGCGGGAAGAAGAGCTCCGGTGTAGGCGTCGAGTTCCGTGACCACACCGTCGAATGGCGCGGTAATGTGCGCGTAAGAGTACATCGCCTGGTCTTTCTGAAGCGCTGCCTTGGAGACGAGCAGCGCCTGATCTGCGGCTGCGAGCGTATCTTTGGCGGCGGAAAGACTGGCGCTGGCCTGGATGTCCTTGCCCTGCGCGACGTCGAGTTCTTCCTGAGCGACCAGACCGGGTTGCGACTTGGAAACATTTGTGAGACGCGTCGCGGTGAGGTGCGCGAGGTCATATGCCGACTTGGCCACGTTCACTTTTTCGTGGGCGCTCGCAACGTCCTGAACGCTTCGCTGCACGGCGGCCTGATCTTCTTCGATCTGCTGTTCCAGTTCAGGGATTTCGAGAACAGCGAGCAACTGGCCCGTTTTTACACGAGTGCCCCAATCAACGTAAAGGCGCTTGATGTAGCCGGAGACTTTCGCGTAGACGTTGATTTCCTGATACGGCTGGAACTCCGCGGCGATAGTCAGGCTCTGCGAAAGACTCTGACGCACGACCTTCGTTACGCCGACAATTCGCGCAGACGGGTCTGGCGATTGCGAGGCAGCCGTTTTCTGCGAGCAAGACGCAAGGTTCCAGCACGCGAAGGCCAGCAAGCCAGCAGCGACCATTCGTACTGCGGCGCGTAGCAATACTTCTCTCTTTTCGATTTTCATGGCTCGACGATGCTCCCGTTATTCCAAGGTTCCCGGGGATCTGGCGATCGACGCATTTCGTTCCTCGATCCAGGGATTGCGATTGAATCAGGACCCGTTGGACCCTCTTGTTCCGCGCAAATCAGCGCGCGGACAAGCAACTACAAAACGGGTTTGGGATGGCTAGATGCGAAAAACGCGTGGAGCACGGAGCAAGGAAGGCGAGGCAGCTTCTGTAACTGCCGCGTGAACCTTCAGAGAGAGATAAAAAACAGGATGGACTTCAAGATGCGGAATGCAGCCAACTGCAGAAGGCGAAACCACAACAATCGGGGCATGCATTACTTCCTGGGCTGGCGCCGCGTCCGCGAAACAGAATGGCGTACGCGCCTGAGGCCGCAAGCGGCTGGCGCCGAATGCAAGCAGGAAGAACACCAAGAGTGCAGGAGCCACTCGCAACGCGAAGCGAACGGTTCGCGTCGTGCAGACGGTCAACAACCGGCTAGGCAGAACTTGCAAGTGCGATTCTCCTCCGCGTTAGGATGCGAGTTTATCGTTTTGGGCTGTGCGAAAGCAAGCTGGCAATCTTTCGCGGACGTGCGCGTAACGAACGCGACTCAATCGGAGAATAATCTAGGCGGTGGGTTCCAGAGAAGGTTCGGCGCTGGCGAATTGGCGTTGATACAAGTCCGCGTAAATGCCCGGTTGCTCGAGAAGCTCGGCGTGCGCGCCGCGTTGAACGATGCGCCCATCCTGCACAACGAGAATTTGGTCGGCTTTGAGGATCGTCGAGAGGCGATGCGCGATGACAATCGAAGTGCGTCCTGCAAGCGCGGTTTCGAGCGCCTTTTGGATGGCCGCTTCGGATTCGGAATCGAGATGCGCGGTGGCTTCGTCGAGAATCACAATATCCGGTGCTTTGAGAAGCAGGCGCGCAATGGCAAGCCGTTGTTTTTCTCCGCCGGAAAAGCGGTAGCCGCGCTCTCCGACGAGCGTCTCGAGGCCCCTTGGCAGCGACGAAACGAGCGGAAGAATTTGCGCGGCGCGAAGCGCTTCGGTGATGTCCGCGTCGGTGGCTTCAGGCTTCGCGTATGTGAGATTGGCACGGATCGTGTCGTGGAAAAGGTGCGCGTCCTGGGTAACGACG
>Ga0126373_10001895_pt1 | contig 15129 bp, 9 predicted proteins | sample PanSoiMetPlot_11_FD_92545 | JGI IMG/M metagenome (GOLD analysis project Ga0126373, IMG submission 92545) | Tropical forest soil microbial communities from Panama - MetaG Plot_11 | ecosystem: Environmental > Terrestrial > Soil > Tropical forest > Bulk soil | place: Panama | collected 2016-02-17 | reverse complement strand
TGTTGGCGAGGTCGGGATAGGCAGCGAGCCCGTAATGACGGAGCCTGACGAGAGTGCCTTCCTTGTCCGGATGCAGCTCCCAACGGACGGTTGTTCTCGCGTCCCCGGTCCAACTGGCGACCCAGGAGTAAACCAGCAGATGCGGTGGGTCGATTTCCAAATACTCACCAGAAGCCTCGAAGTTGCGGCCGTCCGTGTTGACTCCTACGGTGCACCATTTTCCGCCGGGGCGCAGGTCGCTTTGAAAATGGGTGGAACGATAGACTCCTTGCTGGCCCCACCATTTCAAAACCTGCTTGGGATCCACGAGCGCCTGAAACACGCGCTCGGGAGGGGCAGCAATGTGAATTTCCGTGACGATCGAGTCTGCGTCGGGGGTAAGTTTGGATGTAGCCATGAGTGCCTCCGCTTAGCTCTTCCTTTTCTTTTTCATTGGCCGTCGCGAGCGAGAGCTCTCGTTCATGTACTCGGCCTCGACGTAGGACTTTAGATTGGCGAGGCTGCCTTGCCAAAAGGCGCGGTAATGATTGAGCCAGGTATCCACCACGCGCAGTGGACCGGGGTTGAGCCGGTAAACGCGGTTGCGGCCGTGGCGGCTTTCTTCGACGAGGCGGGCGCGCCGCAGCAGGCGCAGATGCTTGGAAACGGCGGGGCGGGAAACAGGAAAGGCCTCGGCGATGCGCCCGGCGGGAAGGCTGCCTCGGCGCAGCAGATCGAGTACCGCCCGGCGTGTGGGATCGGCGAGCGCCCCGAAAACAACCTCCGTAAAATGTGTAACTGAATGGTGACGCATCATGCGTAACTATATGGTATCGCATTTGCGGTTGTCAAGTTTTTTCTTGGCAGCCCCTTTAGGCGCGATTTTTTGTGGCTACCCCGCAAGCACGGAAAGCGGGTCACCGTCCTTCGCCGCGCTCGAGGGTGAGGGGAGGGCAAAGCCGAAATACATGGCCTTCGGAGGCTAAGAACCGCTTCTGATAAGCACCACGTTGTATTCGATGGGGCCGCGCGTGAGGGCGATGCGCTTGCCGTCCGGAGACCAGGCAAAGCCGTGGATTTCTGACCGGTGAAAATGCGTGAGTTGTTTTCCCGGGCTGCGGTCAAAGGGAAGAGTCCAGAGATTGGGGATCCCGCTGCGATCATCGAGCGCGGCAAAGCCGCGACCGTCGGGCATCCAGCGCACGATTTCCATGGGGTCCAGTATGGATGGAATACCGTGCGAGTCGAGCGGGGCGCCGCTCGAGGCGGAAAGAATCGAGTCTTTGACTGTCCCGGTCTTCGGATCCATGAGCTTGGCCAAAATGCGAGTTCCGTCGGGAGAATAAACTGGGTCGCCAAAAAGCAACTGCTCGGAGAGCGCGACGGGCGGAGCTCCGCCCAACTCCATCTTGTAGAGCATGGCGTTCCCATTGGGGCCCGTGCCGGAAAATGCAAGATCGTTTGATTGGATCCGGCAGCTGGGGCTGCCTTCGCCAGCGCCATTGGTGATCTGCGTGAGATTGTTGCCGTCGAGATCCATCTTGAAGAGATGATGAACGCCCGAGGGATCGGATTCGAAGACAATGGAGCGGCCTGATTCGCACACCGTGGGCTGGGTATGGAAGTAGCGGTCGTTGGTCAGTTGGTGGGCGCCGGAGCCGTCGGCATTGACCATCCAGATTTGGTAGGTGTCGCCGATATTTCCTTGATAGACAATGCGGCCGTCGGTGGTCCAAGCGAGCCCGTTCATACCGTCCATTCGGCCGGATGTGATTTGCGCGGCGGCGTCCGGGTCACTCGCGGGACCAACCGAGAGATTGACGTTGATGTCGCTCTGGACCGCCAGGAAAGAGCTGGAATCGGAGGTTACACTGAGAGAGATATAACTGTTCACGTCGCCGGTGATTCTGCGTACCTCCCCACTGCCTTGCGCATTCCAATAGATTTGCTGGGGAGCGCCGGTTTTTTCCTGCGCGGCGATGAGTACGCCGCTGCCGTCGGGAAGCCAGCGAATATCGTTTATCGTCCGCCAATGGACCGGCGAAAAAGGCGTGGCGGAACCGTCGCGGAGCGAGACATTCAACAAGTGGAAGTACAGGCCGTCGGGCGCCGGATCGCCAACCGAAACGGTAATGGTCTTGCCATCGGGCGCCCAGGAAGGATGAGCAAAAGGATCGATGTCATTGCCGGTGCGGCGGGTGGCCAGTTGGGTTTCGTGAGCGCCAGAGGGATCGGCGAGGAACAGGGAAGATTCGCCTTTGACACTATCGTACCGGACAAAAGCCATTTGCCTACCGTCGGGAGAGAACGTAACGAGACCATCAAGACGGTCCACCAACTTGCGCGGCGTGCCCCCCAGAACCGGAATCTGGTAAAGAGTTCCGAGTCTGTCGGTGAGATTCACTCTTTCGACGTAATCAATGAAGCTTCCATCCGGGGTGAATTCCGGACTGAGGAATGCGCGCGGGGCGGGAGGGAGGAGTTGAACACTATTGGTCGAGGCCAGTTGGCGAAGGGAGAGGCTTTTCTTTCCATTGCTGTCCTCGCAATAGGCGACATAGCGGCCATCGAAAGAAAACGCCGCAGAAAAAGCTTGGCCGGTCGTGGTGATTCGCTGCATGCGGATGGATGAGAAATCCGTGCGCCGCCGGCCGCGAGGCCAAAAGTAAAGAGCCGCCAGGATTAGAGCCGCCAGAACGAAGACCAGGATCGTGACGCGGGAGGATCTTATGCCCGGCGTTTTGGCTTTTGCAGTTTCAGCCTGCGATTCGACTGTCTCCACGGCGGTTCCGGACCCTGGAGTCACCCCGCCCGGAGCAACGGGCAAAACCATCCAGAGAATGGGGTAAGCCAGAAGGCCCATCGCCGTAGTAAGGGTTACGACAAGCCAGATGACTCGGATGAACCTGACATCCATGTCCCAATAATCGGCCAAGCCCGCGCACACGCCCGCAATCTTTTTATCCGTCGATGAGCGAAACAGTTTCTTCCTGCTTCCGCTCGGCGGCGGCGGTCGGGAAGCCTCCAACTGTCTAGCGGCCGAAGACGTAGCTGCGGAACTTGCCTGCCAAGCCCGAACTTTCCCGGAAGTGGAATCTCGTTGCTGTCGCTGGAGATCAGCGCGCAGGTCGGAAGCTGTCTGGTACCTGAGCGTGCGGTCCTTTTCGAGGCCCTTGTTCAAGATACGGTCCAGCTCCATGGGGAGAATGGGGTTGAGCCGAAGCGGCTCGACCGGCTGGCGGTTGAGGATGCCGTCGAAGATCACACCGGAGGTGGGGCCGGGGAAGGCTTGATTGCCTGTGGCCATTTCATAAAGAACCAGGGCGAAGGAAAACAGATCTGTGCGTGCATCGAGCTCCTCGCCGCGCACCTGTTCCGGCGACATGTAAGCGATCGTGCCGAGCGCGGTGCCTGGGCTGGTGAGATTGTCGTCCAGAAGAGTAGCGCCCGAAGCGGTCATCGTTCGAGATAGCGGAGAGGCCCTGAGCGCGCCGATCTTGGCGAGACCGAAGTCGAGAATCTTGGCTTGGTTGCGGGCGGTCACAAAGATATTGGCCGGCTTGATGTCGCGGTGGACGATGCCTTTGGAGTGCGCGGCATCGAGAGCGTCGGCCACCTGGATGCCCAGGTCCAGAAGCAAGTCAACCGGGAGAGGGCGGCCCGCAATGCGATCGCCAAGGGTGTGGCCTTCGAGATACTCCATGACGAGAAAATTGCGGCCGGCGGATTCGCCGATGTCATAAATGGTGCAAATACTCGGATGATTCAGCGAAGAGGCGGCGCGGGCCTCGCGCTGAAAGCGCTCGAGCGCCGAAGGGTCTTTGGCTAATTCTTCAGGAAGGAATTTGAGCGCAACAAAGCGTCCCAAGCGGGTGTCTTCCGCCTTATAGACGACACCCATCCCGCCGCCGCCCAGTTTTTCAAGAACCCGGTAATTCGAGACAAGTGTGCCGATCATGCGATGGGCTTTGCGAAATGCCATCGTATGTGGCGGTCGAGGCCAAGTCAAATCATGGCCGAGACCGGCCGAGCTTCAAATGCCGCCAACAAAGCGCCCGGGGTTCAGCGTGTTGGACGGGTCCAGGCGGGACTTGACGGCTTTCATGAGAGGCAGGGAATCGCCGGAAAAGCCCCAGGTGTCGAAAGTAGGCATATTCGCCGGACGATGAAGCAAGGTGAGAGAGCCGCCGATTTTCTCGAACTCCGCCCGCAGGATGGTCAGCGCGCGGTGCAAATTGTCGGCAGGGCCTTCCACGCGGAGCCAGCCGAGACCTGTTGCATACATGAGAAGTCTCCAGTTGGCTCGCGAGGACTCGGCGACGCGGCGAACGAGTTCGGTCGAGCACGCGAGATCGGCGGGGAGCGCGCTGATTTTGGCGATAGCGCTTTCCGCGGGGTTCGGAAACGAACAGAGGTCTTGGCGGGCATTCCATACGCTGGGAGAAGGCCAGGCTCTAGGGTTCGTGCCACTTCGCGGCTCAGACTGCACCTGAGCGACAGAGTTTTTTGCAGATCGACAGAGCGCGTGTACCCGGCCCGCTTGTGCGTCAAGCCCCGCTTGGGTGCCTTCAAAGAGAATGTCGATAACCGGCGAAGCTTGTGCGCAGAACTGTGATTGAAGCGCGACTGGAGCGAGGTCGGAGTCCTGGATGGCGAGAACGATTTTCTGTGCTTCTTCAGGATTGCTCACGGAAACGGTGAACGAACGGCAAAGGCCTGGCAGCGGATGCAGGCGAAAGACAGCGTGTGTAATGACGCCAAGCGTGCCGTAGGCCCCGGTTACGAGTTTCGGAAGATCGTAGCCCGCCACGTTCTTGACGACTCTGCCTCCGCTCGAGGCCAGCGTGCCTTCAGGGAGCGCTATCGTGACGCCGATGATGAGGTCGCGCAGCGCGCCGAAACGGAGTCGAAGCGCGCCGCTGTCGTTGGTGGAAAGAATGCCGCCAACCGTCGCTTTTTCCGGCCACAGCGGATCAAGGGCAAGGCACTGGCCGTGCAGCGCGAGCGTTTGCTGCAAAGTTTCGATGGTGCAGCCTGCTTCCACGGTGACGGTGAGGTCGGCCCAGGCGTGCTCGAGGATACGGTTTAGGCGCGCAGTGGAGAGAATCAAATCGGCGCGCGAGGGCGCATTGCCCCAGCGGAGTTTTGTTCCGCCGCCGCACGGGATAACGGCAAGTTTGGCTTCATCGGCGAGGCGAAGCGCAGCAGCAAGTTGTTGTTCGGTGGCAGGTTCGAGGAGGAATTGCGGCTGAACGCCGCAAATGTCGTCCCCAGGAGAGGCCGCGCGCATTTGATGGCCGCTAAAGACGGCGCGGAAGTTGCTGTGAACTGTGGCTGAGATCGGGGTCATGTCGGTCGATCACGCTGATAGCTTACACCGCAAAAGCGGCGTCAAGCCGCCGCACTTCGCACTAAAAGCGCTCCGCGAGGCCGGCCGATTCGACGGCGTGAGGAACATACGCGCCGGGCTTCTCGCCGCAGAGACGCGGCGTGGGGAAAACCTTCGTAGGATTAGACAGTTGCAAGGGATCGAAGGCGCAGCGGACGCGCTGCATAGTCGCGAGATCGGGCTCGGCGAACATTTTGGACATCATGCATTTTTTCTCTTCGCCGACCCCGTGCTCGCCGGTGATGGAGCCGCCGGCCGCGATACAGAGCTCCAGAATCTTGAAGGAAAGCGCCAGCGCAGCATCTTCCTGTCCGTGGATTCGGCGATCGTACAGAACCAGCGGGTGGAGATTGCCGTCTCCCGCGTGAAAAACATTGGCTACGCGCAAGCCGCTTTCCCGGCTGAGCCGCGCGATTTCGCCCATGACCTGGGGAAGGGCCGTGCGGGGAATCACGCCGTCCTGAACAATGTAGTTGGGAGAGATGCGGCCAACGGCGGCAAAGGCGGCTTTGCGGCCTTTCCAAACGAGCGCGCGCTCGGCTTCGGATTGCGCGACGCGGATTTCCCAAGCGCCGTTTGAACGGCAGATTTCATCGACCTGCGTCACGAGCGCTTCGACCTCGGCGAGTGGGCCATCGAGCTCGACAAGGAGCAGCCCGCCGCAGTCCGGATAGTTCGCGCGCACGGCAGCTTCGGCAGCCTGAATCGCGAGGTTGTCCATCATTTCGATGGCCGCGGGCAGCATCCCCGCGGCGATGATGCCGCTGACGGCGGAGCCCGCTTCGTTGGTCGAAGGAAACGCCGCAAGCAGTGTGCGGACGCATTCGGGACGCTTGACGATACGCAGAATGATTTTCGTGGCGACGCCGAGCGTGCCTTCGGAGCCAACGAAGACTCCAGCAAGATCGTAACCGGGCGTGTCGAGAGTTTTGCCACCAAGATGGACGAGCGAGCCGTCGGGGAGAACGACTTCGAGGCCGAGCACGTGGGTGGTGGTGAAGCCGTATTTGAGGCAATGCGCGCCGCCAGCGTTTTCCGCGACGTTGCCACCAATAGTGCAAACCGACTGCGACGAAGGATCGGGTGCGTAGAAGTAATTTCGAGACTGAACGCGGCCGCTGACGTCCAGGTTGATGACTCCGGGCTCTACGACAACGCGGGTATTGGGAATATCGACTTCGAGGATGCGATTCATCCGCGCCAGGCTGAGGACGATGCCGTTTGACACAGGCAGCGCGCCTCCGCTCAGGCCCGTCCCCGAGCCGCGCGCGACGAAAGGAATTTTTTCGCGATGGCACAGGCGCACGATGGACTGAACCTGCTCGGTCGAAGACGGAAGCAAGACCGCGCAGGGCAGCACGCGAAAATTCGTAAGGCCGTCGCATTCGTAGGTGTGCAGTTCTTCGGGTGAAGAGACCAGGCCACGATCGCCGACGATCGAGCGGAATTTGTTGAGGACGCCAAGATCCATAAAAGGGTTACGTCACGCCCTCCCGACCGGACAAGCTTGCTCCATCACCGGATGAAGGTCAATCCGCTGGGGATGAACTGCGGCAACACGTAGGCATAAACCATGACGATGCCGCCGACGATCGCCGCAAGCGCCACGGAGTGCCAGAAAACGAAGCGGAAGATCGAGCCTTCGTTGCCAACCTGATTGGTAGCCGCGGTGGCAATGCAAATCGATTGCGCATCGATCATCTTGCCCATGACGCCGCCGGCGCTGTTTGTGGCGCCCATGAGAATGGGGCTCAAGTGAAGCTGTTGCGCGGTGATTTTTTGCAGACCACCGAACAGCGCATTGGAAGAGGTATCGCTGCCGGTAAGCGCGACGCCAAGCCAGCCGATGTAAGCGCCGAAGAAGGGAAAGAACCACCCGGTGCGTGTGAAGGCCAGACCAAGGACCGCGTCCATGCCCGAGTAGCGGGTGATGAAACCCAGGCCCAACATGCAGGTCATGGCAATGATGGCGAAGCGCAGGCGCACGAGGGTTCGGGCGAAAATGTAAAGCAACCTCTTCGGCCGGAGGTCAAGAATAAATCCGGCAAACAGAGCGGCCAGGAAGCAGCCGGTTCCCGTGGCGGTGAGCCAGTTGAAGTCAAAGCGCGCACCTTCGGCGGTGGGCTTCGGCACCACAGGAGTGGTTCGAAGCACTCGGTTGTGAAGGTAGGGCCAGTCCCATCCCGGTGGGCCAGGACGGACCTTCCCGTCGGCCATAACCACTCTGAAGGCGGGAGTTGTGGCTTGGTTCATAGCCAGCTTGAACCCGGGCAATCCCCAAACAAGAACGACGAGCGACAGGATGGCAAAGGGCGTCCAGGCCTTCAAAATTTGCGGGGTGGTGAAATGCTTGACGGAATCCCGGGCTTCGGTGGCGGTGATGGACCCTTCGTCGGCGAACCGCCAGATTCTCTTGGGTTGCCAGACGCGGAGAAAAAGCAGCGTGGCCAGCACGGAAACGACGGCGGCGATAATATCCACGAGATTGCTGTCCCGGTAGTTGGCCCAGAACCATTGGGTCACCGCAAAGGACCCGCCGACAACAAGGATGGCGGGGAAGATTTCCCAGGTTTCCGTCCAACTCACCATGGTGCGAACCAGCCAGAAGGCCACCATGACGGCGGTGATGGGAAGGATGCGGCCGATCATGGCGCTCAAGTCGCTCTCGTTAAGCGCCGTGACCGCGGCAAGGGTATGCACGGGGATGCCGATGGAACCCCAGGCCACCGGCGCGGTGTTGGCGATCAGATTCAGCGTGGCCGCCTGGAAGGGTTTGAAGCCGAGCCCGATCATGAACGCGCCCGCGATGGCCACCGGCGCGCCGAATCCCGCGGAGCCTTCGATGAAGGCGCCGAAACAGAAAGCGACCAGGAGAAGTTGCAAGCGGCGATCGGGAGTAATGGCCGCCACGGATTGCTTCATAATCTCGAACTGGCCGGTTTCGACGGATATGTCATAGAGAAACACGGCGGCAATTACGATCCAAACGATTTTGAGGAAGCCGAACGCGGAGCCGTAAAAGAAGCTGGAAACCGCCAATAACACGGGCATCTTGAAGCCGAAAACAGCAGCCAGAACGGCGGTTGCCGCGCCGGCAACAGCGCAAATATGCGGTTGCAAGCGAAAGCCAGCAAGGAGGCCCAGAAGGACCAGGGTGGGGAGAGCCGCGATGATCGTGGAAAGCCACCAATGCCCCATGGGGTCGTAAACTTGTGTCCAGGTCACAAAGACGCCTCCAAGAAGTGATGCTTTTCGGTCGGGGATCGGGAACAAAGGGCGACGCCATTCCACCAAGAGCGTTCGCAAATCCTGAAACCCAGGCAAAAGATCTCGCGTATCGTGCGCTCCTGATACTTTGTTCCAGTGTTCTTGTCAAGCGATAAGTGGGTTCGCGAATAAACGGTAGCGGGACTACTCTACAAGTCTAAAATGGAATGGCGTAAAGATGGCGACACCTCACGAAAACGCGACCCTGCCTGCGGAACAAGAGTGGAGCGCTCCTACGCGCGGCGCCGCGGTCGCCTTCGGCCGCGAGGTGTGCGGCTCTCTCGAAATCGCCGAACAACGCGAATGGCTGGTCACCAACGGAATCGGCGGCTATGCCTCGGGAACCGTCAGCGGGGACTTGACGCGCCGCTATCATGGTTTGCTGGTTGCGGCTCTCCTACCGCCGGTTGGTCGAACACAATTGGTCGCAAAGTTGGAGGAGACCGTAAGCTACGATGGCGCAGAGTTCTCCCTGGCCACAAATCGTTGGGCCAGCGGTGCCGTCGAGCCCAAAGGTTATCTGAACATCGAGAGCTTCCGCCTAGAAGGCACAATTCCCGCCTGGCGGTTCGCGCTGGCCGGCGCGGTGCTAGAAAAGCGCATTTGGATGCAGCACGGCGAGAACACCACCTACGTGCAATATTTGCTGCGCGATGCAAACGGCCCCGTACGCCTCGCCGCAAAAGCGCTGGTCAATTACCGCGACTTTCATTCGAGCACTCACGCTCGGGATTGGCAAATGCGAGTCGAGCCCGTCGCGCACGGAATACGAATCACCGCGTTTGATGGTGCGACGCCTTTTTGCCTTCTCAGCGGAAATCTGGGATTTGCACCAAGGCATGAGTGGTACCGCGACTTTCTTTTGCCGATGGAGACGGTTCGCGGCCTCGGCGATCGTGAGGACTACTTGTTTGCCGCGGCCGGCGAGGTCGAACTCGTTCGGGGCCAAAGCGTGACAGTTGTCTTTACGACTGAACCGCAGCCGGAGCTGGACGGGGCTCGGAGCCTGACGCAGCTCGGAAAGCACCAACGGGGGTTCTATTCAAAGTGGATGGAGGGCCACGCGGTTGCCGCCTCGGTCGCGCCTGCCTGGATCGGTCAACTGATACTGGCTGCCGATCAGTTCATCGTGAAGCGCAGCGTGCCTGAGGAATCGGACGGAAGGTCGGTCATCGCGGGCTATCACTGGTTTGGCGATTGGGGCCGCGACACCATGATTGCGCTGCCGGGTCTCACGCTGACAACCAGCCGATCGGAGATCGCCCGACAAATTCTCCTGGTCCTCTCCCGTTACGTCGACGGTGGAATGTTGCCCAACAATTTTCCAGACGCAGGCGGCGCACCGCAATACAACACCGTTGACGCCGCGCTGTGGTATTTCGAGGCTGTCCGGCAATATTTCGAGGCAACCAAAGATAGGCAAGCGATCTTGAAGCTATACCCGGTCCTGACTCAAATCATCAGCGCCCATCTCAACGGCACTCGATATCACATTCATGTGGATCCCGCCGATGGGCTGCTCTACGCCGGCGAGGACGGAGTGCAGCTCACCTGGATGGATGCGAAAGTCGGCGATTGGGTGGTTACCCCGCGAATCGGCAAACCCGTTGAAATCAACGCGCTCTGGTACAACGCGCTCAAAACCATGGCCACGCTGGCGTCGACCACGGGCAATTCCGCGGAGCCGTTCCAAAAAATGGCGGAGGTGGTCAAGAAGAATTTCAAAAAATTCTGGAACTCGGCAACCAATTGCTGCTACGACGTGATCGAGGATCCCGGCGTCGGCAACGACGCTTCCTTGCGTCCCAATCAAATTTTTGCCGTGTCGCTGCCAGAGAGTCCGCTTTCTCCGGAGCAGCAAAAAGCCGTTGTGGATATTTGTGCGCGCCGCTTGCTCACATCGCACGGCCTACGCAGTCTGGCGCAAGGCGAGCCTGGATACCAGGGGCATTATGGTGGCGGCCCGCGCGAGCGCGACGGCGCTTACCATCAGGGCACCGTTTGGGGCTGGCTATTGGGACCCTTCGTGCTGGCGCACTTGCGTGTTTACGGCGACCGCAAACAAGCGCAAAGCTTCCTCGAACCGTTAGGTGCGCAAATCTCATCGTATGGCTTGGGGACACTTGGTGAAATTTTCGATGGGGACGCTCCCTTCACGCCGCAAGGGTGCATTGCTCAGGCTTGGACCGTTGCCGAAGTGCTGCGGGCCTGGCGCGCAACCGTCGGCTAAGTTAAGCCATCAGCAAACCCCAAGGCCGTTGCGGGCACGCTTCCATGTTGGGGCCAAATTGTGGGTTGCGGAACAACAAGGGATTGCGCGAAAATTAGCGTTCCGCGGTGGTAAGCAAGTCCCCTAGATCGGAACCGGTGGGCGGTTCGCTCCTTATCAGCGGGAATAAGCAGCAGTCACATGAAGGGCAAATCCATGACTCAACAGATTGGAGAACTCAACCCCCCGGTACGGCTGATGTTGACGCCGGGGCCGTCTTCGGTCGATCCGCGCGTGTACCGCGCCCTGGCGACGCCGTTGGTAGGCCATATGGACCCCTGGTTCAAAGGGTGCATGGACGAAACGCAGATCTTGCTGCGCCAGATTTTTCAGACGGAAAACCGCATCACCATGCCGCTGTCGGCTTCCGGCTCGGGGGGAATCGAGGCGTCAGTGGTCAACGTGCTCGAAGAGGGGGATGAAGCCATTGTCGCGGTGAACGGCGTGTTTTCCGAGCGCATGTACGAGATCGCCACGCGCGCCTCATCCAAGGTGACAAAGGTGGAGGCGCCATATGGCAAGCCGGTGGATCCCGACGATGTCCGCAGGGCCGGCAAGGGCAAAAAGATCAAGATGATAGGGCTGGCCCAAGGCGAGACGTCGACCGGCGTGCTCACGAAGATCGACGGGTTTCGAAAAGTGGCCGACGAATGCGGGGCCCTGCTTGTGGTGGATACCGTGGCGTCGCTCGCCGCTGTGCCGCTCCACGTGGACCGCGAACGTGTGGATATTTGCTTCAGCGGCTCGCAAAAAGCCATCAGCGCGCCTCCGGGAATGTCGCCCATCACCGTGAGCTCCGCCGCCGAGGAAGTTTTTCGCAAGCGCAAAACCACAGTGCAAAGCTGGTATTTCGACTTGACCACCGCGATGAATTACTGGGGCAAGGACCGGCTCTATCACCACACTCCACCTATTTCGCTGATTTTTGCGTTGCGCGAAGCGATGCGCCTGGTCGTGGAAGAAGGTTTGGAAACGCGCTGGGACCGGCACCGCCTGAATCAGCTCGCGCTCATCGCAGGTTTGCAAGCGATGGGCCTCAAGCTGCTGGTCGAAAAGCCGTCAGACCGCTTGCCGACCGTCACGGCCGTAATGATTCCGAGCGGCGTCGACGATGTGAAGCTACGCAATCAGCTCCTCGACGAATTCAATATCGAAATCGCCGGAGGCTTCGGGCCGATCAAGGGGAAAATCTGGCGCGTGGGCCTGATGGGGTACTCAAGCCAGAAGCCCAACGTACTGCTGTTCCTCGCGGCGCTCGAGAAGTGCCTGATCGATCAGGGGTTCCGTGTTTCGAGCGGCGCTGGTGTTGGCGCCGCGGTCGAAAATTACGCGCATGCAGAAGCGGCGGCGGTAAGCCGGTAAAAGAGCCAAGCGCGCTCGCCGGAAGCCGGGCTAGTTTCGTTGAGATTCGTCTTGGCTGAGCTAGTTCCTCTTGTTTGACAGCGGCGGACGGGGACTCGGAATTTTCGAAGGGAGAAAGCGTGACCACACGGCCCGTATTAGCGAATGCCGGGGCGATGAGCCAGTTCATCGGCCCGTTCGAAGTAACCTCCAAACTGAGCGGGCAGACCTACCAGTGCCGCTTCTCTCATATGTGGAACGGCATTGCCACGCGGCATGCGGACACCATCGACACAAAATTCTTCGTCGAGGGCGAAGCGCACGTTGTTGGGCTGGCGCACACCGCTTTCGTGAAATTCCGCGATAAAGCCCACCGCGACCTGACCGATCGAGAAGCCAGCTTTGTGGCCGCAGAGTATTTGCGGGAGCGCCTGGGAGAAGACGACATACGCCCTCTCTACGACGTCCCGGAGAGCGAAGTCCTGCGCCTCATCAGTTTCACCGGCATCAAGTAGCCTTCCTAAAACAAAGCGGGAAGCAGCTGGGGTCCGAGCACTTCTGGCCCGTTTTCTCCTTAGTCGCCGGTTTCGGCGCGAAACGCCTCCAGGATGCGGTGGCGAATGCCGTCGCGTCGAATGAAGCGGATCACCAGAAACATCAGCAGGGCACCCAATACCATCACAGCCACGGCGATTTGCAAGCCGACTTGCAGGTCATGCTGGTCGGAGATCTTACCCACCACGTGCGGGCCAAGTCCCCCCAGCAATTGCGTGGCGAACATGTACACGCCTACGGAGGTGGCGTGCGCGCGGCGGGGCACCATGTCGTGCAAAACCGCCGTCACCGGCCCGTGATACCAGGACATAAAAAAGCTGGCGATGAAGAATCCCACCAGAATCGTTGGTTTTTCTTCCGACTGAATAGCTAGCAAAAGAAAAGGCGCCGCCAGAAGAAATGCGCCCGCAATGGCGATGATGCGCCCGCAGGTAAAGGATTTTTGTAAGCGATCCGCGACATAGCCCCCGGCAAGAACTCCTAACAGCAAAGCAAAGAGGGTGACCAGCGCGAGGGAAACGGAAGCCTCGCGCAGGCTGAAATCCTTGTAGTTCACCGCGAAGTCCACTCCCCAGGAAATCAGAGAAACGCTCGAGAAAGTGATGCAGATACCCGCGGCAATCAGCGCGACAAAGGCGGGGACGCTCAACAGCCGCGGGATGGGCACGACTTCGGAGCGTGGGCCTCGGGGCGGATCTTCGAGCCCCACGAGCGCCAAGCCGGGAAAGATTCCGAGAATCGCAACCACAAAAAGAGCCGCCTGCCAGCCATAGCGTGGGCCGACGATCCCGCCCAGAGCCAGACCCGACGCTCCGCCGAGTAACATTCCGGCCGCAAATACCGCTTGAGCAAACGCGCGGCGTTCCTGGGGAAAAGCGCCGGAAATCATCGATTGCGCGGCGGGGGCGTAGGCTGCTTCACCCAAGCCGACCATTGCGCGGGCAATCAGGAAAAAAAGGAATGTAGAGAACAGGCCGCCCGCGAACGATGCCACGCTCCAGCAAACAATCCCGATGGCAATAATAGCTTTCCGGCTGAAGCGGTCTGCTAGAAAGCCAAATGGGACGCTGGCAATCGCCAGCACCACCAGGAGCCAGGTTTGTAAGTCCCCTAGTTGGGCATCGGTAGCGTGCAGATGATCGCGCAACAGCGGGATAAGCGGAACAACGGCCTGCCGCGCCGCAAAGTTGACAAAATTAATCAAAGCAAGTACAGCAAGGAGGCGAATCTGTTGAGCACTCAGCGGAATGGGCTTTGTTGACATGCAAATCTGACGGATGTGCGCGACGTGGTGGAGCGGAATACAAAGGCTCTGAAGCCAGCCGGAACACGAAACAGCACGTGCCCGCTCGACCTGTAAAGATTATAGTACGACCATGAATGCCGCACCTTCAACGAATGCTACCACGAGCCGTCTCACGGCGGTCGTCTCTTATGGCGTATTGCTGCTATTGATTTACCTGGTTTTTCGGATCTCCGAACCATTTCTGAGCGCCCTGGGGTGGGCGGCCATTCTGGTGACCTTCTTTTATCCCATGCATAAGCGGCTCGCCAGGCGATTCTCTGCGACTCGCGCTTCGGTGGTCAGTACTTTGGCGGTCACGCTTCTGCTGATCGCGCCTACAATCCTGTTAACCGCGCTGTTTGTGCGCGAAGCGGTTTCGATTTCGCGGGGCGTGCAGCATTCCATCGTCGAACAGCACGTGCCTTTGATTGCCAAGGGCTGGGCCTGGCTGGCCAGCCATGTTCCGGGAATGGACCCCAATGCGAATATTTTCGAAACCCTGGAACAGGGGATTGAGAAGCAGGCCGGCTTTCTGGCCGAAAGGCTGGGGACCGTTCTGAAAAACATCGCCTCCTTTGTTTTTGATCTGTTCGTGATGATTTTTGCGATGTTCTATTTCTTCCGCGACGCCGGAAAGATCCTTCCCGCGGTGCGCAGCATGATGCCGTTTGATGCCGAGCATCAGGCTGCCATGATCGTTCAGATCCGCGAGCTGATCTCCGCCAGCGTCATCACCAGTTTGGTGGTCGCCGCCATTCAAGGAGCTCTCGGCGGCCTGGGCTTTGCGATCGTGGGTTTGCCAGCGCCGGTTTTCTGGGGCGTGGCGATGGCCTTCTTTTCCCTTGTGCCGGTCGTCGGCTCTGGCTTGATTTTCGTGCCCGCCTCGCTTTGGCTCGGATTTACCGGGCATTGGGCGCGCGCGATTGTGCTGCTGGCAATCTGCGCGGGAATCTCGACCGTCGTGGACAACGTCCTGCGGCCAGTATTGCTCGGCGGCCGTACGGAGTTGAGCGGCCTGGTGATTTTCATCAGCGTGCTGGGCGG
>Ga0126373_10001894_pt1 | contig 15135 bp, 13 predicted proteins | sample PanSoiMetPlot_11_FD_92545 | JGI IMG/M metagenome (GOLD analysis project Ga0126373, IMG submission 92545) | Tropical forest soil microbial communities from Panama - MetaG Plot_11 | ecosystem: Environmental > Terrestrial > Soil > Tropical forest > Bulk soil | place: Panama | collected 2016-02-17 | reverse complement strand
GAAAATCAGCAGCCGATCTAAATATCTGCACTTGCGCCGGCAACCGGGGTGGGGGACTGCAGCAATACAGTGCGCCCTGCCCCTCAAACTCGCGTGAGCCCAGTCACATTAGAGCTCCTCAGCCAAGCGTACAATTTTGCGGTTGTCGGGCACTTGTCGTTATTTTTGTACGAATCACAGGAGGAGCGAATCTCATGAGAGTCACAAAATTCATTGTTCTGTTTGTCATTTGCACGCTGGCGATCTCGATCGCGATGCCGGCATTCGCCGCCGACGGAGCCGCCACCTATAAAGCGAAATGCGCCGCCTGCCATGGTCCCGAGGGACAAGGCAAGGTCGGTCCGGCCGTGAAAGGCAGCAGCCTGACTGCCGATCAAATCACCGATCTGCTGACGAAGGGTAACGCTGCCAAGAAGGCCCCGCACAAGAAAGCCGTCGCAGGGGTCTCGGCTGATGATGCCAGGGCTGCTGCCGACTACGTGAAGACGTTGAAGTAAATTCAACTCGATTTCCCCATAGTAGTTGGTTGTAAAACGCCCTCGGCCTCGAGGGCGTTTGTTTGACAAGCTTGCCGAGCTTAATCCCTCCAAAAGCACGCCAATCGCGGTTTTCATCGTGGCGTAACATTCTGTTAACCCAATCTTCAGTTCCGTCTGCTATCGCTCTAAGCATTCTGTTCAATCCTTTAGGAGGACCTCCATGAATTTTCTCCGCAGGGTCGGTGTGGTCGTGTCGGCCTCACTTTTGCCAGCTTCGCTGGCGGTAGGGCAACAACCCGCCAAGACTCAGCTTTCCAGTTCCAGCAAAATTCAGCATGTTCTGCTGATTAGCGTTGATGGCATGCACGCCGTCGATTTCCTGAATTGCGCCAACGGCATCGTGACTGCCAATGGCGGCCAACCCTACTGCCCGGCCATTGGCACCCTGGGCACTACCGGGGTCAACTACCTATCTGCCAGCACCTCAAAGCCTTCAGATTCGTTCCCCGGGTTGACTGGGATCGTTACGGGAGGTAGTCCGGCCTTCACCGGCGTCTATTACGACGTTGCCTATTCCAGAAACTACGATGCTCCAGCGAAAACCACCGGCAACGGTCTTGCTGCCGGTCCGTGCACCGCAAATGCCGCACCAACCGGTACCACGACCGAGTATGAGGAAGGCATCGACCTCAACCAGCATAAGTTGAATGGTGGCGCGCCTGGCGCGTCGCTGACCGACGGCACAATCGCGTCGATCGATCCCAAAAGACTGGTTCGCGACCCCAGCCGCGGCTGCGCGCCCGTTTATCCGTGGGAGTTCGTTCGTGCCAATAGCATCTTCAGTGTGATTCACGCTGCTGGCGGATTCGCAGCATGGTCCGATAAGCACCCCGCGTACGCTTCCGTAGCCTCGGGCCTCGGACCAAGTGCACTCGACGACTTCTACGCGCCAGAAATCAATTCGAATGTGGTTCCCCTTCCGCGAGTCACAACGCCGACCGGCGTCTCCTGTGCCAGGATTGTTGATCCGAAATCGGACTTGACCGCATGGACCAACAGCTTTCAGAACATTCAGTGCTATGACACCCTCAAGGTCAATGCGGTCCTCAATTGGATTGACGGCAAGAACCACCTTGGCACCCAGACGAGCAAGGTTCCTACGGTTTTCGGCATGAACTTCCAAGCGGTGAGTGTGGGCCAAAAGCTGATCGAGAGCGGTGTCAAAGGTGGATATCTGGATGCTCAAGGGACGCCCAGCGCCGAATTGCTCAACGAGTTCCAGTTCGTGGATGCTTCGATTGCAGCCTTCGTCAGCGAACTACAAAAACAGGGCCTCTCGGATTCGACCCTGATCGTAATCACCTCGAAACACGGCCAGTCGCCTATCGATCCCAACCGCTACGTTTCCCAGCTTAAGGCTGGCACTTCGCCTGTCACCCTGCTGTCGAATGCCGGCTATATCCCCTGGTCGGAATCGACGAACAATCCGACCGGCATTGGCCCCACGGAAGATGACGTTTCCCTGATTTGGCTGAGCGACACCGCAGATACTGACCCCGCCGTCTCAATCCTCGAACAGAATGCTTCGGCTACGACAGGTATCGCGCTCGGCCAGATTTACTATGGCGCATCGCTCGAACTGAACTTCAACAACCCGACGAACGACCCCCGGACGCCTGACATTATCGTGACCCCGAACGTCGGCGTTACGTACACGGGCAGTTCCAAGAAGCAGGAGGAACACGGCGGATTCTCGCATGACGATACGAACGTCGTCCTGCTGCTGTCCAATCCGACCTTCAAGCCCAAGACGGTACAGGCGGCAGTGGGCACCGCCCAAGTGGCGCCCACAATCCTGAAAGCCTTGGGCCTTAGCCCCACTGCTCTCCAGGCCGTTCAGGTGGAGGGAACCCCCGTGCTGCCGGTGCTCCCGTTCTAGAAACGATGCCCATGGGACTGGGGCAGTCGGGGACTTTTGCGAAAGTTGGCACCCCACTTCTGGCAGGGTTTGCCAGAAGTGGGTTTTTTGTTCTCCGCCTGTCGGGGGAAGTGCACGACCGCTGCTAAGTGATAGTAATCACAATGGATAGGTGCTATCTTGATCCCACTGCGCCGGCGGCTCACGTCTGGCGCCGTTCCGTAATCAGGGGCTTGCCCGCCGCGATAGCGCCAGCGCTGAGATTGGCGATGTGCAGCATATGCTCCTGAATCGCCATCTGTAGTTCACAAACTGTCACGCCCCACTGCGGTTCCTTCTCATACAGCGCTCGGGCGCAAAGCTCTCGTATTCGATCTTCGATCCGGCGGGCATGTCTAAACGTCTCAACACGAGGGCGCAACCCTAAGATGCCCTACTTTGAAGGAATGTTGGATACCCTACTTTCCTTAGGGATATGCATGATTCCCACAGATCACGATCGGGGTAAGTTTCCGTAGATTATGGGTCCGGCTGTCTCTCTAACACCATGTAACGCTCACGGCAGTGAGAGATTTTTTTGCGCAGGGATGTATCCGGAGTCCTTGCAGTCCCGACCGAATGTCATGCTATAATCCGGCGCCGTTACAGCAAAAGTTTTTGTTGTCTTTTAACTCTCTCGTGCCCGCAGCCAGGGCGGGCGTATCCGCTCCCGGCCGCTACTGAAATCAGGAGGAGCAATGACGTTTTACGATCCGACGCTCTATGGACGTGACGAAGAAGAGGAATTTGGCGATAGCGGCGCGTACAGCGAGTCGCTAGAAGAAGATTACGAGGAAGAGGAAGAGGAGGAAGAAGAACCCGGTATCGCGGAACCGGAATCGGCCGAATCCGAACCGGAGCCGGCCTCACAACCTCCTGCTCCACCGAAACCCGCAGCCCCAGCGGGCGGCGGAGGCGGTGGCGCGAAAAAGAAACCAGCGAAGAAAAAACCCGCAGCGAAGAAGAAAGCAAAACCGAAAAAAGCTGCGAAGAAACCCGCGAAGAAGAAGGCAACGAAGGCCGCGAAAAAGGCTGCCAAGAAACCCGCAAAGAAAAAAGGCAAGAAGCGCCGTTAAGAGTTACCGCAGCCGCGAGCGCCTCCCGCTCGCCCAAAATCAAACCGCGCCCGCAAGGGCGCGGTTTTGCTTTAGCATTTGAGTCGTGTGTTGCGAATGTTTTTACGCCCGATGCTTACTTTTTTCCGCCGACAGCCCCCAGACACCGGCCATACAGCTCGAGCAACTTGTCGGCGTAATCTTCGGGCTTGGCGGCCGAACCGGAACCGGAGAAGCCCACGCCACCCGAAGTTGTGCGTCCATAGCCCGTGGTCATAGCGACAAATTTCATCAAGTCGAGTGCAATGTCTTCGTTGCGGCGGGCAGCGCCCGAACCCGTGGCGGGTGCTTCTTCCATGATTCCTTCTCCTCTACCGGAAATTACGGGGATGTCTTCGTCGTCCTCGAAATCCTGCAGGCTGCAAATAATCACACCATTCATGACGACGATCGGATGACTCTCACAGCGATGATAGCAGAGGAAAGCTGGTGCCGGGCGGTAGGCATCAGGCGTCACGGAGAGTGTGTGACCATCCCAGGCCTCTGCATCCTGCGCCACGATTTTTGACGGCGGAGGGCTAGGCAATTTCGCGGCAGCACCGTCTCTCGGAGCACGTCATGGTCTCCGGCACGATGCGCGAAGAATGATAGCGTTTGGCGCATCACCTGACGCCCGCCGCCTGCCGCCTATCTCTTCACTTCACTCATCAGCGCCAGTAGATTGTCTTCCGTATCGCGAAAGAAGGTCATCCACAGATCGTGATCGGACATGCGCGCGATCATATGTGGCTCGTCTTCGAAGCGGGCGCCCTTCGCCTTCATGGCGGCGTGCGCATTTTGGATGTCGGGCACGGCGAAATACAGAATGGAGCTGGCGTGATCGAATTCCGGCTTCTCAGGACGGTCTAGCATCAGCCGCACGCCGCCGCAATCGAAGAATGCCAATCCCGGCGGCGCCTTGAACAGCAGCTTCAGCCCCAGGACCTTTTCGTAGAACTCGGCGGCCCGTTCCACATCGTGCGTTCGAATCTGGATCTGCCCCAAGCGCGTGACTCCCGGACCTTCACTCATTGTCTTGACCTCCATCACGAAATTAGTTAGCATAGCTAACTATATTTGGGAATCGATGTCAACAAAAAAGAAAAGCGCTCACTCTCCTGAGCACGGTGAAGAGCCCGGAACCGAAAGCCGGAAGCCGGAAACCGTCAGCGTCGCCGATCGCCTGCACTCCGCCGCAATTCACCTGTTGCGCCACGTGCGGAAGCAGGACACCACATCCGGCGAAGGTCCAGCTCGTCTTTCCGCGCTTTCGGTGCTGGTTTTTGGCGGGCCGAAGACGCTGAAGGAACTGGCCGCAGCCGAGCAGGTGAAAGCTCCGACTATGAGCCGCATTGTTGCTGGCCTCGAGCGCAGCCGGTTGGTCGAAATCACCGAAGATTCCGCAGACGCACGCCGCATGCGGATCGCCCCTACCGCAAAGGGCACGCGCCTGTTACAGAAGGCTCGGGAGAGGCGCATCGCCGATCTGGCTTCACAACTCGAGCTCCTGACGGACCAGGAACTCACACGGATCGGTGACGCCGTGGAAATCCTTCGCCGGTTGCTCCAGAACTGGGGCTAATTTCGGACTTGTAGTAATCAGTGAGTTGGGTACTATAGGCACATGCCAAAAAGAGGCCTGCGGCCTCATACTCTTAAGTTTTCTACGTGTAAAGTGCGGCGCGTAGAAGGCGTTCGATAAGTCTTCCGGGACTTCCCCTCCGGTCTGCACAAAATTTCTGGTTACCAGGATGACTCTGACTCGCTCACGCACCATCGTGGCGGCGGCCGCTCTTTTCTGGCTGCTTCATGTTTTTGTCTGCCTCGCGCTCGGCGCGAACAGCAAAGGCCCGCTGCTCTCCGATCTGCTGCAGTTGGCGATGGGCGGGCTGCTGATCGGCTCGATCGTACTCGCCGCGCAGCGCTCCGAGGGTGTGGCGCGCGCCTTCTGGCAACTCGCGATTGCAGCCTACGTGCTGTGGATGACCGCGCAGGGTTTCGCTGTTTACAACGACCTGGCCCGGACCCCGGTCGTGTCCTGGTTCATGAACTTTCTTTTCTGTTTCTGGTTTGCGCCCCTCGCGATGGCGCTGTTTCTCGATCCGGAACATGAAACCGGGCGGATCGATGCCCTGATGGCGCTCGATTTTGTACAGGGCCTCCTTGTGTGCGTCACGGCGTACGTTTACTTTTTCTATCTGCCGAAAGCCGACGCATCCGGCGAACTGCCTCACGGAATGTGGGCTCCATATTTCGTCGGCTACGGATTAGTGGCTCTGTCCTTCATATTGCGCTCCACCGTCACGCGATCGCGCGATATACGCGTGCTTTTCGGCTCGATGGGAGGGCTTCTCGCGGTTTCTGTTTGCGTGGATGCGCTGTACTACTACGGGCCAGGCCGAGGCCTCAAGACCGGCCAGTGGTTTGATTCTCTCTGGAGCGCTCTGCTGCTGGTCCCCACCATAATTGCGACCGCATGGAAGCAGTTGGAGGCTCCGGAAATCACCCTGGAGCCGCGGCCCAAGGAAAAGAGGATCTATCTCGAGATCTCGCACCTGCTGTATCCACTACTGGTCCTCGTCATGTCGCTGCGGATTGCGCACGACCGCTTCGCGCTCGCTGGACTGATAGTGCTGCCATCGTTTCTGTGTTCCACGGCGCGCATGCTGGTCACGCAGAGCCGCCTGATGCGCGCCAAAGAGGCCCTGCGACGTGAGGCCCAGCGCGACAGCCTGACCGCCTTGTGGAATCACAAAGCAATCTTGGAGACCCTCGAGCGCGAACTGCTCCGTTCCGAGCGGAATCATCAACCGGTAGGCGTCATCATGATCGATGTCGATCACTTCAAAGCGGTGAACGACAGCCGCGGTCACGGCGCCGGAGACACCGTATTGCGCATCATTGCAAGCGGCATTGCCGCGATGGTTCGTCCGTATGACTCGGTCGGACGCTACGGGGGAGAGGAGTTCCTGATCGTCGCTCCCGGTTGCGGTCCGGCAGAAACCTGGGAACTCGCCGAACGCGTGCGCACGCACGTGGCCCGCTGCAGCATCATGGCGGGAGGCACCACAGTCCTGGTTACCTTGAGCTTGGGAGTCGCGACGGCGGAATGCGCCACCGACCTCGAAAAAGTTCTCAGCAGCGCCGACGCCGCCATGTACCGCGCCAAAGCCGCCGGACGAAACCGCGTCGAGCCCAGCCTGGGCCGCGCCGCCAGTGCCGGCCAATCCAGCGCGCCCTCCGCGGACCGCGATTTCTGGATCTGAAATGGGTTCTGCCGTTTCGAGCTACTTAGCATGTCAAATCCATAAATGACCGCGCTAGGCCTGGGTGAACGCGCCGTACACCTTCCAGCGATACACGGGGCTCTGCAGCACATTTATCCCGCAGACCTGCCGCCGTCCATGGCAGCGGAATTTAAGGCTACCATTGATGCCGTCGATCGAAAGCTCCATTTCGGCGAGTATCGTATCCTTCGGCCGGACGGATCCGATGGCTGGGTGGAAGTCTTTGCGGCGGCTGAGTTCGACTCGGGCCGGAAATTTCTGAGCTGCTCGGGAACTATAGGGGATGCAGAGCGCAGCGGGAACTGAATTTGAGACCTCAGACAATTTCGGAAGGCTGCCGCGAGAACTTGAGCTGGTCATATTCCGCGTGGTGCAGGAAGCGTTGACAACATCGTGCGTCATTCTGAGTCAGAGCGAGCGTGCATACGAATCAGTCGGAAAACAGATGGGATTACGATGAGGATTGAGGACCATGGCAAAGGAATCTCGGCAGTGAAGCTAGCGGCCGCCCAGTCCGGAGAGTCTGGACTGGGCATCCGCGCGATGCGAGAGCGGTTGCGTCCCTTTGGCATGGCTAGCACTGTTTCGCGGCGTTATTCAAGAAAAATAATTGTATTAAAACGTTTCTTACGCGCATTTTTGCGTGACGGTGCGCATGGTCTTTGTGTAGGATGTCGACGAAAAGCATCGACCTTCGGGTGTCGATGTCTCTGTTCCGACCACGCATAAGGAGGTTCCTATGCAAGCGTCCGTCCCGCTTCCTCGCTGTTTCTCTCACGTCCTGCTTTGTACCGTTCTGATCACACTTATGCTGCTCGTTCCGTCGATGGTGCGCGGCCAGGCCTACTTCGGAACCGTCAGCGGCGAACTGACAGACGCCAGCGGAGCAGTAGTGCAAGGCGCCAACGTGATGCTCTCCGACGAAGAGAAGGGATTCAACTTCGTCACTACTTCGGATGCCAGCGGCCGCTATCTTTTCCGATCGGTCGCGCCCGGCTTGTATTCGATAACGGCCGAAGCAAAAGGCTTCGCCAAGTCAACCAGTAAGCCTTTCAAGGTCGACGTCAACGAGAACGCAACGACAAACCTGACGTTAAAAGTGGGTGCGGCGAGCCAGACCGTTGAGGTGGGAGCGCAGGCACAGACTATTCAGACCGAGGATGCGGAGACGGGGCAGGTGGTGAATCGTCGCTACATTAACGATCTGCCGCTGATTGACCGTGACGTGCGGGCGCTGACATCGCTGGCTCCCGGGGTTACGGAGATGGACGACCAGTGCCGGGAGCCATGTCTAGGAACGAACTTTGTTTCCAACGGAAGCCGTGGCGCGACCGCAGATGTCCTGACCGACGGCGCTTCGGTAACGAATTCAGAACCGAACGGCGGCATTACCTCAGTGACCTATCTTCCGTCGCCGGAGGCGGTGGAAGAGTTCAAGGTTCAACAAACAAATTTCAGCGCGGAATACGGGTTCTCCGGAGCGTCGGTGGTCAATGTGATCACGCGCTCGGGGACGAACAGGTTTCACGGAAGCGGATACGAGTTCTTCCGCGACGACAGCCTCGATGCCAACGACTGGTTCTCTAATCGGGCAGGCCAGCCGATTCCGCCACTGCGCCGCAACAATTTTGGGTTCACTTTCGGCGGCCCGATTATCAAGAACAAAACGTTCTTCTTTGTGGATTACGACGGCTTCCGTTCTTCGGGACTAAGCACTGCCAATGGGGCCGTTCCCTCCGATGCGATGAAAACCGGCAATTTTGGCGAGGTGTGTGGCGCACAGGGGGGAACGTTCGACAACACCGGCCTTTGTAGTGTAGCCGCTGGCCAGATCTGGGATCCGTATTCCGGCGTGCTTGATCCCAATGCCGGGGGCATCGTTCGCAGCACGTTTATTCCCTTTAACAATCTGACAACCTACATGAGCCCAGGTCCGGCTTCGCAGGTACGAGGCAATCTGATTGATCCAGTTGCGCTGAAGATGATGAGCCTGTTCCCGGAACCTAATGTGTCCGGCGGAGACATCTACAACAACTTCTTTGCCTCTGGTGCAAGCAAGAGTTCCAACGACCAGTTTGACGTCAGGGTCGACCATCGTTGGACCCAACACAACTTGATGTCGGCGAAGTTCGCTTACCAATACAGTCCTGCAGGCCAGGGCTTGGACTGCTTCAAAAACTTCGCGGATCCCTGCCGGGGCGGCCCGGGTTGGACGAATGCGCATGCCTTCGCCATCACCGATACGCATACATTCAGCCCCACGCTGTTGCTGAATACGACGTTGGGTTTCACGCGCGGAGTCTGGCACATCGATTCCTACAATCCTCACGGTCAGAATGATCCGCTGGGTGCTCTGGGGTTCCCGTCGTATTTGCAGAGCAACGGATTCAAAGGCGTTCCGGCGATCTTCATCGACCAGTACGCCAGTGCGGGGTATCCGAACATCGGCAGCGACCCATACGGCAATTATCGGCTGGGGCAGAACACCGGACAGCTTTCGGCCGCGCTCGACAAGGTGCATGGCTCTCACGAGTTGAAATTCGGGTTCGACGGGAGGATTCACCAGATCAACTACATCCAAACCAACGCACCTGTTGGCTTCTTTACCTTCAATGCGGATGGATCGTATGCGTGCCCCGGCGGCTTGGACGCCTGCGGCGGCGATCCCATGGCCAGTTTCATGATGGGTATGTTCACCCAGGGTTGTGGCGGCAACGGATGCGGCTCGTACTATGAGATCCAGTTCCGGCCTGCCACGACCAACTATCAGTACGGATTTTTCGCGCAGGACAACTGGAAGGTCTCTTCGAAACTCACGTTGAATCTGGGCTTGCGCTATGATTTGACGCGGCCGCGCACGGATCGCTACAACCGTCAAAACTGGTTCAATCCAAATCTGACGAGTCCGTTAAATGGCGGAAGTGTGAGTTACAACGATCCGGTGACGGGTAGTCCGGTCACGCTGCCCCTGAAGGGTGGCGAAGTTTTTGCCTCTTCGGGTCAGCGGACTAACTACGTGACAGACTGGCATGACATTCAGCCGCGGTTCGGCTTCGCCTTCCAGTTTGCTCCGAAGATGGTGGTCCGCGGAGGTTACGGCATTTATTACGGACAATCACGGTCGGGCGTTACCGGAGTCGCGCCTTACGGCAGCCAGGGATTCAACCAATTCACAAACGTGATCACTGCCAATCCGGTGGACCACGCGACGCCTTACGCGCATCTGGATAATCCATTCCCCAATGGATTGATTCAGCCGCCGGGAAATGGGCTGGGGCCGATGAATGACGTGGGCTTCACGGCGAACGGTCCGCTGCGCACTCCGGGCGCGAACCAGACGCCGTATGAGCAGAGCTGGAGTCTTGGTATTGAGCGGCAACTGCCCAGCAACATCCTGTTCAATGTGGAATATATTGGCAAGAAGGGAACCCGTCTACCTTTTAGCGGCTCGAACTACATCAACCATCTGGGGCCCTGGGTGGAAGGTTTGCCGGTTGGGGATCCCAACGCGACCAACCCCTGTCAGGCCCTGACGATCGCGTGCCTGAATACGCTGGTGGACAATCCTTTTGCCGGATCCATCAAGGATCCCAACAGCACCCTAGGCAGCAACTTCGACCAGATTTCGTTTCAACAGTTGTTGTTGCCCTATCCGCAGTTCACTGGAGTCACTACGGAACCACAGATGATTGGCAGTTCCATTTATCACGGGTTGCAATTGCTGGCTGAGAAAAAGTTCTCGAACGGGCTGCAGTTCCTTGCTACCTATACCTGGTCGAAGTCGATTGATAACTCTTCGCAAGCTGACGATAACGTCACCTGGCTCGGTAGCTTCTCGGGACTGCAGGATCCCAACAAACCTTGGCTGGAGCGCAGTCTCTCGACGTTCGATATTCCCCACGTGATTCAGCTGAGTTACAGCTACGATTTGCCGTTCGGACGCGGACGGCCATTTCTCGGGAACATGCCGCGATGGGCAGACTTGATCATCGGCGGCTGGAAGACCAATGGGATCTGGCGCATAGCCGATGGCCGACCTCTGACCCTGAACGTCGCCGATGGCAACCCGATCCCGACATATGGCACTCAGCGACCCAACATCGTTGGGACGCCGAAGCGGAACCACGGTTCGGACTTCGTCGACAACTACTTTGTGGATAACACCGTCTTCCAGCGCCCGGACGATTTCACGTTGGGCAATGCTCCACGGGCGCTGGGCGGCATACGCAGCCCGTGGTCGTTCACAACCGATCTGTCGGTGGGAAAACAGTTCTACATACGCGAACAGATGAACTTTGAAATTCGCCTCGAGGCACAGAATGCGTTGAATCATCCCGTGTTCCAGGGCCCGAACACAAGTGTGGACGATCCGAACTTTGGGAGGATTACACAACTCTCGATTGGGCCGCGACAGGTACAGTTGGGTTTCAAGTTCAACTTCTAAACCGTCGTTCGTTGCTGGTCAGTGGCTAGTTTGTTGGCCGCCGGGGTTATACCTTGGCGGCCGGCGCTTTTTGGGATAGTTCGGCGACTTTGATAAATAATTAGTCATACCGTACGTATAACGAAATATATCGAAGCTGCAGCCGTTATTCCCTGTCGGAAACAGCCCTCAGACTGACCTCCAAAACACAAATCAGATTCCGCTGCCCATGTGCCGGAAGCAGATGGAAAACAACAGCCGACGAACAAATGCCACGCCAACAAACTACCCTGTATCAATGACTTGCGACAGTAACCAAACCGTGTGACTGATGTACATTGCGGCGGCACCTCCTTCGCTCTAATGTCTCAAATCGAATGAATTTGAAACATTCGAATCATCATTCTCACCCTCATCGCAAACACTCTCTGACCGCAACGGCTACAGGCCGTAGCGCGGTTTCGAAGCGGCGGAGCAGCCGGATGGCGCTGAATGCGGCCGTGGGAGTATCTGGGGAAGATCGCCAGAAAACCGCGTTTACTATGACGGCCAAGGCCACCAACTTGAATCGGCATGGCGCCGCGGTGCAACTCAATCGCGAGTTGGCGGTGGGCTCGGTGGTGAAGGTAAAGAATCAGCGCGGAGCTCAGGTTTCGGCGCGCATCGTGACACAACTGATGGCCTTGCAGGGCATCTCTACCTACGCGATCGAATTCGTCGACCAGGACGATACCGCGAAGAATTTCTGGGGAATCTCCTTCCCTTCGAATAATTAACGAAATCTCACGTGAAAAAAGGCCAGCAGGCTTGCGAGCACTGCTGGCCATTAAAGTCTCACTCGACACGAACCTGTTCTATTGAATAGCGCTGCTGACCTGCGAAAACACGTTGTTCGCGTTCGATCCGATCAGGCGCACCGTACCAGCGACGATGACGAGAATGACTGCAAGCATGACCGAGTATTCGGCGATGTCCTGACCGTTATCCTGCGACCACAACCGCTTCAACCACGCGAATGAATGTTTAGCACTCTCGTCCATGGCCCTCCCCTTGTCTTATGCAAGCACCGAACGTTCCGACGTCTCGAAGGGCCCGGTGGCCTGCTTTGCCGACTCAGCAAAGCTCGATGCCCCAAGCCTGCGTCAATGCCTGCAGTCCTACTTGAAACTCTGATGTTCCTTTCATTTTCTTGGTCCAGACCACGCGAAACTGCATTTTTCGCCGCCGGAAGAAAACTGTTACCTCATCCTGCTCGCTCAACTCGTGCCCTACCGATCCCGGCCGTTCACCTGTGGGGGCCACGTCAAGCGTGTGCGCCAGGTCCTCAAAAGCTTTGCCATTGCTGTCCGTGTCTTTGATCCTGACGGGAAGAACCGCCCTGGTGCGGCTAGCCCGCGCTTCTTCGTTTCCGCCCCACTCACTGGCATTCCTTCACCCAACAGTATTTTGCGGGTGTCACCCGATTCTGGGAATGGCCCTGACGTGTAGTGGAACGGCACGAGAGTGATACAGGCGCAGGTGCCGGATTTTGCAGCACTTAGCTGCACTTTGAGGGCAGCAATTTGGGCTCAAGATCGACCGATCAGGGTGACTGGTTGCGAAACTTTTCAGCCGCTCCTGTGGTCTAATGATCAAGCGGGCCGGGCCCGCATTCCCATGCGATTTCCCTGTTTTTTAGTGACTATCCTGGTTTTTTGCAGCCTTTCTTCGGCTTTGCTGGCAGCATCCGCGCCCGGAGCACCGGTTCCAGCAATTCTTCCTCAGACATTTGCTGGCTGGGAGATGAAGGGATCCGTGCAGACGAGTACGAGTCCTGCCACCGCGGATGCAACGAACGCTGCTGTGCTCAATGAATACCGCTTTACAGATCTCGCCAAGGCAACCTACACGCGCGACGACGGCCGCACGCTGAACGTTCGAGCCGCGCGCTTTGCGGACGCTTCCGGCGCTTTCGGTGCGTATACGTTCTACCTGCAAGCGAACATGACCCGGGAGCAGGTCGGCGATCAGGGAGCGTCGGTCGGCGATCGCGTTCTCTTCTATCGTGGCAACGTCCTCGTCGACGCGCAATTTAGTAAGGAAACTCCAATGTCGGGAGCGGAACTGCGCGAACTGGCTGGTGCGTTACCGCGGGTAGGAGGAAATGCGGCGAACCTGCCTTCATTTATTCAATTTCTGCCGGGTCGCGACTACATCACAAATACGCAGAAATATGTGATGGGACCGGTGGCGCTCTCGTCGCTGGATTTGCCGGTCAGTGCCGAACAAGTCGACTTCGCCTCAAGTTCTGAACTCACGCTGGCCCATTATCGGACATCGAGCGGCGACGCGACACTGGTTCTGATCTCGTATCCCACGCCGCAACTCGCAGCCGAGCATCTGCGACGAATCGACACAGCGCATGGCGTAACAGAGTCGAATCAAGGCGGAGTTAGCACCATCAACGGGGCAGGAACGTTTTTCGATAAACGGACTGGCCCGATCGTCGCCATCGCCACCGGCGGTATCTCTGACAGCGAAGCGAAGTCTTTGCTGGGCATGGTTAATTACGAGGCCAGCGTTACGTGGAACACTCCCACGGACAGTCGCGAAGTCCGTGATCTGTACAAACTGATCCTCAACATCATAGTCCTGTGCGCAATTCTCGGCGGGTTAGCGATCATCGCGGGCGTGGCTTTTGGAGGATTCCGCATTCTGATGAAGCGTCTATACCCGGACAAGATTTTTGATCGACCCGAGCAGATGGAATTCATCTCGCTGCACCTCACAGAGACCACGGTGAAAGGTTCCGGGACGTCGGGTAGTGATGCCTTACCTCCAAATCGCTCCTAGACTTTTGGGGGTAAGTCCCTTTAAAAGTATTGGCTTACAACCGCTTTTGAGCGGTTTTGTCTCAAAATGCTACAGTTTTTGGGAATGTTAACCCATTTTGTAAGTTATTGATAATACTGGCATTTATTTCCCAAAAATCGCTTGACACCCCCGTTTTTTGGCTCATAAGATTTCGGCAGAAAGTTTTGACGGAAACTATGACTCCGTTGGAACTATTCTCCCTTGAAGAGAAGGCCGCCCAGTTGCCGGGTGGCCTTTTCGTTTGCATCGATTCTGTCGAGTTACGTCTGTGAATTCGCAGTCAAGAGGGAACTGTTCTGTTACGCGTTCGTATCATTTATCGAGGATGAATGCGATCGCACAGAACTCACTTTGGGGAGGATTCATGTTCTGCGACGGATGCGGTACGCCGGTGCAACCCGGGCAGGCTTATTGCAGCAAATGTGGCAAGCAGATCATCGGCCCGGTGTCTTTCGCGCAACCGCGCCCGGGACGCGTGCAGGAACACGTTCGCCTGCTCAGTCTGTTCTGGTTAGCGTTCTCGGCGTTTAACACAGTCGGAGCGGTCGTGCTTTATATTCTCGCGAACACGTTATTTGCTCACCTGCGGGAGTTCGGCGCACCAGAGGCGCCGGCGTCATTCCTGCGTCCGCTGCTCAGTGTGATCGCGATCTTCCTTTTTGCAAAAGCTGCCATCGGCTTTCTTGCGGGATGGGGACTGCTGCAGCGGGAAAAGTGGGCGCGAGTCCTGGCTCTGGTTCTCGCTTTCATTTCGCTCTTTAACATTCCCTTCGGAATGGCGCTGGGCGTCTACACCATGTGGGTCCTGCTTCCCGCAGAATCAGAGCGGGAGTACGACGCGCTTAGCGAGACCAGAGCGGCATAAGAACATCGGCTGAAATAGAACCGAGCATTGTGCTTCTCGCGCGCTTGAGGCTGTTGCCGGAATGAAAAAAGTGGTTTGGCGATGAGCACCGGGTCGACAGATCCGATTTGGTAAACTAATCAAGTCCCAACGAAGGCCGACGTAGCTCAGTTGGTAGAGCAGCCGATTCGTAATCGG
>Ga0126373_10001892_pt1 | contig 15144 bp, 14 predicted proteins | sample PanSoiMetPlot_11_FD_92545 | JGI IMG/M metagenome (GOLD analysis project Ga0126373, IMG submission 92545) | Tropical forest soil microbial communities from Panama - MetaG Plot_11 | ecosystem: Environmental > Terrestrial > Soil > Tropical forest > Bulk soil | place: Panama | collected 2016-02-17 | reverse complement strand
CCTTATAACTCCTCATGCGGATATTCGAATTGGGAACTCTCGGCCGATCGCGCCAATAGTGCCCGAAAACTAATGCAGGAGAACGGCGTGCGTTCCAATCAGGTCAGCGAAGTGCGCGACTTCCGATTTCAGCGGCTGCGTCAAGCCGGACGATCCCGACAGCCCTTCCAACCGGCGCGTTTCGATCGTTGTGAAATACGGAAGTTAGTCGAACCGCGGGTCGCGAAATGCTTTATCCCCTAGTCGCGATTACACGGGGCGTGACGAGCGCACAGAAACAGCCAGCTGGACACGTCTGTTAAAATTGGGTTTAGGCTGGCAAAAGAGCCAGTGTAGCTCCTGTTTGCTCCCTCTTGCTTCAGGCGCTGGCGGTGTTTATACTGGCTTTTTTGCCGATGAGTAACTAGACATGACGCCACGGGAAGATTTCGATCCGCTTGCACCGCAGCGCGAGGCCGCCATGTTCTACGGGTTGTTTCTGCGCGGCCACTCGGCCGATGCGCTCCGCCGCGACATCGATGTCCCCAAGCCTCTGCTCGAAAAATGGCTCAAGTCGCGCCGCTATGAAATGGGATTTCGCAATTCGCTGCGCCGTGTCTATCAATACCGCAAGCAAGTGCTCGCCATCTTCGACGAGCTTGTCTTAAACGAGCGCAGCCGCATGCGCCTCCAGTAGCGCTGCACTCCTCCGCCTTTGTTTCTTCTTCGGAAGAAATTCACTCAAACTTCATTTGGGAGCATTTACACTAGAAAAGATGAGCCAGACTCCTGTTGAAGAAGCGCACGTTACAAAAGAACGTATCCTTAGCACACCCACTCGTCCGTTCGATCCTGTGGGCGCCTCGACTGCAAGCGAGATTCTCACTCGCATGCAGGGCACCGCGTTTCAGGGCAAGCAGCTCGGCGTGGCGTTCGAAGTCTGGAAAAAGATGCTGGGCGACCGTTGCACCATTATGATGGGGATGTCGGGCGCGATGGTTCCCGCCGGAATGCGCCGCCTGGTCGTTCGCATGATTGAGAACCGGCTCATCGACTGCCTCACGTCGACCGGCGCGAACTTTTTCCACGACCTGCACGAAACGCTCGGCAATTTCCACTATCAGGGATCGCCCGCTACCGACGACGTGCTACTCGCCGAGAATCTGGTCGACCGCATGTACGACGTGCTGGCCGACGAAGAAAAATTTCGCCAGCACGACCAATGGATCGGTCGCTTCGCCGCATCGCTCGATCAATCGCATTCCTACACGACGCGCGAGTTTCTCTACTTGCTGGGCCTCGAACTCGCCAAGCATGCCAAGGAAGACGGCATCGTCTCAGCCGCCGCCAAAGCCGGCATTCCGTTATATTGTCCGGCCATCGCCGACAGCTCCATCGGGATCGGCATTGCGGCCAATCGCTACGCAGGTGGCAACCGCTTCACCTTTGACGTGATCGGCGACGTAGTTGAAACCGCACGCATCGTAGCTGAATCGAAAGCCAGCGGCGTGATCTATTTCGGCGGCGGCACGCCGAAAAATTTCGTGCAGCAGACCGAGGTCACCGCCATCATCATGAACACCGGCGTCACCGGCCACAAGTACGCAATCCAGTGCGTCACTGACGCGCCGCACTGGGGCGGCCTCTCCGGCTGCACTTTCGAAGAAGCGCAGAGCTGGGGCAAGATTGCCAAGGACGCCTCCATGGTCACCTGCCATTCCGATTCCACGATCGCGATGCCCATTCTCGTTTCCGCGCTTCTCGAGCAACAGCATCTCATCGCAAACCGCCACCGGCCGAGTTTTCAGATGGGGCGCGAGCTCGGAATCTCGGCGTAAGCGCAAAGGGCGCGGCGCGCATCACCCATGCGAGTCAGGAACTGCTACGCGCCGCGCTCCGTTTTGCGCAATCTCCTTGATAGACCTTCGGCGCGAACTCCAACTCCAACGCAGTGCTGGGCGCTACCGCGGCCCATTTGACGAAAAGCTCCGCCCTCAGCTCACGAATCCGGTGAAGTTCGTCGTCCGTCATGGTCCGCCCGGTGTTTGCGCTGAACTCGCCCGCGTTCGACTGCACTCCAGACGCTCGTTCCACATCGAATAGCCCTACGATTCGCTCCACTTGGATAGCTTCTTCAGGCAGAGGCCCGCGCGCGCCTTTGCCGATCGTATCCTCAATGTCCCAGCCTTCTGCAATCAACCCGAAAAAGGCCCGCCGGCAACCAAGCACAGTCTCCACCGCGAAATGCGTCAGGTCATGCAGCGCGAAATGAGCGGCGTATTTGGCTTGCTTTTGCGACGACACCGATCCGTCCGCCCGCGTGCAGCGCAGCACCCCCGCACCATCCGCACGCTTCACGATCTCGATACGTAGCCCGCTCACACTCAAATCATACAAGTCCACGCGACATTGATATGCTGAATAGGCCAAACCTACCGGGAGGAATCATCCATGCTGATTTCACTCCACGCAGTCTCGGCTGCTTCGCTCGTCGCGCTACTTAGCTCGAGCGCCTTCGCCGCCATCGAAATTCACGCTCTCTCCGGCCGGCCGGACATGATCGGGGGCCCGGAAGCGCTAATCGAAACCAATGCGCCGCTTGAAAAATTCAGCGCGACACTCAATGGTCGGGATGTTTCGAAGAGTTTCAAACCGGGCACGAGGGCCGGCAAGTTGCTCGGCCGTGTCGGCGGATTGAAAATCGGCAAAAATACGCTCGAAATCAAGTCCTCCAAAGGCTCGGCGACGCTTGAAATCACTGGCTATCCGATCGCCGGTCCCGTTTTCTCCGGCCCGCACCAAAAACCATTCGTCTGTCAGACCGAGCAGGCCGGTCTTGGCGCGCCGCTCGATGAAGATTGCAGCGTCAAGACAGTAGTCAGCTACGTCTACAAATCCACCGAGGCTCAGGAACCCGGCGCGGGCCGAGGTGGTCGCGGGCCCGGCGGACCGAATGCGCTTCCCGCTGGCTTCAAACCGTTCGATCCTTCCGCTCAGCGCCCATCCGACATCGCAAAGACCACGACGATCGACGGCAAAACCGTCGACTATATCGTCCGGCGGGAGCGCGGTACGATTAATCGCGCGATCTACGAAATCGCGATGCTGCATGACGCCTCGCAGCCCGATCCTGATCCCTGGACCCCGAGCGCCAATTGGAACGGACGCTTGATCTACTCATTCGGTGGTGGCTGCGCGGCGGGATATCGCCAGGGACTCCCCGGCGGGGCGATCACGGATGAGTTCTTATCGCAAGGCTACGCCGTCGCGGTGTCGTCCCTCAACGTTTTCGGCAACAATTGCGACGACGTCATTTCATCCGAGACCATGATGATGGTGAAGGGCCACTTCGTGAACGAATTCGGCATTCCCGTGCACACCATCGGCATCGGCGGATCGGGCGGCGCGATTCAGCAGTACATGATGGCGCAGAATTACCCTGGCCTCCTCGATGGCCTTCTGCCGCAGATCAGCTTCCCGGACAATGCCATCTACGAAAGCGTGATCGATTGCTCGCTGCTCGCGCACGCTTTCGATTCGACGAAAACCTCCTGGACCGAGGATCAAAAAACTGCCGTCTCCGGCTACTCGGAGTTCAAAACCTGCACCGATAGCTGGATGTCGCGCGGCCAAGCGCTGAGCCTGGCGAACAATCAGGTCAAAGCTGCGGCTTGTAATCCGACCATACCCAAAGCGCTCGCTTTCGATCCGATCTCGAACCCGGCCGGTGCGCGCTGCGACTACTTCGACGACCTGGTCAATGTCTACGGCAAGGATCCGAAAACCCACGCCGCCCGCCGCGCCCTCGACAACATCGGCGTCCAATACGGGCTGAACGCCCTCAACGCAGGGAAAATCAGCTTCGATCAATTCATTCAACTGAACGAAGTGATCGGCGGTCACGACGTCGACGGCAATATAATTCCCACACGCGACTCAGGCGACCTCCAAGCGCTGAAGATCACCTATCAGACCGGCCGCATCAACACGGGCGGTGGCAGCCTCGGCTCGATCCCGATTCTCGATACACGCAACTATCTCGACGGCGCGGCAAACCTGCACGACCGGTTCCGCTCCATGGTCATGCGCGCACGTCTCAAAGAGGCCAACGGCACAGCCGACAACCAGGTGACGATGATCTTCCCGCAGCAGGGCCCGGCCCCGCTGCGCCCCGCCCAGTTGATCGCGATGATGAACCATTGGCTCGATAACGTCGCGGCCGATGCCTCCAACGCGAGCGCGGCCGTCAAAGTCGCGCGAGACAAACCAGGTGATGTTGTCGATGCCTGTTACACCCAACAAGGCGAGCGAATCGTCGAATCACAGACATGGGACGGCAAAGGCCGCTGCAACGAGCTTTATCCGGCCCACGCCGATCCGCACATCGCCGCCGGCGCGCCGCTTACCGATGAAGTCCTGAAGTGCCAGCTCAAACCAATCGTCGCTACTGACTACACCCCCGCACTGACTGCGGATCAAATGACCCGAATGAAAGCAGCGTTCCCGCAAGGCGTCTGCGATTACTCCAAGCCCGGCGTAGCCCAACAGCACGTCGAAGGAACATGGCGCCGTTACTGACCACGCCCGTGGCGCACGCAATCGTCCGTGCCGCATCCCCACTCATAGGGACGCTGTTGTTCACAATATCCACCATGGCCCAAGCTGGAAACTATTCCGCCCAAAAACTCACCGTGGACGGGGTCGAAATCGTCCGCCTCACCGACGCTGCCCATAACATGGAAGTCTCCATCTGCCCTTCTGTCGGAAACATCGCCTACGACATGAAGGTGAACGGCAAGCCCATCTTGATGTCCCCGGAGAGCCTCGCTGGTTGGAAGTCGAAGCCCGAATGGGCCGGCGTTCCATTCCTCGCTCCGTGGGCAAATAGATTGGCCTCCGATGCCTTTTGGGCGAACGGACGCGAATATAAACTGAATCCCGCGGTAGCCGAGATCCGCCGCGATCCGAACGGACTCGCCATCCACGGCTTGGTCCTCTACGCGGATGACTGGAAAGTCACCGCGGTGCATGCTAACGACGAAGCCGCCGAATACATCGCCCGGCTCGACTTCTCGCGTCACCCCGAATGGATGGCGCAATTCCCATTCGCACACACCATCGACATGACCTATCGCCTCTCCCAGGGCATTCTCGAAGTGCGAACCGCCATCGTCAACGAGTCGCGCGACCCGATGCCTCTGGTCATCGGCTTCCATCCCTGGTACCAACTCGCTACCCCGCGCGATGAGTGGCGCGTCCATCTGCCCGTCCGCTTGCATTACAAGCTTTCGGACAAGCTGACTCCAACCGGCGAGGCCACGCCCGCGGATCTGCCGGACCCAACGCCACTCGCGGGCCGGCACCTCGACGACCTCTTTGGCGGCGTCAGTTCGAGCGACGAATTCTGGGTGGAATCGCACGGCCAGCGTATCTCGGTTCGCTACGGGCCGAAGTACCCAGTTGCGGTTGTCTATGCGCCGAAAGACCGCAATGTCGTATGTTTCGAGCCGATGACCGGCATCACCAACGGCTTTAATCTCGCTCACGAAGGCAAATACAAGGAGCTCCAAAGTATCGCACCTGGCTTCACGTGGCGCGAGAGTTTCTGGATCCGCCCCACGGGCTTCTAATCCGCCAACCTCGCTTCACCGGGTATATACTGGCTCTCGACTAAGAACCCAAGGAGCGTTCATGCGCAAGCTTACTCTCGCCTCTGTCGCAATTGTCCTCGCGAGCGTGGAGGCAATGGCCCAGAAACACCCGAGCGGAACTGCCACCGACGTAACCAACGCCCAGATTCAAGCCGCGCTCAAGAAAACGGCGTCCGCGGCGGTCAGCGATCAGCAGCTTCGTATTGTCGACATTGACGGCGAATACAATGTCGCGGTCGGCATTCTGCATCGCGCCAAGACCAACGGCAAGCCGAGTGGCGCGCTGATCCACGAAAAAGTCACTGAGGTTTACCAAATTCTCTCCGGAGACGGCACGTTCGTCACCGGCGGGAAACTTGTTGACCCGAAAGAATCCGCCCCCGACAGCGAAATCGTGCGCGTCCTGGCTGGGCCCAGCATCAGCGGTTCTTCCATCGAAGGCGGCGTAAGCCGGAAAGTCGGCCCGGGCGACATCATCGTCGTTCCGCCCAACACCCCGCACGGCTTCAGCGAGATCACAACCGAAGTTGCCTACAGTGTGGTCCGCATCGATGGACACAAGCTCCTGCCGGCCGGTTATGTGGCGAAGTAGCTTCGTATTCGTCGCTCTTTGGAGCGCGGTCTCGATCGCTTCGGGTCAGCAGCAATCTGTCGCCGCGCTGCCCTCCGCGTGGGTGCTCCCACCGCCCGCGCAACGCCCGGCACCGCGCGTGATCGCGATTCGGGCTGGTCGCCTCTTTGACCCCAAATCCGGAACTCTGCTCGCCAATCAGATCGTGGTGATCCGAGGCGACCGCATCCAGGACGTCGGACCCTCCGTCGCAATTCCTTCCGACGCCACAGTGATCGACCTGAGCCGCGCCACCATTCTTCCTGGTTTGATCGACACGCACCTCCACGTTATGGACGGCAATCCTTTGACGGCGCCCGGCGGTCCCGGCCTCATCCCCGGCACTCAGGCCGTCCCGCCAACGCTGCAATACCGAGAGCTGATCGCGCTCATGAACGCCCAGCGCGACCTCGCCGCCGGTTTCACCACCGTCGTTGACCTGATGTCGCACGGCGGCTGGTATGGCACGGTCGATCTTCGCAACGCCATCAACAACGGACTCGTTCAAGGTCCGCGCATGCAAGTCGCCGGTCCCGGCCTCGTGAACACCAATAAAGCCGCAGTGCCTTTCCCGCTTCTGCCGTCCACGCCCATCTCGAACGTTGGGGCGCAAATCGCAAACGGTCCCTGGGCCGTGCGTGAAGCCATCCGCGAGCAGGCTCACTATGGCGTCGACTGGATCAAAATCTACAGCACCGAAGAATACTATTTCAAGCCAGACGGCACCATGGTCAACACGCCTGCCTTCACGCTTGAAGAAACGCAGGCCGTCGTGGATGAAGCGCATCGCAAAGGACTCAAGGTCGCATGCCACGCCTATGGGGGCGAAGGCCTGCACAACTGCATTGCATCTGGCGTTGACGTCCCGACGCACGGCCTCGATCTCGACGACGCATCCGTCAAGCTTCTACTCGAAAAACACCTGCCCCTGACCTCGACCTTCTTCGACCTCAGCATCGAAGATGCCCAGGAGATGAAGCGCTGGGGAAATAGCCGCTGGCGCATGATGGAGAAAAGCTGGAAGAAGGCGCTGGCTGCAGGCGTGACCCAGCCCTTCGGTAGCGGGGCGGGTCCGTTCCCGCATGGGACACAAGTGGACCAGTTCGCCTACATCGTCAAATGGGGCATGACGCCGCTCCAGGCGCTCCGCTCAGCGACCACCATTGCCTCCGATTTGATCGGCTGGCCGGATCGCGTCGGCACCATCGAGAAGGGCAAGTTCGCTGACCTGATCGCCGTTCAGGGCGACCCGCTCGGTGATATTACGGAGATGTCGAGAATTAAGTTCGTAATGAAAAGCGGCGAGATCGTCCGCAATGAGCTGAAGTAACCTTCATGCCGCGTCCGTTTTTTGGACACTCATCTGAGAATTTGTCTTCTGCGGCGATAGCTACGTGCGGTGAACTATGCCCTCGAGGGGCGAAAGTACTCAAGGAGCTGGCTGGGAAGGTTTTCTCAAGTAGGGAAATTCCTGGAAGTTACAAGGGTTTGGAGAGGTCTATCGGGGTTGGCCTAGCGGAACAGCCCGTGGCTCCTTGAGCTTTCATTAATTTCATCGCCTGTAGACCCTGCACGGCCCGTTCCAAAGCCCTAAGCCCTTGTTTTACTAAGCAACTACAGGGCAACAGCAGAAAAAATTACCACCACGGCACAAATCGACTTGCAAATCCGGTACTTTGGTTGTGCGAAATGGAACTGACTCGCGCGAACGAGAACTAGCTGCGCCAACCAGAATTCAGGCTACACCTGTTATAGTGACGATTGGATGGCGCCGACCGATCCGATCCTCGCGGCCTTTTATGAAACTGGAGCGTATCTAAAGGGCCACTTCCGCCTCACCAGCGGATTGCATAGTCCTGAATATTTGCAGTGCGCTCTGGTGCTCCAGCATCCGCGGCATGCCGAGCACTTCGGCCGGCTGCTAGCGACGGGTTTTTTACGTATGGAACCAGCTTTGAAGATCGACTTCGTCGCCTCGCCTGCCATCGGCGGGCTCATCATCGGCCACGAGGTAGCACGGGCTCTCGGTGCGCGTTTCATCTTCACCGAGCGCGATCCGTCCGGACAAATGCTTCTTCGCAGGGGCTTCTCGGCGGAACCGGGAGAAACCGGTGTGGTAGTAGAAGACGTAGTAACGACCGGGGGCAGTTCACGCGAGGTGATCGATATTTTTAAAAGCGTCGGTGCGCGGGTGCTCGCGGCCGGCTCGATCATCGACCGCAGCGGCGGCGCAGCCGACCTCGGTATTCCGCGCTTGGCTCTGAAAACGCTGGAGGTGGTCGCCTACCGGGAAGAGGATTGCCCGCTGTGCCGCGCCGGCAGCCCGGTAGTGAAACCGGGATCGCGTCCCGCGCATGCGGCGTCTTAGGATCGAGCTGTCGTACGACGGCACTGAATATCACGGCTGGCAGGTGCAACCGGGCCTCCCAACGATCCAAGGCACCCTCGAGCAGGTCTTCGGCGAGATCGAGGGGAGCACCGTCCAGGTGTCGGGATCCGGCCGTACCGATGCCGGAGTCCACGCGCTTGCACAAGTTGCCTCAATCGACATGTCGAATCCCATCCCCGTTGACAACCTGCGGCGCGCCGCCAATCGTTTGCTCCCCGCCGATATCCGCATCCTGGACGTCCAGGAAGCCGCACCTGGCTTCCACGCCCGCTTCGACGCCAAACGAAAAACCTACGAATACCGCATCTTTCGAGGTGAAATCTGCCTACCGTTCGAATGGCGTTACGTCACGCATCATCCCTATCCGCTGCGCCAAGACGACATGATTTCCGCTGCGCCGTTGTTCGAGGGCGAGCACGATTTCACCGCCTTCGCCGCCAGCGACGAACGCGATGAGTTGGGCGTCTCGAAGGTTCGTACCGTGTTCTGTTCCAAACTTTCTCGTGCGCCGGACCGCCTTATCTATCGCGTCACCGGGAGCGGCTTTCTGAAACACATGGTTCGTAACATCGTTGGTGTTCTACTGGAGATAGGAAAAGGAAACGTCGACCGCGCAGGCGTTCTGGCGCGGCTCGAGCCCGGCTCGAGTATCGCCCCAGGTCCAACCGCTCCGGCACGCGGCCTGTTTCTCGTTTCAGTCGACTACTGACGTGCTGAAAGCCATCCTCTTCGATCTCGGCAATGTAATTGTGCCCTTCGATTTCTCGCGCGCCTATGCGCGTCTCGAGCCGCTGTGCAAGCTGTCTCCCGACGAGATTCGATCGCGCTTGCGGGCCACGGGCGTGGTCCAGCGATTCGAAACCGGGCAGATCGATGAACTCAGCTTTGTAAAGGAGTTTTCGGGTGCGCTCCACCTCGACATCACTCATGCCGAGTTCTGCGATCTGTGGAGCTGCATTTTCCTACCTCAACCGTTGATACCCGAATCGCTGCTTGAACAGCTGGCCGCGCGCTATCGCTTGCTCATGCTGTCCAACACCAATTCCATCCACATCTCGATGGTCCGCGCGAACTATCCGCTGCTCCGACATTTTCACGGCGCGGTGCTTTCACACGAAGTGGGCGCTGCCAAGCCTTCGCCGAAGATTTTCGAACACGCGATTCGAAAAGCCGGTTGCGATGCTCAGGAGTGCTTCTTTACTGACGACCTTGAACTGAACGTAACCGCTGCGCGCGCCCTCGGGATCGATGCGGTCCGCTTTGAGTCTGCGCTGCAAATTGAAAACGAACTGCGTTCCCGCGGAGCGATGTAAAACTAGAGCACCCGAAACTATCTGCACTCGAACAACCCGGGCGCGCTGTAAGATCGACCAAGGAGGTATCTTTCATGCGATTGAGTTGGGCAGTTTTCCTTCTAACCATTCCCTGCGCGCGGGCCCAAATTGCCGTCGATGTGAACGGCACTTCCGTCGGCACGCGCCCCGGAGTGAACTTTTCCGCCGGCACCGGTATCACAGCGACCTGTTCCGACAATCCGGGAAAGAATCGCGTCGACTGTTCCAGCGCCTTTAATACCGCGATCGTTGCTACTCACGATTCCGTGCACGCCAACGAGAACTTCTGCGACTCGACCAACGGTACCACCCAATACACGTGCAGGCTGGCGTCGAAGGTGTTGACTCAATACGCGCTGGGCATGACTTTTCTGCTCCGAGCCGACGCTTCGTGCCTCACCTCGTGCTCCGTAAATATTGACGCTCTTGGACTGAAGGCGATTAAGCAAACAGATGGGAGCACGGATCCGGGTGGCGGCTTCATCGCAGGCCAGCCGCAGTGGATCTTTTACGATGGCACTGTATTCCGTCTGCTCAGTGGCGCGACGGTCGCCGCCGCTCCCGCGGCATCGGCCGTTGATGAAAGACGCGACGTCCGAGCGCGCCGCGTCATCGGCACGATGGACAACATGACCTACGCCCCGACCATTACGCTGGATGTCGCCGCGGGCGATCTTCACAAAACGACGACTGCCAATTCGGCCGGAAACGCGACCATTAACGCGAGTACAGGCGGACTGCCGGGCGAACACATGTGGATCTTGGTCGTCAACGACCAAATCAGCTCCAAAACCGTCACATTCGGATCGAGTCTCCGCAGTACGGGCCCCCTAACCGGATCGCCCGGCAAAGGCGCAACTGTCCAGTTCGTGTCGGACGGAAACGCCTGGTACGAGATCGGGCGGTCGCAAGGCCTATGAATCAGAAGGAGTTTCTTACCAAGCGGTGGCCGAAAACCACCATGTGTGGCTAACCTCGGCCATGCGGCGTGTCAGCATGTGCAATGCATTCAATCATTTAGGCCTGGCAGTCGAGGTGCACTTCCACGACGCTTGACAGGGGCCTTAAACGAATGAAATCCAGAACAAAGTGGTTTGTTACTTCGATGCTTACCATAGCGCTCGCCGGTCTTCCGGCGTCGGCACAGGACCCGGGCGCGTCTTCTTCCGGGGGTTGGAAGCGGTTTCCGCAAAATGCTCCTCCGAGCGATGGTCCGGCGCAGATCGATCCAAGCCAAGCCCCGTTTGAGCAAAGCCAAGCTCCGGTACAACCAAGTCAGGCGCCGATCGCTCCCGTGAATACGGGCCACTTAACGATACCAGCCGGTACCTGGATTTCAATTCGCGTCAATCAACCACTCTCGAGCGACCATAACCTACCCGGGGACGGCTTTAGCGGTACATTGTCGCAGTCGCTGATCGTTCACGGCGTGGTTGTGGCGCATCGCGGTCAGTCCGTGCACGGACGGGTCACGGAAGCAAAGAAAGCAGGACGGGTGAGCGGCGTGTCTCAACTAGGTCTGGAAGTCAGCTCGATCGACTTGGCGGACGGCACACAGGCGCCAATTGCAACCAGTCTTTATCAGCAGGAAGGAAGGACATCTTGGGGACGTGATGCGGCAGCGATAGGTGCGACTACCGCCACTGGCGCTGCCATCGGAGCGGCGGTAAATGGCGGCGTTGGCGCGGGCGTTGGCGCCGCAGCCGGTGTCGTTGCTTCCACCATTGGTGTTCTATTTACGCGAGGTTACCCGACTGTTGTACGTCCCGAAACGCTCTTGACGTTCCAGGTGCAGTCGCCGGTCACAGTCGACACGACGAATTATGCGTTCCAACCACCAACGCCGCAAGACTACGGCCAGGCAAGTGTTGCGCGCCGACCATACCCCGGCCCGGCCTATCGTCCGCCTCCCGCGCCCTACGGGCCTCCCGTCTATGGATACGCAGTTCCATATGGTTATCCCTATCCTTACCCCTACTTCTGGGGTCCGTCGGTTTTCATCGGAGTTCGCGGTGGATTCCACCGCTGGTAAACAAGGCGCTTCGCACTGTTGAATCGTCCAGCAACGCGCGGGGGCTGGTGTCAAACCCCTCGCGCGTTTACTGCTTTGTAGTAGCGCTTCCAATGTATGCCACCTCTCTTCGTCAACGCCACATGTTAGTCCAAAAGTATTGACAACAAAGCGGAAAGAATGCTATAACTAACCAACCCTCGTTCAGGGAAGTTAGGGAAGTTAAGGAGAGAAGACCTTGTTTTCGGTCGCCCCCCCTCCACCCAACCGTCTAGACGAACGGCGTTCACATCGTCGCTACTCCATTAGCTTAACCGCCGACTACCGCCTTCTGTACCGCGGCCGCGTCGATTCTCTCGGTTCGGCGCGAACCATCAACATGGCCACAGGCGGTGTGCTGATCCAGGCAAACGAATCGTTAGTAACCGGCCAGCAGATCGAGTTGTTCATCAACTGGCCGATGATGTTGGAAGAAATCTGCCCCCTCAAGCTAGTGATGTGGGGGCGAATTACACGCAGCGACAGCCATGGTGTAGCTATTCAAACAAGACAGTATGAGTTCCGCACGGCAGGAATTCGTCCATCCAACGGTGTCCCGCCGGAATCAAGTGTGCGGGGCTATCGCGAGTGAACGAAACGCCAGTGGGACCAACCGTCCTCGTCGCTGACGAGGACGTAGGTTTTATCTGGTGGCTCGCGGATTTGTTGGCGGAATTCGGGTATCGATCAATTCCAGCCTTAGGTAGCAGGCAAGCGCTTTCTTTAGTGAAAAGAAGCGGAAGACCAGTAGATCTCGCTTTGATCAATCCGCGACTTCGAGGCGCCGCGCGCTTGATCCTCATTCTGCGGCATTTTCGCGCGTCTAAAATCGTCCTCATTCAGGACCCCGAGATTCCCTTATTGCCGATCGCCGGAGTGTCGGCAACCATCGAACGGCCCTCAGGTCCGGAACCGGTCTCCCGCATGGAATGGCGACAGAAGATCCATCGATTGCTGCTCGAAGTCGGAAGCCGGGCGGCTAGCTAGAAACTTCGTGTCCAACTGCTGATCCAGTAGGTGGGATAGGCGAGGAGTACCGAACCCAGGATTTTCGTCCATTCCGAGAAGAGCAGTTCGCGGTCCGGCGGATCGGTCCACCATTGCTCTGGATGATAATGAGGATCATCTGCAGGAGCGGATAAGAAGCGGATTCTTGGACAAATCAGTCGAAAAAGGATCGCGCAGCGGCGCGAGTGAAACGAGCTGGTCACGACAATGACGCGCTTCGCATGACGCCTGGCCAACTCGCTGCGCAGGACGATCACTTCGCCGAACGTGGACGGCTCAAGGTGGCCGAAAACGGCGAATAAGTCTTTTGGATATCCCCGCTCGACCAGGAATTCGACCGCGCGCTCGCCTTCCGGCCGTCCCCGATAAGGAGGGCCGCTGATCAACACCAGCGGTGCGTACCCTTGCTGGGCCAGTTCCGCTGCCTTGATCACACGCGGTCCCCAAAAATCTCCACCCATGACGAGGATCAGGTCCGCGTGTTCCAACCGGTCGGAATCGACCAGGAAATTGCCGAACCAGTTCAGCGTAGCTTGCCAGCGGATCAGGCAAACCAGAAGAAACAGGCCGGCGCAGAGAAGCAGAAAGCGCAGTGCGCTACGGATTCTCGGCTGGGCGCGGGATGGAGCGCCACGCATTCTTAAGCTCATTTTACCGGCGCGACGGCATTCTCTACATCTGCCGCCGCCACGTTAGAATCAGACATGACCAAAGAAGAGATCATTCTCGCGAATCGCGAGCATCTGTTCCCCTCCGTCTTCCACTACTACCGCGAGCCTTTGGTAATCTCGCGCGCCAAGGATCAGCACGTGTGGGACGCCGACGGGAATCAGTATCTGGATTTCTTCGGCGGCATCGTGACGGTCAGCGTCGGTCACTGCAACGATTATGTGAATCAGAAGCTGCACGCGCAGATCGATCGGCTGCAGCACGTCTCTACGGTCTTCGCCACCGAACCGCAGGCCGCCCTGGCGAAGAAGATGGCGGAGATCACGCCCGGGCGCAAGCTCACGAAATCTTTTTTCACCAACAGCGGCACAGAGGCCAATGAGACTGCCATTCTCGCAGCCCGCTGTTATACCGGTTCGACCGAAATCGTGGCGTTGCGCTACGCCTATCACGGACGTTCGTCGCTAGCGATGGGATTGAGCGCGCAGTCGAGCTGGCGTCTGGGTCCGGTCACTCAAGCGGGCGTAGTCCACGCCGTCAATGCGTATTGCTATCGGTGCCCATACGGCCTTTCGTATCCGAGCTGCGGTGTCAAATGCGCGCAGGACGTCGAGGAAGTGATCCGCACGACTACCTCGGGACGGATCGCTGGTTTCATCGCTGAGCCGATCCAGGGCCTCGGTGGATTCGTGACGCCGCCCAAGGAATATTTCCCGATCGTCCACGACATCGTCAAAAAGTACGGCGGCGTATTCATCAGCGATGAGGTCCAGACCGGGTGGGGCCGCACCGGGGGAAAATGGTTCGGTATCGAGCAATGGGGCGTCCAGCCCGATCTGATCACCAGCGCGAAGGGACTCGCCAACGGCGCGCCGATCGGACTGACCGTGGCCCGACCCGAGATCGCGGATGCATTCAAAGGCTCGACCATTTCGACCTTTGGCGGCAATCCGATCTCCACTACCGCCGCCAAAGCGGTGTTGGACTTCATCGAAGATCAGAAGCTTTTGATTAACGCCGCCGAAGTTGGCGCTTATCTCAAGGACAAGCTGTATGAGCTTCAGGCGAAGCACCAGTTGATCGGCGAAGTGCGAGGAATGGGGCTGTTGCTGGCCATGGAACTGGTGGAGGATCGCGAGACCAAGAAGCCGGCGGCTGCGCAAACAGCGGCTCTCATGGAAGCGACTCGCGAGAATCGAATTCTACTCGGCAAGGGCGGTTTCTATGGTAACGTTCTGCGCATCTCGCCTCCGCTAAACATCAGCAAGGCGGACGTCGACGAATTCACGCGGCAGCTCGACCGAAGCTTCGCGAAGATCGAAGCCTTCGCGGCAGTCTGATTCAGGCGAGCATGGACGAGCGCGCGTTTTATAAGGAATCGCAGACCACGAAGGCGGCCAATTTGAACTGCCCATTCTGCCGGACGCAAGAAAACTATGAGTTGCGCTGGCTGG
>Ga0126373_10001891_pt1 | contig 15147 bp, 16 predicted proteins | sample PanSoiMetPlot_11_FD_92545 | JGI IMG/M metagenome (GOLD analysis project Ga0126373, IMG submission 92545) | Tropical forest soil microbial communities from Panama - MetaG Plot_11 | ecosystem: Environmental > Terrestrial > Soil > Tropical forest > Bulk soil | place: Panama | collected 2016-02-17 | reverse complement strand
GAGCCAAAGGTCGACCTTTTCTGAGCCAGGCTGTGTAAGAACAGAAAGGCAGGGCGTGTGCTCTGGGACGCGCAGTCAGCGGCTCACGCCAAAAAGCCAATTTTTTGGCTACTTTTTTACCGCTAATAGTACTTTGGGATAAGTTTTGTCCGCGCCATCATTTAGTTACTGTGAGAGCCATGCCAACACCCAATTCCTCACATCTGTATCGCGTATTTCACTCGCGCTCTGGGCGCAAATTTCGCTCCTTCTTTAATTCCGCAAGTCAACAAGCCTGCAGTTTTTTGCGACGCTGCCGGCTGGTTTCCTGCGCCCGTTGGGAGCATAGTAGCCCTGGTCTTAACCCTTCTCCATGTGGTAACAGCAAATGGTGGGGTGTTGGAAGGAAACTGGTAGGGTTACAGCAAACGCTGTATGGACGCCTCTTCCACTGAATCGCACACTCACAATAGAGTTTGTGCCAGAGTTTTCGCCGTAGCCGGACCCGCTGCGGTAAGCGGAGTGCCTTCCATCGAAGATGTGACGCATATTGAGGCGCAGCCGAAGTCTGCAGCGCAGGCCGAAGAAGAGGAAGTCCTCCATGCCAGCATCAAGGCGGGATCAGTAGCGCAGATTGTCGTAGCCATCGTTGCTGTGTTGGGGTTGGCTTATCTGTTGAGAGTGGTCATGGTGACGACTCTCGGCGCCGTGCTTCTGGCCTTTATCGTCGACCCACTAGTGAGCTGGCTGGAGCGCATGAAAGTTCCGCGGGCCGCAGGCGCGTTGCTGGGAGTGATGCTTCTCACAGTCTTGAGTTCGGGATTGACCTACTTCTTCTATAGCCGGGCCGTGGACTTCGCAACTGAATTGCCGAAGTACTCGAGCAAAATTCGCGAAACCATCGGAAGGGTCCGCTCTCAAACCAGCAAGATCGCTCAAAGCACGCGATCACTGGTAGGACCAGCGGATCGTGTTCGTTACGGTCATTGGACTGCACGTGCTGACCATGAATGTTTTTTATCCCAAAGTAGTGGGAAGGCGATTACGCTGAATCCATTGGCGGTCGCCTTGGCGCTGCTTTTCTGGGCCTGGATTTGGGGTACGATGGGATTGCTATTGGCAGTGCCGCTGGTGGGCGCAGCAAAAATCGCCTGCGATCACATTGATTTATTGCGCGGGTTTGGTGCATGGCTAGGCGAATGAGCGGTCTGCCTGCAAGTTGCAGTCATTGTTGCAGCTTTGCCGGTAAGCCTGCACAGGGTACATTACTTTACTCCTCGCACATAACTCCTCAATGGGAATCGTGGGGTAAGTCAGGGGCACATGGCTGGCAAATACGCTGTCGGGACGATGTCAGAAAGCAGAATAGCCTGGTAGGAAGGCGGCTTTTTCGGCCTGGAAACCGTCGAATGCTCCGGAGCCCTTAGGCCTCCGAAGAAAGCAGTGTCGGAATCCGACCATTCAGATTTGCATGATCGCACTGCGCATAATAACCGGCACAACAGTTGGGCTGTTGCCGCGGCCACGTGTCGAGAGGATGACAACGCAGTCGCCCGGTGAAGAAGTTCTTATACCCTTGCCGATTTCCTCGACGCTGCCGATGCCTTCGCGCCCGAAGATTGTTCCTTTTCGCATTCCGGATAACGTCCCGCGGATCATGTGTCCCTGACCGGAGTGCCTCTCATCGAAAGATCTGCTTCGCGAACTTCAGAAAGAAAACCCGAAAGCGCTGGAGCGGTCTGCGCGTTGGGATCTGTTTTCAACTTTCGGTCGATTAGCAGCAGCGGCTCCCACCAGGCGGGACTCACGGGTCAGCAGGGGCTTGGGTTTTGTTCTGCACAAAACATCCATGATCCCTACATTCCTGCCGATGTTGGCCAGCTTTCGTGATCGAAACCGAGTACCGCGGATGGTCAAAGGTTCCAGTAATCTCAATCGGCAATGGCACCTGCGGTTTGTTTCTCTTGATAAACGTACTGATCGCCCTCAACAGAAATGACTTGATCCCCGTGCTTGTGTCTGAAATCTTAGCCTGCAATCGGACTGCCCCGTGAAGGTTGATCCTTTCATTGACCAGATTGTAGGTACCATGCATTGAGGCCCGCGCGCCTGGAACTGCAAATGAAAATTGAGAAAATGTAGCGACTCCATTCTTCAAGGCCACATGTCCCTTCAAATTGGAAAGCACATTGGTGGAACCGTTGTCACTCCGATTGCCTCGCGCCCGCTCGCTGGCCTTGCTTAATTCCTCCTGTTTTCGAGGATTGCTCAAGCGAGCCTTTTCAATCCTAAAATTCGCTTCGAGAGCTACTTTGCGCAAGAACGGCTCTTTCCCCCCAGGCAGAATCACATACCCACGGCAATTTGTAACTCCATTCAATGGCGAACGAGAGGCTTTTACGAACGGATAAAGTATGTCTTCAATGCGGCCGTCCTGAGTGGCAAAATCAAGAGTCGCGCTCCGCCGGTGCTGTGCATCCGGCACAATCTTTCCTTTCCCCCTCAGAATTGTGTCGCCAAGTTCGGCGTCCAAGCCACGCAAGATTACATCGCCATTCGTGGCATTCACCTGTGCGTCGAATTGAGTTTTCAGAGCAAATCGATGTCCAGTTCTGAGTACTTCGAACTGCGGTGTGTCGGTCTCTCCCCACACATGAAGCTGCCGAATGACCCCGTCGAATTTTCCTCCCGATGAAAGTAGCCCTCCGACTCCAGCGATTGCACTGAGGTCAGCGTGCCAAAACGAATACGAACCGGAGATCGGGGTCTCATCGCGCTGTTCGGTCTTCCAAGGCCCCAGCTTGCCTGACACCGAAATCTCGCCAGGAGGCAAAGGATTCATCACTTCAACCCGGAATGGCATCGGCCCATTGCCGCCGACGTTTTCGAGCTCAAAATGATGGACGCTGAAGCTAAGTGGCCGGTTCTTATCACCGTGGACAATCTGCAAGGCGGCATTGTTAGCTACCAGGCGATCAATGACGATGTTCGATTTGCTCACATTGACTGGCCATCCTGCTCCGCTCGGCGTGACCTGCAAACCTTCCGCCTGCATCAAGGATACACGCTTGCTGAAGATACCTAAGGTAGTGCCCTTAATCGTTAGCTTGGCAATCGCAATAAGCGGAGGGTTTTCGCTACCCTTTCGTTGGATCGTAATCCCTTCTGCAACGCATCCCGGATGGGGAAAGTAGAGATTTCGGAATGAACGGAAGTGAACGTCCCCCGATGTCGATTTGGCCAAATCCGCGGCGACCGCATTACGACTAAACGCCCATTTTGAAGTCGCAACAAAAGAAATGAACCATAACCCCAGAACAACCGCGGCAAGGACAATGATAGTGCCGTGCTCGCTCCGATTGGAAGGTGCACCGCTTCCAAAGCGCAGTTTAGATGAATGCAATCGTGCAGCAGTTTTGTGCATTCCTGCATTGGCGACTAAGCTGAAATTCTGAACCACAGGCGGGAATCTCCGCACACTCGTGGGTACGCCCAAGATTTCTGGCGCCGTAGAATTCTTTCATTTTCGGTCATCTCTGAGTGTGGAACCTCCCAAGGACTCAACCCTAAAGTCGAACCCAAGGAGGCACGGCATCATTCAGGAGCGGATCTTCCAAAGGGAGGCCAAGGCATTCGCCGCATCATCCAGTGCGTGTTCGCGAGTGCTAGGAGAAAACTTCGCGTAAATGCCCTCAGTAGTTCGTTGCACGATCGGCTTCTTCCTGTCAGATCGAAGATCTCGTGCTCTGTCCTGAAGACGCGCCAATGCAGCATCAAACCTGGAGTGCAGGTCAGGATCTTTTGCCATTAATCCACTCCTCCGTTTTTTAAGTCCACTTAAAGAGCACCATTAAACATGGAGTCGTACAGCTAAGCACCCTTTTTTAGTTGTTGCTACGCCCTGCACACGAAGCGCCGTGTTTATCATAACCAGGGCGCATCGCCGTTTTCGTTTTATTTGCGTGACTGGATCCGCGCGCGCTTACACCGGCCACGAAAATGAATTCACAATTCTTACATCGACTGCTTACTTCGATCTTGGCTATTGTCCGCTTAGCATGTTTTTGTCATCGGCTTCCAGGTAAAGCACCGGCAGGCATCCCGTGCCAATGCCGTCTCACACACTCGTTCCGCGCCGCGACAGCCCAAAGATGACGCTGATAATAAAGACGACGAGGAAGAGGAAGAACAGGATCTTGGCAATTCCTGCTGCTGCACTCGCGATTACACCGAAGCCGAACTGCACGGCGATGATCGCGAAACACTAGGAACGCTAGAGCCCAATACAACATGAGGTCTCCTCCTACGTACGCAAGCATTAAGCGTGATGATATTCCAGTCGCCTCAGGGGATCGGTATCGGGTTGGGCCTGTAATTCGCGATTTAATTTACTGGGGCCGTGGCGCACGTCCGGAGTTCGCTTCGGACAGCCACAACACAATTCAGATGCCAGCTCGTGGTAGATAAGGCTGAAAGGAAACCGGTGCAGACTGTAGTTTCGGAAGTTTTCAAAATATATCGGCCATCGCTGGGTGCGTTTGCGATGGTCTCCAGAGCCTTGTTAACGGCATTCTCGAGGTTGGTAGCCGCGATAAGGCTGCGCTCTTGATACCAAGATAACGCGGTTAGATATTCCTGCTCGGCTTCGGGGTGAAACCGAACTGGCTTAGCCATATAGCAGCGTGCGCGCTTTTTGCTTAACTTCGTTGAGTGAAATGGTCTTTACTCTGCCTGATCGAACCTCATCCCACCTTCGAGCGACCTCGCTCTGCCACGCGGCATCGGAGTCGGGGTCGACCCTTGCGTCCAAACTCGCAATCAAAGTGCCGGCCACTTCAGCCCGCTCGTTATCGGATAGGGCAAGAGCTTTCTCCAATATTCCCCTTAGCTTCCCTAGTCATGAGCACATTATCTCCGCACGCTCTTGGTAGTGACTTTCGCGGGTCTGACTTGGCATCTTTTAGTGGTAAAGGACGTTCTAGTTAAGAGGCAGCAGAAGAGAACAGCGGCCTTGGCATCCGTTCCGCGTAGCAAGTCGCAAGTAATCCCGGCGAGCTACATCGGCGAGGGAGAAAACCGCCAGAACTTCACCAATTAGACGTGAGGGCTGTGTTATGGGGATGAGTGATCCAGAGCTTCGAAAAAAGTTGTTTGAACCTAGATGGCTTCAGCTTCAGCACGAATCTGAAAAGCAGAACTGGCCGCGATGGAAACGGCTACTTCATCGGCTGCAACGCTGCCCCATTTGCAAGCCCGCAAAGAAACCACAATAACCCCATGCGAGTTTCTGAGTGAAATTGATTCCATGACGATGTCGGCTCCCGGACCCGAGCAAGCTTTGGTGCTACCAACCAACCAAGGCTCGGGAGAACTGAGCCGAACATGATCATTATAGATTCTCTCTTGCAAATGAATTTTTTTCTCTCTGGAGAGGACGCGGAGAACCTCTCTCTTTTTTTCCACGTTGAAGGCCGACTCTCGCCCCAGCCTAGTTTTTGCAGAAAATTTTCGCGCTAGGATCGCCCAGGGGAGATTGCTGACAACTTGATGGACCTGTACATTCCCGCTTTGTCCCTTTCAAACGCATTGTATTATCCGGCTCACCATGGGCTCGATAGCATAGAGCTTGGATCCGTGGTAGGGTTGGTTCGAACGAAACATTGCAAACAATGCGTGTAAGAGTTTTCGCATCACTGCTACGACCGCCTGGAGCCGTGCTTTGCCGTGGCTGAGCAAGCGTTCATAAAAACCCCGCAGATGAGGCTCCCGATGCACGGCTACCAGTACCGGCATGTAAAGTGCACGTCGCAGATGGCGACTGCCCCCTCGACTAATCCGCAGCCTTTTTTCCCATGCGCCGTTTTCGCTGTTGGAGAATGTAGGCAGGGGCAACTCGCAAGCCAGGCACAACGGAGAGCCTGACGTCCCCATCGACGAAGCTGTCGTTATCAGCCCCTGGAGCAGAAGCGGTGTCATAGTAATCCGGTAATTTGGGTGTACACCCAAAAACTAACAAAAACCAGCTCTGCCCACGTCAAGCAGCTCTCAACCTCCAATCTGTTTTCAGTTCAGGTTAAAAGAATCTTGCTTTGAACTGCTCGTGACGTGCCCGAGCTTGCGCCATCAGCACCTTGAACCTGGGCTCCTGGCGAAGATTGTCGATCAGCGGGTCGCGCTCGAAGTACGGGGAAGGAAAGAACCCGCCCTCGACCGTGCTTTGAAACATGCGGATCGCCGATGACTTGTCACCCAGGACGGCATAGGTCTGAGCGACCTTGTACAGGCTCTCTGCGTCGCTGACCCCGCTCTTGAGAATGCGGTCTTCGGTGGCATGTAACAGGCGAATGCCTTTTGCGGAATCACCCGTTATTGCATAACTCAGCGCCTTCCCAATGTCGGCTGGGAGCAGCGTGGGGTTCATGTCATAGGCTCGAGCAAAGTCGTGAGCGGCTTCCGTCTGCTCGCCAAGGTAGTATTCGCCGAATCCGTGGTAGAAGAGGACATAGACGGAATCGTTCGAGGGTAGCGTCTCCAGGAACTTTTCAAATTCGCCAAGATAAAGATACGCGTTCATGGCTGAACTGTTGATCTTGACCGACGGATTGTTCTGTCGCGCTTTTTCGGCCTGCGCGGCCGATTCCTGCAACATTCCGCCAAAGCGGTAGGCATACCCCAATTCCCACTGAACCTCGGCGTGGGCAGGGTCGTCCTTCAGGACGCACGCAACAAGGGCACCGCCTGTTCGACGTGCCCGGTATCGGTCAGCAGATTGCCCATGTACACGCGCACTTCGATCGAAGATGGATCGATCGCAAGCGCCTTCTCATACGCAGCCTGCGCCTTCAGATATTGGTCGCGCCCGCCGAACTCGAGCGAGGCATTAGTCGTGTACGCCCGTCCTAGATGGGCCCAGAGCGGCGCGTAGTTCGGGTCAATTTGGGTTCCCTTCTCTAGCATTGCGATCGCGGCGCGAAAATCATTCAAATCAATACAGATCGACGCCACGCAAATAATACTCATAGGCGACCGGGTTCACAGCAAGCCCGGAGTAAAGCTTTTGCTCCTCGGCGGGCGAGAGGTTCACTTCGAGGCCGTTCAAAATCTGCTGCGAGACCGTGTCCTGAACGGTGAGCAGCCGATCGTATTTCTGGTCAATCGTGTCCTGCCATAAAATCTTATTCGCCTTGACATCAATCAGTTGCGTTGTGATCCGCAGATCATTGTCCTCTTTCAGGAACGTTCCCGTCAGTAGCCTGCCCACTTTCAAATCCGCGCCCACTTTCTGCGGGTCTACCCTCTGGTTCCGGTATTGATCGATAGACGACGATGGCCGGACCGTGAGTGCCTTCACGTAGCCGAGTTTGGTGATCACCGCATCAGCCAGTGAGAAACCAAGGAAGTCGGTTCGCGGGTCGGGCTGGAGGTTGCGAAACGGCAAAACCGCCAACGTTCGCGGTGCGCTAACGGCCGGGGGGGTTGTCGAATGCCGGCGCCATTCGGGCGTCGCGATCAAGGCCAATCCAACCATCAGGGCAAGCAATCCGACCAGGAATTTCGCGGATCCACTTCGCCGGATCGAAAACCGTTGGCCATGGTGTTTCCGCGACCTCCGAAACTCATAATCCCTGCGGAACTCCTTCAGTTCCCTCAGCATGGCGGCGGAGGACGGATAACGCTCTTCCCGGCACTTGCGCATGGCCCTAAGCACGATGGCTTCCAGTTGGGCCGGCACTCCCGCCGCCAATCGAAGAGGCGCAGGGTCTCCCTTGAGGACTTCCGCGATTACGTCGTTGGCACTCTCCCCTTGAAACGCGGGCTGCCCGGTCAAGAGTTCGTAGATTACAACGCCCAGGCTCAAAAGGTCGCTGCGCCCGTCGACATCCTGTCCGCGCGCCTGTTCCGGAGACATGTAACGAACCGTGCCCGGTACTGCTCTCGTACGGCCGGTGGACAGGACGGTAAGCAAAAGGCTGCCTGTTCCCGACGCTTCTCTAGTGGCATTCAGTTTTGCGATTCCGAAGTCGAGAACTTTCACAATACCGTCATTCCTGACAATCACGTTGTCGGGCTTGATGTCGCGATGAACAATTCCGCGCGCGTGTGCCGCTTCAAGCGTGCTGGTGATTTGAATGGCTATCTCCGTGACTTCCGCGACTCCCGATTTGCTCTCCTGACACGCTGTCGCAGTCTCTCGCCTTCGACGAACTCCGAGGCAAGGTAGTATGTCCCCTCAACCTCGGCGAACTCGTGAACCGTGAGGATGTTCGGATGGTTGAGTGCAGACGCCGCCAGTGCCTCCTGCTCGAACCGTCGTACGCCTCGCTCATCCTGCGTTAGCTCCGGCGCCAGAAGTTTTAAGGCGACATTCCGCCGCAACTGGCTGTCGTAGACAAGATAAACTTCCCCCATGCCTCCGGCCCCGAGTGCGCTGACTACCTCGTACCGCGAGAAGCGAACGCCTGGAACGAGGACGGGAGTGCGAACATGCGCTGCAACCTCTTGCGCCGCATTCTGGATGGACTGCTCGACAACATCGAGACTCTGATTTGCCGAGGTCAGAAGCGACTCCACTTCATTTCGCAGGTCGCTGTCGTCCCAGCAGCGGTGGTCGAGAAGGGCTTTGCGTGCCCCTGGGTCGAGCTCGACCGCTTCGTAGAACAGGCTCTCCAGGCGACGCCGGTGATCGGAAGACAAAACCATGATTTACGAGGAACCTCGAATCAATTCGCGATGGAGAAAGGCTTTTGCAATTCTGAGTTCGCGGTGCACAGTCGCGGGAGAAATCTTGAGCACAGCGGCAGTCTCGTCGTAAGTGAGACCGCCGAAGCAAAGCAGCTCGAGCACCTCGCTCTTGCGGGCATCCTGCTCGGCTAGGCGCTGAAGAGCAAGATCGAGATCAATGATACCGGCTCCGCTGCGAGGGCTGATGAGGACAGCTTCGTCAATGGGGACCTTCTCGGCGCCGCTTCCCCGCTTGATGCGATGGTTTGCCTTCGCATGATCGACCAGAATACGCCGCAACAGGCGCGCGGCAACTGCAAAGAAATGCACGCGGTCTTGCCAGTCGACCTCCGCACTGGCCAGACGCAAGTAGGCTTCATTCACCAGGGCTGTGGCGCGAAGGGTGTGATCGGGGCGCTCGCCGCGCAGGCATTTCGCCGCCAGCCGGCGGAGCTGGTCGTACACCACCGGCATCAGCTGATCCAGAGCATCTTTGTCTCCAGCTCCCCACTGTCGCAAAAGGGTTGTCACAGATTCCCGATCCGTGGGCATACTCACTCTTCCCCCATTTCAAAAGAGGTAGGGTGTCTCAGGATCGATCGGAAGTGGACAGCATTGTACACCTGCCCTCGTCAAATTTGTGCGGTGTCCGGGTCGGTTTCGTTCACCGCTTGTGTAGGCAATATCTGCACGGAGACTGTAGTTAGCGTCGTTGCGCTTTGCGTCCAGGGTGGAAATGATGCGCTTGACGAATTCCGCAGGCAGCGGATCCTGATCCCGACAACCAAAATTTTCAACAGTTCCAGCTGCCGTCTTCTCGTCACGATGCTCAGCTACGTACTGCTCGATTTCTTTGGGAAACTTTGCGTAGGCTTGTGCGTTAACGCCGTCGCGCTCCGGCTTTGTACTCCCAAAATCCAGCATTCGCGGCCGGAAGATAGCCAAGAGTGTCCGAAATATGTGAGAAGCTTTTAAGAACCCGGGCTGCACGTTCCCACCGCGTAGTTGATTGTTGACGCGGAGAAGGCAGTAGCCCCAAACGTAAGCGCAAGAATCGAAAATAGTCTGACGAATCTGATACACGACATAGCTGTAATCTCCCTGCCTGAGCGTCGAAATTTTCTCCTGGACGGAGAATGGGACAACGAACTCGAGTGATCAGTCCTTTCAAGCCGCTCAATTAAGAATGCAAATTTTGGAGGGAAATTCCCTCACGTGATTTAAGTATTTTCCGGCAGGGCGAATCGCGGTCCACGATCGGTCCGAATTGTGGAACCATTAGACGGGAGATTTCTCTAGGTGCGAGGTGGCTGGGAGATTAAGTGCACAAGGCGTTCTATCTTCCGACGCATAGCCGCTTCGGGATAGGTGTTCAGAGCAGGGAGGCCCCTTCTAAATGCAGCCCGTAATTCGGCGCTGCGTCCGAGCTTGGCCAGACAAACCCCGTACGTGACTTCCGCCTCTGCGACTTGCCAGGGAAGGAGTGGTAAGGGCGCGCTATGGGCGCCAGACACCGCGTCTCGCAGCAGCGGTTCAGCTTGGCTCAAACGCCTCTCTGTCATCAGCGCTTCCCCTAAACGGATTTCCGCTGCGAGCAAATCCGGGTGCCACGCCGGGAACTTCTTACTTCGGCTCCCCAGCGCCTGGCGAAACAACTGTTCAGCGCCCGCTGGATCGTTTTGATACTCTCGCGCGACGCCCACTTCGATCAGAGAAGCCGCGACATCATTGTTATCTTCGCCGCCAAGCGCCTTGCGCATTTCAAGAGCTTGCCGGGCAAAGCGTTCCGCTGCGGCGTAGTCGCCTCGATCAAGTTGCAACAACCCGAGGTTGCTCAATATTTTTGCCGTCACCCAGCTTTGTGGCTCGCTGGACGCCCGAATTAACCCTAGCGCCTGCATGAAAACCTTCTCGGCACTGGCGTAGTCTCGTTTTGCCTGCAGCACTCTGCCCCAATTGTTGAGGGAAGCGGCGGTTAACGGATGTTTGTCGCCTAATGCCTTTCTCCGGATGGCGAGCGCTTCGGCGAGCAAAGGCTCGGCCCCTTTCCAATCACCTTTCGCCAGCAGCACCCACCCCAAGTTGTTCAGCGGATAAGCCAGTTCAGGGTGATCGTTACCGCTGATGCGGCGCCGAATCTTCAGTGCCTCTCGCTCCGTGGTTTCGCCGCCTAGCAGATCTCCCAGATCCATCTGGGCACTGGCAAGGTTATGCAATGAGATGGCGTAGTCCGGACTAGCAGGTCCTTCTGTTTGCCGGTCTATTCGCACGGCATCTCTCAGCAATTGAACCGCTTCGTTCAAGTCGCCTTTGCGCTTGACCACTCGAGCAAGATAGTCTCTGGTCGCTCCGGCGAGCACGTCCTCTCGATTCCCTTCCAGGGCAAGCGCCCTTCGGAGCGTCGCTTCAGCCTCCGCGTCACGATTCTCGAGGAATAGGCACTCTCCCAGGCTGGTTAAGGAATCTGAAAGGAGTTCACTATGGTCTCCCGGCGTTTTTTCATGGATGGCAAGAGCCTGCCGAAACAGTGTTTCTGCTTTTTCGTATTCTCCTTCCAGCCGGTAGACATTCCCCAGGTCCTGAGCGCTCTGGGCAAGATCGGGACTTCCAGCACTCAGATTGTGCTTTCGAAATTCGTAGGCACGCTCAAGCAGCGGTCGAGCTTGCTCATATAGTCCGAGGCGATCGTACGCATGTCCGAGATTGTCCAGCATGGTGGCTTGCACTTCCGGCTGAGACGCCAATTCGGTATCAACGCGTCGGACGCCTTGGTCAAGGAGTTGTCGGGCAGTAAGGTCTTGGCCTTTGGCCTGTTCAGGCGTGGCCGCGTTGAAGATGCTGGCAAGAAACTGGGCTTCTCTCTTTGCCGTAAGTTGCTGTTGTTCAGCGGCAACACGAGCCCGATTTGCCCGCCTGGCCAGTACACTCATGCCTACCGAGAAAGCAATCAATGCGAAAAAGGCAACGGCGGCAGCAGTAACCGCGATTTTGTGACGGAGCACGAACTTACGGCTACGATAACTCCAGGTGTCCGGTCTGGCTTGGACCGGGTACCCGTCGAGCAACGCTTGCACATCGCGCGACAATGCAGCCGGTGAAACATAGCGGCGCTCCGGTTCCTTACGCATTGCCATGAGCACGATGTTGTCGAGCTCTTCATTGATTCTCAGAGTTTCCTTCGAATGCAGGGATCCTGTACCGACCGCAATTCGCTTGCTCGGAGGTTCGGGAGACTCCTCGCAAATAACGCGCATAGCTTCGAGTGGACTTTTGGTCTGCAAATGAAATGGCCGGCTCCCCGCGAGCAACTCGTACAAAAGCACACCCAGGCCGTATACATCGGTACAGGTCGTGACGAAATCACCGCGTATCTGTTCCGGGCTGGCGTATTCCGGCGTCAGCACGCGTTCTGCCGTTTGCGTCAATGCCGCCTCTCTAGACTCCGGGTCGAGCAGCTTGGCAATTCCGAAGTCCAGCAACTTCGGCACTCCCTCCCCGGTTACAAGAATGTTGCCAGGTTTGATGTCGCGATGGACCACGAGATTCTTGTGCGCACACTCGACTGCGGCACAAACGGTGCAAAACAGCTTCAGTCGCTGCTTCAGGGAGAGTCCGTTTTGACGGCAGTACTTATCGATAGGAACTCCGTCGACGTATTCCATCACCAGGTAAGGTGAACCATCTGCGGTGATGCCTCCATCAAGGAGACGCGAGATGTTGGGATGATTGAGGTTGGCGAGGATCTGCCGCTCGGCGCTAAAGCGCAGAAGCATCGATGGTGTGGGCTTGAAGCTCGTCTGCATTAGCTTGACGGCGACTTTCTGGCGATAGAGTTCATCGGCGCGAGCCGCCAAGTAGATCCTTCCCATTCCACCTTCCCCGAGCGGCTGGAGCAACTGATATGCACCAATACGCTCTCCAGCGCGTTTGGTTTCCGGCGCCAGAGCCTCCGATAGTTGGCGAATTGGTTCGTGCAGGAACTCGAGAGTCTTTTCGGATGACTGCAAAAGAGACTCGACGTCATGGCGAAGGACCATATCCTCGCTACACTGTTCATCAAAAAAGGCAGAGCGCTGCGCTGGATCCATATCGATGGCAGCGTAGAACAGTTTTTCCAGTCGCGCCCACTGTCCGGCTTCGGGAACTGATTTCATGACACTGCATCTCCCGTTGAATTCGGTGCCAGTTCGCGGTAAAGCCAAGCCTTCGCCATTCTCAGTTCGCGATCGACTGTGGCGGGAGAAATGTTCAGAGCAGCGGCGGTCTCCTCGTAGGTCATGCCGCCAAAATACAGGAATTGGACGATGTCACTCTTCCGCCGATCAACGACTGCAAGCCTCTGCAGCGCGTCATCCAAGCTGACGATAATCTCCGGGGCTTCGGCCCCGATGACGACTGATTCATCCAAGCGAACACGCTCAACGTCGCCCCCGCGTTTCCGGCAATTGCGCGAATTGGCGTGATCGACCAGGATTCGTCGTATCACACGGGCAGCGACGGCATAGAAATGAGCCCGGTCCCGCCAATCGATCTCGGCTCCAACCAAACGCATGTACGCCTCATGGACTAGTTCGGTGGCGCGCAGGGTGTGTTCTGGCCTTTCAGCGGACGAATACCTCCCGGCGAGTCGTCGGAGTTCGTCGTAAACCAGAGGCATGAGCTGGTCCAATGCTTCCTGGTTACCGTTTTTCCACTGGTGGAGGAGCAGGGTCACCAATTGAGAGTCGGGCCGCATATGTGCCTGATCTCCTTGCTATTCGCGTCTGGTTACCGGTTCTGGCGAGTGCCCGCCATCCCCTGCCGGGTCTTACGTGAGAAAGGGCAACAAAAATTTCTTCCAACCGTGAGGGAATTTCTCCTGGAATACCGCATTTCTAGTTGAGCGGGAATTCCAGCTATCAGGGCAGATTATATGCGAAACCGCTCGAAACGAGGTCAAAATATGTCGAGGCTGGCTACTGAAACAACCCCTTACGTCTTAGGCGACACCGCCAGGTGAGCACGAACGACTCCGCCGCCAGAGTCGTTTGCTGGACCGCATCACCCGCCACTGGTTGGAAAACATTGGGGTGCGTGCAGGCATGCGCATCTTCGATGTGGGCTCAGGCGTTGGTGACATGGCGATGTTGCTGGTCAGCCTGGCTGGCCCGACGGCGGAAATTATCGGGGTTCGACCTCGACGGGTCCGCATTGGCCATTGCTCGCCAGGAACCGAGTCGAGAGTTCCTGCAGGGCGGGAGCCTTCCGGTCCAGCACACCGGTACCTTCAATAGCTTGTGAGAACCGCAAACCAGCAATCCTTCCGGCCCTCTTCTTGTTGGTCTCTTTGGTAGGACCTCGGTAACGTTTGCCGCGGACCTTGAAGTCATACCAGTAGAATCTTTCTTTCGAAAATAGTTGCACGAGTTTCCTCATGAGCAGCCCGCACGGAGGGCTCGTGTGTTCCCTTCGAAGGAAGGAGAACAGGAAGATGTTAGCTTATGCGGCTTTTCGTATGCTAATCATGAAATGTGCCAGGAACAATCACTCGCATTGTCAATAAGCGATATCGGGAGTGGGTGTTAAAAAAGTCACTCCGATTCGCAGCTGAGATTTATCGAAAGCGTGTTAGAAGGAGAGAGTTCCTTTCCATGCTGCACTGGAATCTCAATCTGCGGAGGCCTGCTGATCATGATGGGACACCACACGCGCTCAGAGGCATTGTTCTATTACTTCCGGCTGGAACATCAGGTTCCTGAAAACCATCTGCTACGTCTCATCGACAAGCACATCAGCTTTGAGTTTGTACGGGAGCAGGTGAAAGACAGCTACAGCGAGACCGGTCGACCCTCGATTGATCCGGAACTGCTGTTGCGCATTCTGCTGATCGGGTTTCTCTACGGCGTCACGAGTGAGCGCAAGCTGGTCGAGGAATTGCGCATGCATCTGGCCTGGCGCTGGTTCACCGGTCTCAGCTGCGATCAGGAGATTCCGCATCATTCCACGTTCTCCAAGAACCGACATGGGCGGTTTCAAGAGTCGAAACTGTTCGAGCAGCTGTTCGAACAGATCGTACGGCAGTGTGTGGAAGTCGGATTGGTGCGGGGCCAGCAGTTATCCGTGGATGGCAGCTTTGTCGAGGCCAACGCCGCCAAGGAGAGCCGCATTCCACGTGAGCAATTGGCAGCAGCGGCCGAGGTCCATCACACCGTACGACAGTATCTGAAAGAACTACGAGAACAGAACCCGGTGGAAGAGCCGGTCCATGAGCAGGAGCTAGTATCGACTACTGATCCGGATTCCACCTACGCCACTAAGGGTGGCACACCGGCTCGCCTGGGCTACTATGACAACTACCTGGTGGACAATCACAGTTGCGTAATCGTGGGAGTACAGGCGACCGCTGCCAGGATGAGTCAGGAGACCGTGGCCGCACAAGAGATGTTGAGCCGCTTCGCGCAATGGCAG
>Ga0126373_10001890_pt1 | contig 15149 bp, 15 predicted proteins | sample PanSoiMetPlot_11_FD_92545 | JGI IMG/M metagenome (GOLD analysis project Ga0126373, IMG submission 92545) | Tropical forest soil microbial communities from Panama - MetaG Plot_11 | ecosystem: Environmental > Terrestrial > Soil > Tropical forest > Bulk soil | place: Panama | collected 2016-02-17 | reverse complement strand
TCAACGCCGTTCTCCCCCATCCAGCCTCCTCCATGGAAGGCCTAGATTAGGGGACATTTCTAATGAAACGAAAAGGGGACACTTCTAATGCAATTCAACACGATGCCGGTGCATTTTGTCGGTGCATTCAGGACGCGGTGCAGCTCTAGTCGAGGTTCTGTCGGCTTGCGTCGGAAAGGTTGCGGCCAGGAATGCGGACGATTTGACGCAATGCAAATTCAGACTGGCGGTCTGCCGAGCGCAACCGTCCGCCAGCCCAAAACGCCCGCCGGAAGCCGGAAGCGAGAGCCCAAAGCCGGTTTTCAAAAATTCATTTCGAACCTTCCCAGGACTCGGTTATTCTCTAGCCGATGATGACGCTGGCCTTGAGCGAACTGCTGGGAGCTCCCGTGTATGACCCGTCGGGTGCGGCCGGGCGTGTGCACGAGGTGGCCGTGGCTCCCCAGGAAGACCGCGCGCGCATCGCCTCGCTCATCATTAAGACCAAGAGCGGTAAACGCATGCTGCCCTTTACCGCAATCTCGGCCATCAACGGGGGAGTTCGGGCCACGACTGGGGCGAGGGAGTGGTCGGCAGCCAATGGTATGGAGGGACTCTTCCTGCTTGAGCGCGACCTGCTCGACCAGCAGGTGATCGACGTCAACGGGAGAAAAGTTGTCCGGGTGAACGATGTTGACCTGGAGTTCGATCCACAAAAAGATCCTAAAAGCCCTACCTTGCGAGTCCTTTCCGTCGATGTGGGGGCGCGGGGTGCAGTTCGGCGGCTGTTGCGGGGAGTCGCCCCCAGGCCCGCTCTGCATGCCTTGCTGGGGAAGATTCCGCCTCGCAGCATTCCCTGGGATTTCGTCGATCTGATCGAAACCGACCCTGCCCGGCGCGTCAAGTTGAAGATCTCTCACGACCGGCTGGCCAAGCTGCATCCGGCCGACATCGCCGATATTGTCGAGGAACTGGCTCCCGACGAACGCCAGGCTGTGTTCCAGACGCTGGACGAAGAAACCGCCGCGGAAGCCCTGGAAGAAGTGGAGCCCAAGGTACAGAAGGCGATTGTCGAATCGCTGGATTCGGAGAAAGCTGCCGACATTGTCGAGGAGATGAACCCGGATGCGGCCGCCGACCTGCTCGCCGATCTCCCGGAAGACCGTACCGAGCAGATTTTGATTCAGATGGAGCCAGAGGCCCAGCAGGAAGTCGTCGAACTGCTGGAGCACAAGGAAGAAACAGCCGCCGGGCGCATGACCACGGAGTTTTTGGGCCTGCCGGTCAATGCTACGGTACAGAATGCGATCGACTCCCTGCGCGAGTTCGAGGGCGGTGTCGAAGCCATCAGCACCATCTACCTGGTGGACTCCCAGGGGACGCTCGTGGCCGCGGTTCCCCTGGCCAAGATCGTGCTCGCGCACGCGTATGAGCCTATGCTTTCTTTGGCGCAGGAACCGCTCGTGCTCGCGCACCAGGAGGCTACCGAGAACGAAGTGGCAGAACTGTTTGATAAATACAACCTGCAAACGCTGCCGGTCGTCGACGAAAAAAACAAGCTGACTGGGGTGATCACCTCCGATGACGTCATCAGCATGCTTCGCTCGAAGCTTTAGGAAACGGTCTTGGGTCTTTGGCGTTAGTCTTTGAAAATCGCGCTGACGAAGATTTCCCCTTCACGGCAACAAAATAGCAACGGTTCGCCCCGGAGTGCGCAATAGGGATATCACGAAGAGGCAGTTCCGGCTATAATGACACCACTTCCCCGGTGCGGTCTTAAACCTAAAAACTAAGGAGCAATTGTGAGCACAACACTCGCGTATGCTCGTCCGTCTGCCAAGCCCGCCGCTGCTCTGCCGGGGAGACGATTCGATCACTATTTCTTTTCGGCCACCGCCTGGCTCATGTTGGCGAGTGTTGTGCTCGGGTTCGGGCCGACCTACTACTGGGCAGGCGTATTCAATGCGCCTCTTCCAAGCCGCATCATTCACATTCACGCAGCGGTCTTCTCCTGTTGGATCCTGTTGCTCATCGCACAGAATTCGTTGGCGTGGGCAGGGCGGGTGGATATCCACCGAAAGTTGGGGCTCGCCGGTTTTCTGCTGGCTTGCCTGATGGTGATTGTGGGCTGGGTGGCGGCTACCGACCGGCTGGCTCGCGGGACTGCGCCTCCAGGGCTGGACACCTATTTCTTCTACATCGTCCCGATGACCGACATGGTCATCTTCGGGACGCTGGTTTTCTTCGCCTTCCGGGCTCGCCGCGATCCGTCGACTCACAAGCGCATCATCTACCTCGCAACGGTGGCAGTGTTGCTTGCTGCCATTGCCCGCTTTCCGGTGCGTTGGCTTTTCCACAATGCCGCACATGCCGCGATCGCTTCATATGCCTTTCTGCTGATGCTGGTCGCCTATGATCTGTGGTCAACCCGCAAGCTCCATCGGGCGACCCTTTGGGCCGGAACCTTTTTGATTTTTGTCCAACAGATTCGTTTGCCGATTGGCAAGACGGCGGCCTGGCACGCGTTTGCCGCATGGGTGCAGTCCGCCGTTCGCTGAGTCGGTGTTGGCAGTCTGGTTTCTCCGCATCAAAAATCGGTTGCGGATGCACTTTTCATTTGGCCGGACGCGCATGCTACGTTTATCCTGTGGCGTCGTTCGTGACTAAATCGTTTCACTTTTATGTCTTCGAAATTTCCGCATGAAGTTCCTGAGGCGTTGGAAGACCCGGATCCTGCTGTTCCTGGCGGTTGTCGGACCGGGATTCATTACCGCAAACGTCGACAATGATGCCGGCGGCATCCTGACTTACTCTCAGGCCGGCGCTCAATTTGGACATCTTCTGCTGTGGACCGTGATCCCGATGACGCTCGCCCTGATCGTGGTCCAGGAAATGTGCGCCCGCATGGGTGCGGTAACGGGCAAGGGGCTTAGCGATCTGGTCCGTGAGGAGTTCGGCCTGCGCATCACGTTTTTCATGATGCTCGGGATCCTGATCACCAATTTCGGCAATGTCGTGGCCGAGTTCATCGGAATCGCCACCAGCCTGGAGCTATTTGGCCTGCCGCGCATCTATACCGTCCCGCTTTGCGCGGCGATCGTATGGGTCATCGTCGTGTACGGGCAGTACAAGAGCGTGGAAAAGGTCTTTTTGGCGGCCTCGTTTGTCTATCTGACGTACATCTTTGCCGGGATTCGCGCTCGCCCGATGTGGACGGATGCGATCGTCGCAACCTTCAAGCCGCCCAGCTTAGCTGCTTTTCGGGATCAGGCTTATATATACATGGTAATCGGGGTGATTGGAACGACCATCTCGCCCTGGATGCAGTTCTACCTTCAAGCGTCGATTGTCGAGAAAGGAGTAACGCGTCGCCAATACAGGGCATCCATGTTGGATGTTGTAACCGGCTGTATCTTTACCGATGTCGTGACCTGGTTCATCATCGTGGCCTGCGCCGCAACGTTGTGGGTCCACGGCTTCCGCACTATCACCTATGCCGCGGATGCGGCGGCGGCACTGAAGCCGCTGGCTGGGCAATACGCCTACATCCTGTTCGCTGTAGGTCTGTTCAATGCGTCGCTGTTCGCGGCCTCGATCCTGCCACTGTCGACGGCCTACACGGTTTGTGAAGGCCTGGGATTCGAGTCCGGAATCGGGCAAAAGTTCGGGGAAGCGCCCTTCTTCTACTGGCTCTATACGGTGCTGATCGTGGCTGGCGGCGCTATCGTACTGATTCCCGGATTGCCGCTGGTAAAAATCGCCGTGCTCTCGCAAGTGGTGAACGGTGTGGTGCTGCCCTTCGTCCTGATTTTCATGTTGCTGCTGATCAATAAGAAGGACTTGATGGGCGAGTACGTGAACAAACCACTGTTCAATGTGGTCGCCTGGGCGACGACGGTCATCATGATTGGGCTGACGATCGCGTGGTTCTGGACGCTGCGCTCGGGCTAGAGCAGCTTGAGATTTGCCCTGCGCAGCGGAGTCGAAGCATCCCTACCCAACCCACATGCGCCGCTTGGGGAGGATTTCTCCGGTCCGGCTAACGCTCAGTATCGTCGGGACACTCGCAGGAAACTGCTCAGAAACGGAGGCCTTAAAGTAGTTTGCCGTTCGCCAAGTCCCTCACCAGAGTCAGATCAGCTTCGAGAAAATCGAATTTCGGCAACTCGTTCGGTTGCGCCCACTGGATGTCCTTGAAGATCCGATTTTCGAGTTCGCCATGGTATTCGCGAACGACGTAAAAGCGCAATTCCACCATGCCGCCATTCGGATATTCGTGCTGAATGCGTGCGAGTTCGTCGCCAACGGTGGCCTGGATGCCGAGTTCTTCATCGAGTTCGCGACGCAACGCGTCGCGAGGCTGCTCGCCCTCTTCGATCTTGCCACCGGGGAACTCCCACTTCAACGGCATGGTCTGATGTCGCGTTCGCTGACACACGAGCAGCTTGCCATCTTGCATGATTAAAGCTGCCACGACGCGTTTCATGCGCTGGCCGCTTCCAGTTTCTTTCCCACGAGCGTCGCGCAGTATTGGACGAATTCCTGATCTTCGGCAGTGAAAGCAGCGGGGAAGTGGCTGTCGATGTCGAGTTCGCCGACCACTTTGCCGTGGGCGAAGACGGGAACGACGATCTCCGCTTTCGTCTCAAGCGAGCAGGCCAGGTAGCGGGAATCCCTGGAAACGTCGTCGACGACAACAGTTTGCCCGCTGGATGCCGCAGCGCCGCAGATGCCCTGATTCAATGGGATGCGGGTATGTGGGGTCATCGCGCCTTCGAACGCGCCCAGTACCAGTACGGGCGGTTGAGCGCCCGGCTCGAGCATGTAGAAGCCGACCCAGTTGTACTTCAGCATCTTGTCATGCAGAAGCTTCACCATCGCCCGCATGAGGACCTGGGCGCCAGGGGAAGACTTCGCGAGCGCACCGATTTCAGCGCGCACTTCTTCCAGTCGTGTGGTCACAGGATGGATAGATCTTAACTCACCGGGAAGGATTTTCCGCGTGCGTTGTGGGAACGGCGGTAATCTGCCGGATTCCTTTGGTGCGCGGGAAAATTTCCGGATGGATGGCCCACGTGAGCGCATCGAGTCCATGTAAGAGTGTGGGTGCGGGCGTGTTCAGATATTCGTCACGGATGCAGAAAACCCGCCCTGATCGGACCGCTGAAGTCTTCTCCCAGCCGCGCTCGCAGACAATTTTCTCCAGCGGCACCCGGTCTCCGGCTCCGCACCATGCCGCGATGATAATTTCCGGATCGAGAGCCGCAACCTCAGCGACGGAGCATTGTCTCGCCGCAGTGCCCACAAACGCCCCACCCGCGGCATCTACCAATTCGGCAACCCAGGTTTGCGAGGCAATCAGCGGTTTTCCCCACTCTTCGCAAAACACTCTCGGACGGCCCGCCGGTACGGTATGTGCCCGCACCAATTCAATGCGCTGCTGCATGGACTGGATCAATTCTTCTCCACGGGCGGTTGCTCCCACGACCCCGGCAATCGTCGCGATATCGGTGTAGATATCGGACAGCCGTTTCGGTGCGAGTCCGAGAAATCGCGCACCTGCTTTCAGGATCTCCGCGAGCGCCTTCTCCTGAAAGGGAACTGCCGCGATCACCAGGTCGGGCTGCACGGCTGTGATCTGGGCAGAATCTGCGGTCCACGAATCGGGCAAAATCACGCGGGAGCCGTCTGCGACGCCGGGTACTACGTCGGCGCAGTAACGAGTGCAGGCGACGACTCGATCGAGTTCGATGATTGCATCGAGAATGACGGTCGCGCTCGGCTGCAGGCACGCAATGCGTCGTGGCGTATGGTCCACGGCCATAAGGTCATCTTAAATGTGTTTGCTCCGCGCAGGCGCTCGCGGGCTGCTTGAACTTGGCGGCCAACCACGAGCGGGCCGGCTACATCCAATCGGCGCTCATTGCTCATTCCAACACGTAGAGAATCCCTTGCATTCAAAAACTTTCCATAACGTTGTGCTCGTGTTCTGCCTCGGCGGCATCAGTGCTGTAGTTTCGGCCCAGTCCGCGGAAACGTCGCTAGCGCCTGCGACCAGCTACACGCTCACAGTGACTGTGGGGGGTACAGGTTCCGGGACGGTCACCGGCACTCCGGCCGGGATCAGTTGCAAGCCAACCTGCAGCGCAGCGTTTGCTTCAGGCACGAAGGTGAGGCTGGCGGTGGCAGCGGCTCAGGGATCGTACTTCGCGGGCTGGAGTGGAGCTTGCTCGGGGCTGAGCGCGTGCACCGTGACGGTGAATGGCAAGGTCAGCATGACCGCCACCTTCAACGTTAACCAGACTGTGAAGGTGCTCAACCACATCATTTTCATGGCACAGGAGAACCGCGGGCTCGATCACTATTTTGGGGCGCTGCGGCAATACTGGCGCAACCAGAAGTTCTCCGACATTTCTTTCGACGGGCTGCCGCAGTTCAATCCGACCTCAGGAGCGGCGCCGCTCTACGGCGCGCCGCCAACGAATCCCGGATGCGACCCGGCGTACCCTCCGCCGAATGACTGCGTGGAGGACGCTAAGAGCCCGGCCGTCGCGTCCTATAAGTTGAACACGCAATGCATTGAGAACCCCAGCCCTTCGTGGAACGAGGGCCATGTGGATTGGAACCTGAGCAACCCGCTGTCGGCGACGCCGAGGCTCGACGGATATGTGGATACCGGGGCGCACGATGCCCGGAACAACAATCCACCGTTCAATGACACCAACGGCATTCGCGTCATGGGTTACTACGACGATACCGATCTGAATTACTACTACTACATGGCATCGCAGTTCGGGACTTCGGACCGCTGGTTTGCCCCGGTCATGACCCGAACTCAGTCGAACCGTGATTACCTGATGGCCGCTACATCCCAGGGATATGCATATCCCATTGGCACAGATAGCAACGACCAGAATTTGCTCACCGCAAAAACAATTTTCCAGGAGTTGCAGGCTGCGGGGATCAGCTGGAAGATCTACGTCGATCCCTCAAACACTCCCTGCGCCACCCATCCCAGCGCGCAGTGCTTGTTGGGTTACAGCTACATCCAGAACTTCCAATGGGGACACACCATTCCACAGAGTTGTCCGAATAATCTTGCGCCGATTTCCCAGTACATCACCGACGCGAAGAACGGCACGTTGCCGCAGGTGGCTTTGATCGAACCGGCGTCGCCCGCCGGACTCGATGAGCATGGTTCGGATTCGGATCAGTATCCGATCAACATTCAATTAGGCGCACAGTATGTGGAGTCGCTGATCAATGCGCTGATGACCAGCGTGTCGTGGAAAGACTCGGTGTTTATCCTCACCTACGACGAAGCCGGTGGACTCTACGACCACGTGCCGGCAAAACCGGCCAAGAGTCCGGACGGCATCAAGCCGGTGGATCTGGTGCCGGGGGATATCTGCACGGGCGGCGCGACCGGACCGACCTGCGATTTCACCTACACGGGATATCGTGTGCCGCTGATCGTCGTGTCGCCTTTCGCCAAGAAGCATTACGTGAACCATCAGGTAGCCGACTACACGGCGATCCTGAAGCTGATTGAAACACGGTTCAACTTGCCGGCGCTGACCAAGCGTGATGCTGCACAAATGAATATGACGACATTCTTCAATTTCAATATTCCGCCGTGGAAAACGCCGCCGGGCCCGCCCCCACAGAGCACCAGCGGGGCGTGCTATCTGAATCAGTTGCCGTAAATAGCGAAACTGGGTGGCCCCACGTCTGGCCGACTCGGCGAGACGTGAGTATCCGCGCGATGGCTAGTCTTTGCTGAATTGCGCGAGAACCGACGAAAGCGCATCGAGTGCTAAGTGCGCCGCGTGGGTAGATGCCTGGGGCAGACCTCCAACCGCATTGGTCAGTTCTTCTCGCGTTATTCGGCGGGCCGGCTCTAAAGGTTTGCCCCGAACCATCTCGGTGAGAGCGGACGCGCACGCGATCGAGGGAACGCATCCCTTGGCCTTGAACTTAATCTCAGCAATCCGCCCGTCTACCACTTTCAGGCTCAGCCGGACCACGTCTCCGCAAACCGGATTCTCCAGTTCCACCGTCGCGTCCGCGTCGGACAAGTCGCCCGCGTTTCGCGGATTCTGAAAATGATCGAGCAGTTGCGGAGAATACATCGTTATCGGCGGACCGTGCCGTCGGGGAAATAAATGTTCCACCGGTGTTGCTGGGCCGCGGCTTCAAGGTCAGGGTTCGGATTCACCGCGAAGGCATGCTTGGCCATGGCAAGCATTTCCATGTCCCAGCGCGAATTGCCGAATGCGGCATCGATCTGTTGGCCGACTACTTCGCGCAAGGCCTCAGGCTTGCCCGGGCCAGAGGGAACTCGCACGAGTCGATCGGTCACGATCCCATTTTCAACTTCCACTTTCGCGGCCAGAATTCGCTTCTCGGGGATATCGAACTGCTTCATCCCCGCTCGGATCACCCATTCGTTGGAAGACGAGACCGCCCAAATCTCACAACCCTGCTCGCGAAGCTGATGCACCAGTTGCTTCATCTCTGGGAATATGCGGCCGGGAAACTTCGTGGTCATAAACTCTGTGGCGGCATTCATCACGGCAGTCTCCGAGAGTCCCTTGTGCATCGTGACCATCTCGCCGCACATTGTTTCTTCGCTGATCTTGCCGGCTTTGTAATCGACATAACGGGCGCGCATGGCATGGGCAACTCCTGCCGAAACTACGCCACGCTTCATCTCCCAGTCGAAGAAGGTTTCCCCGGCGTCCCCCTGCCAGAGCGTGCCGTCGCAGTCGAAGGCCGCGACACGCGGCGCAAGGCGCAGAACCGAGTCAATGAACTGAGTTGCCGTAGGGTAGAGGGCTTCTGTACTCGCGGTATCCATGTACTTTGACGATATCGTGGGCGGGCGGGAATGCGCAACGGAAGGAGAGTCTATCCTGCCGTCAGCGCCGCGTAGTCTTCCGGCGTGTTGATGTTCAGCGCGACGTTCGGGTCATCGACGGCGAGATACTGAATGTGCTGCTGGTACCGATGCTCCACGTCGCGGGCATTTCCGGTGACCGGCTCGCGCAGGAAGCGCTCGATCAAGTCCCGGCCGGCAATGAAAGGATGGCCATGCTTTCCGGAAGATTCCGGAACTAATCCCCACACGCTGTCCGGAGCAGCCCCAAATGCCTCCCGCAGCTTCTGGACGGTTACTGGTTTCGCCGGCGGCCGGTCAACCAAAGTAATGATGGCTGTATCGCGCCCGCGATTGAGTACCTCGCGCAGAGCAATCTGTAGGGAACTGAACTGGCCGCGGCTGGCATCGGGATTCACGATCATCGATGCGGCGTTGCTGTAAACCACCGGAGTCAGAGCCGCCTCGTTCTGTCCGGCAACCACGAGGACGAAGTCTGTCGACAGGTTCAGCGACTTTATGGCGGCAGACAGGAACGTGTCACTTGAGCGCGTCTGGGCATTGGCATTCGGCGGCCAGGGGAGAAGAGCTTTATCCCGCCCCATGCGTGAGGATTCCCCTGCGGCCAGAATTACGCCCGCGAAACTCGCGGCTTGCGGCATGGTGCGGAAGATAGCAGAAAGTGAGGAGAAAGTCAGTGACCGGGAAAGGTCGAGCGCCTGAACCACAAAGGCCACGAAGCTACATGAAGGAATTAATTTCTCCTATGTGAACCTTCATGTCCTTGGTGGTTTTAGCTGTTACGTTGGGCATCATCAAGAGCGTGTTCGATTCCTTGCGTGCTCTTGAACCAACTCATGTGGGGCAGTGCCGAGGATGCGTGGCGGCGGATGGCGATCAGTTCGGCAGTAATGGCGACAGCGATTTCTTCCGGAGTGACTGCGCCGATATCAAGCCCGACGGGGGCGTGAACCCGCTCGAAAAGATGCGCCGGAAGGCCTTCCGCTTGCAGCGCCTTCGAGATCTCGATCACCTTGCGCTTCGACCCAATCATCCCCACATAGCGAGCCCGTGTCTGCACCGCCCAGCGCAGGATGTGCATGTCATCCCGGTGGCCGCGCGTGACGATTACGATGTAGGAAGACTCATTGGGATCGAACTTCTTCATGGCCTCGTCGAAGTCGAGGGCATGAACTTGCTGAGCGGCAGGAAACCGCTCCTGGGTTGCGTAGGAGGAGCGATCGTCCATCACAATGACATCGAACCCTGCGGGTGCCGCCGTCCTGCAAAGATTGATCGCCACATGGCCTGCGCCGAAAAGATAAAGTAATGCTGGAGGGAGTACTGGTTCTACGAAAACCTCAAGCGTCCCGCCGCAGACCAGGCCGGTGTCGTATCTGGGATCCTGGTTCAAGTCAAACTTTAAGGTTCGCGGCTTCTCCGATTCCATCACTTCGCGGGCAGCCTGCCAGACGTCAGCTTCGACGCAGCCCCCGCCGATGGTGCCCACGATCGACCCGTCGTCGCGCACCAGCATCTTGGCGGTCTGGAAGGAAGGAATCGATCCGCGCACATTGACGATCGTGGCCACAGCCCCACGCCGCCCTTGACGACGAAGTTCGACGATGTGCTCGTAAATGTCCATGCCTTGGGCTAACTATCCATAGGGTAACAGAAGGGCGTCAACCTGCTTGCACCGGCTGGTGTCGCAAAGCCGCTTGTACTTCCTTTGGCAATTCGTCGTCGTCCATCATCGAGCCGTAGAGGTCAAGAATATCCTTGTTCAGCCGGACCATGGTGAACTTGGGAAGAGAAGTGTAGGCCGTGAGGTATCGAGGAGAGATAGGGTCGCCTTTGAGTTTGGCGATCTGTTCGTAGACTGGATCGACCTCGCCGTCGGCCAGCACCGATCCTCCTCGCTGGTAGAGCACGACGGCTGCGTGCGTCTTGGGGCCAAAAATCCCATCTACCTTGAGCGGGGCGAGCGGAGGATATTCGGGTCCCAAAGGTCCGGGCGTGGGTTTGCCACCCAGATCGCGAATCTTTCCTTTGGCGATGATCTTGTTCAGGGCGTACTGCACTAACAGGACATCATCCCGGTACTGAAACCACTTGTACCCGACAGGATGACTGACGTCGTAAATCCAGACCGGGAACATGCCCGCAGGCATATCCGTCACGCGTGCCATGGGATCTCCTTGCTCTGGTGGACATCAGCAACTCGGGGCAGGACTGAGTGCCGATTTTAACTCGGAGTGTCAAATTACAGAAGATGGCGGTGGGGTGAGCGTTCGCAGAAAGCAAAAGTCCCAGGTCATCACTCACTATTTGCGGCAAAGCCAGTAAATCCTGAACCCGACATGTCAGGCAAATCAATCCTCACGCCACAAGAACAGATTGTCAGGATACTTTGGTGAGTGGGCCGACAGAGGCCGACGGAGTCGAACCGAAGTGGCTGATGGAGCCACTCACCGACTTGGCAAGTCGGGTCCAATACCCACGGGGCAACGCCCTCTAGACGACGACTTGCCATTGCGAAGTAAACCCCCAAAGACTCCTCTAACTTGTGATGCTCGCCACGAGAGCTCAGGAAAATCTCTGAGGCTTTCCGAAATGGGGACGCTCGCTGCGCTCGCGGGACGGACGAATGCGTCCGTTCCTACACAAGCTCAATCTCACTTTGTCCCCTCCACTGTCGTCTTCCAGTACGCCTGATGTCCGATGTAGTCGTCATCGGCTAGGTTCGCGATGATTAGCCGTTTCAGCTTCAGCGGATCCACATTTGTGCTCTGCACCTTGTAGGCGATCGTGCCGTCTGGTCGGATCAGTAGCGTGTAGGGAACTGCGGCGTTCCAATCGGGATCAAAGGCCGCGAGCTGGGCATACAGATCCGTCGAACCCAGAAGGTAATTGGTGCTGGTCGCGTGCTCGGACTGCAGCACCTTTTCGACGCCCGGCTTCTCATCTGGATAGTTGATGCTGACGGTGACCAGATCAAACGCGCGGTGGCCGTACATCCGGTACATTGTTTCGAAAGCGGGCAACTCCTTGCGGCACGGTCCGCACCAAGTGGCCCAGAAGTCGACGAGCAGCAGCTTGCCGGTTGTGTTCTTGCGCAGCCTGCGCAAGTCGTCGATGGAAACTGGTTTTATGCTGACTGGTTTCTTCTCGATTTCCGCCATCTCCTCGCGCCGGCCCTCTTCTTTGTAGAGCCACTTGGTCGAGCAGCCGACAGCCGGCGCCTTGGCCATCTCAACCGCCCTGCCTGCGAGGACTGCATCCAAGGCGAGCCGCGCATCGCGGCGTGTGACGAGGTTCTCCCGTGGATTGTTATCCACGCGCCCTTCATAGCGCAGTTTGCGATTCTGATCGAAGATGAACATGTGTGGCGTTGCGGTCGGACCATACACATTCGAAATCTTCTGATCCTCGCCGTCGTAGAGGTAAGGGAAGTTGAAATGGCGGTACTCGGCGCGGATCTGCATTTCTTCGAACGAATCCCCAACATCGGTATAGCCCATTTCGTCCAGCCGCACCGCATTGGGGTTGTTCGGCTCGATGCCGATCACGGTGACAGCCTTATCCTTGTAGTCCTGCGCGATCTGCTTGATCCGGCTTTCGTACAGCTGTGACGTCGGGCAATGATTGCAAATGAAGGCGACCATCAGAACCTTGGCGGTGGCGTATTCCTTGAGACAGTGTGTTTGTCGGTCGACGCCTTTCAGGCAGAACTCCGGAGCGGTGGCGCCGATCGCCAGCGTGGGTGGACCATGCTCGTCTTCCTCTTGAGCAGAGAATGCCGCAGGGAATAGCAGAGCGAAGAGAATACCTACCAACAACGATCGTATTAAACCTGGATGCATGATAGTTCCTTTCACACGCTGGAAATTCTACATCCGTCATTTCACTAAGAGCTCCCAGATCTGCCCCTGTGGTCCCCTGTGCCCTCGGTGGTGAGCTGAATATGTTAGCTTGATGGCCCAGGAGCACGTCATGAAAGCCGTTCGCTTCCACCAGTTCGGCGGTCCCGAAGTTCTCAACTACGAAGACATCCCCGACCCACAACCACGTAAAGATCAGGTGCTGGTGCGGGTGAAGGCATGCTCGTTGAACCATCTGGATCTTTGGGTACGCCAGGGGCTGCCCGGCGTGAAGCTGCCGCACATCCCGGGCAGCGACATTGTCGGAGAAGTGCTGGAAGTCGGAGAATACGTCTCCGGGATCAAGTCCGGCCAGAGCGTCATCGTGGCCCCAATGCATTTTTGTGGGCACTGCGCGAAATGTGTCGCGGGCCTGCAGAACCAGTGCCGCGAGTTTACCGTCCTCGGCAATGCGGTCGATGGTGGAGACTGCGAACTTTTCGCGGCGCCGGCAACAAATGTCATCCCGGTTCCCGACTCGCTCGATTTCAATCAGGCCGCCAGCGTGCCTCTGGTATTCGTCACCGCTTGGCACATGCTGGTTGGGTTGGCACAGCTGCGGCCGGGCCAGACGGTGCTCGTGCTCGGCGCAAGCTCCGGTGTCGGGATTGCTGCGATCCAGATCGCAAAGATGTTCCATTGCCGCGTAATCACCACGGCCGGCAATGAAGAGAAGCTCGAGAAGGCACGCACCCTGCTCGGCGCCGACCACGGCATCAATCACTACCGGCAGAAGATCTCTGAGGAAGTCCGGAAGATCACCAATAAAGAAGGCGTTGATATCGTGGTCGAACACGTCGGCGCCGCCACCTGGGAGGAAAGCCTCAAGTGCCTGAAGACCGCGGGAACACTCGTGACCTGCGGAGCAACGACCGGATCGAGCGTTGGGATCGACTTGCGGCATTTGTTTGCGCGTCAGTTGCGCTTGCTCGGGTCCTACATGGGAACCATGGGTGAGCTCAACGAAGTGCTCGGTCACGTTTTTGCCGGACGCCTGAAGCCAGTCGTCGACCGCACGTTCCCGTTGAGCGAAATCCGCGCCGCGCACGAGTATCTGGCAAAGAGCCAGATGTTCGGGAAAGTGGTGGTCAATCCCTAGAGGATCGCGATAAGTTCTAGCGAACGTTTTCTAACATCCAGATGCTACCTGAGACTTCAGCGAGGTTCACGGCAAACCGGTCTTTGGCAATCGAAAGTTCGACGGGTGCGATGAACGTGGGAATCATTGAGTCTGGGCTTTCAAATCTGGGGATCCGAAACGGCCTTCCAACTGGCACCCCTCGGTCGTTATCAAAATGGATCCTCCACACGTTCAAGAAGCCATGTCTCTCCTACAGGTAGTAAATTACTTTGCCGTCGGGCGCAAATCGCGGCTTATCGTCCCAGCGTCCCAGGGCAGGAATTGGAATCCATCGTCCACCTTTTGCTGGAATCACGTACAGAACCGAGTCGGAAAAAGGGACTGTCACGGACACGAAGACGATCCGGCATCGGCTTCATTTCTTACAAGCAGCGTAGCCAACAGGTGGCACAATTGCGATGAAGGCGGTTCAAGGTGGCTAGGGCCTGTGATCTGCATCAGCCTGTGGTTTAGAATATCTACATAATGTCCCGCGAACTTAATTTTGGCCCGTATATTGACGTTGAAAACGGCAAGAAGGTCGTCAAAGATCTCACCTTCGGCAATCCGACTCCTGAGGGTGTGGTTCTCACGACGCTCGATTCCGCGGTGAACTGGATGCGGAAGAGTTCGATCTGGCCGATGACCTTCGGGCTGGCCTGCTGTGCCATCGAAATGATGTCGATGGGCGCATCGCGCTTCGATATCGCGCGCTTTGGCGCCGAAGTATTCCGTCCCTCGCCCCGGCAGAGCGACCTGATGATTATTGCCGGCCGTGTGTCGAACAAAATGGCGCCGGTAATCCGTTTATTGTGGGAACAGATGCCCGAACCCAAGTGGGTGCTATCAATGGGCGCATGTGCGACTTCGGGCGGGGTGTTCCAGAATTATGCCCTGGTGCAGAGCGTCAACCAGGTGATTCCGGTCGATATCTATGTCCCGGGATGCCCGCCGCGGCCTGAGCAGTTGATTTACGCCATCACGCTGCTGCAGGAAAAGATCCAGAAAGAACGCGGAACGATCAAGAAGGCGCTGAACCTCTCTTAGTCTTCTTGCCCATCGAGTTCGCTTCGCATTTCCCTTGCAGGTTGGAAGAACACAGGGTCCCTCGACTGCGTGCGTCGGTTCGCTTCACCTCTCCAGACGCACTCGGCTCGGGATGACAGTGATCGGGGGGCTGGGAACCGCTGCGGAGTGGAAGGGAGAAGTTCCCGCCCTCTGTTGAAACCCCCAACGTCAACGGTCCAGGCTT
>Ga0126373_10001888_pt1 | contig 15162 bp, 14 predicted proteins | sample PanSoiMetPlot_11_FD_92545 | JGI IMG/M metagenome (GOLD analysis project Ga0126373, IMG submission 92545) | Tropical forest soil microbial communities from Panama - MetaG Plot_11 | ecosystem: Environmental > Terrestrial > Soil > Tropical forest > Bulk soil | place: Panama | collected 2016-02-17 | reverse complement strand
GGCGCGAAGCGAGCACGTCCGTCCGCCACGGAGTCGTAGCACTTGAGTAATAGGGTCTCGTCCTCCCGCATCTCGGGCACATAAAACCAGCGGTGTGCCGGATTGTAGGTGACGGTATAGATCTCGCCGACGCGGTCCGGATAGACCAGGTCCGATGGCACGAGATCAGCGGATGCGACCGAGAGGGCGTCACAGACTGCGAGCGGCGCGTCGCGCACGGGGCCGCGGATGGGGCGCCACAGGTTGATCACTTGGACGCGTCCGCGCAATAGCTCGTCCGCGTCGGCGCCCAGAAAGTCGCGGACCCGTTGCGGACCGGACTGCGCCGTATGGTCGACATGCACGCGGGTCGCTGGCTGGCGCGGCGTTCCGGGCGCACGGTCGACCACGCCATTGATCCGGCGCCGCTGCGTGTGATCAAAGACGAACACCCGGTCGGCTCCGGTCAGTTCGGTCAGCACTCGCTCCGCCTCCGGGTAGTACACTTCGCGCACTTCGTCGTCGTCGTAGAAATCATGCACGACGCTGCGGTGGCGGTGAACGGCGAATCCCTGTCGGTCGAGCGAGATCTCAGACGCAACGGGCCTGACGCTGTAGATCGGTACCGTACGGGTCTCGTAGGCGGCGTTCGAGCGCGCGACGCCCGCGGGCGGGTCATAGGTGTAGGTTCGCGGCCTTTCGGCCATCGCACCGAGGTAGTGCAGTTGCGCCTCGATGTGGGGCAATTTGTCGATTATCCGGGCCTGAGAAATCACGATGCGGTCCTCCTAAAGTGCCGGGTCAACCAGCGGTTCACTGACCCGATCGCCATCGACATTCCGCAAACAGCGCAAGATCGCCCCTCCCGGCGACCGAGGCCAGCGGCCACTACCTGACGATTTGTCATTGGTTCCACGGGTAAAATCTGCCATTCGAAGCTCTTATTCGCCAACGAACATGGGGTTGCCAAGCTGGCTTGGCAAAGGATAGTTTGTCAGTATCGCATGAGATAATATCATGTAGCTGGTCCGAACCGCGATGCTGCCTTCCCTCAACGGATTGCGTGCTTTCGACGCCGCCGCGCGACATCTGAGCTTCACCCGCGCTGCGGCCGAGCTCAATGTCACTCAGACGGCGATCAGCCATCAGATCCGCCGGCTCGAAGCGCAGCTCGGCGTGCGGCTATTCGTGCGGCGCAACCGTGCCCTGCTGCTGACCCGCGAGGCGCAAGGCTACTTGCCCGCGGTCCGAGCGGCCTTTGAGGATTTGCGTCGCGCCACGGCCCGATTGCAGCGGGCCGATCGCGATGAGCTGCTTACGGTCAGCACCACGGCGTCGCTCGCCGCGAAATGGTTGGTCACGCGTGTTGCCACCTTTCAGGATGCGCACCCGACCGTCGAGGTGCGCATTACGACGTCGACCCATCTTGTCGACTTCCAACGCGAAGAAGTCGACATGGCGGTTCGCTATGGACGCGGTCATTGGCCGGGGCTACGTGCCCAATGGCTCATGGCGGAGGATATCTTCCCCGTGTGCAGCCCGTCTCTTTTGCAAGGCTCAAGACCCCTGCGATGCCCGGAAGACCTCGCCCACCACACCTTGCTGCACGCGTCTGTCTCCCGCGAGGATTGGCGTCTCTGGCTGACCGCCGCCGGTTTGCCGGTCTCGCTGGCGTTGCGACGCGGCCTGAACTTCGATCAGAGCTTCATGGCGCTTCAGGCCGCGATGGACGGGCTCGGTGTGGCGCTCGGCCGAACACGCCTGGCCGAACGGGACGTCGCGGCAGGTCGTCTGGTCGTGCCGTTCGATGTCATTCTTCCAAGCGATGCCGGCTTCTACATCGTCGCGCCCGAAGAAACCGCTGATACGCCCAAGATCAGATTGTTTCGGGACTGGCTCGTCGGGTCAGTGGCGCGTGACGCCGCGGCGTCGCGATCAGGTGTTGTCGGGCCGGCGGCCGACGCTGAAATGCTAGCCGAGAGAAAGATCGGCTAGCAGGCGGAATGCGCGATCGAATTCGAATTGACAAAGAAGATTGCGGCCGGGCCAAGCAACGCAGGTGTGCGGCCTCGATGAGGTCGCAGGCCGCCTCCTGTCGCCTGCAACACGCCTGGCGAGCTGACACGCGAGCGATACCCGACCTGGGCCGCGTCGACCAGGGCATGAGCACGAGCCCACGGCGCTCTAGAGCATGCGATACATGACGAGAGCGTCAACGAAGCCCTGCGTCGGATGTTTGTAAGCGCCGGGGAGGCGCCCGACAACCTTGAACCCGAGCCGCTGCCAGAGGGCGACCGCGCGTTCATTCGTGCTGACCACGAAATTGAATTGCATCGCCTTGAAGCCCTGACCTGCCGCCAATTGCAACGAATGAACGCACATGGCGCGGGCGATGCCGCGTCCGACCGCGCGCCCATGGGTGATATAGCCGCAATTTGCAACATGGGCGCCACCGCCCATTTGGTTGGGATGCAGGTAGTAGGTCCCGAGCACCACGCCGGCTTCCTCGGCGACGAAGACAGTGCGATCGGCTCCGTGCCAGTAAGCTAACGCTTGGGCGCGGGTCCAGTCGCGAGGAAGCGCGTAGGTTTCCCCCGCCCTCAAAACCGGTTCAAGGATGCCCCAGATTGCATCCGCGTCCGCCTCAGTGCTTGATCTGATCAGCATCGCATAATTCACAACGCCGCTAGGATCGACCTGTCTCGGTGACAGTAGGGGTCGCCACGATCCCGTCAACCTGTCCAGCTATCTGATAGCCGCGGATCACCGCGTTAGCGCAACAGTGCGATCTCCCCTGTCAGGCATCGCTGGGTTGAAAGGCCGGTGCCGCTCGGCCCATCGCCACACCTCAATGGGGTGGGCCCGGGTTGATTGAATTATCGGTCCAGAGATGTCCAAGAGCCCGTCGTTGCAGGGTGGCGTTCGGCCGGCTGTGTGGGGACGGAAAAGGATCATCCTGCAACCGGACCATCTTTTCGGTTCGTCAATCGCACTCTAAACTCTTGACCCTCAGCTCGTCCTGGAGGCCCGCACGCATGCGCTCGCTTTGGCTGTGCTTCGTCGCTGTCATGCTGCTCGCTCGATCTGCCGCGGCCGATGAAAATGAAAAGCTCTTTGGCGTCTGGAAGCTCGTGTCGTTGACCTATGAAGACCCTCAAAGCGGAGAGCAAAAGCCGCTTTTCGGCCAGCATCCCAACGGATATCTCATTCTCTTGCCCAACGGACGTATGTCAGCAATCGTCACCGCTGAGGGACGTCAGGCGCCCAAGACCGATGAGGAGCGAGGCGCCGCGCTGCGAACGATGGTTGCCTATTCGGGAACCTACCGCATCGAAGGCGACAAGTGGATCACCAAAGTCGACGTTGCTTGGAACGAAGCGTGGGTCGGCACGGAGCAAGTGCGGACGTACAAGCTTGCGGGCGACAAGTTAGAGGTCATCGCAATGACCCAGCCGGCCGTGAATTTCGGCGGCCGAGTGCTCAAAGCCATCTTGAGCTGGGAACGAGATAAGTAAGCGACCCGGACGCTGCCGGCTGGCGTCCAGCGCGCCCGGCGTTGGCCGATTTAACCCGATGTTTTTCCGATAGATTTCGCCCCAATGGGGGTCATTAGCGTTTGCCGCGGCGGGTCGCCCTCACCCCGGGCCCTCCACCCTCGGGCGCGCTCATGCGGCCTCGTCGGGCCGCGGTCGTGCTTCTCGGTCGATGTCACCGCTTCGCGACCGCTGTTTCGGTGCTCATTGCGAAGAGGACGACCTGCTCATATGCCGGCCTATCGGGTACGATGCGGGACGCCGGCGCTGTCCGTGGCCACCCGTCCCGGGCTGGCGCCCAGGCACGGCGTTACCTATCTCAGGAACGACACCATGGGACCCTCGTGGCCGCAGACGGAAGGCTGCTTCAATGCCAACGCGTGAGACGAACATTTGGATGTGGTCGGAGGCCTGCGCGACGCTGGTCCGGGCGGAACGCCAGTACAGCCAATTTTTCCGGCTGCACCGTTCCACGACGAGCGTACCGGCGTGGGAACCACCGGTTGACGTGCTGGAGACCGAAAGTGACGTCTTGGTGCTGGTCGCGCTCCCTGGCGTGGACCAGGACAAGGTTCAAGCCGCGATCGAAGATGGCGACCTGATCATCGTCGGGCACCGGGTCCTTCCGAGGGAGCTGCGCACAGCGGTCATCCATCGTCTCGAACTGCCGCAGGGACGCTTCGAGCGGCGGGTGCCGTTGCCCCCGGGGCGCTACAGCGCCGTGCGGCACACCATAAATAATGGCTGTTTGGTCATCGCACTGACCAAGACGGCATGAGCTCGGGAGCGTCGCGGTGAACGAGGTTGTGGAGACGAAGGGGGTTGGCGATCAGGCAGCAACCGCCGCAACGCGGTCAGCGATACCGCCCGACGCGCTGATTATCGTGCCGGTTCGCAGCATGGTGTTGTTTCCTGGCACCGTGCTTCCGATCACGATCAGCCGACCCCGGTCGGTCGCAGCGGCTCAGCAGGCGGTACGAGACCAGAAGCAAGTCGGTATTTTGATGCAGCGCGAGGCCGATGTGGCCGACCCTGTTCCGATCGATCTGCACCGCGTCGGCACGGTTGCCAATATCGTTCGCTACCTCACGGCGCCTGACGGCAGCCACCACATGATATGCCAGGGCGAGCAGCGGTTTCGCGCCGTCGATTTTCTGACGGGTTTTCCCTTCCTCGTCGCCAGAGTCGCTCGGATTGAGGAGCCGGCAGTCAACTCGCCGGAGATCCAGGCACGCTTCATCCACTTGCGCTCGCAAGCGATCGAGGCGGTGCAGCTGATGCCACAAGCGCCGCAGGATCTCGTCCAAGTGCTGCAATCGATTGAGCAGCCCTCAGCGCTTGCCGATCTTGCGGCCACCTATATGGATCTCAAGCCGGAGGAGAAGCAGGAAGTCCTGGAAACGATCGACCCTGGCGCCCGAATGGAACGTGTGTCGCGTTTCCTCGCGCAGCGCCTCGAGGTGCTTCGCTTGTCCCAGGAGATCGGACGCCAGACCAAAGCGGCCTTGGATGAGCGACAGCGTGAGGTTCTTCTACGCGAGCAGATGGCAGCGATCCAGCGTCAATTGGGCGAGAGCGACGGAAAGGCCGTCGAGGTCGCCGAACTGAACGAGGCGATCACCAACGCAGGCATGCCAAAGGAGATCGAGGAACAAGCCCGAAAGGAACTACGACGGCTCGAGCGCATGCCGGAAGCTGCGGCCGAATATGGCATGGTGCGCAGCTATCTCGATTGGTTGATCGAATTGCCCTGGCGGTTGCCGGAGCAGACGCCGATTGATATGGCCGAGGCTCGCCGCATCCTCGATGAAGATCATTATGGCCTCGAAAAGATCAAGCGGCGAATTCTGGAGTTTCTCGCAGTCCGCAAGCTTGCGCCGCAGGGCAAGGCGCCGATCTTGTGCTTCGTCGGGCCGCCGGGCGTCGGCAAGACGTCGCTCGGGCAATCGATCGCTCGCGCCATGAATCGCAAGTTTGTTCGCGTCAGCCTCGGCGGCGTCCATGACGAGGCCGAGATTCGCGGTCACCGCCGTACTTACGTGGGCGCTCTGCCAGGCAACGTCATCCAGGCTGTACGCAAGGCGGGCACACGTGACTGCGTGATGATGCTGGACGAAATCGATAAACTCGGTGCCGGCATCCACGGTGATCCGTCGTCCGCCATGCTGGAGGTGCTCGATCCAGAGCAGAACAGCACGTTTCGCGACAACTATCTGGGCGTGCCCTTTGACTTGAGCCGCATCGTCTTCATCGCGACCGCTAACGTGCTCGATACCATCCCGGGTCCACTGCGCGACCGCATGGAAATAATCAGCCTCGCCGGGTACACGGAAGAAGAGAAGCTGCAGATTGCCCGCCGCTATCTGGTCGCGCGCCAACTCGACGCCAACGGCTTACGAGCCGATCAGGTGGAAATCGATGATGCCGCACTACGGGAAATTATCCGCTCCTATACCCGAGAGGCCGGGGTGCGCAATCTGGAGCGCGCGATCGGCGCCACGCTACGCAATGCGGCAGTACGGATCGCAGAAGGCGAATCTCAAACCGTCCATATCGGGACCGGGGACCTCGCGGCCGTTCTCGGGCCGCCGCGATTTGAGAACGAAGTGGCGATGCGCACCAGCATTCCCGGGGTTGCGACCGGGCTCGCGTGGACGCCGGTCGGTGGCGACATCCTGTTCATCGAGGCCACGCGTGTCCCCGGAAACGGCAGACTGATTCTCACGGGCCAACTCGGCGAGGTGATGCGCGAGAGCGCCCAGGCGGCGCTGAGCCTCGTGAAGAATCGGGCGACTGATTTCGGTATCGATGCGGGTCTGTTCGAGAAGAGCGACATCCACGTCCATGTCCCGGCCGGAGCGATGCCCAAGGATGGCCCCAGCGCCGGCGTGGCGATATTCGTCGCATTGATCTCTCTCATGACTGGTCGAACGGTCCATAGCGATACGGCAATGACGGGCGAGATCAGTCTGCGCGGGTTGGTGCTCCCGGTGGGCGGCATCAAGGAGAAGGTTGTTGCTGCGGCAGGAGCAGGCTTGAAAAAGGTGTTGCTGCCGGCCCGCAATCGACGAGACCAGGAGGAAATCCCTGAGGATGCTCGCAAGAGACTGCAGCTGATTTGGCTGGAGCGAGTTGACGATGCAGTCGTGGCGGCCCTCGAGGTCGTTCGTGAGCCAGCGCAAGCAAGCGCTTGACGCCGAAGACTTGATTGGCGTGCGTCGACGTTCTGGCGCCGCGAGCCGCGAGCGCGGTCGTAGGAGCGGGAGCGTCTCACAGATCGGGTGCGAGAGCGGGTTGGTTGTTGAGAGCCTTCGACCGCTTTTTTCGATTGCATCGGCCCATTTGAGCCATTATCCGAAAAGCTGCATAAAACTTTCAATGCAACCGGGACGCTGATAGGCTGGCTTCGCTGACAGGGGGAAGCAATGCGACGCCGAGGATTGATCTTAGGGCTGGGCCAGCCGTGCCGGGGCGTGATGGCGCGCGGTCGAACAAACACCGCCGGCCGGTGAATCACGACGATGTTCGACCGAGCCTATCGGCAGCGGCTTGAAGCTGATCTGGCGCGATGGGAGGCCGATGGCGTGATTACGCCTGCAGCCCTCGCCGCGATCCGCCGGGCGCTTCCGCCACTTGCTCCCGACATCAACATCCCTGTGGTCGTGGCCATCGTCGGCGGCCTTCTGATCGCGGCCGCGTTCCTTGCTTTCGTCGCTGCCCACTGGACGGAATTTGCACGCCTGTCGCGTTTCGCAATTCTGGTTGCCGGCATCGTCAGTGCCAATGGCCTCGGTGCCTGGTTCGCCCGCGCTGGCCGGTCGGTGCTTGCCGACCTTTGCGCGAGCATTGGCTCGATCATCTTTGGTGCCGGGATCGTCTTAGTTGGTCAGATGTATCACTTGGGCGAGGAATTTGCGGGCGGCATGCTGCTGTGGGCCGGGGGCGCGTTCGCCGCAGCGGCGCTGACCAACTCGCGCGGTGCGCTTGCGGTCGGGCTCGCCGCCGGAAGCGTATGGAGCGCCATGCGCGTCTTTGACACGCATGACGTCCCACATCTTCCATTCGTGGCGCTTTGGCTTATTGCCGCCGGCCTTGCGCTCGCCTGGAACTCGCGCACGGCGGCCCATCTCGTCGCGCTGGCCGCGCTTCCGTGGTGGATCGTGGCTGCGCTTGAGCCCGACCTTGACCATTTCCAACCATCATTCGTTCTCGCCGATGGTGCGGCATTGCTGTTCGGCGGGGGGCTCGCGCTTGCGGCGGCGCCGTGGCCGAGGGCGGTTTGCGTCGGGGCTGTCCTGTCGACCTACGGGGCGTTTTCGCTAGCCGGCGTTGCCATCCTGGAGGTCGCAACGACGTACGACCTCTTCGGCATCCACGCAGGGGCCGCAAGCCAACCGCTTTGGGCGATCTCATGCGGTGTGGCGGGAGCGATCTTCGCCCTTGCGGCGGCCGCGATGACTCGTCGGGCCGGCGTAGCCTTTGCCGGAAGTGCAATTGGACTCGTCCTTGTTGCGGCGGTGGCATGGACGCCGACGCGAAGGGGTGAGCCATGGCTTGCCTACGCCGTTGAGCTCTGCGCCATGGTCTGCCTCGTCATCTCCGGCATGATTGATGCCGCCCGCCCGCGGATCGTCGCCGGCTGGCTCGGAATCGCCGGCGTCATTGCCGCCATCACCTGGGCGGTGAAAGGTTCGCTGCTGCACCGCTCGGCTTTCCTCGCCGCGGCTGGCGCTGTAACGGGCGCGCTTGCACTGGTGCTCAATCGCTTGCTGCCGAGAACCAGCGAATGATCAAGACCCTTGCCGCGCCCGTCGCTAATCTCTTTCAGGGTACCCCGAAAACCGCGCTGTTCGCCGCCGCCACCTTGATTCAGTTCGCGCTGTTGACCCTGATGGTCATCGATCGCGTCCAAATCTTGCGCCAAGGCACGGAAGTGACCCTGCAGATCCGTCCCGTCGATCCGCGCGATTTCCTACGCGGCGACTACGTCGTCCTCAACTATGACATATCGCAACTGCCGGCCGGTCCCCTCCAGGACGAACCCGCCGGCGCACGCAACCCCATCGTGTTCGTCAAGCTCGCGCCCAATCGCGACGGCCTCTACGAGGCGATCTCGGTACATGCCGATGCCGTAGCCGTCAAAAGCCCCGAGGTGCTGATCCGTGGCCGTGTTGCTTACGGCGCTACCTGCGGTCCGAGGGCGCGCGCCTTCTGCGACAAGCTCCAGGTTCGCTACAATCTCGAAAGCTATTTCATTCCCGAAGGCGAGGGCCGAAAGCTCGAACAAGTCCGCAACCAGCGCAAGCTAACGGTTGTCGCGGCAATCATGCCGTCAGGGCGCGCCGCCATCAAACGGCTGCTCGTTGATGGCGAGCCGGTCTATGACGAGCCGTGGTTCTAGTCGTCGACCTGGAAACCGACGTCGTCATATTCTCGTTGACGTGAATGCGGCTATGGCAGCGCGCTGGCGCGGTGCCCGATGGATGAACATCACGCCCCCGTGTCAGTAGCAATCGCTGCCATAGCAACAAACATTGGTATATCCGGACGGCGTCCAAACCCAGCAGCTGTCCCCGTAATTTGCGTAGTCATAGTATGGCCAGTCATAAGAGTATGGCCAGCCGAACCCTAAGCCAAAGCCAATGCTGGGACCGAAGAAGGCAAAGCGTCGACCAAAGCGGTTATGGACAAACCGTCGACCGACAAAACCGCGGTTGACAAAGCCACCACCGGCAAGACCCCGATTAGCAAAGCCTCCGCCGACAAAACCACGGTTAGCAAAACCACGACCGACAAAGCCGCGGCTTACGAAGCCACGGTTAGTAAAGCCACCGCCGACAAAGCCACGATTAGAAAATCCGGGATTTCCTCCGAAGTGACTTATGCCGCCCCCATGAAACGCTCCCATTCCGCCTCCGCGGAAGCCGCCCATTCCTCCGACTCCGTGGAAACCGCCCATTCCTCCGCCTCCGTGGAAGCCGCCCATTCCTCCGCCTCCGTGGAAGCCGCCCATTCCTCCGCCTCCGTGGAAGCCGCCCATTCCTCCACCTCCGTGGAAGCCGCCCATTCCTCCACCAAAGCCACCCCCTCCACCCCTGGCCATCGCGTCGGTCGGAATTGAGGCAGCCGCCACGATAGCGCTCGCTGCGAGCGCAATCGCAATCATGCGCAACATGACGTTTCTCCTGGTTAAATGCCAAATAGATGCGTTAAATGCCAAATAGATGCTCTCGCCCACGGGGGACGTACAGCGCTCCCGGGGCGGACATCGCTGGCACCGCGACAAAGCTGCGCGCCAAACAATATTCAGTCAATGCGTAGCTGTTCGGGTGACGAAGTATTGCTTTGGCAAAAAGCGTGGCGAGTTGACGCTGCGACCACTTGTTACAGTCCACTAGTCTAGTCTAGGCGGCGATTTTGATGGCCCTCGATTGTGAGCGGGACTCATCTCCTTGACGACAGCCCGCTAATCGGGGGCAAAGTAGAGGCTGATAGAGCTGGCGATTGTCAACCGCAAAAAGCGCGCGGTCGACTATTTCGCCCGCACAGGCCGCAGCTTTTTCGAACGCTTCTAATCAACGGACCAGCGCTGACCGAGGCCGGCGGCGCAGCAGCACCCAGGTAACATATCTGTCTCCCTTGGCGCTCAATCCAAATCCTAAGTGTTCCACTACATCGCGGCGATCCAAAGACCGGGCTCATCATGCTCGGTTGGCTGTGGCGTGGCGAAAAGAGCCCGAGCTTGATCATCCCGAGACGTCGACTTCCTCAACTTCACGCATTGGCGGCAGCGAGGCGGCCGAAGTTCATGGCAATCACGGGTGTCTGTTCGCCGGCACCAAACTGGAGGCTAAGGCTGGCGAGCGACTGGGGCCCAGAGGTGGGGGCGTCCGGTCTATTGGCGCCGGGAGCAATTCGCGACGCCATCAAGTTTTTCAGGGCGTCGCTGCGCGCATTACCGGCTGGCATCATCCTGGGAAGTACTTCCATACTGAGCGCGATCAAAACCCAGCTACACACCGAACTCTTCGGCTGTTTAAAAGGAAGCCTCATCGGCTCCGCCGTCTATCGGACCGCTGGGCGGCCGCTCGTCGGGTGGTCACACCCCAACTCGTCACGCTCTTTTAGCTCAGCAAGTGCTTTTGACCACCTGTACAGATACGGATTGACCGGACACTATTTGGCGTCCAACCTCAGAAGCTACTTAAAGGCCTCCGTGGCACGTCGGGCCACTTTGTAGCTGCTGCGGGCGGCGTCGGCGCTTGGAAGGCGTGCATCTGGGTTGCCTCGCTTTCGAGAAATCGAGCATGTTATCAAACGTCAGAAAAACGATTGCGCACTCGGTACCGGATAAATACTCCCGAACAGATGCGAATTGATCGAACGTTATTTGGCGTGCAGCATCGTATGCGATACCATCCGCTTTCTCTGGGTGATTGCCCCGTATGCTGAAGCGCGTGTGCATTAGGAATTTTTCACATGGTTGATCTGTTTAACTTTCGTAGCCATCCTACTTCTAGGAATTGTTGCCCAAGATTGCTCAGATGTTCCTGTTTTGGTGGCAAACCAAACGTATAAGCGTGATAGCTGAAGGTAAGCACGTAGACAGCGGTCGCTCGCCGTGATCCCTCAAGGAAACCCCATGGCCAGTATTCACTTCGATTTCCTCATGGGCAGTGCAGCCATCGACATCTTGACTCTTCTTACCATCTCGATTGGCCTCGTCGCGGAGATGCACCGTGATCATCCGCTGCATCGAAGAACAGCGACTAAGCAGCGGCGATCGCTCGAAGCCTGACCACTGGTGCGATCGAAACACGGCGTGAATCGTTCGGCAGCCACTGCATCAGCTTCGCAGGGAAGCTTGCGGCGTCGGTCAACAAGCTGACGGATTTGCGGTCGGGCCCGAAAGTCGAGGCTTCGGCGCCGCTCCGGGGGTAGTCGAGCAGAAGGCAGTCATCGAACCGACCGATTTGCTGAAGGCCGTCCCACCACACCGGTACAAGCTCCGAGCCGTCACTTCCGGTGGCTTCGCGAATGGATAAGCTGTTCAACCAGCCTGGTTCACGCCCTCGTCGTTTCGCTTAAGTCCCGCCCAGTCAACGCAGGGCGGCGTCCGCAAGTACGCACCCGCCGTGCCAGCCTCGGAATGCCGTTTTACGATGGTTCAAATTTTGCCCACGATGCATATCAAAAATGACGATTGTCTCAAAAATGACGATTGTCGCTGTGAAACCGGTCTCCTCGGGGCCGGCCGTCGACGCGCAATGCCAAGACCAGCCACCAGGGTCAACCGCTCTCACGGCTCATCAGCTCGCGCAAAGCAATTGCCCTTACTCATTGCGGCTTAGTCGTCTCGCCGAATTCAATTCGTGCCGGGGATGGGCTGGCCGGGGGCCGCTGTCCACCCCCTCGGGGCCTTTTGTTTTTCGAGCCTCGGGGTTCGAGGAGGGAGCGGCCACGAGAATTGGCGGCATGCCTGGCCGATACACCCATGTCATTTTCGTCTTCGGGTCTTGGTACTCAACGGGCCAACGGCGGGCTTCGATCAATTCAACGAGCGCTCGCTTCGTCTCGTTGCTGATGTGTGGATCGAGAAAAGCTGCGGCCATTGCCGCGTTACTGTCGGGGAAAAAGTACTTTGACGGCAACGGTGGCTCTTGTGCGCTAGCAGCGCCGGCGAACACGATAGCAATGACCGTCGTTGCCCTCGAGAAGGCGTAAAGAGGCATCGTGGAGATTCCATTGTTAACCGCCGCGGCCTTTGTATGTACGGCGCACCAGCGATCCGAGGTGGTCCAATGAAATAAGATTGAGGCAATGTTGTGTTTGGAATCTCGTCCAATTACCGATTGAAAAAAGAGCGCTCATCAGGCGGTGCTGTGTTACCGAGCCAAACGAAAACATTTGTGACTCGCGCCGGAGGTGTACTTGACATGAAAGGCGCGTTCATCAGCTGCCTGTGGGGCAGCACCAAGCGGCAAGGGCTCGGCCTCGATGGCAACCGTTTTTTGAGCCCGTCGACGGCAATCGCAAACTGACTGTCGCAGAGCAGACACTCCGCGAGGCCTTTCTCGCATTCCTGGCATAATAATCCCCCTGCGGACCACGCTTTTGTGGTCAAGCCCTAATTACCTGTCTCTGGAGAAAAACGTGACGAACTCGAGTGGCGTGATTCGAACTAGTCGTCGCGGGCCTGTGAATCGCAGCGACCCAGCAAGCGGACATACGCGCCTACCACGCCATGGGCAGCCGAGAGAACTCATCGCTTGCGACATGGCATATGCGTTTTTACGAACATCAATGCCGGCGACAAGCCGCTGCATCTCTACGCAGCCCTGACCAGGGGCAACGGTCCTGGTGTCGAGTCATCTCCGCACATTATCGGCGGCATGCGCCATGACGTAGCCGACGATCTCGCCTGGAGACCACTCGTCGACTACCTTGGTGAGCAATCAATTGCGGCCGGCCATCTCGGCGCCCTTCCTTATCGACATGCCGCGCTTTCACCTTAGGGAGGAGCTCGGGCAGGCCGAACCCAGTCGGCGGACAGGCTTGGCGTCGAGCACTTCGGCTACTTCGGGCTCGCATCTTTCCGCCTTTCTTTTGAAGCTTTCTGTTCAGACTGCGTTAAGGCGCAACAGAGCGTATTTCACCCTAACCACGATGGCAGCCGGTGCGTGGACAAGGGGCACTGGCGGGAGGATGCCGATGCGCTGCGTCACAAAATATGTTCTCGCCCTGCTGGGGGTCATTCTCGCAGCGCCCTCATTAAGTGCGGCACCGAGCGAAAAGCGCCTTGCCTTGGTGATTGGCAATGCTGCCTATCAGCAAGGCGCATTTCCAACAGCCGCAAATGATGCGGGCCTGATCGCGCAAACGCTGCAAGCTGCTGGCTTCGACGTCGTCGGCGCGCGCGATCTTGACGGCGACACGCTGCGCCACACACTCCGCGATTTCATCGAAAAGGCAGCGGCTTCCGGACCTGATACCGTCGCCATGGTCTATCTTGCGGGTTACGCCCTGCAGATGAGTGGCGAAAATTTCTTTGTCCCGGTCGACGCCAAGATTGTGCGCGACACCGATCTTCCGGTCGAGGCGTTGCGCGTATCCGACTACATCCACCAGCTCGGGACACTGCCCTTGCGGGCGGGCATCTTCGTCCTCGATGGGGCGCATGCCCCTCCCTTTAACCCCTCGGGGCAGCCGCTCGCAGGGGGCCTCGCACTGGTCGAGCCGGATCCCAATATACTGGTGGCATTCAATGCCGCACCAGGAACCATCGGACCGAATGAGCCCGGCCCGTATGGAGCGTACGCACAAGCGCTCGCGGAAATGATCCGCGAGGGTGGCCTTTCTCTGCCCGAGCTTTTTGATCGCGTGCGGCTGCGAGTCAACGAGATCACCAAAGGCGCCGAGGCGCCGTGGAATGCGCAACACATCCAGACCGACTTCACGTTCTTCGAGCGTGCGCCCGATGCGCCACAAGCGGCGCCGCCGGCCCAGGTGGCGGAGATGGAGACCCGACCCATCCGCGACTTTGATGCGCGCGACGCCTATATCGCGGCGCTCGACCGCGACACACTCCAGGCGTACGAGGAATTTCTCGATGCCTTTCCTGATGACCCGCTCGCGAAGCGAGTGCGGGCGATCATCGCCGCCCGGCGCGAGGCGATCACCTGGCGACATTCCTGCCGTGCCGATACGCCCAATGCATATTGGTCCTATCTGCAGCGATATTCGAATGGACCGCATGCTTGGGACGCCAGGCGTCGCCTTGCCGCATTGGCCTCCGCGCTCGAACCGCCGCCGGCGTTCGCCGTGATGAATTACGACGTGCCACCGCCACCACCGGACGAGATGCTTTATGTCGAGCAGCCGGTCCTCGCGTTCGACGACCCAGTCTACGCGTTCGCGCCGCCGCCACCGGCGCCCGTGTTCTTCCTGCCGCCCCCAGAGCCAGACTTCGTTGTACTGCCGCCACCGCCCCCGCCGATTGCGGTATTCGTTCTGCCCGTGCCGATGTTTGTGGCGATGCCGACCTACGTCCGTGCCCCAGCCTATGTGGCCCCGCCGCCCAACAACATCATCTTCGCCAACATCCACAACACCACCGCCATCAACAACGTTATCAACAAACCCGCGGTAAATAACGCGGTAACGCCGGCGACCGCTCCGAGTCTTGCGACCGCGTCGGTCGCGCCCAGCTTGCCGGCTGCGGTCGCGCACAAGGCCACGTTGATTCAACAGCAGGGGCCCAAGGGGCCATCCGGAGCCGCAACAGGTCTAACATCGCCGCTGCCCGGGCAGGCCCCACAGGCCAACCTTCCGCTCGGACGCAGTCAGCAGCCAGGGCTTCCGCCTGGCAAGCTCCAACCGCTCCCCGGCGCGGGCGTTCAACCACCAACCAAGCCCCTCCTCGCGCCGGCAGCACCGAGTCCGACCCGGCCCAATCGACCCGGGAGTTCACCGGCCACAAGAGTGGACCGCACACCCCCTGCCGGCCTGCCGCGTCCCAGTGGTCCGCCCGCCGCGACCGTGACGCCAAGCCCTGGGGCGCAAGGAGCGTCGTCGCGGCCTGGCGTGCCGACCGCTGCCTTGCCGCACGCTCCAGTCGCAGCGCCATCTGCGCCCACGGTCCGTCCGGCGG
>Ga0126373_10001887_pt1 | contig 15164 bp, 14 predicted proteins | sample PanSoiMetPlot_11_FD_92545 | JGI IMG/M metagenome (GOLD analysis project Ga0126373, IMG submission 92545) | Tropical forest soil microbial communities from Panama - MetaG Plot_11 | ecosystem: Environmental > Terrestrial > Soil > Tropical forest > Bulk soil | place: Panama | collected 2016-02-17 | reverse complement strand
TATGGCATCGCGCAATGCTTGTCGAAGACCTTTTGACTCTTCCATTTTTCGATAAAAGTGACCCATCGCGGATCATCCGCGCGCTGATTCAGTTCATAACGGATGCAGCCGGGCTCTTTGTGCGTGGGTTTCATCAGGACGTGCAAAGCGGAAATCAGTTCGTCAGTCTTGTGTGTCAAGGCATGGAACTCGGCAATGCAAACAACCCTGGTCTCATTCTTACGAATCTTTCCTCTGGCGGTCATGGCCGGCTCCCGATCGGAAGTGGGGCTTCGCGCTCTTTTAATGAACGGAAGATCTCGTAAGCCTTTTCTGCTTTTTCACGTTCATGTACTACGGCGCGCACAGCCTGAATCATGGCTAAGGGCGCTTCGCACTGGAAAATGTTGCGGCCCATATCGACGCCGGCGGCGCCTTCGTTGATCGCGTGGTACGCCATCTTCAATGCGTCCAGTTCCGGCAACTTCTTCCCGCCTGCGATCACCAGCGGGACCGGGCAGGCAGAGGCGACCTTCTCGAATCCACTCTCGCAGTAATACGTCTTTACGAAATGCGCTCCCATCTCGGCGCAGATGCGCGTGGCCAAGCCCAGGTATCTCGAATCGCGCACCAACTCCTTTCCAACCCCCGTTACGCCAAGAGTCGCGATGCCGTATTGGTTCCCCGTATCGACGACCTTGACTAGATTTCCGATCGACTGGTGTTCATGCTCACCCCCCACGTAGACCTGAACCGCCATCGCGGAGGCGTTCAATCGAATGGCATCCTGAATGTCGACCGCAATCAGTTCGTTCGAAAGTTCCTTGAGAATGCTCTGCCCGCCACTGCAACGGAGCACGACCGGCTTCTGCATCTCCGGGTTGATGCATGTGCGCAGGGCGCCGCGTGTGATCATCACCGCGTCGGCATAAGGAACGAGCGGTGCGATGCTGACGTCGATGCGCTCAAGACCAGTGGTCGGACCTTGGAAGTACCCGTGATCCACGGCCAGCATGACAGTCCTACCACTGGCAGGGTTAAAGATTCTGGCCAGGCGGTTCTTGATTCCCCAATCGAGCGAGTTACTACCTTTGAGGAAGAACGGTTTGGAGTCCACCGGTAGTTCCGAGTGGTATCGCTTGCCGTCCTGGACATCATCCATGTCGGGCATGTTCGATTCCTCCCTTCATTTCGCTGGCTGCTTGAGAAAATCCATCAATGATCAAGGCAACCGAAGTAGCGCCGGGATCCTGATGACCTCTGGTTTTTTCTCCCAGCAGACGAGCGCGTCCGTAACGTGCAATCAAATTCTCAGTGGACGACGCACCAGCCTTCGCCGCTTCAGCGGCGGTTTTCAGCGCGCTTGCGAGGTCATTGCCCGCCTGTGCGGCGGCGACCAAAGACTCAACCGCCGGAGCCAGGGCATCCATAAGGGTTTTGTCGCCTGGGCGGGCTTTGGTCTGAGCCTGGATCGCTTGCAAACCGGCTTGCAGTGCAGCCGCGAACTGGATGCAATCCCATGATGAGACGCCTGCCCGTGTCGCCTCGCCGACGCCGAGGAAGAACGCTCCCAACAAAGAACTGGATGCGCCCCCGTCCGAGCCCATCACGTTCCATCCTGCTTCGCTGAAGCTTGCCCTCAGATCGGGCGCATCAGTCTTGAATGCGCTTTCGAGTCGATCCATGATCCGCAGCATCGTAGTTCCATGGTCGCCATCTCCTGCGATGCAATCCAATTGTGAAAGCAAGCCCTGCTGTTCTCGGATGCGAGCCGCAGCCGATTCCATCATGCGGAGAAGTTCCTGCCTGCCTATTCGATCGGTCATCGTACAACAAAATAAGGAGCGTTGCTCGGCGCGTCCCAGAGCTGCAACAACTCAGGATCCATGCGCGCAATCATCAACTGGAAACCTCCCTGCTCCTGCGTGGTGATAAACTCGCCCACCTTGCTCCGTGCCAGGCGGATTCCTTTGTCCTTGAGGATCTGATGCACCTTCCTGAAGATGAGGAACAACTCCATCAGCGTAGTGGACCCCGCGCCATTCACAATCACGAGCAGATCTTCGCCGGACTTCACTTGCAGGTCGTCCAACAACATCTGCAGCATCATCTCTGCTGTTTCATCTGCGGTCTTCAGCTTCATTCGCCCGGTGCCGGCTTCGCCGTGCTGGCCCATGCCGATCTCCATCTCGTCATCGGCGAGAGTAAAGATTGGCTGTCCCGTCGAAGGATGGGTCGCCGTCGTGAGCGCAACTGCCAAGGTTCGCATGTTGCGTTCCATGCGCTCGGCGATCGCGAGACAATCGTCCAGCGAACGTCCTTGTTCAGCTGCCGCCCCCGCGATTTTGTAGACGGGGAGAAAACCCACCAAGCCACGCCGGTCATCGGGATTCGGGCCGCCCGCGATATCTTCGTGCGTCACGATCTTCCTGACCTTCAGACCTTCCCGCTGCGCCAACGACATGGTCATGTTGGCGGAGAGAATATCTCCGGAGTGATTCAGCACGATAAACAAAACGCCCGCTCCGCGCTCAGCCAGACGGATTGCCTCCAGACACCGCGGAGATCCTGGCGCAGCGAAGATCTCGCCGGCGACGCTGACGTCGAGCATGCCCTCGCCGACGAAGCCGCTCAGGCCGGGCTCGTGACCGCTGCCACCCAGAGTGACTACTCCGACCTTACCCGCATCTTTCGGTTTCGCTCGAGCCACCAGATTGCTGCCTGTTAAGCGGACGGTCCCCGGATGGGAAAGCACGAAGCCCTCGAGCAATTCCGAAACTAAGTTTTCTGGCCGGTTGATGAATTTTTTCATGCTCGTTGCCTCAAGTTAGCTGGTCAGATCCCGTTCTTGCGGGTAGGAACGCCATCCCACAGGGGCAAGCCGTCGCTGGGAACTTTCGCGATTTCCATCTGTCCGAACTCGTACTCGGTGATGTGCAGGCGCTTCTGGCCCGCGAGGGCAAAAGCAACGTTCGTTGGGAGTTTTCCGCCGGTCGCGATTCGTTCGACGACTTGTCCGTTTGCTCCCAGCACAGTCACATCTTTTTGTGCAAATACCGCGACATAGAGTTTGCCGTCTGCAGAGAACGCCATTCCGTCCGGGCCCTTCCAACCAGGCGGCGCGTCCGGGCGGATGACATTTCCAAAGAAAGTACGTGGCCCGGCGATTTCGCCCTCTCGCCAGCCGTAAAGGTAAATGTTGCCGGTGAGGGTCTCGTTTACATAAAGAAGGTGGTCCGGGCCGAAGGCAATTCCGTTGGTAAACTTAATGCCACCGTCGACCTTCTTCACTTTGCCGCTGGCCACATCCACACGGTAGACGCGACCGTCGTATTTCACGCTCATGTAGTCGGGTCGAATCTGGTTGTTCGGAGCGAACTCGTCAATAAAGACCCCGGAATCGGTAAGGTAGAGCGCGCCATCCGGCCCGAAGCACAGATCGTTGGGGAAGAGAAAAGACTCACCGTCGCATTCGGTGGCAACCACCTCCGCCTTTCCCTCCATGGTCAACCGCACCAGCGACGGTTGCTTGGATTCAGCGACCCAGATGACACCCCTGGAATCAACCGCCAGTCCATTCGGCCGGCCCGTCTTCTTGATTACCGTCTTGCTCTTTCCATCCGCGCTGATGTACGTGACGCATCCGCGCTCGGCTCCGCCTTCGACGATAAGCCATGTGCCGTCGGAAAGAGCAACCGGCCCCTCTGGCGCGCTCAGCCCTTGGGCGAAGATCTGAGTCATGGCTTCTCTCGACTTGCTCCGGGCGCGGGCAAGTTCCGTGCGGCGTCGTCTAGAACCAGAACCCAGTCGCCCTCTTCGGCTGGGGTAAATTCCTTTTTGCCGCTGGTTGGAAATTGCCCGGCTGCTGTTGCTTTACCCGTGCGCGGGTTGAACCACCAACCAGCCGCAACTTTGCCCGAGATCTTGCTCGTATCGATGGTGAAAGGCCGAGCCGTGGGCAGATAGGCGATCACGGTTCCACCGTCGCTGGTTCGCGCAGCTGAAAGATAATCCAAGCCCCGGAATTCTCCGAGCCCATCCACCACGACTTCATGTTTCTGATCGGGTACCATGTCGTACCACGGACGGGAGTGGAACAACGAACCAAGCCGCTCCATGTCCAATGCGCCGACTGAGTCTAACGCTGCCTTCCACCCCGGATCAAAAAGCCACATTGGACGATTGCCCATGAATTGGCCTGTGCCACCGGACAGAATCGCCCAGTACGCCTGTCGGCGGATCTGCACCTGCGAGGCATTGTGCTCGCCCTCATACGTCGACTCGATCAGGAAAAATGGCATGACCGGCTGCCGGTTGTAGTCCCGGATCAGCATGTCGTGCACGATGCCGTAGGTGTATGTAGAGTTGACATCAAGCCATCCCTCTTTGCGGTATTGATCGACCGCGGAGTTTTCGGGGTGGCAGTGCGCCGTTATCAGGTGGCGATCGTCGGCTTCCTTGATTCCTTGGGCAACGGCATCTACGTCTTGCCGGGCGGTATCAGGATTGCGGTCGCCGCCAATGATCCAGACGATATTGTCGAAGCTACGATATCGCTTGCCTACGTAGCGTCCCCAGTTGCGCGCCTTCTCGGGTCCGTTGGCGACGAGTTCATCGATCCAGCCTTCGTCGGTCCCGATGTAGCCGAGATAGATCGGAGCGAGGAAGATCTGAATTCCTTTCTCCTCCGCCCTGCGGATCACCCAATCTGCGTACTCAAAGTATTTTTCGTTGGGTGTGGAGAAATCTCCGGGAGTGGTGAAAGGTCCCTCACCGTAGCGGTTCACGGGACCGCGAAATTTGTGCTCGATCAGGTTGACGATGATGGAGTTGAATCCCTGGCGGCGGCGAGCTTCTAGATATTTTTCGGCTTCCTCTTTTGTCAGGCCTGAGATCAAGGACCATCCGGCATCACCCTGGATGAGGTATGGGGTTCCGTTCTGGTCCACAAGGTGGCGGTGGTCAGGACCGATTCGAAGGGGATACGGACCCGCCGCTAAGGCCACACTCGAACACACGGCCAGCGTAAGTAGAAAGACACTCCGTCTGAGCATAGTGACTTCTGGGGAACATGGGAACAGCGTCTGCTGCCTCGGGTCTATAAGTTTTCCATAGGTTTTTGTCAGAAAAAATTCGCCACACCGGAAAGTTGGCGACCCTCGGGAAGTCGCTTCTGACATAGATTTGTGCATTCGTGATAGATAAATCCCCTGACTCCGCATAGAAAAATAGAACTGCAGCTGCGCTGTGGGCAGCCGGAGGATGCGGAATGGACTACGAGGCTCTATCGCGCCAATATGTGCTGCATGCTTTACGGAGACCGAAATCGTTGATCCTGGAACGCGCCTCGGGATCGCGGATGTGGGACATCCACGGAAAAATGTACCTGGATACCATGTCCGGATCGGCCGGTCCGGCAATGGTGGGCCATGGGAATCCGGCCGTAACCGAAGCAGTGGCGCGCCAGATCGCCAAGCTTCCCACGGTCAACCTGCTGCACGACAGTCCTCCTCTGATTGAATTCTGCGCCAAGATGGCGACACTGGCCCCGAAGGGAATGTCCAAAACCTTCCTGTGCACCGGCGGAGGTGAAGCAGTTGAAGCGGCCATCAAATTTGCCATTCGCGTGACCGGACGATCTGAAGTGCTCTCGCTATCTGGTGCCTATCACGGGCAGTCGTTAGCGACCATGGGACTCGGAGGAATGCCAAACCTGCGCAAGTGGATGCCGGGCGCAGTCCGTTGGCCGAATTTTCGGCAAGTGCCCTCTGCGGACGCTTACCGGCCATTGCTGGGTGAGGGCCCTGACGCCTGCAAGGCCGCGATTCACGCTCTGGAAGCCGACCTCGACACCGCTAGCTCGTGCCAGGTGGCGGCATTGATCATGGAGGTCGTGCAAGGCCCCAATGGCCACAGTGTCTTCGAACCGAAATATTATGCCGGCATTCAGCGTGTCTGCCGCGAACGCGGCGTGCTGCTGATGGTCGACGAAATTCAAACCGGGCTCTGTCGTTGCGGTTCGACCTGGGCTTGCGACCTGTTCGACGTGCGTCCTGACATTCTCATCGTCGGCAAGGCTCTCGGTGGAGGCTTTCCCATCGGCGCGTTCATTACCCGGCCCGATTTGATTCCGGAAGGTATGGAATCCGAACCATGGCACATGCTCACCTTCATGAACCAGCCACTGGCTGCAGCAGCGGCTTTGGCTGTCATCGAGATCATCGAAAAAGAAAATCTCAGCAAGCGCGCCCGTGACTTGGGAACCCAGTTCACCACGCGATTCATTGACCTCTCGCGTCGTTACGAAGTGATCGGGGACGTGCGCGGACCGGGGTTGTTCATCGGAGTTGATTTTGTGGAGGATCGCAAGACAAAAACGCCAGCCAGCGCGGCGTGCCGCAAAGCCTGGGAGTTTGCCATCGATCGTGGGCTCATCACACAGTTCGGTGGATTCGCCTCCAATGTTTACAAGTTCAAACCGCCGCTGACCACGCCAGTCGAGGACTTCGAGCGTATGCTCGACCTCTCCGAAGAGATGGTCGCGTTTATTCAGGATGAGGTGGACAAACAGAAGAAAACATCGAGTACCGCGGTGCCAGCCGCGGTTGGAGACTAACTCATAGCGGAAAGCGCCTTCCATGAATGTGAGGGATGACCGAAGTCTGCTGGGACAGAGCGTTGCAAAACTCGATACACCTGCACTATTGGTCGACCTCCGCGCCATGGAACGCAATATGCAGACCATGGCGCATTTTTTCTGGAAGCGTCCCGCCAAGCTGCGCCCGCATTTCAAGAATCACCGGGTTCTGGACCTAGCCCGCTGCCAGATCGAGCACGGAGCGATCGGGATTACCTGCGCAAGGCTCTGGCAAGCCGCCACTCTGGTGAACGCAGGGATTCGTGATGTCCTGATCGCGAATGAGTTGGCAGGCGAGGTTCCGTTGGCGTGCTTTGTGGAGTTGTCAGGTGAGGCCCCCGTCATTGTCGCAGTGGATAGTGCCAAGATCGTCGGTGATCTGTCGCAGATCGCCCGCAAACGAAGAACCGAAGTGAATGTGGTGGTTGATGTCGACCTCGGCTTGAAGCGATGTGGAGTTTCGCCGGGAGGGGCGGCGGTAGTCCTGGCTCGAACTGTGGTCGAACACGGACTCAGATTTCGCGGCATCATGGGCTATGAGGGCCATTTACAACCGCTGCCGCCCGGCCCGGAAAAGGAGGCGGTAGTGAAAGCCGCAATGCAGTCTCTGCTGGACACGAAGCGGCAGATAGAAGCCGCCGGCATTCCGGTTGAAATCGTAAGCTGCGGTGGCACGGGAGACTACTCCATCGCGGGAACATTCCCAGGCGTAACCGAGAATCAAGCCGGATCTTATCTCCTGATGGATACGTGGTACGCTTCATTCGCGCCCGACTTCACTCCATCTCTCAGTGTGCTGGCCACCGTGATCAGCAAAACTCCAGGTGAGCGCATGGTCGTAGATGCAGGAGTGAAGGCACTGAGCGGAGAACGCGGGTTGCCGTTTGTGAAAAATCAGGCTGGACTGAAGATCAGAGCTCTCCACGCAGAACATGCGCCTGTCGACATCATAGGTACTGATGTATCACCTGAGGTCGGAAACAAGATCGAGATTGCTGTTCATTATCACGACGGAACCATTCAACTTCATCACAAGATGTACGGCGTTCGCGACGGCAAGATTGAACGTGTGTTTTCCATAGAGCATGGACAGTGAGACATGAGACTGAAAGGAAAAGTGGCGATCGTAACCGGGGCGGGAGCAGGCATTGGCCGGGGTATCGCCGAACGATTTGCCCGCGAAGGTGCGGCAGTCCTGATTGCGGAAATCGACCGTGCGTCCGGCGAATCTGCGGTGCAGGCCATCCGATCAGCCGGAGGAGAAGCAATCTTTATCCCGACCGACGTGTCCGATGAAACCCAAGTCAAAGCCGTGGTTGAGAAGGCTCTCGATCGCTACAACAAGATAGACATCCTCTGCAACAATGCCGCCGTGCTCTTCTTTCGCGAAGAGGCACCTGCGCATGAACTGACCAACGACACGTGGGACCGCACGATGGCCGTCAACTTGCGCGGATACTGGTTGACCTCGAAATACGTGATTCCAACTATGCTCCGACAGGGTTTGGGATCGATCATCCACGTCGCCTCGCCCACCGGCCTCTTCGGATTTACGCGGTTGACCGCTTACAGCACAAGCAAGGGCGGCGTAATTGGACTTATGCGAGCCATGGCCGCGGATTACGCACCGAACCACATCCGCGTGAACGCGATCATTCCGGGAACGATCGACACTCCGATGAATGCGGTGGAACTGTCAGATCCGGCAGCACGGGCGAGATATGCCGAAATCGCCCCGGCGCGGCGCTTGGGAACGCCCGAAGATCTGTCGGGCATCGCGGTTTTCCTGGCTTCTGAGGACTCCGATTACTGCGTGGGCGGAATTTTCACCGTGGATGGCGGACTCACCGCGGTCTGATTCGTTCCTGCCGCGTCACCGCACTGCAAGCGATAGGCCAGCGGCGTCATCGAGGTGAGCCGGCGAAAAACCATGGTGAAGTAACTCTGGTTGCAGAAGCCGGCCTCCAGGCTTACCTCGGAAATCGGCTTCTTCGTCGATGCCAGCAGGCCCTTTGCCTGCACCACCCGATACCCATTCAAATAAGCAACGAACGATTGCCCGGTCACTTCCTTGAACAGGCTCATGAAACAACAGGGACTGACATGACACAGGCGCGCAGCCTCTGTTACCCGAATCGGCTCGTCGTAATGATGCTCCAGGTGTCCGAAAATAGGAGACAGCCGCTCTCTCGCTTCGCTGCGCTTGCTGAACTCAGCTCGCGCCTGGCGGAATTCCGAGCAGTGTCCCACCAGTTGTAGCAGGAGCATCTTCAGATATGTACGGATGGCCAGCCGTGAGCGCTCGGTTTCCGCGGGAATCTCGTGTCGGATGCGCTCAATCAGATCGAGCACCTCGTTGGCGAGATGGGTCTTGGCCGGGATGACATTGGGAACTGCCGCTCCGTACACACTGAAAGGCATCAGGTATTGAAAATCGTCCCCGGTGGGAGCGCCCATGTGGAGCGTCTCTGGCAGGAAGGAGAGCACGACGGTTCGCGCCTCGGTCTGGGAGCTTGCCAGCGGCACGCAGCGATGGCGCAGGCGATCGCCGACCACCAGGATGTCATGCTTGCCGACCGCGCAGCTCCGGTCGCCTACTTCGTAACCCAGTTTGCCGGATTCGAAGACCACAATTTCGAGATGGTCGGGGCAGTGAACCGGCACGCTGCGGCGACGGTCGAGAATCAGGAAACGTACGTCGACTGGGTAGGATCCTGAGAAGGGCCAGACATGCTGGCGCTCCCCGTTGATCTGCTGGTCGACGAAGAACTGGGCCCGCTCCCACGTTTGATCCGGCTTGGCAGACATGATGCCGCTCGTGGGAAGCGATTGTACGCTCATAGTGGGTGCGAGCCAAGATATTGCCCGCAGTCCATAGCCTCGATTTTTTGCGTTCCTAGAATTCGAATTTCAGGCCCAATTGCACGATGCGCGGCGAGTAGGCGGAGGTCACTTCGCCGAAGCCGCCGCCCGCGCACGATCCGCCATCGGGGTTCTGGTCGCCGCAGTAGGTATTCACGCTGCTCCACTGTGGGTGGTTGAACGTATTGAATGTCTCCAGCCGGAACTGCAGGTTGTACCTCTCGCTGTCGAAGCGGAAGTTCCGCATCAGGGCGAGATCCCAATTGTTGCGGCCCGGTCCGCGCAGAGGATTGCGACGCAGCGATCCGAACATTCCGGGTTGGTTGTTAGCGGCGAGTTGGGGGAAGTTTACCTGCCCGACCACATTCGGATCGAACCACGACGGAGTGCGTCCGAAATTGGGATCTTCGACCGTGCCCTTATTTACAGCTAGCTTTCCCAAGGGATTGCAAACGACCGGGCCACCAATACCAGTTGCGTTCCCATTGAGAGGACAAAAGAAATCGATGGGAGGTCCCATCGCAAATGTGGTGATACCACCCAATTGCCAACCTGAGAGCAGATACCGCTCAATTGCCACGTCGGACTTCTTGAAGAAGGGCAGTTCATACACCCAGTTGAAGGTCAGTATCTGCGCCTGATTCAAACTGGAGGTCCCGTACCATCGTGCCAGGTTTGCGTCGTTTACTCCGTTGGTCACGATGTTGTCGAGGGTGTGTGCCCACGTGTACGCCACTTCATACATGAGGCCGCGAGTCGTCTTGTGGCGGAGGCTCGCCTGCAGCGAGTTGTAGTTGGAGTCGCCGTTTGGATTGCGCATCGTGATTCCGGTGTAACCACGATAGGGCGCAAAATAAATCGATGGCGCGAGATTGATTAGCGCAGTCTGCACATCGCAGTCCCCACTGGGGTCACATCCCGTAGGCAGATTAGCCTGCGGCTGGCCAACATAAGCCGGCACGAACTGAGTCGTTGCCCCGACCGGAACCTGGTTGATGTTCAGGTTGTTCTGCAGATGGTGCGCCACCGTTCCGACATACCCGACGCTCAGGAAGTTCGCTCCCGGCAGTTCCTGTTGAATTCCCAGACTGTACTGATGGACCTCCGGCCACATCCGCTTTGTCGGTATATCGGAGAACCCGACTGGCCCGATACTCTGCGGGCCAATATTTCCGTAGCCGTTGATGTTGATCGAGGTCAGGTTGGCGGTGGTGGGCGGATTTCCGTTGAAGCCCGCTCCGGCATGCAGGGGATTGCTCGAATCCCAGTTGAGAGCATAGCCGCCGCGGATCGCCGTTTTACCCCGACCAAACGGATCCCACGAAAATCCAACTCGGGGCGAAACCGTCCCCCGGTAACTGTTCGAGCAGCCCTTTGGGATCGATCCTGAGCCACACTGTAAGAGCCCGTTTCCATAAGTGAGGGGAGTGGCGCCACTCCCGGATATCAGGTTGCCGTTGATGTCAAGTTGGGCCTGTGTGCTCGCTTGATACTGCGAAGGGATGAAGATGGAATCGTTGGTCGGATTCCACACGTCGTAGAAAGGCGTCAGCCAGAAATAACGAACTCCCAGGTTCAGCGTGAGATTGGGAGTGACCCTCCAATCGTCCTGGAAATAGGGTTCGAAGTCCCACTGCCGCCAGCGGCCGCGCCCAGGTCCGCCTTGCAGCTGGCCGTTGACGACCTTTCCATACTCTTGATAGTTCGCAATCAGGCCGGTAAACATATCTGCCAGGGCATTCCCTGTGGATACCAACCCGCCACCAAACGACAGCATGCCCTGCGTGTTCAATCCAATGTTGGTGGTCGTGTTGATGTGATTGTCGAGAAGGAAGAATCCCGCCTTGAAAGTGTGCCTTCCCTTCGACCAGACGAGGTTGTCTTTCAGTGCCAGTTGCGGATCCACGAAGTCGAATTCGAATCCCGTGGACTCCGCAGTCACAAACGGCACCCCTACGTTGAACTGAACTCCCGGCAGCTTCGACTGGCTTTGATTGCCGGGGAAGATTGTCTGCATGGAGAAGCCTTGTGGCTTGTTGATCGTACCGGCTGGCGAGTCGAATCCGGTGAAATTATGCACTGTGTTCACGTCTGCCGAATAGCTAACAATTACTTCGTTCAAGAGGTTGGACCGGATCGTATGCGTAAAATGCAGCACGGATGAGATCGCGGGGCTGGTCCACTTCGATTTCACCGTCGCATAGTTCGCCGCTGACCACAGTGTCGGAATGAAATCCTGATCGTAGGAGTCCTGCGTGAAGCGGACAAAAGCCCGCATCTTGTCGTTGAAGTTGTGGTCGATCTTGTAGGTGTCTTCGCGGAAATTTGTGGGCAGGCTGGGTGACGCACGATACGCGGTTATTCCGGCATTGGGCACAGGAATCAACGCGTTCAGCAACGAAGCGGCTGTCGGATCGATCGGAACGACGTCGTTGGGGTACGCGTTGCCTGTATTCGGATCAATCGGCACCACGCACAAACCGCCCGCCGATACAGTCGGATTGAAATTCGGCGAATTCGAATCGCACTCGCTGAAATCACCCTGCCGCTCTTTTGCAGAGGGAACGGTTTGGTTCACCACCGTCCCCTGTCGGTTCGACCGCCACTCCTCTGACACGAAAAAGAACGTCTTCTCCCGGGAGGTGTTGTAGTGGCCGGGAATGAATAATGGACCGCCCAGGGTGAATCCAAAGTTGTTTCGTTTTAGAGGATCCTTCGGGGCACCTGCCTGATTCAGAAACCAGTCATTGGCATCAAATGCATCATTGCGGACGAACTCGAACAGGTCACCATGAAACTTGTTTGTCCCGGACTTTGTCACCACTTCGATGTTCGCCCCGCCTGACTTGCCATACTCCGCGCTGTAGTTCGAAGTCGAAATCCGGAACTCGGAGATCGAGTCGATGCTGGGGTAGATCATCAGCGAATTACTGCCTGAACCCTGATCTACGTTATTTGTGCTGTCGATTTCCCAGTTGTTGAAGTTGCCTGGCACTCCATTAAACGAAATGGTCGCATTCGCCAGCACACCTACGCTGGACGGGTCGAATCCAGTCCCTTGTGGGGCCGCGCCCGGCACCAGTGTCGCCAGGGTCGCGAAGTTTCGCGCCTCAAGATTGAGTTGCCCCACCTGGGTACTGTTCACAACATGCGACACAGCTCCAGTCTCGGTTTCCACGCGAACAGGATCGGTCGCCACGATCACTTCTTCGGATACAGAGCCGATTTTCAGCGAGAGCGGAACGCGGAGTGTTTGACCGGCATCAAGCGTGATCCCGGTACGGACTAATTTTCCGAATCCAGCCTTCTGTGCCGTGATCGTGTAGTTCCCCAGCGGCACGCGCGCGAAAGAATACTCTCCACCCGAATCGGATTGCTCCGTTCTGACAAAACCCTTCTCCGGGTTCGAGACCGTGATCTTCGCATCGGCAACCACCGCTCCCGAAGCGTCCGACACTGTTCCTACAATGTTGGCCAGATCCTGGGCAACGGCACCTAAAGGTCTCAAAAGGACAATACCGATCAGGGCGACAAGTAGTCTCCTCATGGAAGTGGGGTCCCCTCTTTAGAGTTCTCGCAGTATAGGCAAGCGTAGAGGGGTCAGAGTGGGCTGTATATCGGAATTCTTGTTTTCTTTATCGGAAACCTTCGGGCACTAAATCTACTGATTAGCAGGTCGGCTGCTTGTTGTAAGTGTCTGGATATCGAGACAGGGGAATCGTCCAGCCGATCGTGCCCCAGACGAGGCACTCATCGTAGCCGCGCGGAATGTGCTTGTTCACGAGTGCGCGCACCGTCGCGATCGTCTTCCAACGATCGGTGGGGAGTGAGGCGATGTATTGCGCTGGCGTCTTAACGTTCGATGGTGGTTTCATGGAGTCGTCGTCTGGCCGAAACGGAGTGTATCACCGAAAAAACCAGCCAGCGGCAGGGGCTTTACCTGTGATTCCTACTTGTGATCTCTACCTGGAAATAGGTATAGCGCGTGTGGAGAGCATGCCCGATACGGTCTAGGTCCTTCTTTTTTGTATGCGTGGTAGGTTGACACTGTGGACATGCGGTCGCCAATGGCCGATATGCGGCGTTCAAAATGGGGTTAAGGCCCCAACTTTTGGACATGTGTCTAGAACTGATGTTGAGCCTCTCGCGCGCGATACAAAGCGAAGACGGACTCTCTCCTTTTTCTGCTGGTAAGGGCTGGGGCAAGTCCTATCGTGCCGGAGACGGCTCTCTCGTCCTGCTCGCAACCATTTTGTAATTTGTGTACCGACGGGTTGACCTCAAACGATTGAGGCCCTGCTGCGGCGTCCCGTTGAGAGAGCAAGTCCCCGACTCCCGGATTACCGACAAACCACAACCAGGTGCAGAAAGATTGATGAGTGGGCATGTTAGTGCAGCGGGCAGCTTGAGTTCTATTTTGCCGCCGCCTCTGCGCTCACGAGCAGCGCGTCCAGCCGGTCGCGGTCGAGCAATTTGCCTGCAATGATGACGGAGTCAAATCTTTTCTGTGTTGTGGATGTCGGCGAGCGGATCGGCGGTGAGCAAGACGAGATCCGCTCGTTTGTCGGGCTGAATTGTGCCAGCGTCGCGCAATCCGAGAAATTCAGCAGAATCGCGGGTTGCAGCATCGGCGAAACGTGGCCCAATCGCTTGGACATATCAGAATTGAAGCTTGAGCGCCAATTGGATCGAGCGCGGGCCGCCGATTTGGTACAGGGGATTAAGGCCCCGCTTTGGCCGCCGGTGCCCAGGTAGTTGTTCAGCACTGCGTGGCCTGACCAAACTGAGGCGAGGTGAGGAAGTTGATCGGACTGCCGAAGTTGGGGTGATTCTGGATATCGAAGAAATCGCCTCTCGCCTGAAGTGAAAGACGTTCAAGCTGAGGTCCTGCCCCCCTCAGAATCGTTTCCCTGCTTGTCCATCATCGATGACATTGGAAGACTCCGATCGCTCTCTGATCGTGGAAACGCTGGGACAGGTGGGCTGGGTCTATGTGACAGAGATTCTCGAGCCATTTATGCTCTGCCACCACATATAGCTCGCCTCGTATTAGTTTCATGGTCTTGGTTTCCGGCTGAAGTGTCCGCGGCCGAAGAGCTGATCCAGTTCTTTCCGGATCGCGTCAGCCGCGGCGAATAGGTTCCTAGCACTGACTAGGCACCTTGTGCCGTCTGGGTCGTATAGTTCGAGTTCTCGCGCGACCGCGGCCCACTGATGATCGGGATCGTTAAATGTAAAGACTGCCCTGCCATAATCGGCCTTTGTGATGGTGGGAAAGTCAGCCCCAAGGGCCAAAATCGTGGCTGCACACTGCAGCCAGCGCCCGTATTGTGCGCCAAACCCCTGCAAAGAAATGCGCCGTACGCTTACCCCCTCTCTCTATCCGTCACAAGCGTAACAATGCGCGTATTTATTGATGATTTCTCGATTTTGCAACCGCAACAGAAGCGGCACCAAACCCCCGTCGCGGTGCGCCGGCAGCGTCAAGAAATTGCGGGGAATCCCTCCGCGTTGAATTCGGCGGCATTCGTGTCCAGTGCGTGGGCGGCATTCGTGTCAAGTGCGTGACACGGGAGGCGCCTTACCGACACAATCCGCGACACCACTTGAGAGGTTTTATCCGTTCGCAGTCATCGCACGACAGTATCTGTAGACAAAGAGGGGGCTTTTGATAATGGCACGGCTC
>Ga0126373_10001886_pt1 | contig 15166 bp, 13 predicted proteins | sample PanSoiMetPlot_11_FD_92545 | JGI IMG/M metagenome (GOLD analysis project Ga0126373, IMG submission 92545) | Tropical forest soil microbial communities from Panama - MetaG Plot_11 | ecosystem: Environmental > Terrestrial > Soil > Tropical forest > Bulk soil | place: Panama | collected 2016-02-17 | reverse complement strand
GCCACGTAGTAGCGGCTGATCCATTGGCCGAGTTCCAGGAGCTTCGCCGGAAGCGCCGGAACCGCATCGAGGACTTGGGCGATTTGCTTGACGTGGCCCGCTTTAGGGGATTCTGGGGAGACTGCGAGGCCCACGCCGATCATTGTGCGATTTCGGAACGGAACGACGAGGCGCCGGCCCACGAGGTCATCGCCGTTGACTGATTCCGGCACGGCATACGTAAACGTGGTCCGCAGCGGGACGGGAAGGGCGATTTCGCAGTAGCGCGTCATCGGATAGAGTTAGTGTAGCAGCCCCTGCATTTGGCGACTGTTTTCACGACGGCGGTCCCGCATGGCGCGGCAGCGTGACTTGTTTCGAGTAGAGTTCTGCCACGCGGGCGAGTGTGTCGATTTCCTTCACGGATTTATCCGGCCGGAACCGCAGGATTCGAGGGAAGCGCAGCGCGTAGCCACTGGCGTGGCGCTTTGAGCGCTGGATGTTGTTGAAGGCTACTTCGATGACGACTGTTGGCTCGACGGTTCTGCGGAAACCTTGATCTTCGGTCGTGTGATCGAGGAAGAATTCTGTGTGTTCGAGAATTTCTTCGTCGGTGAGTCCTGAGTAGGCTTTTCCGATGTTGAGGAGGCGTTGGCCGTCGCGGACGGCAAACGTGTAGTCCGAAAGGACGTGGTGACGTTTGCCGTGTCCGTATTCGACGGCGGTGACGACGACGTCGAGGCTGGCGAATGGCCGCTTAAGCTTGAACCAGAAACGACCGCGGCGGCCCGGCGTGTAAGGCGAGCCCGGCAACTTGGCGACGATCCCTTCGTGGCCAGCTGCAAGCGAACGGTTGAAAGCGTGCTCGATGCTCTCCGCGGAATCCAGCTCTTCGACGGAAGCCAAACCCACCGGGCTGCCCGGATTTCCCGCGAATACTTCTTTCAAATGAGTCCTGCGTTGCGAGAGCGGAATGTCCAGGAAAACCTCGCCGTCGCGATAGAGGAGATCGAACGCCACGAAGCGAACGGGAATGTCGTGTGCCAGCCACAGATCCAGTTGCTTTCGACCGAGGCGCTTTTGCAGTTCGGAGAAAGGAAGCGGATCATTGCCATGCCAGGCCAGGATTTCGCCGTCGAGAATCAACTCGCCCGGTAGAGCGGCAATCGCAGGATTTAGCTCCGGGAATTCGGCGACTTGATCGAGGGTGCGAGAAAAGACCCGCACCTCGGCGGAGCTCTTGTGGACCTGCGCACGGATTCCGTCGTATTTCTGCTCGACGTACACGCGGGATGGCTCGCCGCCGAAGATTTCCGCGGCAGTGTCCACGGGCGAGGCGAGCATAAAACCGATGGGATGGAAGAGTTTGATGGTGGCGGACGCGAGATGATTGGCTGCCGCGAGCCGCAGAGTCTCCGCCATGTCGCCGGTGAGCATGTTGGCGCGCCGCACACCGTCCGGAGCGAGCTCGAAAGCTTGCGCAATCGCTTCTTCGACGAGGCTTTCCTTGAGGCCGATGCGCAGGTCGCCGGTGATGACCTTGATGATGTATTTCGCTTCGCCGGGAGTGGCCTGAGCGAACACTTTACGAAGAATCGCAAGCTTATGATCCTGCGTGCGGAGAGAGGCGACTTGTTCGAAGGCGGAGGCAAGTTCAGCAAGCGAGATTCCCTTGGCGTCTTGATGGCTGCCAGGCCTGTGCTCCTTCAGAAGCTGTTCGGCCATGTCGCCCAAATCGCCATGCTGGCGGTAGGCGTCGCCAAGTCTCTCTCGCGGGGTGCCGGCTGCTTCCGCGACGAGGCTGGAGAGTTGCATGCCGCCTACCGCGAGAATGCGCTCGTCGCGGCTGGCGAACGGCTGGCCGCTGAGGAAGATAGCCGCGCGAGCGGCGTCCTCGAGTCGAAGCGATTTGAAGAGCTCGCTGACGAGGCGGATTTTTTCCAGTTTCTTTGTGGTGGATCGAACGGCATCGGCGGTCGCTGTGAATTGCAGCATGGTGGCGCCGGGTCGGATAGCCATGTCCGTCTCAGAAGCTCACTAATACGATGCCGATGAAAATAAGGGCGACGCCGAACCATTGGGTGCGCTCGAGGCGTTCGCGAAGGACGATCCACGAGAGAAGCACGGTAACAGCGCCGTAGAGTGACGCGAGGACGCTGACGACGGAAACTTGGCCGGTATGTAAGCCAGCGTTGTTAGCGACGAAGGCGGCCGTGTCCATTACGCCGACAGATGCCAGCAGCCACCAAACGCCCCCGCAAGGGAGGCGGAGGGATTGGCGGGCCGGAGCGGCGGCAAGAACGAGAGTTGCAAAGGATGTGAGACGGATCACCCACACAGAGATGACGCTGCCAACGACGGGAACAACGTAGTATCCGAGAAACCAGAAAAGAACGCCGAAGAAGAGCGCGGCGAGGATCGCCCAGCCGACGCCACGGGAGAGACGCGGCTTCGAAGCCGGTTGGACGGACGCCGCGGAGGAGTTAGCAGCCGGCATGGCGTGAGACGCGAAAGTAATGGCGGCGAGAATGACGCCGAGCAACGTCACGGCGAGGCCGACGGCACGAACAGGCGGCATGCGTTCGCCGCTGAGGAGTGAAAGCACTACGGTGAGCGCCGGGTAGCAGGAGGAGACGGGCGCGACGATGCTCATCACGCCGATCTGGAAGGAGTAGTAGAGCGCGAGCGAGGCAGTCATGTTCATGAGCCCGGCAGCAACGGCGAACGCCCACGGGCGCCAGCCTGTGGCGGTGACTTGGGAAAAGCCGGATGTGAATTTCAGGTACGCGCTGAGCACGACAAAACCGAAGAGTTGCATGTAGAGCAGCGTGCGGTACGCACCGACCTGGCGCGAAGCAAAACGCGCGGCAAAGTCGGAGCCGCCCCAGCAGAGAGCGCCGATCAGCCCGAGGAGAATTGCAGTCATCGCAGTGAGCCGAAAGGGCTACCGTTTTTTCGGCGCCTCGAGGCCGAGAACGGCCATCACTTTTTGCAGGTCTTTCCAGACTTCGGATTTTGCGGACGGGTTGCGTAGAAGATACGCAGGGTGATAAGTGGCGATTAATTTCGCGCCGCGATAATCGAACCACTGGCCGCGGAAGCGCGTGATGCCTTGGCTAGTCTCAAGAAGCGTTTGCGCAGCGCAAGCGCCGAGGCAGCAAATGACCTTGGGTGAGATGGCATCAAGCTGGCGCATCAGGAAAGGCGAACAAGTGGCGATTTCGTCCCTTTCGGGAAGGCGATTGTCCGGAGGGCGGCATTTGACGACGTTGCAGATGTACACGCTTTCGCGGCGCAGGCCCATCGCTTCGATCATTTGTGTGAGCAGCTTGCCTGCGCGGCCAACGAAGGGCTCGCCCTGAACGTCCTCGTCATGCCCCGGGCCTTCGCCGACGAACACCAACCGGGCTTTCGGATTGCCGACGCCGAAGACCAGTCTGGTGCGGCCCTTGTGGAGGCGGCAGCGAGTGCAATCGCCAAGGTCGGCGCGGATTTTTTCAAGGCTATCGTTTTCGACGCGGTCGAAGACTTCAAAGAGAGATGGGCCGGCGGGCGCGGGGACGAAAGGCGCCGGAGCGGCGGGTTTGGTGGTGGTTGGTGCGAATTTTGGGGGTGTCGCCGGGGCTGGGCGGGGTGAAGGCGAGGCGGGAGCCTCTTCCGGCGCGGCTGCCGCAGGTACCAGGGACGCCGCTGCCGAGGGTAGGGCCGCGCGGTCGCGGTAATAGGGGCCCAGATTGAGGTCGTTGAAGTAGTTCAGCCAGGAAGCCATCTGAGCGCGACGATCAGGGTCCAAATTCCCTCCGGCAGTAAGAAGCGGCGCGGAGGAATTTATCAGACTGAATCGACTGATGACTAGTGGCGATTGGTCAGGGTTGAATTCGGGCTGCTAAGAGCCAAGTGGTTACGGCGAGAGACAATCCTCGATTGTGCTCCGAACGTCAGATGCCTGCCTGTCGGCAGCCAATGAGGTCAACGCTTTACACGACCGATGTAGCGATGTATGGAACGATTGATTTGCCAACCCCGAAGGGCAAACCAAGCAGCGTAGGTATTCCCAATACGATAAAAAACAGGTCGTACCGAAAAACGGATGGGTGCCTTGAGAAGAAGGATGTCCACAAGGTCAGTCCTACTCCGGCGCCTTCGTGCCGCTTTTCGCCGAGTTAGCACCGAACGCAAGGAAACGGGCTGTGACGGGATTGGATGGACCGCTAGGACGAGAGGGTGTGGAGGAATTCGGAGAGGAGGTTTTGGGCGACGCGGAGGCGGTAGCGGGAGGTGGACCGGATGTCGTCAATGGGGGAGATTTCACGGGCGAGGGTCTCTCGCGCTTCACGTTCGAGCGCGGGAGCGAGCGGCTGGTTTTGCAACAAGGATTCGGTTTTTCCGGCGCGGAGGACGGTGGGGGCGACGCTGCCGAGGGAAATGCGGATTTCAGCAATGCGCCCGGCGTTCATGCGAGCGGTGGCTGCGAAGCAGACTTTGGAGATGGCCTGGGCGCGGCGCGTGCCGACCTTGCGGTAGAAGTGGCACCAGCCGTTGGTGGCACGCGGGAGGCGGATGGTGCGGATCAACTCATCGGGTCGCAGGAGCATTTTTTTATAGCCGGTGTGAAACGTGGAGTAGTCGACCGAGCGCGATCCGGCGGCCGAGACGAGTTCGAGTTGCGCCCTGTAAACAAGCAGCGCGGGAGGAGAATCGGCGGCGGGAGAGGCGTTCGCGATGTTGCCGCCGAGCGTGCCGCGGTTTTGTGTAGCGAGGCCTCCCGTTTCCGCGGCGGCGCGCGCGAGGAGCGGAAATTCGCGCGAGAGCAGTTCGTGACCGCGGATTTCTGAGTAGGTGGTGAGGGCGCCGAGTGTGACGTGCTCGCGCGTGACGTCGATGCCACGCAGTTCCAGCAATTTCCAGATGCTGAGAAATTTCCGGTGAGGAAGCTTACCGGCTTCGAGGAGAACCATCAGGTCGGTGCCGCCCGCGAAGGGCTGCCATTCGCCGGGTTGGCGCGCGAGCAAGTCGAGCGCGGCCGGCAGATCGCGCGGCGCCTGCATTTCGTAGGAAGGGAGGAATGACCTCACGCGGCAGGCTCCGTTTTGCGCTTTTCGCGACCGCGGCTGCAGGCAGCGAGCACCGATTCGAAGATGCGGGTGTATCCAGTACAGCGGCACAGATTGCCGGCAAGCGCTTCCCGAATCTGCGCGTCGGTGGGCTGCGGGTTTCGCTCGAGAAGATTTACAGCGGCGAGGATCATGCCGGGCGTGCATATGCCGCACTGCGCGCCACCTTCTGTGATGAAAGCTTGCTGGACGGCGGTGAGCGTTTCGCCCGACGCCACGCCTTCGACGGTGCGAATTTTTGCGCCTTCGGCTTGCAGCGCCGGGATAAGGCAACTGTTCACAAGCGCGCCGTCCAATTCGATGGCGCAGGCGCCGCATTCGCCTTCCCCGCAGCCTTCCTTGACGCCGGTTAGGCTGAGTTGTTCGCGCAGCACATCGAGAAGGCGCGCCATGGGATACGTCTCGAGCGAAACAGCGCGGCCATTGATTTCGCATTCGACGTGAATTTTGCGGCCGCGAGCGTAGCGCGCATCAGGCATGCACGGACTCCAACATTTCGAGGAGCACTTCTGGCGTGACGGGCACGCGGCGAATATCGAGGCCGGTGGCGTGCACGACGGCGTTGGCGATGGCGGGAGCGGTGCCGTCGAGAGGCAGCTCGCCGATGCCTTTGGCGCCGGCGGGGCCGCGTTCGTAGGGAATTTCTTCGAAGAAAACGCGGATGGGCGGAACGTCCATGGAGGTTGGCATGATGTAGTTGGTCATCTGGTTGTTGATCATGCGGCCTTCCTGGAAGACGACATTTTCAGAGAGGGCCAGGCCGATGCCTTGGGCGACGCCGCCTTCGATCTGGCCCGCGGCTAGGACGGGATTGATGACCCTGCCGACTTCCTGGACGGCGACGAAATCCTCGACGCGCACTTCGGCAGTGCGCGTGTCGATGGAAACTTCCGCGACGTAAACGGCCCAGGCGTAGGCGCCATACGCGTCCCCTTGGTAATGCTCGTCGTCCCAGTGAAGTTCGCGCGGGTGCTGGTATTTGATGAAAGATTTGAGCGGGCCGTGCGTTGCGAGGTGGCGGGCGCAGGCTGGCCCGAAATCGGCGGGCGCGTAGCCGGGCGCGAGCGCGCCACTATCGAAGAGTTCACGCTGAATTTCGTGCGCAGCCCGTTCGACGAGCTTGCCGACGATCATGGAGGTGCGCGAGGCCACCGTGGGACCGCTATTCGGGACGTCGGCGGTGTCTGGCTGGACGACCTCGATTTGATCGGGATTGAGGCCAAGCGTTTCGGCGGCGATTTGAGAAAAAATCGTATTGGTACCCTGGCCCATTTCGGTGCTGCCGGCGAGGATGCGGACGCGGCCTTCGCGCGTGGCCTCGGCGGCAACTTCGGACGCCAGATATTCCTCGCCGGAACCGGTGAAGCCAGCGCCGTGAAGGAACGAGGCGAAGCCGATGCCTTTTTTGATCGGGTTGGCGGATTGGGCGTTCCATTCGGCGAAGTGGCGGCGCTTTTCGTGGTACCCGCTCAGCTCGAAGGCGCGGGACATAAGGCCGGGCATGTCCACTTTTTCGCGGACGACCTGGACGACTGCGAGCGTTTGGCCTTGCTGAATGAAATTGCGACGGCGGAGTTCATCGGGCGCGAGGCCGACGGCGGCGGCGACGCGATCGAGGTGGCGTTCGAGCGCGAACACGCTTTGCGGCGCGCCGAATCCGCGAAAGGCGCCGTGCGGAGGCGCGTTCGTGGCGACCGCGCGGCTGCGAATGCGGACATTGGGGCAAAAGTAAGGGCCGGCGGCGTGAATCGTGCCGCGCGAGAGGACGACAGGCGAGAGAGTTTCGTAGGCGCCGCCATCGAGCGTGAAATCGATTTCCATGGCGAGAAGTTTTCCGTCGTGAGTGACGGCGGTGCGATGGCGCGTGCGGGAGGGATGGCGCTTGGTAGTGGCGGCCATGTCCTCCGCCCGGTCGTAGATGATTTTCACGGGCTTGCCAGACTTCCAGGCAAGGAGCGCGGCGTGTGCCGCGATCATGGAGGGATATTCTTCCTTGCCGCCGAAGCCGCCGCCGGTTTCGGTTTGAATGACGCGGATGCGATCGGTCGGCAGACCGAAGAGTTTTACGAGCGCTTTGTGAACGTAGTAAGGGCACTGGAGCGAGCCCCAGACGGTGACGCCTTCTGCGGGCGAAGCGCGGGCGATCATGCCCTGCGGCTCGATGTAGAGCTGCTCCTGCGAGCCGGTTTCGTATTCGCCTTCGACGATGAAATCGGCTGCGGACCAAGCGGAATCGACGTTGCCCTTCTCGACGTGGAAGGATTTGAAGACGTTGTCGCTGCCCCAGATGGTCTCGTTGCGCGCGAGCGAGTCGTCCATCGTGAAGATGGCGGGAAGCGGATCGGTTTCGATGGCCACGGCGCGACGTGCTTCTTCGAGGAGGTATTTGTCGGGATGGGCGAGGAGGACGACCGGCTCTTCGGGATGATTGATTGTGGACGAGGCGACGGCGGGCTGGTCGTCGATGAGGAGCGTGATGCAATTTTTGCCTGGAACGTCGGAGGCGGTGACGATGGTGAATTCGTCCCAGGGAATCGCGGGAGCGTAGCGGATGGCGCGGATCCGGCCCCGCGGGACGGAGCTGCGCACGGTGGCACCGTGGAGCATGCCGGAGAGGGTGATGTCGTCCACATATTTGGCGCGGCCGGTGACTTTCTCGCGGCCTTCTTTACGGGGGACGGAATGGCCGATGACGCGCGTGTCCATCGGGCGGCTCAGTAGCGGACCTTGCTGGATTGCGCATCCCAGGCGCGGAAGATTTCAAGGGCCTCGGCGCGCATGAGGGGAGACATGGGAATTTTGCGCGCGGATTGTGCGCGGGCGATTTCCTGGAAGATGAAGGCGTCGTCGAAGCCGGAACCGGAGGCGTCCGCAGCGGTGCAGGCGAAGAATACGCGGGCGGGGCGCGCCCAGTAGATGGCACCTAGGCACATCGGGCAGGGCTCGCAGGTGGTGTAAATTTCGCAGCCGGTGAGCTCGAAGTGGGCGAGCCGCCGGCAGGCGGCGCGGATGGCGACCATTTCGGCGTGCGCCGTGGGATCGTTGGTGGCAGTGACGCTGTTGGCGCCTTCGGCGAGGATTTCGCCACTGCGGACGACCACGGCACCGAAGGGGCCGCCGCGGCCGGAGCGGACGTTATCGAGCGCGAGAGCAATGGCGCGGGCCATGAAGGGGTTGGACATATGGGGAGATTGTAGCGCGAAACTGGGGTGTACTTTCGTGCGGGGCCGAGTTGGCTTACTTGGGTAGAAAACCCTTTTGAAACCACAGATGAACACAGATCGACACTGATAAAGACAAGTTAAAACCAAGCCGAACCCACCCTTCGCGCAAGAGGCGCGCGAAGAGGGGGGCACCCTCAAAAACAAAAGCAAAGTGGCTATGAACTGTCTAACGGCCTTGCGATCGAGCCTGGTGCGATTTGTTTGGCAGTTGAGGGGTGGTGAGATAACGTAGCGGCGATGGCAAGCACGACCAATTTGGCAGCGGGCATGCCGCCGGATCTGGTGGTGCGCGGCAAACGCGTGGTGACGCCCGAGGGCGAGCGGGCGGCGGCGATTCATGTGCGTGGCGGGGTGATTGAAGCGGTTGGGCGATTGGAGGATGTACCGGCAGGGGCGGCGGTTCATGACGCGGGCGAGTTGGTGGTGATGCCGGGGATCGTTGACACCCACGTGCATATCAACGAGCCAGGGCGGACGGAGTGGGAAGGCTTTTCGACCGGTACACGCGCGGCGGCGGCCGGCGGCGTGACGACGCTCGTCGAGATGCCGCTGAACAGCATCCCGGCGACGACGACCGCTGCGGCGTACCGCGAAAAACATGCGGCCGCGGCGGGAAAGCTTTGGGTGGATGCGGGGTTCTGGGGCGGCGTGGTACCGGGAAATACGGCTGAGCTGAGGACGCTGTGGGATGCAGGGGTTTTTGGATTCAAATGTTTTCTGGTGCCGAGCGGTGTGGAAGAGTTTGGATTTGTTGGCGAGGCGGAACTGCGTGCGGCGCTTCCGGAACTGGTGAAGATGGGCGCACCGCTGCTGGCGCATGCGGAGTTGCCGGGGCCGATTGATGCGGCGGCGAAGAAAATTGCGAACACGGGGGATGTGGCGAAGCGGTATAGGACGTGGCTGGCGTCGCGCCCGCGGGAAGCGGAGAACGAGGCGATTGCGTTGCTCGGGAAGCTGGCGCGGGAATACGGCGCGCGGGTTCATGTGGTGCACGTGTCGTCGTCGGACGCGCTGACGGCACTGCGGGAAACGAAGGCGGAGAAAGTCGGCGTGACCGTGGAGACGTGCCCACACTATTTGACTTTTGCGGCGGAAGAGATTTCGGACGCCGCGACCGAATTCAAATGCGCGCCTCCGATCCGCGAAGCCGAGAATCGCGACAAATTGTGGCAAGGGCTGCGCGACGGGACCATTGATTTCATCGTGACGGACCATTCGCCGTGTCCGCCCGCAATGAAACTGCAGGAAGAGGGCGATTTCATGCGGGCGTGGGGCGGCATCGCGTCACTCGAGCTGAGCCTGCCGTCGGTGTGGACGGAGGCACACCGGCGCGGATATGCTGTGCCGCGCGTGGCGGCGTGGATGAGCGAAGGTCCGGCGAGGCTGGCGGGGCTAGGGCATCGCAAAGGCGCTATTGCGGCGGGGCGCGATGCGGACTTCGTGATCTGGGACCCGGACGCGACATTCCGCGTGGAGCAGGAGCGGCTCCATCAGCGGCACAAACTGACGCCGTATGCGGGGCGCGAGCTGAGAGGCGTGGTCGAGACCACTTTTCTTCGCGGCCGGAGGATTTTTGACCGCGGGGAATTCTCCGCGAGCCCCATCGGGCAAGTACTCGAGCGGGGTGCCGTATGACGAACAACGGCGATTTCACACGGCTGCCGGACCTGGCCTCCGAACGGCTGGGCGGGCGCGTGGTGGGGGCGAACGACGAGTTTTTTGCGCCGAAAGAGAATCTCGTGAAAGCATCCGCGCCGCAGTGGATCGAAGGAAAGTACACGGACCGCGGGAAATGGATGGACGGCTGGGAGACGCGGCGGCGGCGGACGCCGGGGTACGACTGGTGCGTAGTGAGGCTGGGCCTGGCGGGCGTTGTTCGCGGCGTGGTGGTGGACACGGCGTACTTCAAGGGAAATTTTCCAGAGCAGTTTTCGCTCGAGGCGTGCGACTTGGGAAATGGGCCGTTCAAGGACGAAACCGAGCGGCTGAAGGCGTACAGCACGCGCTGGGTCGAGCTGCTGCCGCAGACAGGCTTGCGGGGTGATTCGCAGAATCGATTCGCGGTGGAGAATGCGGCGCGGTGTACGCACGTTCGGCTGAAAATCTATCCAGACGGCGGCGTGGCGCGGCTGCGCGTTCACGGCGAAGTGGCGCCGGCGAGGAGCAAGCACGCGAGCGAGTTCGATTTGATCGCGATTGAAAATGGCGGGCGCGTGCTGGGGTCGAGCGACGAATTTTTTGGCGCGCCGCTGAATCTGTTGATGCCCGGACGCGCGAAGAACATGGGCGAGGGGTGGGAGACGCGGAGGCGGCGAGGTCCGGGAAACGACTGGGTGATTCTGAAGCTGGGCACACCGGGCGTAATCCGGCGGGTGGAAGTGGACACGTCGCATTTCAAAGGGAACTACCCGGAGAGCTGCTCGCTGGAAGCGTGCTACTTGGACGAATCGATGGGCGGGCATTTTTTTACGATTGCGGACTGGAAGCAGGTGCTGCCGCGGACGACGCTGAAAGCGGACCGCGTCCATATTTTTCGAAGCCAATTGCTCGAGGCAGGGCCGGCGACTCAGGTGCGGTTTAATATCTATCCGGATGGAGGAGTGGCGCGGCTGCGGATTTTCGGGCGCGCGGAGCGGCCCGAGGACCGGCTGCGAGGAATCGAGCGGTTCAACCAATTGGCGAGGGCGCAGGCTCTGCGGATGTTGACGGACTGTTGCGGATCGAAGCGATGGGCGGAGCGAATGGTGGCGCAGCGGCCGTTTGCGGACGCGGAGCGGCTGTACGACGCGGCGGACAAGGTGTGGGCCGAACTGGGGAAGAAGGATTGGCTCGAGGCGTTTCGGCACCATCCGCCGATTGGCGGCGTGACGGCGAAGCGGAAGCAGTCGAAGGCGGCGAAGCAGTGGTCGGCGGAGGAGCAGGACGCGGCGCAGAGAGCGACGGCCGAGACATTGGCGATGCTGGCGGCGGCGAACGAGGCTTATCGGGCGGCGTTCGGACATGTGTTTTTGATTTGCGCCACGGGAAAAACGAGCGAAGAAATTCTGCAGAGCCTGCAACAGCGGCTTTCGAACAGCGCGGAAGCGGAACTACAAGTGGCTGCGGAAGAACAGCGAAAGATCACGCGGCTGCGGCTTGAGAAGCTGCTGGAATCATGAGCCAAATTACGACACATGTGTTGGACGTTTCGGTGGGACGCCCTGCTGCGGGGGTGCCTGTGATTTTGGAAATCGAGACGACGGGCGGCGGGTGGAAGGAACTGAGCCGCGGGGCGACGGATGCGGACGGGCGGCTGAGGCATCTGGTGGCGCCGGGGACGTTGGCGGTGGGGACGTACCGGATCACCTTTGAGACAAAAACGTATTTCGAGGCGCGGAAGATTCCGGGGCTGTATCCGCGCGTGACGGTGGAATTTCGCGTGGACGATAGGAAAGAGCACTACCACATTCCACTGCTGCTGAGCGCGTTCGGATACTCGACGTATCGCGGAAGCTGAGAGATGGCGATCAAGCTCGGCGAAAACAGCTACGGGAAATCGCGGGTGCGACTGCTGCGCGTGGTGAGGCAGGAAGGGCGCCACGACGTGAAGGAGTTGACGATCGGGATCCGCTTCGAGGGAGATTTCGAGACGGCACACACGAAGGGCGACAACAAGAAAATCCTGCCGACGGACACGATGAAGAACACGGTGTACGCCCTGGCACGGCAATACCCCGTGGAGGCAGTGGAAGAGTTTGCGCAGCACTTGATCGAGCATTTTTTGACGTACAACCTGCAAGTGACGGCGGTGCGAGTGGATGCGACGGAGCACCTGTGGGGACGCATCCCACATGGGGGCAAGCCGCACGCGAGTGCGTTTACGCGGGTGCGGGAGAAGCGGACGGCGCAGGTTCACGGGACACGGGAGAAAAACACGATCCGCGCGGGAATCGAGGATTTGCTGGCGCTGAAGACGACAAAATCCGCATTCGAGGGATTTTTGAAGGATCCGTACACGACGCTGAAAGATGATCGAAACCGGATTCTTTCGACAGCGATACACGCGCGCTGGCTGTACGCGCCGGGCGAGATTGAGTTCAGCGCGACGTGGCACGGCGTGCGGCAAACGATCCTCGAAACGTTTGCGGAGCACGACAGCAAGTCGCTGCAGCAGACGCTGTATGCGATGGGCGAGGCGGTGCTCGGAAACTTCGATCACATCCGCGAGATTCATCTTTCCCTGCCGAACAAGCATTACAACCTGGTGGATTTGTCGCCGTTCGGGATGGACAACCCCGCGGAAGTGTTTCTGCCGACCGATGAGCCGCACGGGCTGATTGAGGCAACGCTGCGCAAGGAATAGGTCTCACACCAAGCAGTGCGTTTTGCCAGTGGAAGTTCAGAGGCGCATGCTCGGAAAAATCCTGATTGTGGACGATGAGAACGCGGCGCGGACAGCGCTCGAGTTCCTGCTACGGCGCGAGGGGTATGAAGTGCGCGACGCCTCGGATGGCGAAACAGCGCTGACGGAATGTGCGACTTTCCGTCCGGATCTAATTCTGCTCGACATCCTGATGCCAGGGATCGACGGGTTCGAGGTATGTCGGCGGATCAAGGCCACGCCGGAAACGCGGCTGACGCCGGTGGTGCTGATTACCGGTCTTTCGGATACAGAAGATCGAATCCAGGGAATCAACGCCGGCGCGGACGATTTCCTGAGCAAGCCGATCGACATCAACGAACTGCTGGCGCGGACGCGGTCGCTGCTGCGGCTAAAGCACTACACGGACGAACTGGAGAACGCGGAGACGGTGTTGTTCAGCCTGGCGCTGAGCATCGAGGCGCGCGATCCCTATACGCGGGGGCATTGCGACCGGCTGGCGGAAATGTCTTCGCGGCTGGGCGAGAAACTCCGGATGAATGAGGAAGAGATCACGGCGCTGCGGCGCGCGGGCATCGTGCATGACGTGGGCAAGATTATTGTGCCGGACGCAATACTGCTGAAACCGGGGCCGCTTTCGACGGAAGAAATCACGGTGATGCGGAAGCATCCGGTGGTGGGTGAGAGGATTTGCGCGCCGCTGAAATCGATGCGGCTGGTGCTGCCGATCATCCGCCACCATCACGAAAAGCGCGACGGTTCGGGCTATCCGGATGGGCTGAGCGGAGAAGCGATTCCCCTGCCCGCGCGGATTCTGCAATTAGCGGACGTGTACGACGCGCTCACGACGGACCGGCCTTACAGGACGGCGATTTCCCCCGAGGCGGCGCTGGCGCTGATGGACGAGGAATCCGGGCTGGGCTGGTGGGATGAGGATTTGTTCGCGGCGTTTCGAGAAATGATCAGCACTGGGAATGGAAGCGGCGCCAAAGCCGCTAGGGAACCTTCGGCTTAATTTCCCTTTTTGCTTTTCCTCTTTTTCTTCGCTGGATCTTCGATTCGTTCCGCCCCCGCATAAATCACAAAGCGGCGCCCGCGCAAGAATCCGACAAGTGTGAGGCGAAGTTCACGCGCCAACTGAACGGCGAGGCTGGAGGGCGCCGAGACGGATGCGACGACGGGAAGGCCTGCGACGATGGCCTTCTGGGCGATTTCGAAGCCGCCGCGACCACTGACGAGAAGAATGGAATCGCCGAGGGGGACGCGGCCTGCCAAAAGCGCCCAGCCGATGACTTTGTCCACGGCATTGTGGCGACCGATGTCTTCGCGAACAACAAGGAGATTGCCGTTCGGATCGAATAATGCAGCCGCATGAAGGCCGCCGGTGCGTCCGAAGACGGCCTGGGAAGCGCGCAGAGCGTCGGGCAACTGAACGAGGACCTCGGCGTCGAGACGGAAATCGGGCGCGGGAGGCTGAAGGCAGCGCGAGCGGACCGCGTCGATGGAAGTCTTGCCGCAGATGCCACAACTGGAGGCGGCAAAAAAGTGGCGGCGCATTTTATCGAAGTCGGGCAGCGCTTCGGGTGCGAGCGAGGCTTCGATGATGTTGCCGCGATTGGGTTCGTCCTGCGGCGGCGCAGCATCGAGCTTGAGCAGTTGATCACGGCGCTCGATGATGCCTTCCGTGAAGAGGAAGCCTGCGGCGAGTTCGGTATCGTGGCCGGGAGTACGCATGGTGACGCTGAGAGGATTTTCACCGATGCGGATTTCGAGCGGTTCCTCGGCAGCGAGGTAATCGTCTTTGCGAGCGAGGGCGCCGTCGGTCCATTCCTGGACCTGCGTGAGGCTGACGCTCCCAGGCGGCTTGGGCAAGAGACGCTCCGCGCGGCTGGGCCGGCGAAATCGGCGCGCGGCGACAGCGGCAACGATAGAGTATCGCCGAAGTGCGAAAAGCGCGCGAGCGCGAAAGGAACGCGACGGAGGATGGCCCCAAAAACGGGGCTGGCTCGGACCGAGGGATTTCGGTCCGAGCCAGGGTCTTCCGTGGGGTTGTATTACTGAAGAATGGAGCCGCTTAGTCCTCGTCTCGAAGAATTTGTCCCGTGGTCGGATCGAGGATCAGCTTATTTGCGTGGCCGTTGAAGTCGAACATGTTGAGGAGCGTGCCGGCAATCGCATCCGCGGAGCCGCCACCGATGCGGCCCAGGCCCCAGTTGTCTTCGATGAGTTGAAGAATCGAGGACTGGTCCGAAATGCCGTGATCGACGAAGTTCCGCTTGGCGAAAGGCGAAATAACGAGAAGCGGCTGGCGCGGACCATAGCCGCAACGGCCGTTCTGAATCGTGCCCATGTTGTCGATCGGAATTGGCGTCCCGCAGGTGCCAGTGGTGACGCCGGAGGTGAGCAACTGATCGTCACCGGTGCTGTTGGACTGGTTGACGATCGGGCTCATCTGGTGGTCGTACCAGCCGTCGGAGTCGTCGTAGGCG
>Ga0126373_10001885_pt1 | contig 15166 bp, 14 predicted proteins | sample PanSoiMetPlot_11_FD_92545 | JGI IMG/M metagenome (GOLD analysis project Ga0126373, IMG submission 92545) | Tropical forest soil microbial communities from Panama - MetaG Plot_11 | ecosystem: Environmental > Terrestrial > Soil > Tropical forest > Bulk soil | place: Panama | collected 2016-02-17 | reverse complement strand
TGCACGGGTTCGCGGTCGAGGAGTACGAGGGTGAACTGGGTCGCGGACTGTTTCTGCCTGACGATGCCGCGATGAACCCGGCCCGACGTGCGTTTGTCATGGCTGCCGCAGTCGCACGTCGGGCACACTTGTACGAGCACACCTGGGTGTCCACAGTGGACGCCACGCGAGTCGTCACCGATCGTGGGGTGATCAGCGCGGCCGCGGTGATCGTTGCCGTCGATGGGCGACTCGAAGCGTTGTTGCCGGGCCTGTCGGACCGCGTTCGTACAGCCAGGTTGCAGATGCTGGCGACGGCGCCGGTACCTGCGAAGCTGCCCTGTCCGGTGTACTGCCGCTGGGGCTACGACTACGCGCAACAGGACCCGGATGGCCGGCTGCTCGTCGGCGGCGGCCGTGACCGGTCTGCGGAGGAGGAGTGGACGTTCGACGTAACGCCCACCGCGCCCGTGCAGGCGTGGATCGAGCAGCTGGCGCAGAGCCTGGCCGGGCGAGCGATCGGCGTCACGCACCGCTGGGCGGCCTCGGTCGGCTATACGCCGGATGGCCGGCCGCTGTGCGTCGACGTGGCTCCTCGTGTCGTCGCGTGCGGCGGGTACAGCGGTACCGGCAATCTGGTGGGCCCGCTGACCGCCCGGGCGGCCGTGGCGCTGGCCCTCGACGAGACGCCGCCGCCGGCCTGGTGTTATCGAACAGGTGTACGATCGAGTGTATGAGCGGTGCCTTCCAGGGGTCCCTCCTGGACCTCGCCAGTGACGTACGGATCGGGCCCCTCGACTCGGCGATGCAGCGCACGGCGCTGACGGAGGGCGCGTGGGTCGACCTGCGGCGCGGCTGGATCAACGGCGCCGACGTGCTGTTCGATCGGCTGCGGCGCGCGGTGCCGTGGCGCGCCGAGCGGCGTCCAATGTACGAACGGGTCGTTGACGTCCCGCGCCTGGTGTGCTTCTACGACGAAGGCGAGCCGCTGGCCGACGCGGCGCTCGACGCCGCAAAGCGGGCCCTCGACGAGCACTACGCCGTGGAGCTGGGGGAGCCGTTCCGGACGGCGGGTCTGTGCCTGTACCGCGACGGCTCCGACAGCGTGGCCTGGCACGGCGACCGCACCGGGCGCAGCAGCACGCAGGACACCATCGTCGCGATCGTCTCGCTGGGCGAGCCGCGCGCCCTGCGGCTGCGCCCCCGCGGCGGTGGCGCGCCGAGCCTGCGCTTCGACGTCGGGCACGGCGACCTGCTCGTGATGGGCGGTAGCTGCCAGCGGACATGGGAGCACTGCGTACCCAAGACGTCGCGACCGGTGGGTCCGCGCATCAGCGTCCAGTTCCGTCCCCGCGGGGTGCGCTGACGGTCGCACGCAAGAATGGCATCCGTGAGCGAACTCGCGGACGCGCTGCGCCGAGCGGGCGTCGCCGAGGTCGACATCACGACGCGGCGGCGCGCCGAGTACTCGTCTGACGCATCGAACTACCGCGTGGTGCCTGCTGCCGTGGCCTTCCCGCGGCACGCCGACGAGGTGGCAGCGGCGCTGGCCGTGTGCCGGGCGCAGGGCGTGCCGGTGACGGCCCGCGGCGCCGGGACGTCGATCGCCGGGAACGCGGTCGGCGCCGGCCTGGTACTGGACTTCTCGCGGCACCTGAACCGGGTGCTGTCCGTCGACCCCGAGGGGCGGACGGCAACCGTCGAGCCGGGCACGGTGCTGGACACGATCACCGCCGCCGCAGCTGCTCACGGGTTGCGGTTCGGCCCCGATCCGTCCACCCACGCGCGCGCCACTATTGGTGGGTCGCTGGGCAACAACGCATGTGGCTCACGTGCGCTGGCGTACGGTCGCACGGCTAACAACGTCGTCGCCCTGGACGTGCTGGCCTGCGACGGCACCCGCGTCGACGGCATCCCGTCCACAGTGGACACCTTGGTGCACACCCGGCTCGCACTGATTCGCACCGAGTTCGGCCGCTTCACTCGGCAGGTCTCGGGCTACTCGCTGGAACACCTGCTACCCGAGAACGGCGCGAACCTCGCGAAGTTCCTGGTGGGGACCGAGGGGACGCTCGGCGTGATCACCGGGGCGACGGTGCGCCTCGTGACGGCGCCGCGTTTCACGGCGCTGGCCGTGCTGGGCTACGCCGACCTCGCTGCCGCCGCCGACGCCGCACCTACAGTGTTGCCGCATCGGCCTGTGGCGCTGGAAGGTCTTGATGCCCGGCTTGCCGACGCGGTCCGGGCACGGCGCGGCACGGTGCCGGACCTGCCGCGCGGTGCGGGGTGGCTATTCGCCGAGACGGCGGGCGACACCGCGGCCGAGGCGGCTGCTGCGGCCCACGCGTTGATCGCCGACGCCGGCTGCCTCGACTCGGTGGTGGTCACCGGCGCAGCGGCCCGCGCCGCGTGGCGGATGCGCGAGGACGGCGCCGGGCTGGCCGGTCGCACGCCCGCCGGCCGCCCCGCCTGGCCGGGCTGGGAAGACGCGGCCGTGCCGCCGGAGAAGCTTGGCGCATACCTTCGCGAGTTCGCCGCGTTGATGGGCCAGCACGGCGTGGACGGACTGGCGTACGGGCACTTCGGCGACGGCTGCGTGCACGCCCGCATCGACTTCCCGCTGGCATCGCGGCCGCACGTGCTGCGCGATTTCGTGGTCGACGCCGCGCGGCTGGTCGGTGGCTACGGCGGGTCCATGTCCGGCGAACACGGGGACGGGCGGGCGCGCGGCGAGCTCCTGCCCTACATGTACACGCCCGCGGCGATCGAGACGTTCGCCGCGATCAAGCACGCCTTCGACCCGGACGACGTGCTGAATCCGGGGGTGATCGTGCGCCCTGCTCCGCTCGACACCGATCTGCGCGTGCCGGCGGCCCGGCCCCTCACCCGGCTCGGCTTCGCCTATCCGGACGACGGTGGTGATCTCAGCACAGCTGTACACCGTTGTGTCGGCGTGGGGAAGTGCCGCGCCGATACGGGCGGCGTGATGTGCCCGTCCTACCTGGCGACACGCGACGAGAAGGACTCCACCCGGGGCCGGGCCCGAGTGCTCCAGGAGCTCGCCAATGGCTCGCTCATCCGGCGTTGGGATTCACCTGAGCTGGCCGAGTCGCTGGACCTGTGTCTGTCATGCAAGGGATGCTCGTCCGACTGCCCGGCCGGCGTCGATATGGCCACGTACAAGGCCGAGATCCTGTACCAGCGGTATCGACGGCGGCCGCGGCCGGCGGCGCACTACGCGCTGGGGTGGCTGCCGCGTTGGGCGCGGCTGGCCTCGCACGCGCCGGGGGTTAGCAGTGCCGTGTTGCGCCGGCGCAGGCCGGCGCAGATTGCCAAGCGGCTGGGCGGCATTGACTCGCGCCGGCCCCTACCGGCGTTCGCGCCTCAGACGTTCCGCGCCTGGTTCGCCGGCCGGTCGCCGGTCCCCGGCGCACCCGTGCTGCTCTGGGTCGACACGTTCACCAACCACTTCACGCCCGCCGTCGGGCAGGCGGCGGTACGGGTGCTGGAGCGCGCCGGCTACTCGGTGCGCATCACAGACAAGCCCGTGTGCTGCGGGCTTACCTGGATATCGACCGGCCAGCTCGACGGTGCCCGCCGGCAGCTGCGCCGCTCACTTGCTGCGCTTGCGGAGCACGAGGGTGTGCCAATCGTCGGATTGGAGCCATCCTGTACAGCCGTGCTGCGTTCTGACCTCGTCGAGCTCCTGCCCGGTGACGCGCGGTCCGGTCGTGTACAGGCCGCGACGACGACGCTCGCGGAGCTGCTGCGTGGTACTGAAGGCTGGGCGCCACCCCGGCTCGACGGCGTACACGGGGTAGCCCAGCCGCATTGCCACCACCACGCGATCCTGGGCTGGGACGCCGATGCGGCACTGCTTGCTGATGCCGGAGCGAACATCCAGGCTGTGGGCGGATGCTGCGGGCTGGCCGGCAACTTCGGCGTCGAGCGCGGCCACTACGACGTGTCGGTGGCCGTCGCGGAGACTGCGCTGCTGCCCGCGGTCCGCGCCGCGCCCGGCGACGCGGTCCTGCTCGCCGACGGGTTCTCCTGCCGCACCCAGCTCGATCAGCTAGCAGGGCGGCGTGCCCTGCATCTCGCCGAACTACTCGACAAGGATTCGTGATGACCGGCTTCGTCCCGCCGCCCTACCCGTACGAGCGCCTCGGCGATGTGATCGCGATCGCCGAGCAACACGCCGGTGGCGTGGTCGACCTGTCGATCGGCACGCCGTGCGACGCCGCGCCGGCAGAGGTGATCGCGGCATTGTCGACAGCCGACGGCGCACGGACGTACCCGTCGTCGATCGGCTCCCAGGCGCTCCGTGAGGCGGCGGCGCGCTGGATCGCCCGGCGCTTCGGCGTCGATGTGGACCCTGGCGCGCAGGTGGCGGCGTGCGTCGGTACCAAGGAGTTCGTGGCGTCGGTGCCCCAGTACCTGCGGCTGCGTTCGCCGTCGCACGACACCGTGCTCTACCCGGCGATCAGCTACCCGACGTACGAGATGGGCGCGATCCTCGCCGGCTGCCGTGCGGTGCCGTACCGCAACCTGGACGACATCGACGACGAGAATGCCGAGCGAGCCCTGTGCCTGTGGGTCAACTCGCCGGCCAACCCCACGGGCGAACTGCTCGACCTCGACGTGGCCGCGCGCTGGGGGCGCCAGCACGGCGTCACGGTGCTCTCCGACGAGTGCTACGCCGAGTTCGTCTGGCAGGGCTCGCGGGCGACCGTCCTTGCGACAGGGAGCGACGGCGTCCTCGCGGTCCACTCACTGTCCAAGCGGGACAACTTCGCCGGTGCACGCATCGGCTTCTACGCGGGCGATGCCGACCTCGTCCACTATCTGCGGGAGGTGCGCAAGCATGCCGGGCTGATGCCGGCGGGACCCGTGCAGGCCGCAGCAGTGATTGCGCTGGATGACGACGCACACGTCGAGGCGCAGCGTGCCCGTTACCTGCGAAGGCTGCAGCGGCTGCAGCAGGTGCTGAAGGCGGCCGGCTACGACGCGCCGCTACCGAGCGGAGCGTTCTACCTGTGGGCGCCGGCACCGGACGGGAGCGCATGGGAAGCCGCGCACGACATCGCCGCGAAGACCGGCATCGTCGTCTCGCCCGGGGAGTTCTACGGCGCCCAGTCGGCAGGTTTCTTCCGGGTGGCCGCCGTCGCCCCGGACGAGCGCATCGAGGTGGCGGCTCGCCGCATCGGCGCGTGAAGCCGGCAGCTCAGCCGAACTCGACGCCCTGCGCCAGCGGCAGCGCGCTCGAGTAGTTGACGGTGTTCGTAGCCCGGCGCATGTACGCCTTCCAGGCGTCAGAACCGGATTCGCGCCCACCGCCGGTCTCTTTCTCACCGCCGAACGCGCCGCCGATCTCAGCGCCTGAAGGCCCGATGTTGACGTTGGCGATGCCGCAGTCGGAGCCGTCCGCGGCGAGGAACCGCTCGGCTTCCCGCACATTCAGCGTGAAGATCGACGAGGAAAGCCCCTGCGGGACGTCGTTGTGCAGCGCCAGTGCCTCATCGAACTCGTCGTACGTCAGGACATACAGGATGGGGGCGAATGTCTCAGCGCGCACGATGTCCGTCTGGGCCGGCATGCGCACCACCGCGGGCTGGACGTAGTAGGCGTCCGGCGCCTCGGCGGCCAGCACGCGCGAACCTCCCGTCAAGAGCTCTCCTCCGTCTGCCGCCGCCTTGTCCAGCGCCGTGGTGAACCCCTCCAGCGCGGCCCCGTCGATGAGCGGCCCGACCAGGGTGCCGGACTCGAGCGGCGATCCGATCGGCAGCGACTCGTACGCGGATCGGATCCGGGCCACCAACTCGTCCGCGATCGAGGAGTGCGCTATCACCCGACGCAGGCTGGTGCAGCGCTGTCCCGCCGTTCCGGCGGCCGAGAAGACGATGCCCCGCGCGGTGAGCTCGAGGTCTGCAGACGGCGTGACGATCGAAGCGTTGTTGCCGCCCAGCTCGAGTAGCAGCCGCCCGAACCGCCCGGCGACCCGCGGCGCTACCGCCCGGCCCATCCGCGTGGACCCGGTGGCGCTGATCAGCGCGACCCGGGGGTCGTCGACGAGTGCCTCGCCCACGGGAGCCCCGCCCAGCACCACTGCGCTGATGCCCTCGGGGGCTCCGACCCGTCGGGCCGCCTCGGCCACCAGCGCCTGGCAGGCGAGTGCGGTCAGCAGCGTCTTCTCCGACGGCTTCCACACCACCGGATCGCCGCAGACGAAGGCCAAGGCGGCGTTCCATGACCAGACCGCCACGGGGAAGTTGAACGCACTGATGATGCCCACCACGCCGAGCGGGTGCCACTGCTCCATCATGCGGTGGCCGGGCCGCTCGGACGCAATGGTCAGCCCGAACAGTTGCCGCGACAGCCCCACGGCGAGGTCGCAGATGTCGATCATCTCCTGTACCTCGCCCAGTCCTTCGGAGCGGATCTTGCCCGCCTCGATCGACACAAGCGTGCCGAGATCCTCCTTGTGCAGGCGGAGTAGTTCGCCCAGCTCGCGGACAAACGCGCCACGCACCGGCGCCGGCACGAGCCGCCAGGCATAGAACGCCTCGTGCGCACGCCCCACGATCTCGGACACCTCGATCGGCGTGTGTGCGGAAAGGCGAGCCAGCTCGCCGCCCGTGACGGGGGAGCGGGCGACCAGGTCGTCGCCGGCCGGGAGCTCGGACACACCGAGGCGGGCGAGAATGCCGCGAGTCTGGTCGACCAACGAGTCGTGCGCCGGAAGCATGATCACACCTGTCCTAGTTCAGCGAACCGGGCGCCGTTGCGGGTCTCGAGCAGCGCCTGGAACGGGATGGTCTCCTGCGGGATGAAGCCGCTCGCCGGGAGCTTCCCGGCGGCAACCAGTTCGACGACGGCGACCGCAGACGCTGCCGTCGTCCACGAAATCGCGCGCCACAGCCGGCCGTTGATGTACAGCGGCTGGTAGGCACGCACGTACTGCTTGCGAGCGAGCTGGCCGGCGGCCGTGTCGCCGACGCCGTTCGCGGTGCCCTCGACGGCGGCGTACAGGTACACCACATCGTCGTCGACCGGTGGCTTGGAGTTGACGAGGATCTCGCCGGCCAGTTCGCGGCGCTGGCGCAGGCCGAGTTCGTCGAAGAAGAACCGCATCAGCTCGAAATGGCCCTTGTAGCGCATGGTCTTGTAGTCCAGCCGCTGAGCGCGTCCCTCGAACGTCTCGCACATCGTGCCGAGTCCGCCGGACGTGAGCGCCGCCTCGAGTTCGACGCCGCCGATGACGACGCGTTCGAGACCGGTCATGGCGGGGACCATCTGCCGGACGCCGCCACGCAGCACCTCGCAGTCGTTCAGATACTCGTTGACCACGCCCTCGGGCGACCAGTTGAACGCGTAGCCGAGCAGCCCGGCGGGGTGACGCGGGAGCGCCCCGACCTTGAGCTCGATACTGCGGATCTCCTCGAAATGCTTGGTCAACGCGGACCCGACGATGCCGATGAGCCCTGGGGCGAGGCCGCACTGCGGGGCGTAAACGATGTCCCTGTCCTTGGCGGCGAGCTCCTTGACCAAGTTGGTCGTCGGAACGTCCTCGGTGAGGTCGAAGTAGTGGACGCCCACCTCGTGTGCTGCCTCGGCGACGCCGAGGTTGAGGTGGTACGGCATGCACGACACAACTGCGTCCGCGCCCTTCAGGGCGGCGTGCACGCCGCCGGCATCGCGCACGTCAAGCGTGGCAGTCTCGAACGGCAGGTCGGTGCGTTCGCGGGCGTCGTACGCCTTGACGGCGAACCCACTGTCGTTGAGCAGGGTGGCGACCAGCTCGCCGACCTTGCCCAGTCCGATGACACGGATCGAGCTGATCACATTTCCTCCTAACGGCCTACCCCAGTATGTCGTAAGTTCTTCTTATGCTCGATGCGGGGCGGCTGGTGATGCTGCGCGAAGTGGCGCGGCGCGGCACGATCGCGTCGGCGGCACGCTCCCTCGGGCTTACCCCTTCGGCAGTGTCGCAGCAACTCGCCGTGCTCGAGCGCGAGGCCGGTTGCGCGCTGCTCGACCGCTCGCCCCGCGGCGTGGCGCTCACCGGAGCCGGGCGGGCCCTGGCCGACCGCGCCGCTGCGATTGTCGACGTGCTCGCCGCTGCCCGTGCCGATCTGGACCGGCTGGGCGGATCGGTGAGCGGTCCGGTGACGGTCGCCGCAGTTGCCAGCGCCGCCGCGACGCTCGTCTCGGACGGCGTGCTACGCCTGCGCACCACACAGCCCGGCGTCGAGGTCTCGGTGATCGTCGGCGAACCGCGCGATGCCCTGGATCTGCTGCATGCCGGTGACGCCGACATCGCCGTGGTGGACGAGTACGACTACGTGCCGCTTGCGTTGCCCGACCACCTCGATGCCCGGGAGCTGCGTGCCGAGCCGCTCGTCGCGGTTGGTGCGCCGGGTGCCCTGCCACGCAGGGTCGCGCTGGCGTCGCTCGCCGACGCTGACTGGGTCATGCCGCCGGACTCGGCGGCCTGCGGGCAGGCGGTGCGCTCGGCTTGCCGCGCCGCCGGCTTCGAGCCTCGGGTGCGGTGGGAAACCGACGACATGCTGTTGCTCGTCCGAGCCGTGGCGGCCGGTCACGGTGTCAGCGTCCTGCCGCGGCTCGCCGTCGCCGGGGAGGTCGCGGACGTCGACATCAGGCCGCTGCGCGCGCCCGCGTTACGCCGGCGGATCAGCGCCGTGACCCGATCCAGCGCGTCGGCGCGGCCCGTCGTGCGGGCCGTGCTCAATGCCTTTGACGCGGCCCGAGACGATTGACGCGTGATCGAGATTCGGCAGATCGGCCCTGACGAGTGGAAGCTGCTGCGCGCGAGCCGGCTGGCGGCGCTCCAGGACGCGCCGGAGGCGTTCGAGTCGACCTACGAGGGGAGCCTCGCATTCGGCGAGGACGAGTGGCGTAGGCGTGCCGGGGCACATCCCGTCTTCCTCGCCTTCGCCGGTGAGGATCCGGTCGGTATGGCGGTCGGCCTGCACGACGAGGACACCCGCCCGGGCTCGCGCGACCTGGTCTCCATGTGGGTTTCGCGCGCCGTGCGGGGGCGCGGCGTAGCGGGCCAGCTGATCGATGCCGTCGCGGGGTGGGCTCGAGCCGTCGGGGCACGCGAGCTGCACCTGTGGGTTGTCGTAGGCAAGGCGGCGCCGCGCGCCGCCTACGACCGGGCCGGGTTCGTCGCGACGGGAGAGCGGCAACCGGTGCACGCAGCCGGCAACCGCGTCGAGGAACGCATGGTGCTGGCGCTCTGACCCGAGGATGCGATGAGCGCTCGCGCGAAGAGCGGCGCGCCCGGCGGATGAGTCAGCGTTTGACGGCTACCAGCAGACCGTCGCTGACCGGGAGCATCGCCGAGACGAGGCGCGCGTCATCGCGCACGGCCTTGCCGAGCTCGCGGATCATTACTGTGTCCGGGTCGCGCGCGGTGTTCTCCGCCACCCGGTCGTGCCAGAGGGCGTTGTCGAACGCCACCACTCCGCCGGACCGCAACAGGCGCAGCGCCTGCTCGTAGTAGACGCCGTACGACGACTTGTCAGCGTCGACGAACACCAGGTCGTAACCGCCGTCGGTAAGCCGGGGTAGCACCTCGGCGGCCGACCCGTTGATCATGCGATAGCGCGGCGTGGCAATGTCGGCGTCGGTGAACGCCTCACGCGCGGCACGCTGGTGCTCCGCCTCGACATCGACTGTCGTGAGTACGCCGTCCGCGCGCATGCCACGCAGTAGCCACAGCCCGGACACGCCGGCACCCGTGCCGACCTCGACAACAGCGCGGGCGCTGATCATTGTGGCGAGCAGCCGCAGTGCGGCCCCACCGCCTGGCCCGATCGGGACGCAGCCGAGTTCGGCGGCCCTGGCCCGCGCGGTGGTCATCACCTCGTCCTCGGGATGGAAAGACTCCGCGTAGGAAAGGCTGCGCACGTCCAGCATCGCGCTCATGCGGGAACGCTACTTCATCGTGTCGATGATCAACGCCAGGTCGTCCTCGGTGGTGACCGGATTGAGGACCGCGAAGCGCGTGCACGGGCGACCGTGGTGGCTGGTCGGTGTCACGAACGCGGTCTGCTCGTCGAGCAGCCGGGTGCTCCATCGCTCGTAGTCGGCGGCGCGCCAGCCATGCCGTTCAAAGATCAGCACACTCAGATCGGGCTCAAGAAGCAACGAGACGTGCTCGGCCTTACGGATCAGCTCCGCTCCGGCCCGCGCCACGGACAGCGTCTGCTCGACGGCGCGGCGATACGCCGCGCTGCCGTGGACTGCGAGGGAGAACCAGAACGGCAATCCGCGTGCCCGGCGGGTCAGTTGAATGGCGAAGTCGGACGGGTTCCACTCGCCGTCGACCGTCACCGGGTCGAGGTAGCTCGCGTACTGCGTGTGCGCCGCGCGTCCGAGCACCGGGTCGCGGTAGATCAGCGCACACGAGTCGAACGGCGCGAACAGCCACTTGTGCGGGTCGACGATGAACGAGTCGGCTAGCTCGACGCCGTCGAAGAGATGCCGCACGCTCGGTGCGACGAGCCCGGCCCCGCCGTAGGCGCCGTCGACGTGGAACCACCAGCCGTGCTCGCGGGCGACTGCGCCGACGCCGGCGATGTCGTCGACGACGCCGGTGTTGGTGGTCCCGGCGGTGGCGACCACGGCGAAGAGGCCGTCGCGAAGGTGCCGGGGGAGCGCGTCGACGACCGTGCGCAGCGCGGCACCGGTCATCCGGCCGCGCGCGTCGCCTGCGACCTCGATGATGTCGACGTCCATCACGACGCGTAGCGCGTGCTTGACCGACGAGTGCGTCTCCTCCGCCGCACAAACCGCCCACCGTTGCGGACGCGTGCCCCCGCGCCGTTCCAGTGCCGCCTCCCGGGCGGCGACGAGCGCCGAGAGGTTGCCGATCGTCCCGCCCTGCACGAAAGCGCCCCCTGCGCCGGCGGGCAGCCCCGCGAGGTCGGCCAGCCAACGCAGCGCCTGGTTCTCGGCATAGACGGCACCCGAGCCCTCCAGCCAGGAGCCGGGGTACACGCTGGATGCGCCGACGAGCATGTCGAATGCGGCCGCAGCCTTGGTGGGCGCGCTGGGGATGAACGAGAGGTAGCGCGGGTGGTCGACAGACAGGCATGCGGGGCCCAGGACGTCCGCCCAGAGCCGCAGTGCCTCGGCGCCGCCGATGCCGTGCTCGGTGATCGTCGCGCCGACGACGGCCTCCAGGTCGTCGGGCGTGCGCGGCCGGTCCAGCGGTGCGGTCATGGCCAAGCGCTCGAGGCAGAAGTCGGCGAGTGCGTGGGCTAGGACATCGTCCTCAGGCGTGTATCGGTGCACGCCGAAAGCGTAGGTGCCTAAGCGCCCCGGCCCCCGAACGTGTTGTCCTGGACGGCCCGGCTGTAGAGCGCGTTCGCCTTGGCCTCGAGGCGCTTGCGCAACTCGAGGTCAGCGGGCTGCGCCGGCTCCAAACGGCTGCGCGCCTGCAATATCCACCTGCACACGATGCCCAACAGACATATGGCGAGGGCAAGAATGATGATCCAAAGCACCACAGCGGACACCTCCCCCACCCACAGCTCAGGGCAAGCTGTCACGAGAAGTGTGACATGCGAGGGAACGTAAGGGAACGCTGAGGCGTTTCTAAGAAGGCACAGGTGGCGCTGGTTGCCTTGATGCGACAATCGTTGCCACAGACGAGGTGAGTAGCACGTGACAGACGCCGTGTGGGTTCCCCCCACCTGGGACGAGGTTGTGCGCGAGCACGCCGACCGGGTCTATCGCCTTGCCTACCGGCTGTCCGGAAACCGCGCCGATGCCGAGGATCTCACCCAGGAGACGTTCGTCCGGGTCTTCAAGTCGCTGGCCGAGTACACGCCCGGCACGTTCGAGGGCTGGCTGCACCGCATCACGACGAATCTGTTTCTCGATATGGTGCGCCGCCGCCAGCGGATCCGCTTCGACGCGCTGCCGGACGACGCGGGCGACCGGTTGGCGTCTCACACAGCGGGTCCCGAGCAGGCGTACGCCGAGCGCAATCTCGATCCGGAGGTGCAGTGTGCGCTCGATGCGCTGCCCGCCGACTTCCGCGCCGCCGTGGTCCTGTGCGATCTGGAAGGACTGTCGTACGAGGAGATCGCGGCAACGCTGGGTATCAAGGTCGGCACAGTGCGTTCGCGAATCCACCGTGGGCGGGTGCTGCTCCGGGAGGCGTTGGCTCACCGCGCCCCCGGGGTGCGTCCGGCCGAGCCCGGTATAGCCGCTGAGGCAGTGTCGTGAACTTGCCCGTCCAGCACCTAAGCGACGAGGCGGTCGCCGCATTTGCCGACGGCGCGCTGACTGACGGAGCCCGCGGTCGCGCCGCCCGGCATGTGGCGGAATGCGCTGAGTGTGCGCACGCCGTCGCGGTACAGCGCGAGGCGGTCTGGGCACTGCGCGCCGCACCGGCCCCGGCGCTACCCGGTGATCTGCTCGAGCGTCTGCGCGCCGTTCCGGCCACGACACCGTTGAGCGGACGGCCCATCGCAATCGACTCCGACGGCTCCGCCGTCTTTCCTGCATTCGGCACAGCCGCGCTGGCGGAGCCGAGCGACGATCGTGCCGAGATGTCACAGCGGCGTGGCCGCCCGTACGGGCTGCTCACCGCCGCCGCAGCAGTGATCGCACTCGGCGCGGTCGGCGGCGCGGTCGCTGGCACTAGCGACGCCGGTTCCGGAGCACCATTCGCGCCGGGGACTCAGCCGGTGCGGGTCCAGCCGGCCGGTGGTTCCACCGCGGGCCTGATCGTTCAGCCGGCCTCGGGTACCGCCTTCTTCGCGCGCACCGGCCGCTGACCCGGTAGCCGCCCAGGGCGAGGCTGAGGCAGACTCGACCAGGGAGCGCGAGAGGACCACGACTGCATGAGCACTGAGGACGCCGTCCCGCCGTCTGCCCCGGCCGACCCAGCGGCAGAGCGCGAGTACGCCCGACCGCCCGGCGTCGAGGACTCCTTCGCCCCGCATGAGCAGGAGCCGATCTACAGCCCGCCCCCGCCGACGGTGTCGCCGGAGGAGCATGCCGAGTTCAGCCGCCCGGCCGACACCGACGCTGAGTTCGCCCCACTGCCCGGCGAACGCATCCCGCCCGCGCACCGGGTGATCGCACCGCCGGTGTCGCCCGCGCACACGCACGACTACGGACGTCCCGTGGGTGCCGGTGCGTTCGACCCCGAGCCCGGCAGCCGTATCTACCCGCGCGGACGCGAACCCGAGTCGCCCTGGTGGAAGCCCGATGCGCGACGCGACCCGTGGCGCGACCCGCACTCACCGTTCTGGCTCGGGCGTCCCGCCGTGTTCGCCGGGGGCCGCCCGTCGCAACTGCCGCCCGACGAGGATGCCGAGCAGGGTGACGAGATCGCGCCGGAAGAGGAGCTCGCGCCGGAACCCGTCAAGGCGGTGCGCGGCGGCCCATTCGGGCTGAGCGCCCTGGTGCTGGCGCTGGTGATCGCACTCGTCGCGGGAACGCTCGGTGGCGGTGCCGGATACTGGTTCGCCACCCGGGCGCACAGCGCCCTGCACAACGGCGATCTCAAGCTCGCGAAGACCGGCACGCCCGCCAACCGTCCACCCGGCTCGGTCGCGGACATCGTCCAGCGCATCTCGCCGGCGATCGTCTCGATCGACGAGCACACCGACCAGATCGACGGCTCGGGCGCGGGCATCGTGATTGACAAGGCGGGCTACATCCTTACGAACAACCACGTCATCGAAGACGCTGCGACAACCCACGGCGACATTTGGGCAACGTTCAGCGACCAATCGCGGGTGACGGCCCGGGTGGTCGGACGGGACCCGAAGACCGACCTGGCGGTGCTCAAGGTCGAGAAGTCGAAACTGACCGTGGCCTCGCTCGGCGACTCGAGCAAGCTCGCTGTGGGTGACCCAGTGATCGCGATCGGCAACCCATTGGGCCTGCGGGGCACGGTCACCAGCGGCATCGTTTCGGCGCTGGACCGGCCGCTGCCCGAGGGCAGCGACCCGAACGATCCGGTGATCAACGCGATCCAGACCGACGCGTCGATCAACCCCGGCAACTCGGGCGGCGCGCTGGTCGACGCGTCCGGGGCGATCATCGGCATCAACACCGCGAACCTGTCGGAGTCCGCGTTGCAGGGCGGCCCGAATGAGGGTGTCGGCTTGGGGTTCGCCATTCCGATCAACGAAGCGCGTCCCGTTGCCGAGGCGCTGATCCACACCGGCAATGTCGTGCACGCGACGCTCGGGCTGCAGGCACGTAGTGCGAACACCACCGACCGCGTCCACGACGGGGCCTATGTCAGCCAGGTGCAGCCGGAGGGTCCGGCCGACCAAGCCGGGTTGAAGACCGGCGACATCATCACCGTGGTCGATTCCACGCTCATTGAGTCGTCGTATCGGCTTACCGTCGTGGTGCTGGCGCACCACCCAGGCGACAAGGTGAAGGTGCGCTATTACCGTGGTGCCAAGGAGCACGACGTGACCGTCACGCTGGGCAGGGATTAGGGCGCATCTCTCATGTTCAACATCGGGCCGTGGGAGCTATTGGTACTGGCATTCGTCGGTGTCATCGTGCTCGGCCCGGAGCGGTTGCCCGCACTGGCCCGCGACGCGGCAAACATGCTCCGCCAGCTGCGCGATCTGGCCACCGGGGCCCGCAATCAGCTGAAGAACGAACTCGGCCCGGAGTTCTCCGATGTCGATCTCCAGGCGCTGCGTGACCTGCGCGCCCTGAACCCGCGGACCGCGATTACCCGGGTCCTGCTCGGGGACGACGAGGACGCCGGCGTCGCCGCGACCCAGCCCGCTTCCCCACCGGAGCCACCGCCGCCGCCCCGTCCGGCTGCACAGCAGCCGTTACGCCGCGGGGAGAAGGCCCCCTACGACGAAGACGCAACCTGACCAAGTGCGCCACGGCGACTGCCGCCTCCCGCCCCAAGGGCGGGAACGGCAGCCGCCACGCAAGCGCTGCTTCGCGACGCGCGGGGCGCACACTCTTCGCGCGAGCGCTCATCGCCCGGTGGTTGAGTTTCCTTTGGTCGCCAGCCGCTCAGCGTTCGCCCAGGGCGGGATAAGTCATTCCTGAAGGAGTGGGGTCGGTCAAGGCCGCTGGTTGCAACCCGTTGGTCTTCGTTTCGGTGTTCTCCGCTGGGTTTTGTGGCGCGCCGGTGAGGCGGCGGGGTCCGGGATCG